>Ga0182021_10010833_pt1 | contig 10814 bp, 33 predicted proteins | sample 612E3MmetaG_FD_120493 | JGI IMG/M metagenome (GOLD analysis project Ga0182021, IMG submission 120493) | Permafrost microbial communities from Stordalen Mire, Sweden - 612E3M metaG (Illumina Assembly) | ecosystem: Environmental > Terrestrial > Soil > Wetlands > Permafrost | place: Sweden...
CTGCTACTTCTACTTGGAATGGTGGAACAGGATTTGAACCAATAGGTGGAACTTGGTATGGTTATTTAGATGGACAAGGTTTTACAATAAGTAATTTATACATTAATAGACCAACAGAAGAATATGTTGGATTGTTTTCACAAACTCACGGTGGTGCTGGAAGTTGGGCTGTTCAATTTAATCATCTTAATTTAGAAAATGTAAATATTACAGGAGGTAATTACACTGGTGGGTTAGTTGGAATTTTAGAATATTCACAAGTTGAAAATGTTTCCATTACTGGAAATATTAAAGGAAGCAATAATGGAGGAGTTAATATTGGTGGAATAGCTGGTTTATCAAATAATGGTAGAACATATAATTCTTCTTTTTCTGGAGCAATCATAGGTGTGGATTATGTTGGAGGAATTTATGGATATGATGCTGGAATGATACTTGATAGTAATGTTTCTGGGGATATATCTGGATTTACAAATGTTGGAGGATTAGTTGGATATAAAAATCAGTATATGATAGTTTCAAATTCTTTATTTTCTGGGAATGTTATTATAAGAACAGCTCCTCCAGAAAACACTCCCCCAACAATAGACAATCCTATTTCAACAATTATAAATGTGACAGTTGGACAAAATTGGGTTTATGATTATAATGCTACTGATGTAGATATTGATGATAATTTAACTTGGACAGATAATACATCTTTATTTAATATAAATTCTCAAACAGGAGCAATTTCTTTTACTCCAACATCTGGACAAATTGGAAGCCATATAATCAATATTTCTGTTACAGATGATGGTATGGCTGGAGATAGTAATGTTTTTAATTTAAATGTTATTGCAGTTCAACATTCACATTCTGGTGGGGGGTCAGTTTCACAAACACAATTACCTTCTGATAATTTGCCAGTTGTTAAAGTTTCAGTATTTCAATTAATAGGAAACTTCTTCACAAATATATGGAATACAATTAAAAATTTCTTACACATAAAATAAAATGAAAAATAAGATATTACTTTTATTACCCATACTTTTAATTAGCTTTGCTTTTGTTTCTGCTTCTTATGGAGATTATATTACTAATCATAGTGTTGGAAATGTAGTAAGTAATCCAACAGGGATAGCTTATGACCAAGTAAATAATATGTATTGGATTTTAGGTGGTGATTTGAATACTTTCAATATTTATCAATTTTTTGGAAATAATTGGACATATACAGGATTATCTTATTCTTCACCAAGTTGTATAACTTTTGATTATTATGGTAATAATTTTTATTTTGAGTGTGCAACTTCAAATAAAATTATTGAAACATATATGAATGGAACTACTATATCTAATTGGCTATCAACACCTTTAATTAGAGGTGGATATATTGATGGAACTTATTTCTTCCCTATTTATAATGCTGGAAGTCTTCCAAAAAGATATGTTTATAAATATTTTTTAAATAATGCTACTTATACTGGATATAGATGGCTAAAGACTACTTGGGAAGATTTAACTGGTGATGTAAATTTCTTATATCCTATGCAACACGATAGCACTTATGTTTGGCAGATACCAGAATATGATTTAAATTTAACAGCACCAACTGGAAGAACATTTTACCCTTCAGCAGGTGACCATAGTATTACACAATTAAAAGGAATAACTACTGATGGACAAAATTTCTATATTTTAGATAATTATTGGAAAGCAGTTTTTGTGTATGAATTAAACCCATCTCAACAAGCTCCACAAATTCAAGGAATAAGAAACCTTAAAGATACTGATTTATTACCTCAACAAAATCAAACTTCAATAACTGGAAAAACAATAAATGGAAATACTAACTTTTCATTATCAGTATTTTTTAATAATTTATTTCAAAATATTATAAATTGGTTCAAAGGAGTATTACATATAAAATAAAATGAAAACAAAAATGAGTGATACATTTAAAGAAATTGCAACATTTTCTGCACCAAGTGCTTTCGGTGTAGCTATGTTTTTATTAATAGTAGGAGTTTTATAAAATGCCACAAATAAGTCAAAAAAAATTAAATACATTAATAGCTTTTAAGTTTATTGAATTAGGATTGCTTTTATTAGCAATACTCTTCATAGCTTTCATATTAACAAAGGCATAAAATGACAGAAACTTGGAAAACTAAAAGAATAGAGAAATTTAACAAATCAAAAAGGTTTGTTAGCCAACATATTGAAGATGCTAAAAAATTATCTATTGCTGGAAATTTTATAGAAGCAGAGAAACATCTAAATACTTCTATGGAATTAATTAATAAATTAAAAGAGGAATTGCATATCCCTCCAAAGTTAAAAAAATAAAATGAAAAAGAAATGGATACAAAAAGCAGAACCAAAGAAGGGAGCATTATCAAGACAGCTTGGAGTTCCAGAAGATGAAAATATTCCTCTTGTTTATTTGAAAGATATACAAAGAACCCCAATAGGAAAAACTATTATTTTGTCTAATGGAATTTATCAACACAGAAAAATTAAAGTCACAAGATTATTAAAGAAAAGAGTTCAATTTGCTCTTAATGTGAGGAAAAGGAAATGAAATATCAAGATGTAAAAAGCACTGATGAATTGAAGGGAATAAAAAAAGTCAGATTAAAAGAAGATAAAAGAATTTATTACATTTATGCTATCTATAATAAAAAAGAATTAAGTTTATGTATTTATGGATATAAAGATGCTGAACAAGATTTTTTAACTAATGTAAATGAAATTGAGGTCTTCAAATAAAAATGCCAGACATTTGCACAGTAGCTACAATATCAGAAACACAAATTCAAACCTTGTGTAGTCAAGCAACATCACAAGCACCAGCAATAATTGTTTTAGTATTTGCTTTATTATTTATGACAATCTTCGGACTTGCTTTTGTAAAAAAAGATAGAGGAACATTAGCCCTTATTCTATTTCTGACTACCATCTTCTCAACAGCCATACTTGTTTGGCTGTTGCTTTCTCCTCATTTAGTAAATACAATTGTCCAGTGGTGGATACAAGTGAAGGGATAAAATGGAAAATAAAAAAGAAAAAATAATTGATATGGATGATTTAGTTGATAAAGTTACAGATTTGGGGATTGAACGAGGTTGGTATAACAAAAAAGGAGAATGGAAGAGTGAAAAACATAGACAAATGGCTTATAAGTTAATTTACCAAAAATATGATGTTCAAATTGATAGCAGTTTAAATAAAGAAAATAATTATAGTTACGAAGAACAGAGAAGGAGAGCTTTGGATTAAAATGGGATGGTCTTGTTCTCAAGTTGCTGGAGAAGTGATGGAAAAGCTTATTGTAAATGCTATGAAGGAAACTCAATATCAAAATGCTTACAAGTATAAAGATAAAATATATATTTTTGAAATTAATCAAAAAAAAGAATATCCAGACGGAAGCATTACTGGAAAGATTTCTAAGGTTCTTATAAATCCACAAACAAAAGCAGAGCATATCAAAAGAGCTGGAAGCTTTAGAATTAATGGAAAGACAGGTGAAATTAAAGGTGGATATGGAATTAAAGAATTGAGGTATAAATAATCCCAAAAAAGAGTTGTAAGGAGGTGAAAAATAACAAATGGCAAAAAAAACAAAGGGAAAACCTATGATGAAATTCTGGGCTTTTTTAATGTGGCTATTGGCTATAATTATTGCTCTTGCAGTTGGAGTTTCTATGATTAATGGAACTTTGGCAATATCTTTCCTACCTGCAATAGTAGCAATAGTAGCTGGATGGATTGTTGTAATTCTTACCTTCTTAGGAATAATTATGGCAATCTTCAATTGGCTTATGTAAATAAACCAACCCAAATTTTTTATTTTTATTTATTTTATATACAATAAAACCCACAAAAAGAACAACAAAAAAAGATATTAATAACCTTTAAATAAAGGATATTATTAATAATAACATAAAATGACATCGCAAAAACTAACGAAAAAAGATTATATGAAGTTAGCTAAAGAAGCTGGTCTTTCTAAAATGGAAGCAAACCATTATACATTATTTATGTTAAAGAGGTTTCCAAACGAGTTCTACAAACCTTATGCTTTTGAATGGGCTATGAGATTTAAAAACGAAAAGGATTGGATGTTAGCTGATAATCAATCACAAGCAATTTTAGTTGAGGTTGGACATAGAGATGAAGCAGGGAGGTTAATGAAATGACAGGAATATATTTAAGAGATTTGAGTGAAGAAGTGAGAAAACAATTCATATATGAATTATCTCCAGAAGTAAGAGCAAAAGTTCTCAAAGCTATGAGTGAAAGTAATGATGTTGAAATTGGGCAGTATTATCCTCATAATAAAGTAAAGGTAATGAAATAAAATGGCAAAGAAAAAACAAAAAAGAATAAGCACAAGACCAAGACACTTAGATGGAATTGAAAATGACGAATATCCATTAGCTTCTAATCAATTATTTCCTAAAAAAGATGCAATCTTATATGCAATAATGTTAAGAAGAAATGGCTATAATGCAAGAGTAATAAAGAGAGCTACAAATAGATTTATGATTTATATAAAAAATAATCCTAATAAAGAACCTGCAACTATGAAATCTGTTGATACTTTCATAAATAAAATTAATATGGAAGATACTGGAAATACAATTCCAACAAGAAGTATTGAAAATGAAAATTCTGAAATTTTAAATGATAAAAGTGCTGTTGATATTTACCAAAGCAAAGATGGAAAGAAAATATTCCAAATATTTCCAGATGAAGACCCAAGAAATCCAAGAGAAGATGATAATTTAGGAATAATGGTTTGCTTCCATAGAGGATATGATTTAGGAGATAAAACAAATTTATCATCTGATAGCTTTGATGGTTGGGATGAATTACAAAAATATTTAGTAAAAGAAATGGGTGCAAAATACATAGCTCCCTTATATTTATATGACCATAGTGGATTAAGAATGAAAATTGGAGAGTTCTCTGGATTACCACAAGGTCATAAAGAATTTGATAGTGGTCAAGTTGGATTTATTTATACTACAAATGAAAAAATGAAAGAGATGGGAACACCTGCTGGAAGAGTAAAAGCAGTTTTAGAAGGTGAAGTTAAAGAATATGATGATTACCTTTCTGGAAATGTTTATGGTTTCAAAGTATTTGAAAAAGATGCGAATGGAATTTTAGTTGAAAAGGATAGCACTTGGGGATATTTTGGTGATGATATTAAAAATGAAGCTAAAGCATATCTTGGAGAGGGATATAAGACAATAAAATGAAACTAAAACCACTGAATAAAATAAAAAACAAAGAAGAAGCAAGACAAATAGCAGTAGAATATCAATTTTGGGCAAGTAATCAATCTTTGAGTTATTCTGAATTAGCTACTTATGGACATTATTTTGAATTATTAGGAAGAAAATTTCATTTAATTAAAGAGTTCAAGGAGAACGGAATAATATAATGGAACTAATGCCAAGATATGATAGTCGTGGAAGCTTTGGTGGAAAAGCAAAAGTAAGAGTTGAAGATGGAAAAACTATTTTGAGAAGCTATACAACTGATGTTGCTTATATCAAAGATGGGAAAGCTTATGTTAATGGTTTGTATTCTGCCACAACTACAAGACACATTAAGGAGTTCTTGCTCCAGAATGGCTTTAAAGCAGAGAATGCAAGGCAAATTTTGAAGGACTATGGATTACAAGCTCACGAAAAGGATAAGAAGAAAAAGGCAGAGAAAAAAGCAGTAAAAGCAAAATTTGTAGATGATGGAACAAATCCCTTGAGAGATAGAAGCGATTTCAATATGGTTGGAATGGCTATGGCTATGGGAGATGTATTTGGTCAAAATCAAAAAGAAAAGAATGCTTGGAAATTAAGAATGGCTAAAGCTGGTCTTGAAAGCAAAGGTCTTGATATTCCAGATGATTGGGATACTTTGTCTGAAGATGAAAAAGAAAGAAGATTAAAATTAGTAGAAGGAGTGATGAACGAAAAATGACAGCATATATTGTTTATGTTAAGAGAGGATATTGGAAAGACCCAAATAATAAAAAAGATAAAAGAGTTATCTATAAATGGGAAAATAATGCTGGATATGAAACTATGAAAGGTGCTGTAAGAAGAAGAAATGTTCTTATTAATGAATTAAAAGTAAAACCTAAAGATGTTAGGATAGTAAAAAGTAAAACATTAAAGGCAGATAAAGATTTGGAAGAAGTTCAATTAGAACAAACAACAAGTGGATGGAAAATATTAAACAAAAGTGGAAATAGAGAAATTGCTTGGTTTAATGACAAAAAAGAAGCATTAGAATATATGAAAGGGGAGGATATGACAGCAATTTAAAATGGCTTTGAAATCTGGTTGGGATATTGGAATGGGAACAAAATACTTTTATTTATTTGTAAATGGAAAAAAGAAACCAGTAAGTAGGATTTTAGTTAATGATGCTTATGATAAATATAAAGATGGCTATGCTTGGGGAAAAGCTGAATATAAAAGATATTTAAAAAAATTAAATATACAAAGCTTTCAAGAAGCAAAAGAAGAAACAATTTCTGGAGAGTTTAGATAAAATGAAAACAAAAAAAATAGTTAAAAAGAGAAAGAAATCATATCTTACTCCAAAAAATTATAAAAAGTATGGTTTTGAAAATTATTATAAAATAGGAAAAAAATATTATTTTTCTTTTATTGATGAATTAAATGATGATGATGAACAAATATATGATGATAAAGGAGAATGGTTTCAAACTGTAAATTAAAATGTGGAAATTAAGGAAAAGCAGTAAGAGTATTAAACCAACTGATGAAGGTTGGTTCATTAGCTGGAAGAATGGAAGAAATGAAATTGAAATTATAAGGTATTATGATGATGACAAAAGAAAATGGGGTGGATTTGAAGTGTGGGAACAAATAGAAGACAAAGCAGGTGGAAGTTGGGATGGAGAACATTTGGGAACATTCAATAATGTAAATGATGCAATTAAATTTGCAAAGAAGCAATTAAAATGAAAACAAAATCAGAAAAAACAGTAATTACTATGGAAAAAAATCCAAATGGAAGTTTGACTTTTTATGCTATGGTAAATAACCATCTTTTTCATCATACATATTATTTATATTCAAAAACAAAAGCATTAGCAGATTTTAAAAGACAAATAAAAAAGGAGAAGTTGAGTAAAAAATGAAAAGAAAATGCCCAAGTTGTGATGTTACAACATTTGATACTGAAAAATATTTCAAATGTGGAAAATGTGGATGGGAAAATAAAGTTGGTGTAGGTTGGCATTTATTAAATAAAGAAAGCACTCCAAAAGGTTCAAAAATTTATATTAAAGATGATAATAGTAATGTCTGGATTGGAATTAGAAAATTCCCTAATGGTTGGCAAATAGCAAAATCTTCTGGATTACAACCAGAACCTTTTAAAAATAAAGCAAAAGCAATTAAATATATGAATGATTGGATGAGGAATAATTAAAATGAGTTTAAAAGTAGGAGATAAAACAAGATTAAGTAAAGAAGGAAGACAAAATGAAAGTTATTCAAAATGGAAAAATAAAACTTTAATAGTAACAGATATAGCAAGAAGTAAAGAAGAGCATATAGGTTATGATAGTGCTTTTAATGGATTACCTTTGTATTCTTTTAAATTTCTAAATGGAAAAGAATGTCCTAATTCTTTATATGGATATGAAATAGAGGGAGGTGAATTTTAAAATGAAAACCTTTCAATTAACAGAAAACATTCAAGCAGTTGCCGACTATGGCAAGACCAGAAATGGTTTCAAGCACGAAGCTACAATTCTAAAGAATGGAAGTGAAGTTGGATTTGCTAAAGTAAATTATCTTAATAGGACTTGGGAAGCTTATGAATATCAAACTGCAATAAAAAAAGCTATTGATAATTCAACTCTTTCAGCAGAAGAAAAAAAGAAATTAACAGAGATAATTAATAGATAAAATGGAAAAATTATTCAAAGCATACATAGCACCAGAACACGGATGGACAGCAGTTCCTAAAAGATTATTAGTTCAATTAAATATAGCAGATAAAATTAGTTCTTATTCATATATTAGTAAATCTGGAAAAGTTGCTTATCTTGAAGAAGATAGCGATAATACTATTTTTTATGAAGCATATAAAAAGAAATTTGGAAAAGCACCAAAAATGAAAGCTGTTTATATAAATAGCAGTTCAAAAATAAAAAATCTAAATCATTACAAAGCAAAATCTGATTATGCAAAAGTTCATAATGAAGAAGAAGATAAAGCTAACTATGATGAAGCAAATGATGATATATATAAACAGCAAGTTGAAGAGGGAACATATTAAAATGGTAAAGAAAATTTATAAGAAATTAACAGAAGACCAAAACAAAAGGAAAGTAATCTTCTCAAGCACATTAAGCACTAATACTACAGAATTAAAAGGCGATACTATCCACGAAGTTTTGGCAACTGATGCAGATAAGTATGAGCAAATTAGAAGATTAACTGATGACAGCTTCTTTAACAAATCATATTTTAAATATAATATTATAAGGAGATAAAAAAATGTCTTTAGCATACGGTGTTGAGGGTGAATTAACTTTAGAATTAGAAAATAATTTTGGAGATTATTATGAATGGGATAAAGCAGAAGTATTGAGAAACATAAACCTTGCATTAAAAAATATGCTCACTTTTGCTGATGATGCAAAAGAAAGAAAGGAAATCAGAGCTTTAGCAAAAGATATGAAAAAGAAAGAACAAATTGCTGAAGAATTTATTAAAGATAAAAAAGAAGAGGGAGGGATGAAATGACAAAATTCGCAACTTTGACCCCAGAAGGAGAAAAGAATGTTATGTCTATAGATATGTCTAAAGTAAAATCTGATGACCCTATTGCTTATTCTTATGGTTTCTTCAAGGGAAAATCTGGTCAGCAAATGGATAAAGCTCCCAAAGGAGATAAGTTAGCTAAAGAATACATTAGAGGTTTTAAAGAAGGAAGAAAAGCAAGAGTGTTAGACCCATTTGATAAATCTGATAGAAAATTATTAAGAAAAAAGGGAGTAGCAATATGAAACAACCATTATTAATCAAGCAAGGAGATAATATCCAAGAAAAGATTAGAAAAATTCCAAACATTCATACACAAAGTCCAGCAGGATTTAAGTTAATCCAAATATATTTTGTAGATAGTTCTGGATTTGGTCAAGAAGGAGAAAGTGCTTTGACATTTCCTCAATTTGTATCTAAAGTAAAGATAGGAAAATATTATGCTATTGTTGATGCTGGACAATTCCAAGTAAATATAGGGGAGTTTGAGAAGAAATAAAATGACAGATGCAGATATAAAATCATTTATGAAAGGAAGTGTAAATTTAGGAAAACACTCTGGGTCAGAATTTCAAAATTCTTTAGGTTTAACTTGGTATCCATTAGATTACGGTGGTGGAATGGAATTTGAAAGAAGCATTTCAGTATATCACACACCTTATTCTTCTCCTCTTGATAATGCTAATAAAAATCTATTAAAGTATAGAAAGATGGCAGTAAAAAAGAAAGGATACTTCTTTCACATTACAGGAGATAAAAAAGATTATGTAGGATTTAGGAAAAAAAGCTGGAATGATGAAACTGATATTATGTATGATTTGCTGGAATATTTTGCAGAAGTTCCAGAGGAAGATAAAAAATGATAACTATTGTTGAAACTAATGATTTTTTTAGAAGGATAGACAAAGGAAAGATAACAAGTTCTACTAAATACAAATCTATGTATGAAATAGATAATCACACCTTAATAGATAAAAATAATTCAAGTATAGCAAAGGGAGAGAAATTTAAAACAGGAGATACTATTTATGAAGCAGTTAGACCTTCACTAAAATATTCAAATTTATTAGAAATTCTATATACAAAGAATATAAATAAAGCAAAAAAATTTATGAAGATAATGAGGAAGAAAAAATGAGATACAAAATTGAATGGTTTAATATTGGAAGAAGCAAAGCAAACGGACAAAAAGTAGTTGATGTCAAGAGCTTTCAAAGTGCAGAAAGGATGGCACTCAAAGAAATTGAAAAATATCTTTTGTCTTCTGATGTTTCTTTAGCTCCAAATGAAAATCAATATTCTTATTCTGTGTATGCAGGATTTCATACTGTTGGGGAGGTTAGGATAACTAAAGTATAAAATGATAAAAAATGCTGAAAAAAAATTAAGGGAACTTGAATTGGCTATTATAAATTCTATGGAAGTTATAAGAAAAAAAATAGCTTTAAGATATGGAACTGTTGGGGGCTATACTGATGAAGAAATAAAAAAAATTGCAGAAAAATATATCTGGATTAAACAAGATTTACAAAAAATAAAGGAGAGCTTATAAAATGATAAAAGATTGGAAACAATATACAGATGAAAAGCACAGGAAACAGTGGAGCAAGGGAGATATGATATTAGCAGTTTTACAAATACAACCTAACAACCCAGATGAAGTATCTTTTGTAAAAGTTGAAGAAGACAGTGATGGAAAAGATATTGGTTTTTGTAAAAGAGTAAAAGATATGGATGAAGGAATTAGAAGAGCTAAACAATATATGAAAACACATTAAAATGATAATAAATTTAAAGCACAAAAAAGACCTTGTAACGGTGGATTTATCCACAAAGCAAATAAGATATTTGAAAGACATAAAAAATAGAGGTGCAATTTCTTTTATTGATTTAACTAATGATGGTGTTGCAGGATATGAATATCTTTACAAAAATGATAAAAGATTGTTCAAAAAATCATTACAAGAAGATTTGTGGTCTTCTGAAGGCATTAAAGTAAATGTAAAG
>Ga0182021_10010835_pt1 | contig 10814 bp, 8 predicted proteins | sample 612E3MmetaG_FD_120493 | JGI IMG/M metagenome (GOLD analysis project Ga0182021, IMG submission 120493) | Permafrost microbial communities from Stordalen Mire, Sweden - 612E3M metaG (Illumina Assembly) | ecosystem: Environmental > Terrestrial > Soil > Wetlands > Permafrost | place: Sweden...
CATCGCCACTTAATTTGGTATTGGGATCATAATAATCATATCTTACAACAGCCTGATTCTTTGATCCGATGTTTTTAACAAGGGTAAGATAGTATCCTGCGAAATTATTATATGTATTTGGACTTGCTTTCTTCTGTGCCATTGTTGCTGTCGATGCCACTGAACTTGCAACGGAATTAATACCGGCAACATATTCACCTTTGATCGACAAACCGCCAAGAACATCAGCAAAGATCCTGATTTCACCACCTGTCCAATGCTTGTCAAGATAACGCCATACATTATTCAAACTGTCAAGTGTTCCGCTGCTTTCTTTTACATATTTGTTGTTTTTTGCCAGGTTACTGCCAAAATAGTGATTTGCTCCAAAATCGATTCCTACACCTGCGGACGGAATTTTGACAGAATAGACAAAACGCGCCATTACGTCTTTATTTGATTGAACTGCTTTTGCCTGTGTTCCTGTGAAGTCACCATTCATAACCATTACCTGCAAAAGAACCGGAACCTTGATTCCAATATATTCAAGTTTTGCACCAATCTCTCTTTCACCAGGATAAATTGTTGTAGTAACTCTTGCACGCTCCAGTAATTCCCTTGAACTTGATGAATATTCCACATCATAATTTGGTCGGTTCATCTGGCCAACCCATAAAGCAATGTTTTTTAGTTTTGGGAAATTTACAACAGTATAAGCATCTTTAAGTTGCACGTTTCCAGTACTAAAATCAGGCTGTAAAACGAATTTAACTCCGTCAGCAGGTTCATAAGTAAATTTCACTCTGGCTCTTCTGATATAAAATGTATTGTCATATCCGTTTGTCTTTTCGAGATCTGCACCATAATGCTCCCATTGTGCCTGGATGTAACCCGAAACTTTTATTTTATTAAGCTTACCAAGGTCTGCTTCATTAACAAGTACTCTCTCATCAAGAGCGTTTAGTCTACCATCATGTCTTTCTACTACCTCCTTCAGGGAATCGATCTTCTGTGTTTGCGAGTACCCGTAAATTGAGATCACTGTGAAAAGTCCAATTGCGAAAAGTTTCTTCATATTGATTTAGTTAAGTTTGAGTTAATTTTGCTGGTACAAAAGTGAGGTATCAATATTACAGTACGGTTGCAAACAGGTTAAGTAATTGTTACAAAAGAAGATAACACGATATTAGTCTATAAAACAACAACTTAGCAATCCTAAATTAATGAGAATGTTTCTTATTAATCAGGCTTTAGAAGACATAAGGATGAGTGAAATAAGCATCCGGTTGATTCAATAAATAAACTTAAGACTGGTTGAGACAGGTTTAATATTTGGAGACTATGGAAATAAGAGATGCAGAAAAGAAAAGTTTAAAGGAATACTTTTTTAAATTATGCGTGTAACAAGGAGAGCTATTGCTATACAAACTGAAGCAATAACCAGGATTGGTTTCATGTTTAATTTAAACATCCTTTTAACTTTAGGTCCAACTTTTATTGTTAAAAAAGCCAGCATAAAGTATTTCAGTCCCTGACTTAACAGAGTTGCAAAACAAAAAATGAAAAAGCTGAGGCTGAAAGCCCCGGCTGATAATGAGAACAATCCATAAGGGATTGGCGTGAAAGATGCCGAAAATAGTATCCAGAAACCCCAGTTTGAATAAAGCGCATGCATTCTGTTGTAGGCATTTTCAGAAAACCCGGGTATATGATTAAACAGAAACAGTAGAAATCCGGAAGATGCTCCATGAGCATTCAACAAAACAAAATGACCAACCAGATAACCAGCAACTGCTCCAACACAGGTGCCAAGAATAGTATATACCAAATAACGTACAGCTTTTGTCTTATCAAGAAGTATTAACAATAGAAAGGTGGTGGTAACAGGAAGCGGAAGAAAAGAGGCATCAACAAATGCAAAGGAAAACATTACCCACGAAGTCCATTTAATATTTGCCTGATTTAAGATACTTACATTAAATTTATTATACCAGTCTTTCATTATCAATTAGTTAGAATTTACATTTAATAACATCTGACTGGCAAAATTGATTAAAATTTTGTCAATCAAATAAAACCAGCTGTTAAAAAGTTGTTAAAAAGTTGTTAATAAATGTATACTAACGGAATAAAAAAGGAAAAGGTTGAATTGAATCAGGATTTATGCTCAGTTTTTGGCTTTTTATTTATTATTTTTTTACGATCTCCATACGCCTGTTCTAAGCTGAATTACAACCATCGGTGAACACTTTTACTATATTTTATATATTCATCCTTAAAATTATCTGTTAACTGGGCCTCCTCGACAGGTATTATAATCCAGTTGATATAGGAAATTGTAAGAGGAAGAAATATCACTGGCCATGCCTGCACAAGAAATCCTGCTTCACCAAGATAGGCAAGAATAAGACTCACATACATCGGATTCCTTGAGAAACGGTACGGGCCAGATTTTATCAGTTTTGCAGATTTTTCTCCGGGAGTTGTGGTTGTATTGGCATTGTGAAAAATTATCAGACTCCAAGCTGCGAAGAAAGCTCCAACTGCAAACAGGAATACTCCGGAGGACCTGACAGAGAAGATCGCTTTAGGGGAATGTACAATAATTGGAATTATAAATTGCGGGATCAGTCCAATCAGGTAGGTAAAAACGAATACCCAAGGTACTGGAATCTTCAATAATATTTTAAAGGGTTTTGAGACCATTATAATAATGTTAAACGATTTATAATGAGCAAAACACCCAGCTCTCTATCTTAGCATAAATGCCGCATTCGCATATCTCCTCAATATCTGATTATAAACAGCGGAACTCTTTCAGGTAATTAAATTATAATTGCGTCAGTCAATCTTCAAAGCATAACCTACGCTTACAACAAGAGCTCCGGTATTATTTTTACCGTTAACAGGGTTTTTCTGAATATTCAGAAAGCCATAATATCCCTTGATATCCAGAAAAAGGTTTCCGCTGCCAAGATTCTGACCAATGCCTACTCCTCCGTTTATTCCAAGATTAAATTTTTTGATGTCGGAAGTAATATTTGTATTGGCGTCAAAACTTTGTGCAGGGAGGGGGATATATTCATCCGGATTCCCAGGATTTGGAATCATGACCAATGTTCCGTTTTTATCTGAAAATATTGAACTTGTTCCGGAAGTTTTATTCCTGGCATTCAGCAGATAACCAAAATATGGTCCGGCGTCAATATAGATTCTTTGAGAATGAGTTTGAAGAAGCACATATTTAGCAAGAACAGGGATTTCAAGATAATTCAGAATAGCCACACTTTTAAAATCTGCATAAAAAGTCATGCCCGTTGGCAGGCCAGGCACAACTCCTTCAGGTATTGGTTGAAGGCCATTTTTCTGCCCTCCCTGACTGGCGTAGTTCACTTCAATCTGCAACGCAAACTTTTTGGTCATTTCACTGGTAGCTAAAACTCCAAAATTAAATGCAGACCTGCTCTTCCAGCCCTTACTGATTTCGTTGTTACCGCCGCTCAGTTCAGGTAAGCTCCATCCGCCTTTTGCGCCCAGATAAAAATCCTGGGCATTAAGAGTATTTAATCCGGGAAAAATTGACCCAACTACTGAAAGTAAAAACGCCGTAGCAATAAAGTTTTTTATCCGCTTAGGAACATTTGTTTTAGTCATAATAAAAAGTTTTAAATGTATAACAGGAAATAAACAATTGATCGTGCTATATTGTTGATCAAAAACATGATTTGTATATATCTTAAAAATTCAATTCTGAACCAGCAAACAGGGTCGGGGCAAATATTTACTGAGAGCATCTGACCATGCGAATATTCATTTTCTTCCGAATAGTCTTCTGAAAAAGGATTTCTTCTTCATTTGGTTACGCCTGTTTGCTTTTTCAAGCGGAGTCTTGTCTCTTTTGAAAAGGTCTTTGACATTCTCAAGAAAATTTTTGTCCCTGTAATCAGGACAATCAAATTCTTTTTCCAATTCCGGAAGTAATTCCGGAAAATGTGAAATAAGTTGTTCCCTTAATGTGGCGTTTGCCTGTATTTTTTCTAAAGTCAGACCTATCAATGGTAAGGCAAGTGTACTGCCCGAGCCATTAGAACCGGATGAAAAATGGACGGAGGGCAATGATGCTCCTACCCTGCTGACTATAACAATTGAAGGATTATAAGCTGCAAACCAGGCATCTGCGTAATCCTGGGTAGTTCCTGTTTTTCCGGCTAACGGCATGTTTATTCCATAAACTGAACCCAATGGACTGCCAGTTCCCTCCCTGACTGCTTTTTGCAGTATCGCATTCATCAACATGCATGTTCTTTCAGAAAGTACATTTACTTTAGCATCTTTAAATTCATTCTGCCAGATTACTTCTCCATCTGAACTCTTAATTGACACTATGTTTTGCGGAGTGATTTTAAATCCCCCGTTTGCAAGTGAGGCATAAGCCACAGCAAGTTCCTTAATATTCGATTCTGCAGTCCCCATAGCAAGTGACGGAGTGTTATCCAGTGAAAAAGAAAATCCCATTTTTGTCCATAAAGAATCGAGACCATCAAACCCAACTTTAAGAAACAGGTTAAGTGTAGGAATATTCATTGAATGAACTAAAGCTCCGGTAAGTGTATATTTTCCTCCATAGGAATGGTCATAATTTTCAGGACTCCAATCCGTTGGACCTGATATAACAATAGAGTCATTATCAAGGTAATAGCAAGGGCTGATTCCCTCTTCAAGTGCCTCTGCATAAAGGATAGGTTTAAAGGTAGAGCCCATTTGTCTCCTGGCAAGAATCTGATCATAAGGCTGGGTCTTGAAATCAATACCTCCAACCCAGGCTTTGACAGCTCCGGTAACAGGATTTATTGCCAGTAACCCTGCCTGTAACAGCTTTATTGTTAATTTAAGGCTATCCTCAATCGAGATCGAATCGGAATAAGAGCCATTCCAGTCAAATACCTGCCTCAGGCTAACTTCATTAGCTCTGTCTGTGAGTTTAAGCTTTTTCAGTTCATTATTTGCCAGTACCCCTATAATTTTTTTTCCTGAAGAACTTTCATATTGCTGGTTCAATTTCTTCTGCATCGAAGAAAGATGATCATGGAATGATTTATTGACAATCTCCTGGAGTGTAAGGTTCAGGGTGGTTGCTATTATAAGTCCATCCTCTTCAATATTCCATTTCTTACCAGTCTCTGAAAAAATATTTTGAAGAATCTGCCTTGAGTCATTTTTTACCTGGTAAAGGAAATAATCGGCCGGTCCTACAGATTCAAGGTTCGCATAATTCAGAATTAATGGCAATTTGCTCAGAGAATCTGCTTCTGGTTTTTCCAGATACTTGTATTTATTCATCTGACTCAGAACAACATTTCTTCTGTTTTTTGCATTTTGGGGATTCAGCCTTGGATTATATAAATTATTTGCTTTAAGCATGCCAACTAAAACTGCCGATTCTTCAATATTAAGAAGTTCAACTTTCTTATTGAAGAAACGCCGTGAGGCAGCCTCGATGCCAAAAACGCTCTCTCCAAACGGTACCGTATTAAGGTAGAGTGTCAGAATTTCTTTTTTGGTCAATACTTTCTCAAGACGGTGTGCCAGCAATGCCTCCTTAGTTTTGTTGATAAATATGGCAAAAGGGCCGGCATTTTTTCTGCCAAACATATTTTTTGCCAGTTGTTGGGTGATTGTGCTTCCTCCTCCTGAGCTTTGCCTGTTAAATAAGACTGTCTTAAACAAAACCCTGAACAAACTCCTGGAATCAACACCCTTGTGTTCATAGAATCGGGCATCTTCAGTTGCTATCAATGCGTTTACCAGGTAAGAGGGAATCTGATCGTATGAAATATTTGTCCGGTTTTCGGTATAGATCTTCCCGATCAGTTCGCCTTCCTGCGATAATACTACAGAGGCTGTCGCATTCTTAAAGTTCTGTAATTCCTTTTTGCTCTGAAGGTTTCTTACCGCACCCAGGAATATGGCTAATATAAAAACAACCGGAAGAATGGCGGCTATGATAATTACCCTCAGAATTTTTTTCCAATGTTTTATCATGATCATCGTCAAAGATACGAAGAATGCATTGACTTAACCGGACATATCTTAAGTGGTATTGCTAATTCAATGTTCAAACTTAATCTCAAAGATATATGGCCAGAATTTGCCGGTAACATAAATCCTGTCTGTGGCCTCATCGTATGCAATACCATTTGTTGCCTCTGCCATAGGGTATTTCTTTTTAGCCTCTGAGAACAATTCAGCCAGGTCAATTATTCCTGTTATTTCCCCTGTTTGAAGATCAATTCTGGCTATGTTGCTCGTGGTCCAGATATTTGCATATAGGTATTCGTTGATATACTCCAGCTCATTCACATATAGTGCTGAAGAACCGTTAAATGTTATATTGAGAGTTTTAATAACTTTTAAACTATCAGGATCGAGAAAAGTGATAATATTTGTGCCATCACTCATAATTAAGCTTTTACCATCGGTGGTTAATCCCCAGCCCTCTTTGTTTGCAAAATGGAATGATCCTATTTTTGCGTAAGATTCAGAATCATAGATAAATCCAACCTGGTTTTTATAAGTAAGCTGATATAGCCTGCCGTTAAGGAAAACGATTCCTTCACCGAAGAAGCTGTTTCTGTTTAATTCAACTTTGATATCAATTTTGCCGGTTTTCAGATCGACGATACCTATTAAAGACCGGGATGAAGGGAATTCTTCAGGTGAGCCGGTACTTTCAAAAAGCTGGTTGTTATGAAATATAAAACCTTCAGTAAAAGACTCTGTATCATGAGGATATGATTTAGAAACAGTATAATTTATCGACTCGATACGGCTTCCTTTCCTTACTGCCTTTTTCGGTCTTTTTTTATTTCCTGAACAACCTGAAAGTACCAGGATTATCAAAATGATATACAGCGAAATATTAAATCTTGCAACCATCATATTTTCAAAGATGAGGGATTTTGTCAGCCTTCCTGATCGTAATATTAAACAGTTAAATAAACAAAGATATACGGATAACATTGATAATAACAACAACTGATAACGTCTGAAATGATTTTCTTTGGTTAATCATTATGATTGTCACAATCCGAAATAATAAAGGACTGACACTTAGTAATAATGTCAGTCCTTATTGCATCTGCCTGCTTAAAAATTTATAACTCTTTAATTATGAGCAACTAAAAAATTGACCTGTTTCTTCTTTGGTCAACCACAGGAGCCACAACATCTGTCATAAAATTCCAGTAAACTTCGGCGGTTCCTGTACCCAGCTTTTCACTTACTTCTGTTTCATAAATATATTATAATCCTGCCTGACTGAAGAGATCTGCGATAAAACCCATTTTAGAACACCTGAATAATCCGGGTGCTCACTGAGGAGGTTGTGGTAATTGCATGTATTTATTAATGCTTTGTAAAACCGGGGTAGCCCAGAAGTTCTTTTCTGGTACATTCCATACAGCTGCTGCAATTCTTCCTCCCGGTTTCAAAACACGTACCATTTTTTTAATGGCAAGTGACATATCAGGGAAAAACATAAAACCAAAGCGGCAACTGATTATATCGAAGCTATTGTCAGCAAATGGCAGTGAGGAAACATCGCATGCTACAAATTCCAGATTTTTTATTGCACGTCTGGATGCATTATCACGGGCAACATCAAGCATTCCTTCAGCAAGATCTGTTACAACTACAATGCCGCCTTTCAGCATTGTTGCAATGGTGAGTCCCGGTTCACCGGTTCCTGATCAGTAATGCTTATTCAACGGAAAATGTTCTCCGCTTATTAAATAAACTTTACGATTCAAAGGTGGTATATGAGCAAGGATATTATTGGTAACAAAAGTTACATATCTCTGTAACAAATGTTACAAATCGAGGAGGAGTGAATTATTTTGTGTTTCTCTTACTGCAATCTATCCTGGCCATGCTGAAAGAATCAAAATGGACTGGAATATAATTCTCATGGTCAGACCAGCTCTGCACAGAAAATATGCTTACAAATCCGGGCTTTACGTTAAAATCTCCGTTTGCAACTTCTTTGAATGTAAAGCTTTCGCTTGACCCTGTAATGTATAAGAACCGGAAATGCGTACCCTTTTTCTCAATCTTAAGAGCAGAATGGGCCAGGTTATTTTCTATAATACTTTTGTTGGCAGGTTCGAGACTGAACAATGTAAAATGGGCAATTTCCTCAGGTTTACTCTTTGATCCGCTTTCGGATGAACTAATAGCCTGAATAATAATTTCTGGCGGTTTGCTGTATCCTCCGAAAAAGTCATTGTATGAAATGGATAGCCGGATCATTTTACCCGTAAAGGTTGAATCCTCCGACAGGAGAATTCCTGCCTGCTGCCAGTTCTGCCCCGGAATAAAATCTGTAAGGTGGATTTCAACCAAAAAACAGTCAAGGTCGAGTTTTCTCATCAAAAGGTTCCTTATTCCTGCCTGGTTTTCTCCAAGCGGCCAATTATCTCCCCTCAGAGTGTATAATGTCAGATGCCCCGGTAATGAATTTCTTTTGTTCCACCATGCTGTATCTACGGATTTTACGAACCATCCCTTTTTCAATAAGGAATCGGATGTTACCGAATTGAAATTATCAGTAAAGAGACCCTTTCCTTCTTTTTCATTTATAACTTTAAATATATAAAATCCAAAAACTATTGCGAGGCCGAAAATGTAAAGAAATGATGATTTCCTGAGGCTAGTAATAAAGTTTTTTTTCCTCGATAACTTGTCAGCGTACCTGCTTCTGTACTGAAACCAGTAAGGGTAATCACTTTCATTTTCCTGACGTTTGATTTCATCAGTATAAGGTGCATCAAGAACGTACCTCGCTAAGGTATCGAGTGTAGCTATGGATGGATTTTCCCGTTTTGACTCTTTATTTTTATCAGGAGCAATACACAACGAATAGTTCTTTAGACTCTTCGCACCAATCACGAGTCCGGTCTGATCAAATATTTTATTGGAAAGGTGTTTGCTGTCAGGTTCGGAAAGAGGCGAGGTAATCCTATATCCAAAGCACTTTTCAAACGTCTCACCAAACAGACTTTTAAAAACAGGTTCGTCCAAATCATTCATTATTCTTCAATATTAATTCTGATAACTTTCCGGCAAGATTTCCGTGATAATTCCAGTACTTTCCGCAGGAATTCCAGATTCTCTCGACATCCCGGGATATTTTTATCCACGAAATATATTAATGCTCAAAATTATGAAATATTTGCTATGTTCTGCCCTGATTTTGCTGACGGGGACGCTATTATCTCAAAACATACAACTCCATTACGACTTACGGCATTCTCTTGATGAGAAACTGAATCCGAAAAACTTCCCTTCATTCAGCTTTGAATATTTTAAAAATATCGATACTCTGAACAACGGTTCCTTCCTTTTTAAGCTAGATTCACGGCTGGATGGAAAGAATAGCAACATGGGTCAGGTATTTACACAGATATCACAATCAATAAAATTCTGGAAACCAAAAATATATCTTTCTGTCACCTATAGCGGGGGATTGGGTGAGCGATAACAGTCAGATTCAATTTTATCCCACTTTGGGATTAAAATATCAGTTTTAGGAATTAAGATTTTAACTGTGATTTCAGCAATAGAATCTGAGATCAATTTTTTATCTCCCCGGCAACAGCCTTTTTTACCTCCTCAAGATGAAGATATAACTGGTGCCGGTAATCGGGTCTCTTATCCCAGCATTTTTCAAGGACTTCAAGTGCTTCCTTCTTTCTTCCGGTTTTGTACAGGCCCCACCCTTTTGTATCCTCAAGATACCATTGATCAGTGTGACTCGCTTTAATTGCTTTGTTGTTAAGAGATATCCCCTCTGTTACATTTATCCCTTTATCTATCAGGAAAAATGCAAGATTGTTCAATCGTTCAACATTACCGGGCTGCAGTGAAACAGCTTCACGGTAATATTTTTCCGCCTTATCAGGGATCCCCGCAGCCTGATAAACCGAGCCAAGGTTTTCTGCTATGTCTGCATCCGATTTTGACTTTTCCCTGCTTAATGCATATGTTTTATTAATATACTGATTTGAGGTTATGGAATCTTTCCCTGCCAATGAAAAAATGATCTGCCTTCTGATTATTGAGAGATCATTGGGAAAATCCTCAAGGGCGTTTTTAAGGAGCTCTTTTTCTTCCCTGTTTCTTCCAGTTTCGTGATAACAGCTTATCAGTGTTTCATAAAAGGAGCCATTTAACGGTTTTGCATTCCAGCTCTTATATATCCTTATTGTTGATTCCAATTCAGGTATTGCATTGTTATACTGGTTCATCTCATAATATGGAAGCCCGACTAACCAGTGAGTGATTGGCACATGGTCATCCAATTCAAGAAGCTGTTTTGCATATTTTATCTCTTCAGTTTTTGATTTATCAACATATTTGGCACAAACCCAGTTTACCCATATTTTCATTTCAAAAGAAAGCTGATCTCTTTTTCCAAAGACTTTCCGTGCCCATTTTTCCGCCTGGTCGTATTGCCCCTGATTTGCATAAGAGATTGAAAGCCAAATATAAGAGGTAGCATAAACGGTATCAATCTGGATGGATTGCAGAAACCATTTTACAGCTGACTGATAATCATAATTGGCAAAAGCCTTGTACCCGAGAATATATGACTTGAACGCCTCAACAGAGGATGGTAGATCAGCCTGAAACTCATTTGATATTTCTTTCTTCATGGAAGAAATTATCAGGTAATTCTTTATTAATGACGACAGAGAGTCCGTAAGTTGTAAAATCCTGTTTAGATCTCCGTCCAGATGAAATGATCTGAATATTTCCAATGTCTTTGAATCAATGAG
>Ga0182021_10010836_pt1 | contig 10813 bp, 10 predicted proteins | sample 612E3MmetaG_FD_120493 | JGI IMG/M metagenome (GOLD analysis project Ga0182021, IMG submission 120493) | Permafrost microbial communities from Stordalen Mire, Sweden - 612E3M metaG (Illumina Assembly) | ecosystem: Environmental > Terrestrial > Soil > Wetlands > Permafrost | place: Sweden...
CCTTGACTATATTGTCAAAGGCGTCAGCATGGGCCTGGGCCGCAGCGACCTGCAGAACCTGAACATCCTGAAGATTCCGCTGGGTGCATGAGCAGCCCAATTCTGACCCTCAGGTATAGGACGCGGAATAACGCGGATGAACGCGGATTTTTTATTTAACGTCAGTTATGGATAAGGATTGAAGTGTCGTTGCGAGCCGCATGTTCTTGGCGGCGACCTGTACTTGCGGTTTGTGCAAGTGAGCAATCTCCCAGCCGGTCAGGGGATTGCTTCGGGCCTCCCTTCGGTCGGAACGCCCTCGCAACGACACAAATTTCTTTATTTTTTTTATCCATAACTTATTCAGCATGGTTTTGCAAAAATCAGACCCTTCGCAAGGATATTAGTGAAGATTAGTGTGGATTAGCGGATAAATATCGCTTTTGCCCAGACAGTACAATTCTAAAAATGGATAATCCCATCGCCAACCCTAAAAGCCGCAAGAAAAAGTTTCGCAAAGGCCAGGCTTCCGGTCCATGGATCACTTTCCGGAAGACCGTCCAGTACCTGGCCCTGTTCGCTTTTATCGCCCTGTTCGTCTGGTCCAGTCAGGGCGGCGGCGCCGGCAGCCTGGTCAACATTCCGATGCGCCTGGACCCGCTCCTGATCCTGGCCAACCTGCTCGCCTCCCGGGTTTTCCTGGCTGGCTCCTCCCTGGCCCTGATCATCGTGCTTCTTACGGTCGTCTTTGGCCGGGCCTGGTGCGGTTGGCTCTGCCCGCTCGGCACCATCCTGGATCTCTTCCCGCTCAACCGCTGGCGCAAAGGCCGTGCCGCTCCCGCAGAGGGCTGGCGCCGCGTCAAATATGACCTGGTCATTGTCATCCTCGTGGCGGCGTTACTCGGCAATTTGACCCTGCTGTTTTTCGACCCGCTGGCCCTGCTCCTGCGCACGCTCTCCGTCAGCCTCTGGCCGGCGCTCGACCGCATCGTAACCTTCCTGGAAAATGCCCTGGGAAATGTGCCCTTCCTGTCAGACCCGCTGGCTGCCTTGGATGGCTTCATCCGCCCGGCCGTGCTGCCGGTCCAGCCGGTTTTCTATCGGGATGGCTTCCTGTACGCCGGCGTATTCCTGGGAGTGATCCTGTTGAACCTGCTGGCCGCCCGCTTCTGGTGCCGCTACCTGTGCCCGTTGGGTGGTGGGCTTGGGTTGCTCAGCAAGCTGGCCATCTTCCGCCGCAAGGTCAGCGCAGAGTGCAAGGGCTGCACGCTCTGCACGGATATCTGCCCCACCGGCACCATTAACCCGGCCAAGGCGTACGCCAGCGACCCGGCCGAATGCACCATGTGCCTCAACTGCCTGGAAGCCTGCCCGCGCGGCCTGAACAACTTCGTCCCGGTCTTTGGGCTGGAAAAACGGACCGAATATGATCCCGGCCGGCGGGAGGCCCTGCTCGCCATCAGCGCCAGCGTTGCCTCGGTGGCCTTACTGAAAAGCGACGCGTTTGCCCGGCGCCAGTCCCCTTACCTGATCCGTCCGCCGGGTGTGCGTGAGACCAATCCGGATGTGGCCGCTTTCACCAAATGCACGCGCTGCAGTGAATGCATCCGGGTCTGTCCCACCGGCGGGCTGCAGCCGTCCATTTTCGAGGCCGGGCTGGAGGGGCTGGGCGCGCCCGTCCTGGTGCCGCGCCTGGGCTACTGTGACTATTCCTGCAACGCCTGCGGACAGGTCTGCCCGGTCCAGGCCATTCCGCCGCTCGCCCTGGAAAAGAAACGTACGCAGGTCATCGGGCTGGCCTATATCAACCAGAACCGCTGCATCCCCTGGTCCGATCACCAGCCCTGCCAGGTGTGCGAAGAGATGTGCCCGCTGCCCAAAAAGGCCATCCAATTGGAAAAGGTCACCGCCTGGGGTGCGGATGGGGCGCAGGTCACCGTCCAGCTCCCGCACGTCCTGCGTGAGCTGTGCATCGGCTGCGGCATCTGCGAGTACAAATGCCCGCTCAGCGGCGAGGCCGCCATCCGGGTGTATATGCCCAAAGTGGATGGCTCGTTCTAAACTCAACCATGATGGATTAACTCCCTTTACCACTAAGGGCATCAAGAAGCACTACGGAAGAGCAATTTCTTCTGACGAAGGAGGAACGACTGGCCTCCGGCCAAGAATTTCTGCCTTGCCGGGGAGGCTAGTCGTTATTCGAAAACGAAGGGAGAAACGAATGGGAAAGAGAGAGCAGAGAAGAGAGAGCAGAGAACAGGGTGGCGGACATGGTTGTGACCCGATCGCGGGTGGCTGAATACCGCAGGCTGTTTTCGAATTTAGGTCACTTTTTTTCAGCCGTGGAGGAAACGAATGCGGGGAAGGAAAAAGGGGAAAAAGGAAAAGGGGAAAAGGGAAAAGGGAGAGGGGAGAAGGGAATATCTCCTGGGGGACAAGTATTTGATACGACCATCGAAAAAAACGAATAGGGGGCTCCAACCCCGACCTGCCCCTGATGAACTTAAACAAATTAGAACCGTAACGCAGGCTTTCCTGGCCCGCCGGGGCTGAAGCCCCTACTCAGTACGTGGAAACCCCTACGGGGTTCATATACAACCAGTCCGAAGGACTTTCAAGTACTGCCTGCACCGTGCCGCAGGCACAGGGAGGAGCAGTTTTAACCGCTACGGATCCTGACGGTAGACAACGCCGTTTTGGTGGTGATTACGGTATTTAATTGTTAGTCTTCATATGGGGCAGGCTTCCGCAACGAACGGGGGGAGAGCGGGGCGGGGCAGCCGGCCTTCGGAAGCTGCAATTGTTAAGGTGCTAAAGAAACAGGCAGGGGCACCAGAGGATGCTCTGGATGTTAAAGATAGAACATATTTTCTAGTATGTCAAGGTAGCTACTCATCCTTCCCCCGAACCCGCATCCTGCAGCGCTTCCTGCCTCAGCCCACCCATCCGTTTCGCCGTCAGGCGTCCGTTTGTCCGTGATAGAGTCCGTTGACAATCCTGCTATAATATTTTTGTCCCCTGTTCCTTTCCTTCTCCCTGAGAACGGCCCCCCGCCTGTCCCTGTTGTTCTCCCGGGGGAACACGAGCAGAGAGCAGGCGCAGGGGGCGCTTTCTTTACACTCCCAAAAACTGTATAATTGCATTATGCGCCATACTTGGTTCCTTCTCCTTAGCCTCCTGCTCGCCTCATGCGGCCCCGCTCAACTCTTAAACCCCACTTTCACCTCCATGCCAACTATTTCACCCACTACAACGCTTACTCTCACTCCCACCATCACTTTAACATCAACCTACACACCGACTTTCACCTCGACAGTGGACCAATATCCAATTGATATGTCAAAGTCGGTCATGCCCGATAGCGAGGCTATTTTGGAGGCTAACCCAGGTAATTTTATTGAGGCCCCCGATCCGCTTACCGATATCAACGCTTTTAATACCTGGTGGCAAAACAAATATATTCCGGCTTTGGGTGATCGTCAGAAACGGGAACCGAATTTTATAATTCAAGCTGGCATTGCTGATGTAATATGGGTCGGTGATAGTCGTGAATCTATAGATGTGGGTCTTGGCGATAAAGGTGCAGCGTTCCCTTTGTTGAACAAACCGAATTTTTTTTACTTTAAACATGAAGGAATATTTTATCCGGTTTTGGTGGTGACCGGGAATTATCATAATTCTGGTGAAATGCTCACTAATGCTGTTATTTTGTATAACGAACCCGATGGGAATAATCCTGATAATAAAGGAGTTGGTGTAATAGAACAACTAAGTCAGGGAAAACTAGTTTTAGATATAACAATATGGGAGAAGACCGATCCGGTTTTTCCAGATTCTGTCAATGGATTAATAAGGGCGGGGTTGGTTGGTTTCAAGGATACAGTTACTATTAAAACCAATAAAGTTGTAGGCGTTGAGCATGTGCCGATAGGACCAGGGTATATTAAGATAAGGTAAATTTGTTCATTGATGATAGATATTATCGGCTAGGTGAATCCTCTTGTTATATGAAATTGTAGTATTTTGAGTCTTTTCTTTGGAGGTTTTTTTTCACTTTTTCTTCCTCCGCCTCTACCACGAGATCATGGCCCGCTTCACCCCGCCCCTTGATGATCGTGATCTTCCCCCTATCCCCTGCCAGTTCTGCGGCGGCTCCCACAACGAAAAGTATTGCCACAACGCAAAAGAGAGGGGATTTTAAATTGGTCATTCGCTTTGGAGATAGAGTGCCTTCTTAATTTTCAACCCGTTTACACACAATACTTGACACTACCCTGGAAGAAACCTTTCTAGTCTGCCTCTCCTGCCGCGGCCCCCGCCTCTGCCCCACAAAAATCTGCGCCCTGCGTATCACCTCCTGCCCGCATGTACCCGTAGGATATAGGGAATCTGTGTCCATCCCCCAGGATTGCTCTTCCCCCGAATAGCGACTTACGACTTACGAGTTACGAGTTACGTTTTCCCTTCCTTCGTGTTCCTTCGTGTCACCCTGTCCCGCGTACTTTTCCGTCTGTCCTTTGTGCCCTTAGTGGTGAAAGCTTTTTCTTAAACCATCCATAAAATCTACACAATTCAACCAAAACCCCTCTTCAAAAACGCCCTAATTTTTCAAAAAACGCCCAAAAAACTCCCAACCGCCCCCCTTTTTTGAATTGTTTTTCAGCTCTTGTTTCTTGTTTTTTGTTTTTGCCTCTTGTTTTTTGTATTCCTTTCCTCTCCCCCCTTGCACGAAACCCCCAAACCTGCCCAAAATCTGCAGTTAAATGCCATTTTCGGCCCTTCCTTATTACCTGGTCACCTGATCACCTTATTACCTACTCCCTGCCCTTTCCATTATTCCTCATTGTTTTGGCCACCCCCCCTCGCGCGTTTCGCGCATTTTTCCTCAAAAACCCTTCGTGCACCTTCGAGTGCCTTCGTGTCCGCCTGTCCCGCGGTGCTATTCCGCGGGATCGTGTTAAATCTTTTTCTTCCTCTTAAATCTTTCTCATTATTTTAGCCCCCCCTCGTGCGCTGCGCGTATTTTTCCTCGCCCCTTCTCCCTCTTCCTTCTCCCTTCTTCCTTCTTACTTATTACTCGTACCTTATCTCTTCCAATCTCCTCCTCGCCTTCTCCGCGATCTCGCTGAACTCATCGATCTCGATCGTCTTCAAATAGGCGCTTTCGGCTTGCTCCACCGCATCCATCCCCTCAAAGGCCTGGGCGTAATCGAACCAGGCCTGCTGGTCCTCCGGATCGATCTGACGGGCCAGCCGCAGGTTCGCGGCCGCTTCCGTGTACTTGTTCAGCAGCATCAGCCCCGCCCCCAGGGTGCGGTGCGCCCACAGGTTGTCCGGGTCCAGTCGCACCGCCGCTTGCAGTTCGCTTATTCCCTCGGGAATTTTCCCGGTCTTCAGCAGCGCCGCCCCCATTGCCACCCGCCCATTGACATGCTCCGGCGCAACTTCCACCAGCCGGGAAAACAATCCGATCGCCTCTTCCATGTCGTTCTGGTCGCTGTAGGCCGTCCCCAGCGCATACAGCAGCCCGGGGTTCTCCGGCTCGTCGCTCAGGAACAGTTCCAGCAGAAGCATGCCGTCCGCCGGTTTCCCCCCGCCCAGCAGCGCCTCGATCTTTTGCAGCACCCCCGGCTGCCGGGTATCCTCCTGCCAGGTCAGCTTGAGCGTGCTCGGGCTGACCGTCAGCGCCTGGATCACCCCGCCCAGCGGCTCGAACACCGCCCGGATATGTTCCCCAACCGCGGCCTGGAAAGCCCGGCCTTCCTTTCCGATCGCCTCCGGGAAAAGCGCCCGCCTCTTCTCATCCAAAGCCAGCTTGAAGTGGTAGATCCGTTCCAGTCCCATAGCTCCTCATTAATATTTATCCGCTAATCTTCGCCAATCCTGCTAATCCGTTTTTTATTAGTGGAGATTAGCGAAGATTAGCGGATTCTAATCTCCAATTCTCAACCCCCTTCCCCTATTCCCCTATCCCCTTCATCGGCCCCAAAAAACGTTCATCTCCGTTTATCTCCGGTAGAAAATCTCTTACAACAGGCGATCTCCAACCTGTACCGCGTCCGTGCGGTAGTGGCAACCGCGGCTGGTGCGGTTATGCCGGGCCGCCTGGGCCACGATCAAACCCACATCCACCGCATTGCGCAGCCCGATCAGGCCGTCGCTCAGCTTGGTTTTACGGTAAAAGGTCTCGATCTCGTTTTGCAGGTGGCTCAGTTCCCGGATGGCGCGGCTCAACCGTTCCCCCGAGCGCACCAGCCCCACGTAATGCCACATCACGTTCTGGATGGTCTGCATATCCCCCTGGATCAAGGCCGGGTCCGAGTCGGTTGTCAGCCCGCTCTCATCCCATAGCGGCACATCCTCGAGGCTCGGCATCGTCGGTTGGTCATCCGCCGAGAGCTGCGCTTCGATGTCCGCCGCCGCCCGCTGGCCCCATACCAACCCCTCCAGCAGCGAGGTCGAAGCCAGCCGGTTGGCCCCGTGCAGGCCGGTGCAGCTCACCTCCCCCACCGCGTACAGGTTCTGGATGCTGCTGCGGCCCCATTCGTCCACCGCCACGCCGCCGCAGAAGTAATGCGCCGCCGGCACCACCGGGATCGGCTCTTGCGAGATATCCAGGCCCACCTTCAGGCATTCGGCATGGATGTTGGGGAAGCGCTTCTTGATCTCGTCTGCCGGCAGGTGGCTGGCGATATCCAGCAGCACGTACGAATAGCCGTGCGTTTCCATTTCGGTATGGATGGCGCGCGCCACCACATCGCGCGGCGCCAGGTCCTTCCATTCGGGTGAATATTTCTCCATGAACGGCTGGCCGTCCGGCGTCAGCAGCACCCCGCCTTCGCCGCGCACCGCCTCGCTGATCAGGAACCCCTCCGCCCCCGGCACCGACAGCGCCGTCGGGTGGAACTGGATGTATTCGGCGTTGGTAATGCGCGCCCCCGCCCGGCTGGCCATTGCCAGCCCGTCACCGCGCGCGCCCGGGGGGTTGGTCGTGTTTCGATAGATGCGACCCAGCCCGCCTGTCGCCAGGATGGTGGCCGCCGCCAAGGTGCGGTGGACCGTCTTGCCGGCCCGGTCGAACACGTACGCGCCGTGGCAGGTGATCGGCTGGTAGGCCGCCAGCGGGTCGCGCGAATTATGGGGATAGGTGATCAGGTCCACGCCGGTGTAATTGGTTTCCAGTTCCACATTCGGCATGCGCTTGATTGCCGCCACCAGCCCTTCCATGATGGCCCGGCCCGTCCCGTCGCCCACGTGCAGGATCCTGCGCCGGGAATGCGCGCCTTCCTGGCCCCAATCTATGGCGCCGTTGCTCTCGCGGTCAAAGGCGATCCCGGCCGTTTGCACCAGCACCTCCTGCAGCAGCTTGGGACCTTCTTCGGCCAGGATGCGCGCCGCCCGTGGCAGCGAGGCGCCTGCCCCGGCTGCCAGGATGTCTTCCACCAGCAGGTCGGCGCTGTCGTCCACGCCCCGCCCGATGATCCCGCCCTGGGCGTAGCGGCTGTTGGATTCGTGCGGGTCGGGGTCGCGTGTCAGCAGCAGGATCCTGCGCTTTGGATTTTGCGCCAGCTTCAGCGCCGCGCTTGCCCCGGCGATCCCGGAACCGATAATGAGTACGTCAGTAGTTTTCATAGGTCAGTTGCAAAGAGAGCAGTGACCAGAGAGCAGCCCACCTACTGCTCTCTATTCTCTGCTCTCTTCGCTCTCCTTATCCAATCTCGATCATTCTCTGCACTGCCCGGAAGGCTTTCACACGCACCTCTTCCGGCACGTCGATTACATAGCGGTTGAATTTCAGCGCATCGCGCGTTTCTTCCATCGTGATGGTATTCATATGCGGGCAGCGTACCATGCACAGCCGCAGCATGTCTTTTTCCGGGTTGGCCGCGGCGATGTTATCGCCCATGGCACACTCGGTCAGCACCAGGTAGCGCGGCGCGTTGGTCTGTTGTACGAAGCGGATCATGGCATTCGTGCTGCCCGAGAAATCGGAGGCCGCCACCACCTCCGGGCTGCACTCCGGGTGGGTCAGCACCACCACGTCCGGGAACTGCGCCCGCACGGCCTGGATATCTGCCACCGTGAATTTCTCGTGCACCTCGCAGCGCCCGTGCCAGCCGATCATCTGGTAATCCAGCTCGCCTCGCTCTGCTCTCCTCGAAATTTGCGGAGTGTGCCTGACAGGGTGGTAGAGTGGTGGGGGAGCCCCAGGGTGGCCGGGCCTGCGCTCGGGAACACAATATGCTTGCCGGTCTCATTGGCCACATTCTTCGCCAGGTATTCATCCGGCAGGAAGATGACCGTGTCGGTCTTGAGCGATTCGACCACCGCCACCGCGTTGGACGAGGTGCAGCAGATATCCGATTCGGCCTTCACGTCCGCGTAGGTGTTGACATAGGTCACCACCGGCACACCCGGGAACTTCGCTTTGAGATCACGCACATCCTGGGCGGTGATACTGGCTGCCAGCGAGCAGCCCGCTTTTTCGGCCGGCAGCAGCACGGTCTTGCTTGGGTTCAGTATCTTGGCCGTTTCGGCCATGAAGCGCACCCCGCAGAAGACGATCACGCTTTTATCGGTCTGGGCGGCCTTGCGGCTCAGGTCGAGCGAGTCGCCGGTAAAGTCCGGGATGGAATAGAACAGCGCCGGTTCCATGTAATTATGTCCCAGGATGACGGCGTTCTTCTGTACCTTTAATTCTTCGATCTCCACGGCGATCTCGGCCTTGATGCGCAGTTCCACATCCGGGACGATTTTCTCCAGCCGTGCTTTCATTTTTTCGTACATTTCCTGCTTGTTCATTTATTCCTCTCGTAAGGGCGGACCTGTGTGTCCGCCCTTTATTTCTACCCGATGTAATCAAACGATACGTCGAACACCCGGGCCGAATGGGTCAGGGCGCCGACCGAAATATAATCCACGCCCGTCTCGGCGATGCGCCGGACGGTCTCCAGGGTAACGTTGCCGGAGGCTTCCAGCTTGGCCCGGCCGGCGGTCAATTGTACCGCTTCGGCCATCATTTCCGGCGACATGTTATCCAGCAGGATGCGCTGCACGTCGTTTGCCAGCGCTTCGCGCACATGCTCCAGCGTGCGCGCTTCCACTTCCACCTCCAGCCTGCTATCGGCTGCATGGGCCCGCCGCACGGCCTCTGTGATGGATCCGGCGTAGTCGATGTGGTTATCCTTGATCAGGATCATGTCATACAGGCCGATGCGGTGATTCTGTCCGCCCCCGCGCCGCACTGCCAGTTTATCGGCGGCCCGCAGCCCGGGCGCGGTCTTGCGCGTGTCCAGGATGACTGCTTTGGTACCGGCGACTGCCTGCACGAATTGCTGCGTCAGCGTGGCGATCCCCGACATGCGCCCCAGGAAGTTCATGGCGGTCCGTTCAGCGGTCAGAAGGCTGCGGGTCCGCCCGGAGACTAACGCCAGCACCTGGCGGTTTTCCACCCGGGCGCCCTCCTCGGCCTGAGCCTGGAACAGCACCTGTGCATCCAGCGACTGGTACACGGCCTGGGCAATATCCAGCCCGGCCACCACTCCGGCCTGCTTGGCGATGATCTGCCCGCGCATCCCGGCCTCCGCCGGGACGATGCTGTCGGTGGTCACGTCGCCGGAGCCGATATCTTCGGCCAGTGCACGCTGAATGGATTCGATAATATTCAATGGAAGGGTATTGTTGGGTGTCATTTTTGTCGCATCCATCCGAAAATTATTGGAGAACCGCATTTTGTGTGTGTGCGGCAAAGTCGCACACACACAAAATGCGAACTCCTCCTGAATTTTCGGATAGATCCTTATTTATTGGTTTCCAATTAAAAAACAGGCTTGCGCCTAAATTATTCTACCTGTCTTATCCAATTTGTCAATAGGGGGTGTTCTTCGAATGATATTTAGTTTTTCCCATCCGAGCCGGCAAGGAGGATAACCAAGCCCGCTCGGAAGCGGGCTTGGTTGGAGAATGATACCCTCTCCGCAATCAGTATACCTCGGCAACGCCGCCGAAGATGAAAAGCCTGATACTACGCACCGGAACCTTGTAATGCAAGGCCACCACCGAATGGCCCAGTTCGTGCAGCAACCCACACCCGGGCCGCGACTTTGCCTGGCGGCAATAAAATAGCCTGCTCCCGGCAAGCTTGCTTTTGCTGCATTGAAACAATATGACATTCATCCTCTTTTGTGAAAAATTATTGACTCTGTGATTTGGATATGATATTATATTCACTAAGTGAAATAAATATCACATCCCATCTTATCTTGAATATTTTTTCTCGTCTATCATAGACTTTTAATCTTCGTAAAAGCGATACCCTAATCTTATTCAGGTTCTTGAATGGGCCAATATCGAGGTCAAATTAAATTATGAATGCTACGCCCTTGCTCCAAATTGCGATGGATTACATCTCTTTGCCGAAAGCGCTGGCAATGGCGGTTCAGGTCGCTCCGGAAGTAGATATTATTGAAATCGGTACACCACTCTGCAAAGCAGCCGGGCTCGAAGCAATCCGATCCATGCGAGAAATTTGTCCTGACAAAATCATCCTGGCCGATTTAAAGACTCCGGATGTGGGCGGTCTCGAGGCGACGATGGCATTTGACGCCGGTGCTGACATGATGACCGTGATTGGTGGCGCTGCCATCGCTACCGTCCAGCAAGCGCTGGATGTTGCCCGCAAGCGGGGCAAGGAAATGCTGATGGAGCTCACCGGCGTGCGCGACATCATCGCACGCGCAACGGAATGGCGCCGAATTGGCGTCGACCGCATCGTTTATCACCGCGAGTGGGATGCCCAATCCGCCGGCCGCGAATGGACGGAAGAGGATAAGGA
>Ga0182021_10010837_pt1 | contig 10813 bp, 8 predicted proteins | sample 612E3MmetaG_FD_120493 | JGI IMG/M metagenome (GOLD analysis project Ga0182021, IMG submission 120493) | Permafrost microbial communities from Stordalen Mire, Sweden - 612E3M metaG (Illumina Assembly) | ecosystem: Environmental > Terrestrial > Soil > Wetlands > Permafrost | place: Sweden...
CGCCCGCTCGCTGCCACCTCTCTCCTCTTGTTCGTGGTCCTCGGCGCGGACGTCGCCGCGTGTGGCGGCAGCGGACGGGCGAGCGATGCCGGCGAGGCACCCGCCGGACCCGGATCCGCGGCCACGTCGCCGACTGCGCCGGCGACGAGCCCCACGACCACCGCGCCCGAGGGCGGCGCGCCGGACGACGGCTGCACGGTGGGCGAGGCCGTGTGCCTCGGGATCGATCGCCGTCATGCGTGCGTCGCAAACGCAGCCGGCGGCGGCGCGCACTGGGTCGACGAGAGCTGCGCGGCCGGCAGCGGCTGCCTGGCCGGCGCCTGCACCCCCTCGCGCTGCAGCGACGAGTGCACGCTCGGCGAGACGAACGCGGGCAAGACGTGCGCGCCGCTCGACATCGCGACGAAGAAGGCGGCGCCCTCCGACGCGCAGAACAAGCTGCACGATCGTGCGCGTGGCTACCTCGCCCGCCTGCGCCGCGAGTCACTGGCATCGGGCGGCGTCGGCAGCGCGCACTACGCAGACGACGCGCTCACCACCATCGGGTCGATGGAGGGCATCGGCGACTCGGCGCTCTGGACGGGAACGCTCCTCGCGTCCGAAGCCCTACGCCTGAGCGCCACCGGAGCAGCCGACGCTCGCACGCGCGTCCGAGCGCTCGCGCAGACGATGCACCTGTGGCTCAACGTGGCCGGCGAGCCCGGAATGCTCGTTCGCTGGGCGAAGGAGTCAGCCACGCAGCTGCCGTTCGCGGTCGGCGATCTCGACTGCACGAACGAGCGCGTGCACTGCGGCATCGACCACGGCGGAACGAAGTACGACTTCGTCGGGCACATCAGCCGCGATCAGTACCAGGGCGTGATGCTCGGCCTCGCGCTCGCGTACGACGCGCTCGGCAGCGCCGACGAGGACCTCCGCGAGCTGGTGCGCGCCGACGTCGTCACCATCGTCGAGGAGCTGATGAAGGAGCGCACCATCCCGGTGACGGTGACCTTGAACGGCGCCGTCCCCATCACCTCGACGGTGACCGCGCGCTTCATCGTGATCAGCCCGCGCGAGATGAAGAACGGGGCGCTGGACCTGCGCCTCGATCTCTCCAATGCCGCGAACGCCGAGATGTACGGCTTCCAGGAGCTCTACCCGAACCTCGCGCACCTCGTTCGCCAGCTCCCCGGCCTCGGCTGGGTGCCCGACGTCTACCGCGCCTCCAGCGCCATCATGCTGGCGTCGTTCTTCCGCGTCGGTCTCCGGGTCACCGACGGGGTGCCCGCCTACGCGAAGCGCCGCGCCGATATGCTTGCATATTACACAGGACACACGGGCGAAGGCGGCAACGTCACGGACTGGCTCGCGGTCGCCCAGCAATGGACGGCCGGAGGCTCGTGTGGCGCGAGCTACTTCGCAAACAACATCGCGATGATGCCCATGTACGATCTCGCGCGGCTCGAGGACGACCCGGCACGCGTATCGGTCATCGAGAACGACATCCTCGGCGCCAAGATGTGGCCCGCCTTCGTCGACACGAAGAACAGCTTCTTCTCCTTCATCTATGCGGCCACCAGGTCCGGAGTCGACCCCGCGGTGGTGTCGTCGGCGGCCGCTCAGCTCGGGCAGTTCCCCGCCGCGCCACGCGTCATGCGCGCCGTCGACCTCCGCTCCTCGCCGAAGTACCCGAGCCGCGAGCAGGGCTGCACCGACCAGGTCGGCCACGCCGACGCGGTCGACGTCGGCGACCGGCCGAGCGCCGACTTCCTCTGGCAGCGGCACCCGTGGGGGCTCTACGACGGCGGGGATCCGCGCCAGACCGAGCCGGGCGTCGACTTCCTGGTGGCCTATTTCCTGGGCCGCCAGCACGGCTTCATCGCCGACGACACCCCGGGCATCTGCCTCGCCTGGCAGTAGGTCGTGTGACTCACACGACACAGCCTCCCGAAGGTCGTCTAGGCAGGGCGCTGGGGTCCCGGCCGGCCGCGTCCTTGCAAGGGCCGACCGCCGGGCCCAGGGAAGAAAGCCCAGGGCCCGCCGTATCAACTGGCCGGGCGGATGATGACCTTCTTTTCTTTGCTTCCCGACGCCGGCACGCGGCTGTCGACCCTCGCCATCGAGCTACCGCGCTCCATCACCCCGGCGGTCGCGGGGCTGACGGTCGGGCTCTTCGTCGGCGTGGTGGGCGTGATCGCCGTGATCCTGCTCGTGGGCCGCGGCAATCGTCGCAGCGCGCGCCGCACCAGGCTCGCCGCGGACGAGGTGGTGTTCATACCGCCGTACGGAACGATTCAGCGCGACACGCCGCTTCCGCCCCGAGCGTTCGCCAATCCGCCGTCGAGCGGCAACCTGCCGGTGGCGCGCGCCCACGCCTACGCGCATGCCTACGCGCACGCGCCGAACGCGCACCACGCGCCGGTGCCTGGTTACGGCTTCCGTCCGTCGAGCGCGCTCTCGGCGCGCGTGCTCGCGAAGATGGGTTACGCGCACGATGGCGCAGACGACGAGATGGATCTCGTCGCCTCGCCCTCGTCGGAGCCGATCTCGATCGACGTGGAGCTTGCTGACGACAGCGAGGTCTTCGTGGCTCCGCCGCCGGCTGTGCTGGTCGCGCCGGTGGTCGTGCTCTCTGCGGAGAAGCCCGTCGAGAAGTCTGCCGCCGACAAGTCTGCGCCCCATCCGCTCGGCATCATCAAGTCGACGTCGCAGGCGATGCGCCCGGCGTCGATCGCGGACCTCTCGTTCGACGACGCGCCGACCGAGATCGGCGAGACCTACTTCGACGAAACCCCCCAGCCGCGCCGCCGCACGGACCCCCCGAAGATCCGCCCGAAGGCGCCCGCGGCCCCGCGGTTCGCCGAGCAGACGCCGCTAATGCCTCAGGTCGCGACGACCAAGAACGACCGCCAGCACCCTTGACGCACCGCGTATGCGGCGCATCTTGTCTGACGACGTGTGCCCCCGATGCCGACAGAACGCGCCGATCGTCTATCGCGGCGTAAATGCGTTCTGCACGGCGTGCGGCGCGCCGCGTAGCCCGCTCACGAGCGGGTCCGTGAACCTCGCAGGTCAGCCGTCGAAGGTCGGCGGCCAGATCACCCGCGTCTTCGGCTGGATCGTGCTCGTGTTCGGGACGCTGCTGTCCTTCGGCACGCTCGCGATGTGCGGGGCGATGGTCGGCATGGCCGCCGCCGCGCCGTGGGTCCTCTCGGTTCCCATCGCGCTCGCCACCTGGATCGTGAGCTACTTCCTCCTCAAGGGCGGCAAGCAGCTCGAGCAGTCCGGCGTCGACACCCAGAAGGCGACGCGCTCGCAGGCCGTGTTCGCGCTCGCCAACACGCGCGGCGGCATGGTCACGCCGAACGACCTCGCGCAGGCCATCGCCGTCACGCCCAAGGAAGCCGACGACATCCTCACCGCCATGGCGAAGGAAGACTCGGACCACGTGAGCATCGAGGTCGACGACAACGGGAACATCTACTACCGCTTCGCCGCCGCGCACTGGACTGCCATCGCGTCGAACCCCGCGAACTGGGAGAGGCCGCGGCAGGGGTACATGGCGCCCAACGCAGCGGCTCCTGGTGGCGGCGCCGTCCATCAGCGTGTCGCGCCTCCGCCTGCGCGCATCGCAGACGACGCCGGACAGAACGTGCGCGTCGAGCCGCGGGATCCGATCGAGGACGAGTTCGCCTCGGAGCCGGACGTGGCGCAGCGACACGCCCGCTGAGGGATGAGGAAGCACGGGATCGCGGTCTTCGGGCTGGTGGTCGGGGTTGCGTGTACTTCGCAGCCATCGCGGCAGGCCGGTGCGGGAGCGAGCGCGGGAGCGCGTGCGGATGCGGGAGCGGACGCGGGGGCGAGCGCGGACGCGGGGGCGAGCGCGGAGGCGAGCGCGGACGCGGGAGCGGGTGAGGGGAACGGCGAGCCCAGCGTCGAGCCTGCGCCGACGTTCGACGAGATCCTGAAGGTGCTCTTCGCGGAGAGGACGAGCGCGGCAACCATCGTCGAGGCGTGTCCCGTGAGCTTGCCGCCCGACGCGCGCGTGCGATGCCTCTACGACGAGCGCTACAAGGGCGATGCGAAGGCGGCGGGGATCGCCCACGAGCTCTTCGTGAAGTGGCACATCGTGGCGGGCGTCGAGGTCGCGCACACGATGGACGGCGGGTATCGCGGGATGATCCGCATCGAGCCCGCGGTGCCGGTCCGGGAGAATCGTCATCACCTCGAGTGGGTGGCGGGCGCCATTCGCGACTTCGACACGTTCTTCGGCGAGCTCGAGAAGTACCGCGGCGGCGCGGGGAGATCGGTCCTGTACGCGCCCGGCGCACCGTCGCCCAAGCCGTATCGCTTCGAGCCGATCACGTTGCGGTTCATGCGCTCGGTCGGGGCCCGCACCCCCGCCGCCTACGCGCACGACTGGGAGGTGGCCTACAACTTCAACGGAACGCTCAACATCGCCGCCGACGCCGTGCGCGAGACGATGTTCCACGAGATCTTCCATCTCAACGACGCCGCGCACGGCAGCTGGTCGCCGCAGGCGCTCGGTGACGTGTTCGACTTCGTCGCGAAGAAGTGCGGCACGAACACCGCGTGCCTCGCGCCGTACACGCCGAACGAGACGATGGTGCGCGGCGGCACTTACTACTCGTTCGTGCCCGGCAACGGCGTCGCGGAGTACGGCGCGGAGCTCGCGCTTCGCTACTACCGCGAACAGCGCGCGGCCCTCCGCAGCCTCCCCAAGGTGAAGCCCTTCAAGTGCGGCCCACCGGAGAACGCGAAGGCCTGGGGCCGCATGCGTGACGAGTTCTTCGCGGGCGTAGACGCCGTTCCGCAGTGTCCGTGAGCGTCGCCTTCACTCGTCGAGACGCTCGCCGAGCCGAGTCGCGTAGAGGCATGCTAGTGATCGCCTCGTGGGGAGCATCCGTGAGCCGAAGCGCCAGCCCTCACGAAGGGGTGGTCCCTCGGTCATCTCGGCCTGCGCCTTCGCGGCGCTCTCGCTCTGCCCGCTCGACGCGCTCGCCGACGGCGCGATCAACGTCGCGCTCGACTACGACCGCGGACCCGGCGCGGAGGCATGCCCGGATGTGAGCGGCTTCGAGTCCATCGTGCGTGCGCGGGTCGGCCACGACCCGTTCGTGGCACCGGCGAGCGTGCGCGCGCGCGTCCGGATCGTCCGCAAGGACGGCGAGCTCATCGGGACTCTCGAAGTCGACGGCTCCCGCGCGCGCGCGATCCGATCCGCGAGCCGCGACTGCGACGAGATCGTGGCCTCGATTGCGCTCGCGCTCGCCATCCGGATCGACCCGTCGAGCCTCGCACCCATGCCGGCGCCGCCCATCGAACAGGCCCCGCCGGCGGCGCCCGAGCAGAAGGCGCGCGAGGCCGGTGCCGACATCACACCTGCACCGGCCCCGTCGACACCATCGCCGACACCACAGTCGTTCACGCTGCGCTCGAGCATCGGCGCCTTGGCTGCGATCGGAAGCGGCCCGCAGCTCACGGGCGGAGCGACCCTTCAGCTCGGCGTCCGCTCGCGAGACGTGTCCGTCGGGCTCGAGGGCCGCGTCGATCTCCCCACCGACGAAGGAGCAGCCTCCGGCGGGCGCGTGCGAGCGGGGCTCCTCGCCGGAACCCTCTTGCCTTGCTTGCATCACCAGGTGTTGCTCGGGTGCATGCTGGCGACCGTGGGTGTCCTTCGCGCGAGCGGTGAGTCGGTGCTGGAATCGAAGTCGGAGAGCATTCCCGTCGTCGCGGTCGGCGCGCGTCTCGGAGTCGAGCTGCCCATCAGCGGGCCCTTCCTGGTCCGGTTCCATCTCGACGGCCTGGCGCCGCTGATCCGCCCGACGCTCCGTCTCGATGCGTCACCCGTCTGGCGCGCGCCCGCGTTCTCCGGCGCGCTCGGCGCCGCGCTCGCCGCGGTGTTTTGAACGAATCTCATGACGGAGACGGTTCGCTCCTCCCAATCCATCGTCGTGGATCCCGTGCGCGGCACGAGCGGCGACGAACGGAGCGCGAGCTCCGAGCTGCGCGCGATTTACCTGGACCAGCTGCCGTACGTCATGAGCACGCTGCGCCGTCTGGGCGTCGGCGAGCGCGATCTGGAGGACATCACCCACGACGTCTTCGTGACGGTGCATCGTCGCCTTCCCGACTACGACCGCGCGCGTCCCGTCCGCCCGTGGCTCTTCGGGATCGCCTACCGCGCCGCCTCGGATTACCGCAGGCTCGCGCGGCACCGCCGTGAGGACATGGACCACGAGGTCGACGCTCCGGACACGTCGCAGCCCGTCGACGAGAGGCTGGACCAGGCCCAGCAACGGAGCCTGCTCGTCGCCGCGCTCCAGGACGTCGAGCTCGATCGTCGAGCGGTGCTCCTCATGCACGATCTCGACGGGATCGGCGTACCCGAGATCGCCGAGCAGCTCGGGATTCCGCTGAACACGGCCTATTCGCGCCTTCGCCTGGCGCGGAAGGATCTCCAGATCGCGGTAGCGTCACGCGCGCCACGGGAACGCGCGCTGCCGGGAGGACCGTCATGACCGAGCACGAGCCCCTCGATCCCCTCCCGCGCGAGCTCGCGGATCTCTTCGAGTCGGAGCGAGCCCGCCCGGCTCCGTCCGGCGCGACGTACGTGCGCATCCTCGATCGCGTCTCGTCCACGCTCGTGTCGGGAGGGCCGAGCGGCGGTGACGACGGCGGCTCGCCGGGCGGCGATGCGGGGCCGCCCGCGGCGGGTGGAGCGGGGACGTCGGCCGGCGCGGGCGCAGGCAAGCTCGGCGCGCTCGGCTCGCGCGCCGTCGGGATGCTGGCCGCCGCGTTCCTCGTGGGCACCGGTGCCGGCGCTGCGATTCATGCGCTCCTCGCAACACCGGCGAGTGTTGCTCCGCCGGCCGCATCGCCGGTCGCGCAGGCTCCTGCGCCGACCACTTCCGCAGCTCCGGGAGAGACCGTTCCGCGCATGGCGGTGGATGACCTCCCGAACGTTTCTGTTACGCCCGCTTCCGCGCGAGCGTTGCCGGTCGGCTCGGCCTCTGCGCGACGAGACGATGCGCCCGCCAAGGACACGAGCCTCGCGGGTGAGCGTGCCTTGCTCGAGGAGGCGCGGATGGCGATGGCACAAGGCAGGGCGCCTGCGGCGATCGTGGCCTTGACGCGGCACGAGAGCGAATTTCCTCGTGGCCGTCTCGCCGAGGAGCGGGAGGCGATGCTCGTCCAGGCCCTGGCGCGGGCCGGTCGCACGGCGGAGGCCCAGGGACGCGCGCGTGCGTTCCGCGAGCGATATCCGGACAGTCTTCTCCTGCCCATCGTCGAAGGGGCTGTGAGAAATCCGCCGGCGCCGTGACGGAACGCTTTTTTGCGCCCAATTCCAGGGACAACGGCCTCGCATCTTCGCGAGGCGGTGCTACGCCCCGGAGCTGCCATGCGTCTTTCGTTCCTTTGCGGATCCCTTGCCATCGCGCTGTCTGCTTGCGACCCGTCCGTCGATCTCGGGAGCACCGGGACGCCCGGGAGCAGCGGTAGCGCCGTTCCCGCCGCCGCCGGCGGCGACGGCACCAAGACGCCCAGCAACTCTCTGCCCGGGGTCTCGAGCGGCGCCCACGGCACCGGACTGCACAGCGTGGCCATCCACCTTCGCTCCACCGCCGCGCCGGTCACGCATGCAGACGACCTCTCCGGGCGCACTCCCGCGCTCCAGAAGCTCGCGTTCGGCGGTCTCGATCTCGGCAAGTCGGCGACGTTACCCAGCGGGGGATCGTCAGCGCCTCTCGTGGAGCTCGGCGGAGCGGACGTCGAGGCCACGATCAACGACGGCAGCGACACGGTCGTCGCACGGGTGTCGGCCGATCGGCTTGCCATCGGCACCTACCAGGTCGCGCGGATCTACGTGACGCACGTCACGTCATCGATCGATGCGACGTTCCATCCGGCGACGGGGCCCGCTGTCTTCGGGGTCTTCACGCATCGGCTCGTTCTCTCGGAGAGCAGCCTCGACGGCGTGCCGGCCTACGCCGGCGATCTGCACCACACGTTCGTCGCCGGTGGCTCGACGCTGGCGAAGTTCGACTGCAGCACGAACAGCGGCGATGCCTGTCCCGACGTGCTGCCGTGGTCGCGAGGAGCACTGGCCCTCACCATCGACAAGGGCATCGGCTGGTATGAGCTCCCGGTGAGCCTGACGGTGGACGCCTCGTTCGCCCAGCACGACTCCGATCTCTTCTTCGACGTGAACGTGAACGAAGACGTCCGGTGGCAGGACACGTCGGCGGCCGGTTTCTCCCCCCGCGTCTACGACACGACCACGACCAGCTACGAGCCCGTCATGCAGTTCGGCCCCAACAGCATCACGGCGCAGCTCGTCGCCAAACCCTGAGCGCCAGACGCGCCGTCACTCGTCGAGGCGGTCGACCTCGCGCAGCGCCGGGAACATCAGCGCCCACAGCACCACCACCACGCACGTGCCGATCCCGCCGACCAGCACGGCCAGCTCGGGACCGAGCCACGCGGCCGTCACGCCCGATTCGAACTCGCCGAGCTCGTTCGACGCGCCGATGAACACCATGTTGACCGCGCCGACCCGGCCGCGCATCTCGTCCGGCGTTCGCGTCTGGATGAGCGTCGAGCGCACCACCACGCTGATCATGTCGGACGCGCCGAGAATGACGAGCGCCACGAGCGAGACCGCGAAGTTCTTCGACAGCCCGAAGACGATCGTCGCGATGCCGAAGATCAGCACGCACACGAGCATCACCACGCCGGCGCGCCTCCGCAGCGGGAAGTGCGCGATCAGGAACGCCACCGTCGCCGCGCCCACCGCCGGCGCGCTGCGCAGGATGCCGAGCCCCCACGGGCCGATGTGCAGCATGTCGCGCGCGAAGATCGGGAGCAGCGCAACGGCGCCGCCCAGGAGCACGGCGAACAGGTCGAGCGAGATCGCGCCCAGGATGGGGCGGTTCGACCACACGTAGCGAACGCCGGCGACGACCGTGCTCCACGTGGCGGGCTCGCGCCTCTTCACCTCCGCCGAGACGGGCGGCTGGCCGATGGCGAGCACCGACGCGAACGCCAGGAGCGCCATCACCGTGCACGCGACGTACACGACCCCGGCCCGTCCCGTCGCGGCGTAGAGCGCGCCGCCCAGCGACGGGCCCGCGATCATGGCCAGCTGCCACGAGGACGACCCGAGCGCGACGGCGCGCTCGAGCTCCTTGCGCTGGACGAGGTTCGGCATGAGCGCTTGCCCGGCCGGCCCGCTGAACGCGCGGATCGTGCCGAGCATGCCGAGCACCACGTAGATGGGCAGCAAGCTGCGATGCCCGAGCAGGGCCATCGTCGCCAGGATCGCGGCACACGACGCGACGCCGAGATGGCAGACGAGCAAGATCTTCCGGCGATCGTGGCGGTCGGCGACGTGCCCGCCTGGCAGCGCGAGGAGGAAGCCGGGGAGAAAGAGGGCCAGGCCGGAGAAGCCGAGCGCCAGCGCCTGTCCGGTGATCTCGTAGACCTGCCAGCCCACCGCTACCGAGAGCATCTGCGTCGCGACGATGAGCGACACGCGCGACACGAGATAGAGCGCGTATCGCCGGTTCGCGAGCAGCGCTCGGACGCCGCGCTCGGGACTGGGGTCGCCCTCGGTACTGCCGCCCGTGCTGCCCATCAGAGGTCGATCTGCGTTCCGATCTCGATGACTTGATTGGGCGGCAATTTAAAGTGGGACGTCGCCGGACGCGAGTTGCGCGTGAGGAATGCGAAGAGGGTCTCCTCGATCTCTCCCATCTGGCCGCCGGGACCGGCCAGCATCGTCTCGCTACCCAGGAAATACGTGACGTCCTCGATGTCGGCGTCGAGCCCGGCGTGCTTCGCCTCGCGGAGCAGCGCGGGTACGTCGGGCGTCTCCATGAAGCCGTACGTGCCGATGACGCGATGGAGGCCGCCGCCCAGCGACTCGACCTTGGCCCGCTTGCCGTGGGCCACGTAGGGGATCCGTGCGGTGACGATGGTGAGCAAGATGAGCGTCTCGTGCAGGACGTTGAGCCGCTCGACGTGATGGACCACCACCGGCGGCACGCCCTCCGAGATGGACGACATGACCACGCCGGTGCCGTGGATGCGGTACTGGAGGTGCTCCTTGGCGCCCGGGGGCTTGATCGACGGGCGATCGACGCTGTACTCGGCGAGGAACTCCTCCACCGGCTTGGTGCGCATGGAAAGGGCGTCGGCGAGCATGCGCCGCCCGCGACGCCAGACCACCATCACCGTGAAGAACGTCGCGCCGATGACCACCGGCACGTAGCCGCCGCTCATGAACTTTCCGGCGTTGGCGACGAAGAAGGGAATGTCGAACGACAGGAAGAAGACGAGCAGCGGCAGCGCCCTCGAGAGCGGCCACTTCCACGTCTGGTGTGTGACCACGAAGAACACGACCGATGTGATGGCCATGGTGCCGGTGACGGCGATTCCGTACGCCGCGGCGAGCTTCGACGACTCCTGCGCCCAGGCCACGAGCGCGATGCACGCGATGGCTAGGATCCAGTTGATCTCGGGCACGTAGATCTGGCCCTCCGCCTCACCCGACGTGTGCTTGATGGTGACGCGAGGGAAGAAGCCGAGCTGCACCGCCTGGTTCGTCAGCGAGAAGGCGCCGCTGATGAGCGCCTGCGACGCGATGATGGTGGCGGCCGTCGCGAGCGCGACGAGCGCGTAGGTGGCGGGACCGCGCGGGACCATCGCGTAGAAGGGGTTCGACGCGGCCGAAGGATCGAGCAGCACGATCGCGCCCATGCCGAAGTAGGCGAGCAGGAGCGACGGGAACACCAGCGCGAGCCATGCA
>Ga0182021_10010838_pt1 | contig 10813 bp, 7 predicted proteins | sample 612E3MmetaG_FD_120493 | JGI IMG/M metagenome (GOLD analysis project Ga0182021, IMG submission 120493) | Permafrost microbial communities from Stordalen Mire, Sweden - 612E3M metaG (Illumina Assembly) | ecosystem: Environmental > Terrestrial > Soil > Wetlands > Permafrost | place: Sweden...
GAGAATGGGCACTCCCAACTGGCGGGCTTTTTCTAGTTTCGACCCGGCGGCTTCACCTACCACCAGGTAATCCGTCTTCTTGCTGATCGAATCGGTCACTTTACCGCCTTGCTTCTGAATCAGCTCTTTCACTTCATCGCGCGACAGGGTCGGCAAAGTTCCAGTGACCACAAAAGTTTTGCCGTCAAATACTCTCTGGACAGGTTCAGCAGCCTGGATGTGCTCAATCACGGGCCACAGTCCAACTTCTTTGAGCTTGGCCAACACAGCCCGGTTATCAGCCCGGGCAAACCAATCCACCACTGCCTGAGCAATATTCGGTCCCACCCCTTCAATCTCCTGCAGGTCCGTTACAGCTGCCTGGCTCAATTCATCCAGGTCGTGATATTTGCTTGTCAGGTCAACCGCCATCACCTCCCCCACCCCACGGATTCCAAGGGCATTGATCAGGCGCGAAAGCGGCTGCTGGCGCGAGGCCTGGACGGACTGCAGCAGGTTATCGGCCTTTTTTTCAGCAAACCCTTCCAGGTTAAGCAAATCCTCACGTTTCAAAGTGTAAATATCAGCAATGTCTTTCACCAGGCAGGTTTCAGCCAGCTGCTCCACAATTTTGATTCCCAGCCCGACAATATCCATAGCGCCCCGGGAGACAAAATGCTCCAGGTTTCGTACCAGCTGGGCCGGGCAGGATGCGTTGACGCAGAACCAATCCACCTCACCTTCCAGGTGCTCCACTGCCTGCCCGCAGGTAGGACAGAACTGGGGCGGCTCAAAAATTCGCTCACTTCCGGAGCGGGCATCCACCACCGGGCCAATCACGTACGGGATGACGTCGCCTGCCCGTTTCAACATTACCCGGTCGCCAATGCGGATGTCTTTTTCAGCAATATAGTCAAAATTATGCAGGGTGGCCTGTTTGACTACCACGCCCCCAACTTCAATGGGTTCCAAAATCGCCTGCGGGGTTAATTTGCCGGTCCGTCCAACCCCAACGATGATATCCTTCAAAATGGTGGTCACTTCGCGGGCCGGATATTTCAGGGCGAAGGCACCGCGTGGGTCTTTGCCCACAAAACCCAGATCAGCCGCCAGGCGCAGGTCATTAATCTTGATTACCACTCCATCCGCCTCGAAAGGCATGCGGTCGCGGCGGGCATTCCATTTATCCAGTTGGGCCAGCACCGCCGGAAAATCCGGGCATAATTCCGCCAGTTCTGTCACTGGAAAGCCCAGATCCTTGAGCAGCTGCAGCTGGCTCCATTGGGTCTGGGGAATTTCGCCCTGAGAAGCAACGATGGCATAGGTCAGCAGGGTCAGCGGGCGAGATGCGGTTAGAGTTGGGTCCAACTGCCGCAGCGATCCAGCCGCAGTATTGCGCGGGTTGAGGTAGGTTCGCTCGCCGGCAGCTTCAAGGCGGGCATTCAGCTGTTCAAAATCTTTAATGGTGATGAAGGCCTCACCCCGCACCACCAGGTAAGGCGGCGCTTTGGCACCCCCGGCATGGATCGGGATGCGCAAGGGCACAGCCCGGATTGTCTTAAGATTGGCAGTAATTTCCTCACCAATTTCGCCATCGCCGCGGGTGGCGCCCTGAAAAAACAGCCCATCCCGGTACTGCAGTACCACGGTCAGGCCGTCAATTTTTGGCTCCAGCACAAAACTGGTCTTTTCCACCCGGTCATCAATCCGGCGAATGCGGTCGTACCAGGCGATTACGTCCTCGGCGTTGAAGCCGGCGGCCAGGCTCAAAATTGGAGCAGGGTGCTGCACCTTGGTGAATTTATCGAGCGGACCGCTGCCTGCCCGCTGTGAGGGTGAATCTGGGGTTATCCATTCCGGGTGCTGGCTTTCAATCTGTTTGAGAAGTTGTACCAGCTTATCATACTCGGCATCACTGATAATCGGAGCATCCAGCACATGATAGCGATAATTGTGAAAATGGATTTCCTGTTTCAACAGCTCGTATTCCTGAGATAATGCTTTATCTTCCATTAATCTGCCCTCTTCCTACAATCAATCTTTTTCGCCTGTCCTGGCTTGTTTTTTGCGCTGCTTTTCTTCGTACATAGAATTATCAGCCTGATTAATCAGCTCTTCCAACCCAATTGGCTGCTCCGGATCGTAATGGGCAACTCCAAAACTAACCGAAATTGGATATTTCCGATCTGGCTGTGAATTGAATATTTCCAAGTTGCTGTTCATTCGGGCCAGTAATCCATCGGACACTTTTTCTGTCGTTTCGACCGCAAGTACGATAAATTCGTCCCCGCCCATCCGGGCAAGAATATCGGAGGAGCGAGAGGAGCTGAGGAGGAGATTCGCAAATTCTAGCAGGGCCTGATCTCCTTCCCCATGTCCAAAAGTATCGTTTATCTTTTTCATCCCGTCCATGTCTCCAAAAATTAAAACGGCTTTTAAACTCATCCGTTTTACCATGTAAAGGAATTGAGTTCCTAAAACATTAAACCCACGCCGGTTATTCAATCCGGTCAGTTCATCCAATAGGGATAATTCACGCAGCTTCTCTTCAAGAAGTTTCCTCTCGGTAATTTCGTGGACGACAATCAGCCGCCCGAAATTAATGCCATATCCATCCGATAAATTGCTGACGCTCGTATCAAAAAATGCACTTTTACCATTCATTTCATGATGGATTTCAGCTTTCAAGGGTTTGACCTGGACTTCCAAATTACAAATATTTAGTAAATCCTTCCATGTTGAAAATACCTGGGTGGCATTTTGGCCAATGGGAGGTTGAGTGAGACCCAGAAGTCGTAGAGCAGCAGGATTTGCATCCACAAGGCGAGCTTTGGCATCCAGAACAAACACACCGTCACTTAAGCGTTCAATTAACGCCTCCCGGGCGATCGGTGCAAGGTCAAACAGGCGGTAGCGGTACATCGCCCATCCCACCCCCATTCCAGATAGGGTATAAACAAAAACATTGAAATCAAGGTATTTTAATTCTGGAAAAGGTTGTAATCCTGTCATATAAAAGATAAGTACGACCAACGGGAGCATTGCGCTGACCGCAATTAATGTCGTCTGATGCTGGTAAAGCGGGGGAGTATGATTGCGCTTCTGCCACAGCAAGATTACCCCCAGAACACCGGGTAAAAACGAATAAAGCGCAAACGGGTAGATCGGCCCACGGGTGAAACCAATCATCGGGATCAAACCACTCGTGTCTAACCAGGTTGTGCTGTAAACCAGGTGATAAACATCATCTGTAAATTTAGCGATCAACAATAATATTGGAATTAGAAATAATAAAAGGATATTTCTCAAACTGATCCAATTATTTCGCCCGGTGTATTGGAACACGAATAACAGAAAAAGGGTTGGGAAAAAAAATATTCCCAGGTATCCAATTTTGCTCCAAAAAAGCATGCCTTGCAAATCAAGGCTGGCTAACTCCATCCCATATGCCAGTATATATACGGTTATGAAAGCCATAAAAACTGAAAATATCTGCGACCCACGCGTTGACCGGTGACGCCAGGTATACCAGGTGATGAAGGCTGTCATAAACCCACATAAAGATACGACGATCGACACGGAGTTTAATTGCATTGCTAAGGATAAATCCCTTTTTTGGAGTCAATACGACTAATAATTTCGATTAAACATTTTTCTTATTATAGTATGGATTAATCAGGGTCTGTCAGTATAGTCCAGGTATCAAATTTTCAGGAATAAAATCAGTTGCGCCTACAATTTATCCATGCTACACTAAAAGATAGTGGAGGAATCACATGACCTGGTGGAAAATTGTAGCCTATATATTTGCAGCGATCCTGATCTTTTTTGGTATCCTATTCATCTGGGGCTCCTTCAGCGCTCAGGGCGGTGGGGGAACCTGGATTGTCATCGGCCTCATTTCAGTGGTAATCGGCTTTGGCCTGATTTATTTTGCTGCCCGCAAGACAGCCACCGATCCGACTAATGTGACCGTCAAGCTGGATCTTTCCGGAAGTGTCAGCATGGATAGCTTGAAATGTAAAAGCTGCGGCGGAACCATCTCCAAAGATGATATCAGCATCGTGGCGGGCGCACCAATGGTCACCTGCCCATTCTGCCACACCTCTTACCAGCTGACTGAAGAACCAAAGTGGTAACCAGGGGTTAAGATTTGTTTTTTGGGCGTTCATAGACCGTAAAAAACAAATCATAGCACCACCTCGAGACTGGAGAATGACATGAAGAAAAAGCTGTTCAGCTTGATAACCCTGCTGATAATGCTGGCCGTGCTGGTGTCACCGGCTGTAGCGGCCAACCTGCGATTCCAGGTCCTGCGGCAGGTTGTGAACCTCTACTTAAACACAAACGGGACTGCATCGATCGAGTATTTTTATGACTTTAAGAACGATACTGGCTCGCTGATTGATTATGTAGATGTTGGCGTTCCTAACTCAGATTATGATATCTCCAGCGTCACAGCTGAGATAAACAATCATCAAATCACCGATATCTCCAAATCCACTTATGTAGACCCGGGAGTTGCGGTAGGATTGGGCTCCTCTACCATCCAGAGCGGCCAATCGGGCCAGCTACATGTGAAGATTGGCACTGTGCGCAGTATGTTCTTCCAGGCGGACACCCCCCAGAAGAAAGAAGCTTACGCCAGTTTTCAATTCTCGCCCAACTGGTTTGGATCCGATTATGCCTACGGAACAACGGACATGACCGTAAATGTGTTCCTGCCCCAGGCCGTGACATCGGATGAACCCCTTTACTTCCCGCCCACTGATTGGCCCGGACAGGCTGCACCCACCACCGGGGTTGCGGATAACGGCCTGGCCTTTTACTCCTGGCGCACATCGAGTGCCAACAGCTACACAGAATACAAGTTTGGAGGCGCATTTCCAGCCCGCCTGATCCCGGCTGCCACGATCCAGTCCAAGCCGTTGATAAATATTTCCTGGGACCAGCTTTTCGGCTGGGGCTTCTGCGGCTGTTTTGTGTTAATCTTTGGACTGGCCATTTACGGCGCAACGATTGGCGCCAGGAAACGCAAACTGGCTTACCTGCCGCCCAAAATTGCCGTGGAAGGCATGGGCATCAAGCGCGGCCTGACTGCGGTTGAAGCTGCCATTCTGATGGAACAGCCCATGGATAAAATTCTGACCATGATCCTGTTCAGTGTCATTAAGAAAGGCGCAGCCACCGTGGTCACCAAAGACCCCATGAAGCTGGACGTTACAAACCCGCTGCCTCCCGGTCTGCAAACCTATGAAACAGATTTCCTCAATGCCTACCAGCTGACCAGCCTGGCTGACCGCCGAAAAGGTCTGCAAACCCTGATGGTAAACGTGGTGAAACAGCTGACTGAAAAAATGAAAGGTTTCAGCCGGAAGGATACACTTGCTTATTACACTGATATTATGACCAAAGCCTGGGCCCAGGTCGAAGCTGCCCAGACTCCAGATGTTAAAATGCAGGCCTTTGATGACCAGATGGATTGGACCATGCTGGATAAAAACTTCGACGGCCGAACCCGGAATGTTTTCAACTCTGGCCCCGTCTTCGTCCCGATCTGGTGGGGACGGTTTGACCCGGTCTACCGATCTTCAGGCCCATCGATGCCAACCACGGGCAGCGGACTTCCTGGCGGCGGAATTTCCATCCCCCGTCCGAATGTTCCCGGAGCTGACTTTGCAGCATCCCTGGTCAATGGTGTGCAGGGATTCGCAGGCAGCGCCATTGGTAACCTGACCAGCTTCACCAGCGGTGTCACCGACCTGACCAACCCGGTGCCAGTTTCCACTTACCATTCATCGGGGGGAGGTGGCGGCGGTGGGCACTGTGCCTGTGCCTGTGCCTGTGCCGGGTGCGCCTGCGCCTGCGCTGGCGGCGGCCGCTAAACAGGATCATCATGCAGTCATTTTCTGCCCTGAAGACTCGATTACTGGCGCTGACCAGGCTGTCCGCCCAGGTCAGCCTGCCTGACCCTGGCGTCTACCATTTCCTGCGGCTGGATAATGGGGAGAAAATGCGCCTGCATTTAAGGGTTGAAAAGGATGGCAAAGGCATTCTGTTGGTCAACGCGGCCCGGGTTTACCATCTCAATCCAAGCGCGGTTGTGATGGCTTATATGCTGCTGCAAAAAGCAGCCCCAGAAAACGCCATAAATTCCTTGGGGAATGCATTTGACGTTCCTCTTGAACAGGCCGCAAAAGACTATACGCAGTTTGCTGAAAATTTTTCCGCCTTGATTCGCCCGGATGGCGCCTGCCCTATTCATGAATTGGAAATGGACACACTGGCCCCATTTTCGGCACGGCCCAGCGCCCCTTACCGCATGGACCTGGCCCTTACTTACCGCTGCAACAATAACTGTGCCCACTGTTACAATGCCCGCTCACGCCAGTTCCCTGAGATGGAAACTGGTCAGTGGAAAAAGATTCTTGATCGGCTGTGGGATATTGCCATTCCGCACATTATATTCACCGGCGGCGAGCCAACCATGCGCCTTGATCTGCCAGAGTTGATCGCCTACGCTGAACACAAGGGCCAGATTACCGGTCTGAATACCAACGGTCGAAGACTGAAAGATCCCGCTTACCTGAAAACCCTGGTGGACGCCGGTTTGGACCATGTTCAAATCACCCTCGAATCGCACATTCCGGCTATCCATGATGAAATGGTGCGAGCCAAAGGCGCCTGGGAAGATACTGTTGCTGGGATCAAGAACGCCCTGGCCGCTAATCTCTTCGTGATGACTAACACCACCCTGCTGCAAAGCAACAGCCCGCACCTGGAAGGCACCCTGCAGTTCCTGTCTGAATTGGGCGTGCCCACTTTTGGCCTCAACGCCTTGATTTATTCTGGTAAAGGCGAGACAGTAGGCACTGGGCTTTCTGAAGCCAGCCTGCCACCCCTGTTAGAAATGGCCAACTGCCATGTAGCTGAGACCGGTCAGCGCCTGATCTGGTATACCCCCACTCAATACTGTCATTTTGACCCCATGCAGCTCGAACTGGGGGTGAAAGGCTGCACGGCAGCCCTCTACAATATGTGCATTGAACCGGATGGCAGTGTTTTGCCCTGCCAGTCTTACTACCAACCCCTCGGCAATCTGCTTTCCACTCCCTGGGACCAAATCTGGAATCACCAGCTGGCGGTTGGTTTGCGCGAACGAAAAAACCTGCCCGAGAAATGCTCGGGATGTGTTCTGCTTGCTGAATGCGGAGGGGGCTGCCCCCTGGAACGCCAGACCCGCACTGCCTTGTAACACGAAGGAGATTCCGATGAAGCAAATAACAAATCTTTATGAACGTTTCTTCCCCACAGCCAGGGTGCTGCCCGCCGGTATCTATCATTTTCAATCCAATGAAGGCGCCAATGGTCCCTACCGGTTACACCTGCGCCTGGAAGCAGATGGCGAAGGGATTCTGATTCTCAATGCCAGCACAGTCCTGCATCTGAATAAGACCGCGGCTGAATTTGCATATTACCTGGTCCATTCATATTCGGATGATGAAGTCTCAAAGCAGATGCGCAAGCGCTACAATGTAGATCCGGAAGTGGCCCGTAAGGATTACGACCAGTTTAAGAGCCAGCTGGATACCCTGATCAACACCCCGGACCTGGATCCGGTTACTTTCCTGGATTTTGATCAAAAAGATCTCTATACGGCGGCTGTTTCAGCTCCTTACCGCCTGGACTGCGCCCTCACGTACCTGACGGATGAAGGCAGCCAGAGTTATGCCCCGGTTGACCGGGTGAAGGGCGAACTTGCCCTGGCCGATTGGAAAATAATTCTGGATAATGCCTGGAAAGCCGGTATCCCACATGTCATTTTCACGGGCGGCGAGCCTACTCTGCGCAAGGACCTGCCAGAAATCATTGCTTATGCCGAAAAAATCGGCCTGGTCAGCGGCTTGATGACCAATGGTATCCGCCTGGCGGATATGGACTATACCCGCACCTTGTTGATGAATGGCCTGGACCACCTGACGATTGTCCTGGATACCGAAAATGACCAGGCCTGGAGTGCGATCCGCCTAATCATGCCAGAAGATATTTCGGTGACCGTGCATATCACCCTGACTGAACCGGTTTTGCCGGAAGTAAATTCACTCCTGGATTACCTGGTAAAGCTTGGCGTCCGCAACATATCGCTCAGCATTGGCGACCTTGCCTTGAAGGAAGATCTTAAACAGGTCAGCCAGATGGTTTCCGAAAAAGGACTCAAGCTGGTTTGGGATTTGCCCGTGCCGTATTCTCACCTCCATCCGGTTGCGCTTGAGCTGGCTGAAACCGAGGTCCCGCAGGGCGCCGGCAAGGCCTGGCTGTATGTTGAACCCGATGGTGACGTTCTCCCTGCCCAGGGCGTCAATGAGGTGTTGGGCAACCTGCTCAACGATCCATGGGAAAAAATCTGGAAAAAATCCTGAGTTTATGCTAACGATCGAAGAATGGCACCAACGATACAGCATACAGGCGCGCTGGACTGAATCAGTCCGGCGCTTTCTGTACCAAAAGGCAGGCATCACCAGGGCCGAAACCATTCTGGAAGTAGGCTGCGGCACCGGGGTAATCCTGGCTGATCTGTGCGTGCAGTCCAAAGCGTCCATTTTTGGAATTGATCTTCAGTTGGCTGCACTCAAATTCGCTCGCCCTCAAAATTGGGCTGCTAACAAAGCCTGTGCCAATGCATTTCACCTTCCCTTTGCCTCAGCCTCTTTTTCAATCACCTGCTGCCATTATTTTTTACTGTGGGCAGCCGACCCACTGCAGGCGCTCCTTGAGATGAAACGAGTTACCCGGCCTGGCGGAGCTATTCTGGCAATGGCCGAACCGGATTATGGTGGCAGGGTTGATTATCCCGCTGCCCTGGGCGAGCTTGGCACCAGTCAGACCCGCGCCCTACTCCAACAGTTTGCAAATCCCTTCCTGGGACGTAAGCTGAAAAGCCTGTTCCATCAGACTGGGCTGCAAGCCGTTGAAGCAGGAGTTCTGGGTGGGCAGTGGGGAGAGCCCCCCACACCTGAGGAATGGTCTTCGGAATGGAGAGTCCTGGAAAACGACATCCAGGCAATGCTAACGCCTCAACGTCTATCAGAGCTGAAAAAGCAGGACCAGCAGGCCTGGCAAAACGGTGATCGCATTTTGTTTGTGCCTACCTTCTTTGCATTCGGCATGGTTTAGAGATAAAATTTACCGGACATAAAAATCCGTGGAGGCATGAAGATTATTAAAAATGGAGGATCTTATGGACAGTTTAAATCTTCAGAAATGTGTTCGGGTTCATGCCGGGGAACTGGCACTGACCAGCTCTGAAATTACCGGTTACCTGCCGCAGATTAATGGTTGGGAACTGATTGAGGTAAACAACGAACTGCGTTTGCAGCGCCAATTCAAATTCAAGGATTTCAGCCAGGCACTGGCATTCACCAACCGGGTTGGACGTGCTGCTGAAGCCGAGAACCATCACCCGGCTATCCTGACCGAGTGGGGCCTGGTCACTGTCACCTGGTGGACTCATACGATCCGCGGCCTGCACCTGAACGATTTCATAATGTCAGCTAAAACGAGTTGGCTGTTCGATAATGAAAAAATATAAATTGTTATTTTGTATTATTTCAGAAGTACCCCGCTCCATGGCAGAAGGGTGACCGCCAGATCGGCGCCTGAAACAAGGTATTCTCCCTGTCCCAGCTGATCATGCAGGATCTGCCCGTCTGCAAACCCCAATTCCCCCAAAGCCAGGCGCAAATTGCGCCTGGATGGACTGGAATTCAGGACAACCAGCAGCTTTTCCTGGCCCAGGGTCCGCGCAAAGGCCGCACAGCTCTTGCTGTCGTCGCTTAAGATACGGGTAAAATTGCCACGCCGCAGAACTGTATTCGACTTGCGCAGATAAATCAGGTTTTGAATATAAGCGCGCAGTTCACGGTTCCAGGCAGAGGAATTCCAGGGAAATGGCTTGCGGCATTCTGGATCTTTTCCCCCATCCAGGCCAATCTCGTCACCATAATAAACTGCCGGGGTACCCGGGAAAGTGAACTGGAACAAGTAGGCCAGTTTCGCTTTCTGCACATCTCCTCCCAGGACTGTCAAGACCCGTTCGGTATCATGGGTCCCCAGGGAAAACAGATTGGCATAGGCATTTTCCCGCGGATAAATCGTGAGCAGCCTGGAAATTCGCTCGACGAAAGCAGACGCAGTTAATTTTCCGATCAGGAAGGATAGAATGGCTTCTCTCACCGGGTAATTCATCAGGCCGTCGAAGTGATGGTCATCCACCCAGCGCGGCACAGGATCCCAGATTTCGCCAAGGATGTAGGCTTCAGGGTTGGCCTTTTTTACCACCTGGCGGAATTCATCCCAGTAAGAATCATCATCAATCTCGTTGGGTACGTCCAGCCGCCAGCCATCTGCGCCCTGTTCAATCCAGAAGCGAGCCACATCCAGTAAATAGCTGCGAGTGGCAGGGTTAGATGTATTGAATTTGGGCAGGCTTTTATATTTCCACCAGGCCAGAAAATTCTCAGCATCGCCCTGACTGTATGCGTCGATAGGAAAATCAAGGATATGGAACCAGTCTTTATACAGCGAATTTTCCTGGTTTTCGAGAATGTCATTAAACGCAAAAAAGCCGCGCCCGCAGTGGTTAAACACTCCATCCAGGAGGATGCGAACATTGTTCTGGTGCGCCACCCCCAAAAGGGACTGAAAATCGTGCATATCCCCTAATTTTGGGTCGATCTTAAAATAATCATATGTGTTGTAGCGGTGGTTTGAAGAAGCCTGGAAAATTGGGTTGAGGTAAATTGCAGTAATCCCCAGGTCAAGCAGGTAATCAAAA
>Ga0182021_10010839_pt1 | contig 10812 bp, 7 predicted proteins | sample 612E3MmetaG_FD_120493 | JGI IMG/M metagenome (GOLD analysis project Ga0182021, IMG submission 120493) | Permafrost microbial communities from Stordalen Mire, Sweden - 612E3M metaG (Illumina Assembly) | ecosystem: Environmental > Terrestrial > Soil > Wetlands > Permafrost | place: Sweden...
CAGCCGGCCGGCCGTGTCCACCAGCAGGACGTCGAAATAGTGCCGGCGCGCATGGTCCAGTGCGGCCAGTGCGATGGCCAGCGGCCGGTCTTCGCCGCTGGACGGGAACCACTCCGCCCCGGCCTGCTTGGTCACCAGGCGCAATTGCTCGATGGCGGCCGGGCGGTAGACGTCGGTGGAGACGGTGAGAACCTTCTTCTTGCGACGCTCGATCAGGTGCTTGGCCAGTTTGGCCGTGGTGGTGGTCTTGCCGGCGCCTTGCAGTCCGGCCATGAGTATGACCGCCGGTGGCTGGGCCGCCAGGTTGATGTCGGCCACGCCGTCACCCATCGTCGCGGCGAGTTCCCGGTTGACGATACCCACCAGGGCCTGGCCCGGCGACAACGACCCGACGACTTCGGCGCCCAGCGCCTTTTCCTTAACTCGTGCGATGAAGTCGCGCACGACCGGCAAGGCCACGTCGGCCTCGAGCAGGGCCATGCGCACCTCGCGCAGCATGTCCTGGACGTTGTCTTCGGTGATGCGCGCTTGACCGCGCATCGTCTTGACCAGACGACTCAGACGGTCGGTGAGGGTGGAAGCCATTGCGGAATGCGTGCGGACGCTCGCGCGTTGCTACGAAAGTACACTGTGCGGATGATTCTATCGTTCGCTCCTTGGGCCGAGGACGCGACCCACGCCGCTTGGGCGCTGGGCGTACCCAGTCTCCTGGCGATGTTGGGCTACTTCCTGGCGATCACGTTGAACGCCCGCCGAGACGCGGCCCTGCGGGCTGCCTTGCTCGTGGGCTGGGTCGCACATGCATTGGCCATCGTCGTGGACATCGCCGGGATCGGCAGCAATGTCGTGGCTGCCCGGTTCGGGTTCGCCCCGGCTCTGTCGGTGACCGCCTGGCTGGTGCTGGCGGTGTACATGGTCGAGAGCCGCTTTGTGCCGCTGCCCGGCGCGCGCCGGGCGCTGGGTGCACTGGGCATCGTCTTCGTCGCGCTGGCCTGGCTGTTTCCGGGTGAAGTGCGGCCGCTGGTGGCTTCGCGGTGGGCGCCGGTGCACTGGGTGCTGGGCATTGCCTCGTACGGTTTGTTCGGGGCGGCGGTCTGGCATGCGGCGATGCTCGGCCGCGCTGAAAAGAGAATGCGGGCGTCGGCGGTGGCGGTCCAGGAGCTGCCCAAGGGCATGCCGCTGCTGCGGCTCGAACGTATGACGTTTCGTTTTGTGCGAGCTGGATTTGTGGTGTTGTCGGCTGCCTTGCTGCTGGGGATCTGGTTTGCCAACCCATGGCGCTGGGATCACAAGACGGTCTTTTCGATGCTGGGCTGGCTGGTGTTCGCCGGACTGCTGGCGGGGCGACGCGCCTTCGGCTGGCGGGGCCCGTCAGCCACTCGGGGTGTCTATGCCGGCGCGGCCTTGCTCTTGCTGGCCTACGTAGGCTCGCGTTTCGTGCTCGAAGTGCTGTTGCACCGAGTGCCGTCGTGAACGGGTGACGCGATGAAACTGGTGATCCTGCTCGTGGCCCTGGGCGTGCTGGTGTGGCTATTGCGCGGCGGATCGCGCCGCGTGCCGCCGCGGCCGACCGCGCCGCCGGCAGGCGATGCGCCCCAGGTGATGCTGAGCTGCGCGCAATGCGGCCTGCACCTGCCCGGCAACGAGGCGCTGCCGGGGCAAGGTGGCGTCTTTTGCAGCGAGGCGCACCGCGCTGCCTTCGAAAAGGCACACCCGAGGTCATGAGCAGCGCCGATCGCTCGTACGAGCGGCGTGCGGCCGAGCGTCGCCGAGCGCGTCGCGCCGTTCCCGCCGACGAATCGTGGTTTGGTGCGTTCAGTTCAGAAGAAGACACGCAGTTGCGCGATGACGAGGCGACGTTCAACTCGGCCCCCGACGTGTCGCCCGAGCCGGCTGCCGAGTCCGATGAGGTGGGTTCGGAGCGCAACGACTCGCGGTTCCTGTCACGCACGGCGACGCGTGTGGCCGAATCCGGGCAAACTGCGTTCGAACGCCTGTACCGTGCGTTCATCGCAGCACGTGCCGCCCTCGGCCTGGCCCTGGTCATTGCGCTGGCAGCCGGGGGACTGTTCGGACTTCGTCCGACGATTCCGATCACGCTGGTCAGCGTGCTGTACGGATTGCTGGCGATCGGACTGTGGGCTTTGCCGCAGGAGCGGCGCGCGGTGGCGTCGCGACGCTCCACGACGCACCTGAGCGTGGCGCAATGGCTGCGCACGGTGGGGGTGGACCTGGTGTGCTTCATGGCGCTGCACCTGCTCGCGCCTGGCGCCAGTCTGAACTACGTGGCGTTGCTCGTGATGCCGGTCCTGATGGCCGGGGTGCTCACGCCGCGCATCGTTGCGCTGGCGACGGCCGCGGCCGTGACGCTGGCGTTGCTCGCCGCAGCCTGGTGGAGCGTGACGACCGGCGCGGACGGTACCGTCCAGATGACGCAGTCGGGATTGGCCGGAACGGGATTCTTCGTGATCACGGCGCTGGCCGGTGAGCTCGCTGGACGTCTGGCGCGCGAGGAACTGACGGCTCGTGGCAGCCTGGAGATGGCTCGCCAGCAGGCTCAGCTGAACCGGCTCGTCATCGAAGAGATGCAGGACGGCGTGCTCGTCGTGGACCGGCGTGGACGTGTGCGGGCGGCCAATCCCGCGGCGCGTCGTCTGTTGGCGCCGTCCGGCATGAGCCGACCCGCGCCGTTCCAGTTGCGCGGCGTGCATGCGTGGGACGCGTTGGTCAAGACTGTGGAGCGCGCTTTCGTCGAGGCCACCTGGCCCGAGGCCGGGCGCGATGTGGTGTTGCAGTTCGAATCCGGTTCGTTCAATACCCTCGGGGCTCAACGAACGCTGCGGGTGCGGGTGAGGTTTACGCGCAAGCGAGAACCGCAGGCCATTGAGGAGTTTTGCGTGCTGTTTCTCGAGGATGTGCGCAACATGCAGGCGCGCAGCCGGCAGGAGAAGCTCGCTGCCATGGGACGGGTCTCGGCCGGTATCGCGCACGAAATCCGCAACCCGCTGGCCGCGATTTCGCAGGCCAACGCGCTGTTGGCCGAGGATGCCACCGACCCCGGTCAGCGCCAGCTGATGCGCATGGTCAGCGACAACGTCGAACGCCTCAAGCGCATCGTGGACGACGTGATGGAAGTGGCACCGGGGGTCGCCCAGGACGTGGGCGTGATCGACGCCACGGCGCAGGTGGCTGCCGTGTGTGCGGAATGGGCCCAAGCGGCCGGCGTGCCGCTGGGTGAGCGCAGCGTGCTGCGTGTGGACCTGCCCTCCGAGCCGGTGGGGATCGTTTTTGACGCGGAGCATCTGCGCCGCGTCCTGGTCAATCTGCTGGACAACGCCAGTCGCCATGCGAGCAAGTTGCCGGGCGCCATTCATTTGAGGCTGGACTCGCGCCACGAGGGGCAAGCGTTTCTGAGTGTCGCCAGCGACGGCGAGCCGATTCCCCCCGACGTGGAACCTTACCTATTCGAGCCGTTTTTCTCGACCCGCAGCCGCGGGACGGGACTGGGCCTGTATATTTGTCGGGAGCTGTGCGAGCGCTACGGGGCGACCATCGACTACCGGTTGCGTGCTGTCGGAGAGGGCCAGCGCAACGAGTTCTTCGTCGAGATGCAGCGCCGCGCTCTTGGGCCTACGGAAGCCCGACTACACCTGACCTCATGACCAACCCATCGCATTTCAGCTTGCTGGTCGTCGACGATGAGCCGGACCTGCGCACGCTGTACGAATTGACCCTGCTGCGCGAAGGTTACGACATTGAGACTGCCGGCAGCGTGCAGGACGCGTTGCTGCACCTGAAGGACCGGACCTACAGCGCGGTCATCACCGACATGCGCTTGCCCGACGGGACCGGCCTGGACCTCCTGCGCTGGCTGGAGGAGGGCGGACGCCGCGAGAAGGCGATCGTGATCACGGCTTACGGGTCCGCGGAGAATGCGGTCGAAGCACTGAAAGCGGGTGCGTACGACTATCTGACCAAGCCAGTGGACCTGCGGCAGTTCCGGGCCGTCGTCGCCTCGGCACTGGGGCGTTCCGGATCCGTCGGCGCGCCCACCGTCGATCCGGCCAGCCTGCCTTCGGAAAGCGGTGCGGCGCCGACCAAGACCGCGTCGCGCGCTCAGGCCGCTGCGCCTGCGGCGTCCGCGCCGGTCAGTCAGGCCCTCAAGCGCATGGCGGGTCGTTCCGCAGCGATGGACCAGGTCCGCACGCTGGTGGACAAGGTCGCGCGAAGCATGGCCCCGGTGCTGGTCAACGGGGAGTCCGGCACCGGCAAGGAACTGGTGGCCCGGGCGATCCACGAGGTCAGCGTGCGCAGCGCGCAACCGTTCATCGCCGTCAACTGCAGCGCCATACCGGAGCAACTTCTGGAGGCGGAGTTCTTCGGCTACCGCAAAGGTGCCTTCACCGGCGCGATGGAAGACCGGGAGGGCTTCTTTCAGGCGGCCAATTCGGGAACGCTGTTTCTCGATGAGATCGGCGATCTGCCGTTGCCGATGCAGTCCAAACTCCTGCGGGCCATCCAGGAGCGATCGGTGCGACCGGTGGGCGCGGTGACGGAAGTGCCGGTCAATGTGCGCCTGCTCAGCGCGACCCACAAGGACTTGGCCACCGAAGTGCACGCGGGTCAGTTCCGACAGGATCTCTATTACCGGCTCAATGTGATCCAGATTCGCGTGCCGCCGTTGCGCGAGCGGCTCGAGGATCTGGTGGCGATCAGCGAAGCCGTGCTCGAGCGCATTGCCCACGACGCAGGCGTCAGCCCGCCGCCGCGGCTGACCCGAGACGCGCTGGTGCATCTGGGGCGCTATCCGTTCCCGGGCAATGTGCGTGAACTCGAGAATCTGCTGCACCGGGCCGTGGCTCTGTCCGGGGGCGACGTCATCGACGTTTACGACCTGGGTCTGCCGGAAAGCGTCTTCACCGACAGCGCTGCGCAGGAACTTGATCTGATCACCGACAACACACGCATGGATGTCTTGCACGCCGTGCACGGCGTCGCGCCGGTACCGGTCGAGGAACCGCTGCCCGACAACCTTGAAACGCACCTGGACGAAGTCGAGCGGGACATCCTTGTGCGCGCACTCGAGCGCCATCGCTACAACCGCACGGCCGCTGGCGCGAGCCTGGGACTGTCGCTGCGCCAGATGCGCTATCGGATGGCACGGCTGCACGTCAACGTGGGCGGCGACACCTCGGAGCGAGATTGAGCGTGACGGCTGCCCCGGCGATCTGGCGCCAGGGCTGGTTCGGGCCGGCCAAGCGCTGCCCGTCTCCGAATTTCGGTCCGCGCCCGATCGGCACCGCGGTGGACCTGGTGGTCGTCCATTCGATCAGCCTCCCCCCGGGCCAGTACGGTGGCGACGCCATTGAGCGGCTGTTCCTGAATCAGCTCGACTGGTCCGCGCATCCGTACTTCGAGCAGCTTCGCGGTCTGGCGGTTTCCTCGCACTTTGTCGTGCGGCGCGACGGCGCACTGCTTCAATTCGTCTCGTGCGATGCGCGAGCCTGGCACGCCGGCAAGTCGCAGTGGCAAGGCCGGGCGGACTGTAACGACTATTCCGTCGGCATCGAACTGGAGGGTCTGGAAGGCGAGCGCTTCGAGGCGATTCAGTACCGCGTGCTGGGCAGCGTGATCGAGGCTCTGTCTGAACGCTATCCGATCACTGCGGTGGCCGGGCACCAACACGTCGCCACCGGCCGCAAGTCCGACCCGGGCGCCGGGTTCGATTGGACGCATCTGCGCGGTGCACTGGCACATCTGGGGCTGGCGAGCGTGGGCGGCGCGGGCCCTGCTGGCTGAGTGCGCAGGGTGGCGATCCCTGGCTCGTGGCCATAGGGGAAGATACGCTATACGTAGTGCTTGTCGAGGGGTCGGACCCCAGATATAGTGTTTGGACGTGCTATTCTCCTAATTCCAAATTTCATCGTGAATGCACGACGCTCGATCCTTCGCCGAGGAGCCTGCGTCCATCGACCACCCCGTACGCTCAACCGTTTTGCATGGCGCGTCTGATCACGGTTGAAGGCCGCGCAAGGGGTTTCCGGAAGTCGCTTTCCTGCCGGACAGCCGGTCAGCGCAACGTGCAGCAACCACCAAATCGCGATCGTCATCGCGACCGACCAATGAGGGCCCTCCATGCAAGCCGTTAATGTTTCCGCTCCGTCCGCTGCCCCCGCACTTCGCACAGCGACTGGTTCTTCGGGTGCCGTTCCGTCCGTGTACCAGGGCTACCAGATCATTCGCCGCAATGGCGCCGTGGTTTCTTTCGAGCCCAACAAGATTGCCGTGGCCCTGATGAAGGCGTTCCTGGCCGTGCACGGTACACAGGGTGCCGCCTCGGCCAGCGTGCGTGAAACCGTCGACGGCCTGACCGAACTCGTGGTTCGTGCGCTGCTGCGGTCGCGCCCGGGCGGCGGGACTTTTCACATCGAGGATGTGCAGGACCAGGTGGAACTCGGACTGATGCGCGGGGGCCATCATGAAGTGGCGCGTGCCTATGTCCTTTACCGCGAGCGACGCTCCCAGGAGCGCGCCCGCCAGGCGCATCCGGCGGCACCTGCCGAGCCGGTATTGACCGTGCTCGACGGCGGTCAACGGGTTCCGCTGGACTTCGCGCGGCTGCGCACGGTGATCGAGTCGGCGTGCGCGGGTCTGGGTTCGCAGGTCCGCCCCGATCCGATCGTCGCCGAGACCAAGCGCAACCTGTACGACGGCGTGCCGATGGACGAAGTCCACAAGGCGTCGATTCTGGCCGCCCGCACGCTGATCGAGAAGGACCCTGGCTACACGCGTGCCACGGCCCGCTTGCTGTTGCACACCATTTGCCGGGAGATCCTGGGCGAGGAGACCCTGCAAACAGAGATGCAGGTCCGATACGCCGAGTACTTCCCCGGGTTCATCAAGAAGGGCGTCCAGGCCGAGCTGCTGGACGAGAAGCTGCTTCAGTTCGATCTGGTCGCGCTGGGTGCGGCCTTGAAGGCCGACCGCGACCTGCAATTCGACTACCTCGGACTGCAGACGCTGTACGACCGGTATTTCCTGCACATCGACGAGGCCCGCATCGAGCTGCCGCAGGCGTTCTTCATGCGTGTGGCGATGGGCTTGGCCATCGGCGAGATCGACAGGGAGGCACGCGCCATCGAGTTCTACGAAGTGCTGTCGAGTTTCGACTTCATGAGCAGCACGCCCACACTGTTCAATGCCGGTACGCGTCGCTCGCAGCTGTCGAGCTGCTACCTGACGACGGTGTCGGACGATTTGGACGGCATCTACGAGGCCTTGAAGGAAAACGCGCTGTTGTCCAAGTTCGCCGGTGGCCTGGGCAATGACTGGACCAACGTGCGTGCGCTGGGCAGCCACATCAAGGGCACGAACGGCAAGAGCCAGGGCGTGGTGCCGTTTCTGAAGGTCGTCAACGACACGGCCGTGGCCGTCAATCAGGGCGGCAAGCGCAAGGGTGCGGTGTGTGCGTATCTGGAGAGCTGGCACCTGGACCTGGAGGAGTTCCTGGAGTTGCGCAAGAACACCGGCGACGATCGTCGCCGCACGCACGACATGAACACTGCCAACTGGATACCCGACCTGTTCATGAAGCGGGTGATGGAAGGCGGCGACTGGACCCTGTTCTCGCCCAGCACCTGCCCGGACCTTCACAACAAGTTCGGCCTGGACTTCGAGTCGGCCTATGTGGCCTACGAGGCCAAAGCCGCACGCGGTGAGATCAAGCTGTTCAAGAAGACGCCGGCGCGGGACCTGTGGCGCAAGATGCTGTCGATGCTGTTCGAGACCGGGCACCCCTGGATCACCTTCAAGGACGCCTGCAACGTTCGTTCGCCGCAACAGCATGTGGGTGTGGTGCATTCCAGCAACCTGTGCACCGAGATCACGCTGAACACCAGCGAGACGGAGATCGCCGTATGCAATCTAGGTTCGGTCAACTTGGTGCACCATCTCAAGGATGGACAGGTCGATCACGCCAAGCTGAAGAAGACCGTGGCCACGGCCATGCGCATGCTCGACAACGTCATCGACATCAATTACTACGCGGTCAAGAAGGCGCGGGACTCGAATCTGCGTCACCGCCCTGTCGGGCTGGGCATCATGGGATTCCAGGACGCGCTGTACGAACTCGGCGTGCCCTACGCCTCCCAGGCCGCGGTCGACTTCGCCGACCTGTCGATGGAGGCGGTGTGCTACCAGGCCTACTGGGCCTCGACCGAACTGGCCGCCGAGCGTGGGCGCTATTCCAGCTACCGTGGCTCGCTGTGGGACCGTGGCATCTTGCCGATTGACTCGCTGGACTTGCTGGCCGAGCAGCGCGGGGGCTACGTGGACGTCGACCGCAGCGCGTCGCTCGACTGGGATGCGCTGCGCGCTCGAATCCGCGAGCACGGCATGCGCAATTCGAACTGTGTGGCCATAGCGCCCACCGCCACGATCTCCAACATCATCGGCGTGAGCGCCTCCATCGAGCCGTCATTCGGCAATCTGTCGGTCAAGTCCAATCTGTCGGGGGAATTCACGATCGTCAACGAATACCTCGTACGCGACCTGAAGAAGCTGGGCCTGTGGGACGACGTGATGGTCATGGACCTGAAGCATTTCGACGGCTCGCTGCGCCGCATCGATCGCGTGCCGCAGGAACTGAAGTCCCTGTATGCGACGGCATTCGAAATCGAAACCCAGTGGTTGGTCGAGGCTGCTGCGCGCCGGCAGAAGTGGATCGACCAGGCGCAGTCGCTCAATATCTACATGGCAGGTGCATCCGGCAAGAAGCTCGACGAGACGTACAAGCTCGCGTGGGTGCGCGGCTTGAAGACGACCTACTACCTGCGCACGGTCGGTGCGACGCACGCGGAGAAATCCACCGTGAAGGCCGGGCACATGAACGCCGTGTCCAGTGATGCCGGCACCGCTTCGGCGATGCCGCGCGCAAACGCGGTGGTCGATGCGGCGATGAGTCTGGATCATGTCGACCCCGCCACCGACATGAAGTTTTGCGCGATCGACAACCCCGATTGCGAGGCCTGTCAGTGAGATTCGAACAGCGCCGATCCCGTGATGGATGGGCGCTGTCGATGCGATACCGCAACAAGCATTGCGCCTGAATGTCAAGAAGTGCTTGGGGTTCTCGCGCAACACTCTCATAATTAGAAGGCAGAGGAAAATTTCACCATGCTGGTTTGGGAAGAAGACGTTAAACCTTCGACATTGCACGCCGCACATCTTGCGCAAAGTCGCTTGCCTGTTGCCTCGTTGACGCCTGACGTTTCGGTGACCCTGGCGTCCATGGCCGACGTGCCGGCCGTGCCCTCCTCCGTGAAGATCAGTCCGTCGGCCGTCACGCGCCGCGTCAGGGCCGCCGACAAGCGGATCATCAACGGCCAGACGGACGTCAATCAACTGGTGCCGTTCAAGTACAAGTGGGCCTGGGAGAAGTACCTGGCCACCTGTGCCAACCATTGGATGCCGCAGGAAGTGAACATGTCGCGCGACATCGCGACGTGGAAGGATCCGAACGGATTGACCGACGACGAGCGCCGCATCATCAAGCGCAATCTCGGATTCTTCGTGACGGCGGATTCGCTGGCGGCCAACAACATCGTGCTGGGTACCTACCGCCACATCACGGCGCCCGAATGCCGGCAGTTCTTGCTGCGTCAGGCCTTCGAGGAGGCGATCCATACGCACGCCTACCAGTACATCGTCGAGTCGCTGGGTCTGGACGAGAGCGAAATCTTCAACGCCTACAACGAGGTGCAGTCGATTCGCGACAAGGACGAGTTCTTGCTGCCATTTATCGGCGGGATCATGGACCCGCACTTTCATACCGGTACGCCGGAGAACGACCGCAAGCTGCTGACGTCGCTGATCGTCTTCGCGTGCCTGATGGAAGGCCTGTTCTTCTACGTGGGCTTCACGCAGATCCTGGCACTGGGTCGGCAAAACAAGATGACCGGTGCTGCCGAGCAGTACCAGTACATCCTGCGCGACGAATCCATGCACTGCAACTTCGGCATCGATTTGATCAATCAGATCAAGCTGGAGAATCCACATTTGTGGACATCGGATTTCAAGGCGCAGATCAACGCCTTGTTCCATCAGGCCGTCGAGCTCGAGTACCGCTACGCCGAAGACACCATGCCGCGTGGCGTGCTGGGCATGAATGCATCGATGTTCAAGGGCTACCTGCGCTACATCGCCAATCGGCGAGCGAGCCAGATCGGATTGGAGGAATTGTTCCCCAACGAAGAGAATCCGTTTCCTTGGATGAGCGAGATGATCGATTTGAAGAAGGAACGCAATTTCTTCGAGACGCGCGTGATCGAATACCAAAGTGGTGGCGCGCTGTCTTGGGATTGAATGCGAACCCGTTTCACCGTGGGGTGACGGGTCGTGGGTGGGGATACGGTGATGGCCGAATGCGGCAACGTGTCTCGCAACCGTAGTGAAGGATCAAGATTTGTGATCCGTGATGTGCCGACACAGAAGCGGTGCACGCGTGTCACTTCAGGATTCATGGTACTGGGGCGCCCCTCCTGGGCAGATTCCGGACTGTGAATAACTGTTGTGCTCCGGCTTCTTGCCGGTGTGCAGCGGTTCTTTTTGCAACTTGATCAAGGAGAAACGAAATGGCAACTGCAAAGAAGGCCCCGGCGAAGAAGGTCGCGGCGAAGAAGGCTCCGGCGAAGAAGGTCGCGGCGAAGAAGGCTCCGGCGAAGAAGGCCGCGGCGAAGAAGGCTCCGGCGAAGAAGGCCGCGGCGAAGAAGGCTCCGGCGAAGAAGGCCGCGGCGAAGAAGGCGCCTGCCAAGA
>Ga0182021_10010840_pt1 | contig 10811 bp, 9 predicted proteins | sample 612E3MmetaG_FD_120493 | JGI IMG/M metagenome (GOLD analysis project Ga0182021, IMG submission 120493) | Permafrost microbial communities from Stordalen Mire, Sweden - 612E3M metaG (Illumina Assembly) | ecosystem: Environmental > Terrestrial > Soil > Wetlands > Permafrost | place: Sweden...
CTGCGGTCTTATCGCCCCCTGCGTGCGCTTTGCCCCCGGCTGCGCGAGTTGCTACCCGAACGGCATCACCGAGATCGACGGCGTCCCGATCATGGACCTCTACGGGGCTTCCGTCCAAATGGCGGAGACTCTGGTGGCCCTCAAGCGGGCCGGCTCGCCCTGGATAAGTCGCAAGTGCATGTTCGCGCGGCCGTCGGCCGAGGCGTTGAGCGGCGCCAGCTCTGTGCTCGAATACGCGGGCCCAGGTTTCTGGGACTGCAAGTAGGAGCGTGCAGGATGACTACCAACTATCGCATCTCCGTCGACTGTGGCGGCACCTTCACCGACGGCATCCTCTTGAGCGACACCCACCAAGTCTGGGCGGCCAAGACCGACAGCACCCCGTCCGACCCGAAGGTCGGCGTGGTGGAGTGTATCTCTCGGCTGGCGGCGCAGGTCGATGTATCGCTGCCCGGTCTGCTTGCTGCGACCAAGACCATCGTCCTCGGCACCACCATCGCCACAAACATCGTGGCGACCAGGACGGGTGCCAAGACCGGCGCTATCACCACAAAGGGTTTCCGCGACAGGCTCTCGTTCCTGCACGTCGCGAAGTCCGACCTGGGCGGCGACCGTAAGGCGACGGCCGCTGAACTCTTCAGCTTCCGAAGTGACTATCCGCAGCCGATGGCCCCCCGCCATCTAGTCGCTGAGGTCGAAGAGCGCTTGAACTTCAAAGGCGAGGTGCTGATCCCGCTGCGCGACGACGATGTCCGGAAGGCTGTGGCCTACCTCAGGGGCAAGGGTGTGGAAGCAATCGCGGTGAACCTGCTCTTCTCCCATCTGAACCCGGCCCACGAGTTGCGGGTGGAGCAGATCATCAAAGAGGAGTATCCGGGGGCGTACGTCGCCTTGTCGTCGCGCGTGCTGCCGACGGTGGGGGAGGTCGGCCGCTGGAGCACTACCATGTTCAGCGCCTACGTCGCCCCGAAGACGACCGAGTTCGTCAAGGGCATAAGCGGGCTGCTGGCAGCCGACGGCTTTGCGGGCGCTCTCGCCTTCATGCAAAGCAACGGCGGCGTGGCCACAGGCGAGGTGGTATGCGAGAACCCGGCGGCCCTGTTGGTGTCCGGCCCGGCGGCGGGACCGGCCTTGGGCGTGAGCCTGGGGGCGACCAGGGGCGTTCGCGACCTGGTGACCGCCGACATGGGTGGTACCAGTTTCGACATCTCCATCATCCCCGACGGCCAGGTGAACGTGAGCCAGAAGAAGATCATCGACGGCAAGAAGTACGCTTTGCCGACGGTCGACGTGAACGCGGTGGGCGCCGGCGGCGGCAGCATCGCCTCCATCGACATCAGCGGCCGCCTGCAGGTAGGCCCGGCCAGCGCGGGAGCCGTTCCGGGCCCGGCCTGCTACGGGCTGGGCGGCATGGAGCCCACGGTCACCGACGCCAACCTGGTGCTCGGCTACCTCAACCCCGATTACTTTCTCGGCGGCGATCGGACCCTCCGGAAGGAACTGGCCGAGGCGGCCATCAAGGCGAAAGTGGCCGATCCGCTGGGGCTCAGCGTGCCGCAGGCGGCGGCCGCCATCCACGACGTGGTGAACGCCAAGATGGCCGGCGCCATCGACGTCATGTTCAGCCAACGAGGCTGCGACCCGCGGGACTTCACCCTCATCGCCGCCGGAGGCGCCGCCCCGGTGCATGTCGCCCGGCTTGCCCGCGAGGCGGGCATGAAGCACTTCATCTCGCCTCGGATGGCCCCGGTGTTCTGCGCCTTCGGGATGATGTATGCGGACCTCAAGCACAATTACACCCGGCCCTACACGGCGCAGGCGGATGCCGCCGACCTGGGTCGCATCAACGAGCTCTTCGCCGAGATGGAGGCGGACGCTCGCCGCACCCTCGAGCGTGAAGGTGCTGCGCCGGCCGACATCACCATCGAGCGATCGATGGACATCCACTACTACGGCCAGGTGCGGGAGCAGAATGCCAGTGTTCCCGAGGGCCCGGTGACGGCGGAGACGCTGGCGGTCACGGTGGATCGTTTCCACGAGAAGCACCGCCGGGTCATCGGCTATTCGGAGCCCGGCTATCCCACTATGATCGTGCGACTGCACTTGGCCGGCGTGGCCAAGATCGTGCCCCCGCCGCTGCGGGAGATCGCCCTCGGCAGCGGAGACCTCGCGGCCGCCTTGAAGGGACGCCGTCCCGCCTACTTCGCCGAGACAGGGGGCTTCACCGAGGTGCCCGTCTACGACGGCGATAAGTTCGGCGCGGGCGACGTGGTCACGGGCCCCTGCATCATCGAGGAGCGCATGACGACCCTTGTGCTGCCTCCCGCCGAGACCGTCGGCGTCGACTCCGACGGCAGCTATACGACCATCAGGAAGGGGTGAGCGACATGGCTGACACGATTGTGACCGGCGCCGGCGCGGCGCCCGCGGCGGCCGGCGCAGGTCCCCGCGAAGCCGGACTCGATCCCACCACGCTCTCCGTGGTGTGGAACCGTCTCGAAAGTCTGCTCGACGAGTCGGGAGAGAAGGTCCTCCACGCGACGCAGTCCTACGTGCTTGCGTTGGTGCGGGACTTCGGGCTCTGCTTGCTCGACCCCGACGGCCAGATCGTGGTGGCGGCTGCGTACATAGCCCGCCACATCTTCGCGGCGGGTCATGCGGCCGGCAAGATGATCGCCCCCTTCAATGGCGACTTCGCACCTGGGGACCTCATTATCGGCAACGACCCGTACCTGGTGCAGAGTGGCCATCTCTCCGACTGGGCATTTCTGCGCCCGGTCTTCTATCGGGGAGAGCTGTTCGGCTTCTTCCAGTTCCGCGGCCACATGGCCGACACGGGCGGCTTCCTGCCGGGCGGCTACGGTCCCAAAGCCTACGACATCATCGCCGAAGGTCTCAACCTCCCACCGCTCAAGGTCATCAAGGGCGGTGTGGTGGACAAGGACCTCTGGACCTTGATCTGCCGCAACGTGCGCAACTCCAACCAGGTGGACATGGATACCATGCTCATCGACGGGGCTCTGGCGCAGGCCGAGATCCAGGTGGTCAAACTCCTCGACAAGTACGGACCGGACACGGTGAGGGCCTGCATGCGCGAGATCCTGGCGGCAGGGGAGCGTGCCGCCCGCGCGGAGATCACCGCCATGCCGGACGGCACCTACCATGGGGAGTCGGCCGGCGACTGGGACGGTATGACCGACAAGCCGGTGTGGGTGCGTGTGGACATGACGGTCAAGGGTGATGAACTCACCTTCGATTTCCACGGGAGCGACCCGCAGGTCACCTTTGTCAACAGCCCGCTCGGTAACACCATCTCCATCTGCATGGAGTCGTTCTATGCCTTTATCGACCCGATGGCCCCCAAGAACCAAGGCAGCTTCAGGCCGGTGCATGTGATCGCACCAGAAGGCACGGTAGTCAACCCAAGATACCCGGCCACTGTGGGAGCCGGGCAGATCTGCGTGGGCGAACCGATCATGGAGGCCTGCAAGATCGCGCTCGCTCAGGCTTTGCCCGAGAGGGCGACGGGCGGTTTCGCCCGCCATGCCTGCCCCATCAACGTTGGCATGGACCTGGACGAGATCGACCCGCGCACGGGGTCGGTGAAGCAATATATGGCCGAGACGTTCGCCTCGGACGGCAGCGGCGGGGCCATGAAGGGCTTCGACGGTTGGCCGGGGGTGGGCCCGGGATCGTTCTTGGGGAGCTTCGTGCGGCCCGACATCGAGCACTTCGAGTCCGAGGTCCCGTTCCGCGTGACCCGCTACGAGTTCATGACGGACGCGGAGGGCGCCGGAGAGTACCGGGGTGGACCGGGCATCTTCGTGGAGATGGCGTCGGACGTGAAACCTGGGCACCCCTCCTTTCTGATGACCGGCAACTGTGACGGCGCCGTGGTGGCGGCGGTGGGGTCCACCGGCGTGCCACTGGCCAAGCTGGACATGTGGGTGGAAAGTCCGGATGGCAGCAGCCACGTGTTGCGCACCATGTCCAACGAGCCGGTGTTCGCCGATGAGGTGGTGTTGGCGAAGGCGCCGGGCGGCGGAGGTTGGGGCGATCCGCTCGACCGTGACCCACACAAGGTCTGGGAGGATGTGGTGGATGGGCTGATCACGCCGGGACGGGCGCGTAAGGTGTATGGGGTGGTGCTGGGACCGGAAGGCCGGCCTGCCGATGAACTGGAACTCGACGAGGCGGCGACCGCGAAGTTGCGGAAGGAGCGCTAGGGATGAACACTGCCAAGAAGTTCGATGTGGACGTGCTGGTCTGCGGGGGAGGGGTGGCCGGCGCGGCGGCCGGTGTAGCAGCCGCGCGGCTCGGAGCCCGCACCCTGCTCGTGGAAGGCCGGGAGTCCCTCGGCGGCCTCTGCACCAACGGCTACATCAGCGGCGTCGCCGGTCTGGTCGAGGGCCTGTGCGAAGAGTGGATCGACCGTCTGGTCGCCAAGGGCGCGGCGCTCAAGCGGCCGCATCTGCCCCTGATAGAGCCCGAGATGGGCAAGATGGAACTGGAGCAGATGTTGCTGCAGGCCGGCTGCCGCATCCTCTACGGCGTGCACGTGGCCGACTGCGTGGTGGAGGACGGGAAGATCACCTCGGTCATCGCCTACTCCAAGAGTGGCAAGATGGAGATCCGCGCCAAGATCTTCATCGACTGCACCGGCGATGCCGACCTGGCCTTCGCGGCGGGAGTGCCCTGCGAAGTGGGCAACGCTGAGTACTGCGGCCTCAACCAGTCGGTGACCATGGGCTTCCGGCTCTCGTACGTCAATGTCAAGAGGTACGAAGAGGCCGAAGCAGAGTTCCAGAAGGACCAAGGACTCGAGACCCGCGTGCAACTGGTGGTGGCCAAGGAGCGCGAGGCGATCGCCCTCGGCGACCTGCCCTGGCTCCTGGTGCCAGGCCTGCTCGTCTACCCCGTTCCGGGCGGAAACCCGGAATGCTGCGACGTCACCCTGGACGCCACCCAGACCTACTTCTGCCACAACGACGACGTGGAGGACCTCACCCGGCAGATCGTCGACCAGCACCGGCAAGTGGCCTGGTTTGCCGCCTTCCTAAAGAAGTACGTGCCCGGCTTCGAAAACAGCCAGATTGCGGCGGTCGCCAGCATGAACGGCGTGCGTGATTCCCGTCGTATCGTCGGGGAGTACATCCTCAGCGATGCCGACATGGCCCAGGGCGCCAAGTTCGCCGACGGCATCGCCCGGAACCCCGAGTTCTTCGACGCCCACCACCCCACCTGCAGCGACTATGTGGCGGTCCGCCACATCCACCTGGGCGAACCGGTGGAGGGCGCCATCACCCGTCCCTCGCAGGACGACACCAACTTCCGCATGCACCCGTTCGTCACACCGGGCGGCTATGAGGCCCGCACCAATCCTCGGGACTGGGCGGAGATCCCGTACCGCAGCCTGGTAGCCACCAAGGTGAGCAACCTCCTGGCCGCCGGCCGAAATGTCTCGGCGGAGTTCCACGCACTGGGGACCATCCGCATCATCGCGTGCGCCATGGTCATGGGCCAAGCCGCCGGCACCGCGGCTGCCCTGTGCGCGAAGGAGGGCATCACGGCCCGCGACTTGGATGGGGTTTGCGTGCGGCAGGCCTTGATAGAGCAGGGCGTACCGATGGACGAGGCCCCGGGCGGGATCTGGGAGAAGCTGCGTGATATGCCCGGACGGATCGAGGTGGCCGGCGCCGACTTCGCCGTGATAGTCAACGAAGAGGGCCAGAGCCGGACATTCTGAGGAGGCGGTCGGGGTGGCGTGAGCTTGCAGGCAGACATCCAAGGAGTCAGAGAATGACCAACGCGATATGCGAGAGACTGGGGATCACGTATCCGATCCTGCAGGGACCCATGGCATGGGCGTCCTATAGTCACCTGGTTGCCGCCGTTTCCAACGCCGGAGGGCTGGGTATCCTGGGCATCGGCTCGGTTCCGGTGGACGTGGCCCGCGCAGAGGTCCGAAAGACCAAAGGCCTGACCGGCCGGCCGTTCGGGTTCAACGCCTATGCCTTTCTTCCCACCATCGACGCGATGTGCGACATGCTCCTCGAGGAACGGGTGCCCGTCGTCGAAATAGGCACTCTCCCGGGCATGTTCGAGCCGCTTGCCGGGTGCGTGGCCCGATTGAAGGCCCGCCGGGTCGCGGTCATCGGAAAGGCTGCTTCTGTGGCCGAAGCCGTGGAGTACGAGCGCGCGGGCGTCGACTTCGTCTCCACCAAAGGCGCCGATGGCGGCGGACACATCTTTGGCTTCACCGGCACCTTCTCCCTTGTCCCCCAGGTGGTCGACGCTGTTTCGGTGCCTGTCATCTGCGGGGGTGGAGTCGCCGACGGGCGGGGGATGGCCGCGTCGTTCATGCTAGGGGCCGAGGCGGTCGAGGTGGGAAGCAGGTTCCTCCTGGCCCACGAGTGCCCCGTGCACGAGAACTACAAGCGTGCTGTGCTGGGTGCGAAAGAAGGAGAGACGGTGCTCACGGGCGTCATCTGCGGCGACGCGGTGCGCCAGTTGCCCAACCGCCTGTCGGAGCGGCTCCAGACGGCTGAACGCGGGTGCACCGTGGAGGAGGCCATCAGGACCATACAGGAGATGGCCACGGATTCCCTGCGGAAGGCTGCGGTAGACGGCGATATTCTGGAAGGCTGTGTGACGGTGGGTCAGAGCGCCGGGATGCTGAACGCCACGCAGAGCGCGCAGGAGATCGTCGACCAGCTCGTGGCGGAATGCACGGCCGTTCTAGGCAGGGCTCCTGAGGTCGTGAACAACTGGACGCGGTAGACGGGCGATGATCGAGATGATAATCCTGGCGCCCAGGCGCGCCGGCATGACCCACCCCGAGTTTCGCCGTTATGTCACGGACGTGCACGGGCCGCCGGTGAAAAGCGTCACCGAGGTGGCCACGGACATCCGGCACTATCACTGCAATTTCCCGGCCGAGACCAGGTACTGCTCGGCGCCGACGGTGAGTGCCGTATCTCGGTGCAGGACTACGCGGTGGCAATGATCGACGAATTGGAGGCTCCGCGCCATAGCCGGCAGCGGTTCTGCGTCGCCTACTGACCCGCTCGTGTGAGTGAGGCCTGACCGACGGCCGCGGCCGCCTGTTGTGTTACATTCGATCCATGAAGCTGCTGGAAACGAGCATCACTCTGGGAGAACTCCGGTCCATGGCCGAAGCGCGGTTCGGCGACCTGGCGTTCGCCGCCGGTGTTTCCTGCGAGTGAGCAACGCCGAGTATTGCGGCCTCAATCAGTCGGTCACCTTGGGCATGCGTCTTTCCTACGTCAACGTAAGGAAGTACGAAGAAGCCGAGGCGGCGTTACAGAAGTCCCGGCTCCGGACCATGCCCGGGCACATCGAGGTCGCCAGCTCGGACTTCGCGGTGATAGTGAACGAGGACCGTCAGAGCCGGACCTTCTGAGCAGGAGGAAGGTAGCCACGAAACCGCTGCAAAGACCCAGATACCGTGTCGTCGGCGGACGAGAGCGGTTCGACGAGCGGGACAATGTGCAGGCCCGCAATACCCTCGAGCCGGGCACGCCGGACTACGACGAGTTTTACCGATGCCATCCCGAATGGCAGGCCAAGGACGACGCTATCCGGGAACTGCCCGGCATGGGCTTCGTCGGCAGTCCGCTCGACCTGCCGTTGCTGGGTACGCAATACGAGTTCCTGGCCCGGCTGGGCATGGCGGATCGGGTGGACGGCCCGGTGAATCCGGAGCGGCAACAGTTGTCGCCCGAGCGGGCGGCCGCGAAGGTCAAGGGCTTCGCCAAGCACCTGGGCGCAGACATCGTGTGCATGGGACCGCTGAACCCGGCCTACGTCTACACCAACGTCGGCAAGACCTGGCATGATCCCGCCCGTTTCTTCGGCCAGCCGCTCGAAGTGCCGCACAAGCACGCCATCAGCGTCGCCGTGGGCATCGACCCGAAGATGATCGCCACCGGCCCCGTACTTCCCGAAGTCGTCGAGATAATGCGCGTCTACGTCAAACTGGCCACCGTCGCCACGACGCTTGCCGAATACATCCGGGCGCTCGGCTACCCGGCCCGGGCCAACGTCATGCCGAACTACCAAGTGCTGTGCGTGCCCGTCGCCATCGACGCAGGGATGGGAGAACTCGGGCGGCATGGGCTGATGATCACCCCGGAACTGGGCAGCGCCCTTAAGCTGGCCGTCATTACCACCGAGCTGCCGCTGGCCTACGATCCGCCCCGCGACGTCGGCGTGAAGGAGTTTTGCGAAGACTGCATGATCTGCGCCGAGGCCTGCCCGAGCGGGGCCATCGGCCGAGGCGATCAGAAGGTCGTCCGGGGCGTGGAGAAGTGGACCATCAATCCCGAAGCCTGCTTCTCCGTCTGGAACGACACCGGTACCGACTGCGGAGTCTGTGTGGCGTCCTGTCCGTGGACCAACCCGCGCACGCCGTTCCACAGGCTGATGGTGCGGGTGGCGACGGGCAAGCGCAAAGCGGGCTGGTGGATGAGCCGGGCCGACAAACTCTTCTACGGGCGCTTCAAGCCCGGTCCGCGCCCAACTTGGTTCGAGGAGCCGGCTGACCGCTGGAAGAAGTACCGGCGGCTGTTCGGCGAAAAGGGATCCGCCGAATGATCAAGATGATGATCCTGGCGCCGAGGCGCGCGGGCCTGACGCACCCGGAGTTCCGGAAGTACGTCACCGAGGTCCACGGACCGCTGGTGAGAAGCGTGAAGGCGGTGGCCCAAGACATCCGCCACTACCACTACAACTTCCCGGTCCCCGGAGCCACCGACACGGCCTTCGGCCACCCGCTCGCCGCCCACCTGGATATCTGCACGGAGGCCTCCTTCGATAGCGTCCAAGCCCAGAAGGACAATATGAAGCGGCCCGGCTACATGGAGATCCTCCGCCCCGACGAGCAGCGCTTCGCGGGCGAGGGCGCGGTGATGCATTACACCCGAGAATGGCCGGTGCTCCGCGGCGAGCGGACGCCCGACCGGGTGTTCTACTACCGCCGCCGCGCGCCCGGGCTGACCCGCACGGAGTTCCGGCAGCGTTGGCTGGAGGGCATGCGGGCGATCTTCACCGAGGACGCCCGCCCGGCCGGCATCGCCGGGTATGTCCAGAACCACACGGTGAGCGAAGCCGAGCACGAAGACGGGGACGACCCGAAGTATTTCGACGTCATCGATGAGTTCTTCCTCGAGGCGCCCGGCGGCTTGGCCGCGCTCGGCCGCGAAACGGCCATCATCGAAGCGGTCCGGCGGCTCGAGGCGGAGCTGCTCGACGAGTCGCGCACTCGGGTCTTCATCGGGGAGACGGTCGTCAACATCCCCTGACCAGTAGCCCGGCTCCGTGGGGCGTCGGGCGGCGTTCCGCCTGTGCTACAGTCGGGCTATGAAGCAGCCCACACGATGCGCCTGGGTGGGCGAGAGCCCCCTCTACCAGGCCTATCACGACAACGAATGGGGCGTACCGGTCCACCACGACCGCCTGCTCTTCGAGTTCCTCGTCCTCGAAGGCGCCCAGGCCGGGCTCAGCTGGCTGACCGTTCTCCGAAAGCGGGAGGGCTATCGTCGGGCGTTCGCGCGCTTCGAGCCCGCGGAGGTGGCCGCTTTCGGTGACGCGGATGTGGAACGGTTGCTCGCCGATCCGGGCATCGTCCGAAACCGGCTGAAGATCGGAGCGGCCATCGACAACGCCCGGGCGTTCCTGCGGGTCCAGGAGGAGTTCGGCAGTTTCGACGCCTACGTTTGGGGATTCGTTGCGGGCGAGACTATCCAGAACGAGTGGCGAACCATGGCGGAGATACCTGCGAAGACACCCGAGGCGGAGCACATGAGCGCCGACCTCAAGCGGCGGGGCTTCCGGTTCGTCGGCCCGACCATCTGTTACGCGCACATGCAGGCGACCGGCATGGTGAACGACCATACCATCGACTGTTTTCGTTACCGCGAACTCAAAGAGGGCCGCTGAGCCGTCAGCAGCCTCGTACACCCGGCTGTGGCGCATAGCCGCAGCCTCCAGGCAGCGTCTAGGAGGAACCGCATGAGCATCGCAGCCTCTTCCCCAGGATGGTCCGGCAAGGAACAGGCCCATGAGGGACAGGTCCCGCTCGAGGAACGGACCCCGCTTGCTCCCGATGAACTGGAGCGGATGATCGCCTACTGGCGGGCGGCCAACTACCTGTCGGTGGGCCAGATCTATCTGAAGGAAAACCCGCTGCTCCGGCGGCCGCTCAGCCTGGACGACGTCAAGACCCGCCTGCTCGGCCACTGGGGCACCTGCCCGGGACTGAACCTGGTGTACGTGCACCTGAACCGGGTCATCAAGGCCCGCGACCTCGACGTCATCTACGTGTGCGGTCCCGGCCACGGCGGACCGGCCATGGTGGCCAACGTGTACCTCGAGGGCACGTATAGCGAGTACTACAACCACATCCCTCAGAACGAACTCGGGATGCAGCGGCTCTTCAAACAGTTCTCCTTCCCCGGCGGCATCCCCAGCCACGTGGCGCCCGAGACCCCCGGGTCCATCAACGAGGGCGGCGAGCTCGGCTATTCACTAAGCCATGCGTTCGGCGCGGCTTTCGACAATCCGGACCTCATCGCGGTATGCGTGGTGGGCGACGGCGAGGCGGAGACCGGCGCTCTGGCGGCCGGCTGGCAGTCCAACAAGTTCCTGGACCCGGCCACCGACGGCGTGGTGCTGCCCATTCTGCATCTGAACGGAGCCAAGATCGCCAACCCGACGGTCCTGGCCCGCATCAGCCACGACGAACTCACCGACTACTTCGAAGGCTTGGGCTACACCCCCTACTTCGTGGA
>Ga0182021_10010841_pt1 | contig 10811 bp, 7 predicted proteins | sample 612E3MmetaG_FD_120493 | JGI IMG/M metagenome (GOLD analysis project Ga0182021, IMG submission 120493) | Permafrost microbial communities from Stordalen Mire, Sweden - 612E3M metaG (Illumina Assembly) | ecosystem: Environmental > Terrestrial > Soil > Wetlands > Permafrost | place: Sweden...
GAACTCGCCCTTGGCGACCGTCAGATTGACGTCGATCAGGGCCGGCACCTGGACCTTGCCGGTGTCATAGATGCGGCTGACGTCTTCGAGCTCGATGATCGCTTCGACTGCATGCGCGCTCATCGCCCACCGAATCCGCCGCCGGGGATGCTGATCCCGCCGCCGCCCAGGATGCCGGCACCGCTATTCGAGGTGGTAGTGCTGTTGCGAGTGCTGGTCGTGCCGACGACGACGCTGTCTCCCTGGTTCAGCCCGCTGGTGATCTGAACGTAGGAGGTCGTCACCAGGCCGACGGACACCTGTTGGGTCGTGACGCCGCCGCCGACCTCAACCTGGACCGTATAACCGGCCGAGGCCGATCCCACGAGAGCGGTCGCCGGTATTCGCAGGGCGTTGGCGACGGTTGCCGTCGTGACGGTCACGGTCGCGCTCATGCCTGAGAGCACCGTGGCTGGCGGGTCGCTGAGCGTCACGATCACGGCGTAAGTCACGACGCTGCTCTGGCCGCCCGAGGTCGAGGCCGTCGGGACGATCTGGGAGACGGTCCCGTCGACGATCAGGTTGGTGGCCGTGACGGTGACCGAGGCCGCCTGCCCGACCTTGAGATTGGAGATGTCGGACTCGGTGAAGCTGGCCGTGGCCACCATCGGGGCGACGGATTCCTCGATCGCGTAGCCGGACGACGGAGCGTTGACGCCGGGCAGAACGTTGACCGCGACGATCAGCCCGTCCCCGGGTGCGAGGATCGTGGCGTCAGTCACCGCGAGTTGATCGGCGTTGACCGTTGCCTGAGCCGCGGCCACCTGGGCCTGGTCGGCCGTGACGGTTGCGCTGGCGGCTGGGGCGGTGTTGCCCTGGTACTGCAGCTGGGCTGCCGTCAGGTTGAGCGAGGCGTTGGTGACCTGCTGAGCGGCCTGCTGGTTGGACTGGCTGATCTTGAGCCGCGTCGTGGTCAGGCTGTTTTGCACCGCCTGCAGGGCCGCCTGCAGGGCCGGATCGCAGATCGAGGTGCAGGACTTGTTGTATGCCGTCTGCGCGGCCGTTACCGCCGCATCGGACTGGCTCAGGGTCAGGGAGTTCTGCTGGCCGATGATCTTCCTGTTCGCGACGGCCTGGCTGTAGCTGTTCTTCGCCTGGTTGAGCTGATTGGCAGCCTGGGATTTGGTCAGCGCGGTCGGACCGCCCGAGTCCGTGGTCAGCTTGGACTGGGCCGAGGCGAGCGTCGCCTGGGAGGATGTCAGCTGCAGCTGCGCGGCCGTGGCGTCCGCGGTGGCCAGGGTGTCCCCCTTCTTGACCGTTTGCCCGACCGTCACTGCAACGGTCGTCACCGGCCAGGTCAGCGATCCCGACGAAGAGCTGCTGTTGCCGGTCGAGCCGCCCGTGCCCGACGTCGTGGCCGAGGAGCTGACGATGTCCGGGCTGGCTCCGAACTTGAAGCCGTACACGGTGCTGGCCGAGATCGTCCCGGTGGCCACCGATTGGGCGCTGACAGTCCCGACCGTAACCGTCTGCGTGATGTACTGCGAACTCGCCGACCCTGCGAAGCTGGGACCGACAATGGCCAGCGCCACCGCTCCCACCCCTACCAGGATTAAGGCGATCGCTGCCAACCTTGTTTTCATCCGGCTGCGCCTCTTGTCCCTTCAGTGAATGCGAAGATCGATACCTTGCTCATGTCGATGCCTTGGTTATGGGGACGCTGGCGTGATGTATGGCTCCATGGGCTGAAACATTCCTGAACGCCAACGATAGTTCGGGTCGGCCGGCGCTGGGCATCCAGCCGCTCAGGCGTTGGACGTGGCGGCGGCGATCATCTGCTTGGCCTCGTTGATCGGGATCGCAAAGCCCATGTCCTGAGCGCCGCTCGACGACGCGGTCACGATGCCGACGACCGTGCCGTTGGCGTCGAGAAGCGGTCCGCCGCTGTTGCCGGGGTTGATGGCCGCGTCAGTCTGGATCAGGCCGGTCAAGTCCTCGGTGAAGCTCGAGGTGCTGTCGCCGACGGTGATGCTTCTGTTCATGCCCGAAACGATTCCCGAAGTCACCGAATCCGTGAAGGTGCCGAGCGGGCTGCCGATGGTGATCGCCAGCTGGCCCACCTGGACAGTCGAGGAGTCGCCCAGGGTGACCGGCGTGAGACCTGTCACCTGGACCTGGATCAAGGCCAGGTCGTGAGCGACATCTGTCGTGACGACCGTAGCCGGCAGCTGGCGGCCGTCATTGAGCGTCACCGACAATGTGCTCGAGTTCATGACGACGTGGTTGTTGGTCAGGATGAGCCCGTTCGCGCTGACGATGAAGCCCGAGCCGGAGCCGGTGAACTGCGCCGAGCGACGGCCGGTGCTGGTCGTCCCAGTGGTATCGATGGTGACGACGGACGGATTGACCATGTCCACCACGCGAACGATGTCCTGGGACTGAGTCAGGCTCACCGTCTGCACGGCCGAGGTGTTGCCACTCGCCCCGGTCCCGGCGATGATCGTGGTACGCGGAGCCACCGTAAAGGCGACGTAGGTGCCCGCGGCGGAGAGCGTCGCCGATAGCAGGGCCGTTGCCAGGATCAGCGGGACGAGGCGGCGCTTGCCCGAGTCGCGCGTGGTGGGTGACGGCGCCGCCGCGGCCCACGGCGAAGGCGCGAGCCACTGCGCCGCAGGGACGGGCGGCGGCGGAGGCGCGGCCTGGGGCCAACCTTGCTGGACCGGCTGGGAGTAGGCCGGGGGAAAATACGCCGGCGCTGCATAGGGCGCGGTGGAATAGGGCGCGGTGGAATAGGGCGCCGGGGGCGGGACGACCGCGTCCTGCGAGCTGTCTGCGGTGAATGGGAACTCGCTCTTCGGCTCAGGTGACCATCGAAGCTCGGGATCGGGTGTGGCCGGGGCAATCTCCTCGGGACGATCGTTTGGTTCGTTGGCGCTCATGTGTTGCGCTCCGGTCCTGGTTGCGTTCGTGTCGGGAATGTGAGCCGATCTTTGGCCCGCGGCCTGAAGCAATCCTGAACCCTATCGAGGCTCCGGTGGTGCACTCCGCGCATGCTGGCGATCGAGTTTGGCAGTCCCGGCTGCCGTCTCCCCCTAAACGTTTAGCTACCTGCTGGCCGGGACGCAGGAGCACGCTGGCATTTGCTTGATAGGATCGCCAAATCGGCCCCCAGAAACATGGAGCTATTTGCTAATGGCCACAGTCACGTTCGAGAACGTAAGCAAGCGCTTCGGCGATGTCATCGCTGTTGACGACCTGAACCTGGACATCCGCGACGCGGAGTTCATGGTTCTCGTCGGGCCGTCCGGTTGCGGCAAGACCACGAGCCTGCGCATGATCGCGGGCCTCGAAGAGATCACCTCGGGCACGCTGCGGATCGGCGAGCGGATCATCAACGACATTCCGCCCAAGGATCGGGACATCGCGATGGTGTTCCAGAGCTACGCCCTCTATCCGCACATGACCATCCGCGACAACCTCGCGTTCGGCCTCAAGCTGCGGCACGTCCCCAAGCCCCAGATCGAGGCCCGCGTCAAAGAGGCTGCGGCGATCCTCGACCTGACCCGCTACATCGACCGGAAGCCGCGCGAGCTCTCCGGCGGCCAGCGCCAGCGCGTCGCCCTCGGCCGCGCCATCGTGCGCGAGCCGGCGGTCTTCCTCATGGACGAGCCGCTCTCCAACCTCGACGCCAAGCTGCGCGTTGAGACCCGAGCGAACATCCTCCGCCTGCACCAGCGCCTCAACACCACCTTCGTGTACGTGACCCACGACCAGATAGAAGCCATGACGATGGGCACGCGTATCGCGGTCATGAACGAGGGACGCCTGCAGCAGGTTGGCACCCCTCAGGAGCTGTACGACCGGCCGATCAACCGTTTCGTCGCCGGCTTCATCGGGAGCCCGGCGATGAACTTCATCTCGGTCGAGGTCGGTGGCAGCGGCGACAGCATCACCCTGACCGCTCCCAGCGTGACCATCCCCATTCCGCCGCAGTTCCGTGAGTCGATCGGCGCGACGGGCCGCACGCTCATCGCCGGCTATCGGCCGGAGCATCTGGTTCTCGGTCCACTCGGCGGCGCCACGGCCGTCGTGAACGCCAAGGCCGAGGTCGTCGAGTACCTCGGCAACGAAGAGCTGATCCACGCCAGTTGCGCCGATCGTGACATCGTCGCGATCGTCGACTCGGCGTACCGTGTCCGCCCGGGCGACATGCTCGAGCTGCGCGTCCCGCTCGAGAAGATCCAGCTGTTCGACCCCGACACCAACTTCGCCCTCTCGTTTGGGGCGGTCACCGCCTAACACTCGTCCAGCAGGCCAACGCCCCGGCATCTCGCCGGGGCGTTGGTGTTTAAGCCCGGGGCCGGCGGCAGGTTGCTCACGTATAGTTCGGGCGTGGCAAATCCATTCGCCAACCGCAGGCCTCGCCCTTCGCCAACGGGCCGGCCCGAGCTCGATGCGCTCCTCGCCGACCTCGCGATCGCCGACGTCGAGCTGGAAGAGCGCGTCGTCAAGCGCGAAGATATCTACCGCGGCCGGGTCGTCGTCCTCGAGAAGGACGCCATCGTCCGCGCCGACGGATCCGAGTCGTCGCGCGACGTCGTCGTTCATCCCGGAGCGGTGGTGATCGCCCCGTTGGACGCAGATGGCCGACTGTTCCTCGTGGTCCAGTACCGCTTCAGTGGCAACGGCGCCATGCTCGAGCTGCCGGCCGGATCCCTGGACCTGCACGCCGGTGCCCTTGAAGACCCTGAAGTGGCGGCTCACCGCGAACTCGAAGAGGAGACCGGCTACCGCGCGGGCAAGATGGAGCGGATCGGTGGCTACTACAGCGCTCCGGGCTTCCTGACCGAGTATCTCTCGCTCTTCCTGGCCACCGACCTGGCGCCGGCTGATCAGGACCGGCTCAGCCCCGACGAGGACGAGCGGATCCGGCTCGTTCGACTGCACTGGCGCGACGCGATCGCGGCCATCGAAGCCGGGATCATCGAGGACTCCAAGTCGATCGCCGGCATCCTGCTGCTGGCCCGACGTCTCGAGGCCCAGGGCCTCTGAGGCTCGCCTCGGTCGAGCGCGAGGCCGGCCGCCCCGACCGGCTCAGGCATCGTGCCGCTCCGCCGGGGCGGATTCGACGTCAACGGGAACCTTCTCCTTGGGTCGCGCCGATCGTGTCCACACATACAAGGCGAGGAGCAGCAGGACGCCCGCCGCCCCCGCCGCCGCGCCCAGGATCCGGATCTGGCCGACTGTTCGTGCGCCGGCCCAAGCGGACCGCGCCGACTCGGCAAGAGAAACTGCCCTGCCGATGTCGCCTGCGGCGAAGGCCTTCCGGGCAGCAGTCAGGTCGGCATCGGGGTCGGTGCCGAGCAGGCCGACGGCCCTGGCAGCGCTCTTGCTGTCGGCCTTGGCCTGGCGAGCCGCCGAGAGGTCGTCGAGGGCGGTGGTCTCATACTGCGCCTCCGTGAGAGCTGCGCCCACGCCCACCGTCTCGAAGATTCTCTGGAGCGAGGCCGGCGCGGTTGTGCTTTCGCTCACTGCGGCAGCGTCGATCTGCTGACGCAGCGCCTTCACTTGCGAAACCTGACTCAGCAGCGCCGTCGCCGTGCTGAACTGCCAGCTGCTCATTGCCTCTCGGATATCGGGCCCCAGGAACCATCCGCCGTCCGCCGCTGCCGTGGCTGAGAAGTCGGCGCGGGCAGAGTCGCGGTCACCGAGTAGCGCGCCCTGGGCCGAGGTCACGACCCACTGCTGCCAGATGGCCGTATAGGACCGACCCGTCGTCTGCTCCAGATAGTCAAGGAGACTGCGCCAGTCGGCAGCGCCGCCGGACGCGAGATCGGCCGATCGAGCATATGCCGCGGTGCCGGCTCGTGCCTGTGCCCAGACCTGGCGCATTCCGTCCACGCCGGCGACCGCGACAATCCTGCGCGCCGCCTCGAGGCTGGCGCCGTAGAGATACGCCTCCGTCGCCGTGCCCGGCGTTCCGGCCGAAGTCCAGTCGTTGAGCGGAATGGCGGCCTTCATCAGAGACGGGCTCAACGCGGGGGCATGATCCGGCAGCCCGGTCTGGAGCACGGCCTGCTCGGCGTAGTAGGAGGCAAATCCTTCTTCAATCCATCGATCCGACGCCAGATCGCCGTTGAACCACATGTGGGCCGCCTCGTGAAGGATGACGAGAGGGTCGGCGAAGTACGAGATTCTGGCGAGCGAGGCGGCCGGGTCGTAGTCACCGCTGAAGCCGTCGATTCCCTGGGTCGTGGCCTCTTCGACCGTCAGGGTCCTTATCGTCGGATCGCCGAGGCCGATCATGTCGCGGATCACGGGGTATCCGATTTGTAGCACCCGCGCGACCTGGGCCGCCCAGCCCGGGTCGTCGGACCAATAGCGCAGCGTTACGTCGAGGGAGCCCAGCGTGAATTGCTCGACGTTGAAGTCGGCGGCGGGCGTCGTCCGTGACGCGGCGAACCAGGCGTTGAGGGCCGTGGAGTCGGACACCGGACCGGACGAGAAGATCGTCTCTCCGGCCGTGGTAACGGAGCTGGTAAGGTCCCCGAACTGCTCCTGGACGACGTATCCGGCGGGAAAGACGACGGTGACCAGGCCGCCCGGCGTGCCCACGCTGCCGAAGGCCGAAACCGGGAATGAGACGATGTCCTGACCGATGCGAAGGTCCCGGTCCGTCGACCCACCCAAGTCCACGAGGTCGAACCCGAGGTCGAGCGAGGTGCTCTGGCCCGAGTACAGACGCTGCCGAAACGGAACGTAGACGACCACTCCCGATGGTTCGCCGGCCGTGACCGAAACGGGCAGCGACTGACCCTTGTTGTCGAAGGCGGCGTAGTCGGCGGTCGAGAGAGGCAGCGTCAGCTGCAGACCCGGAAAGAAGTAGCGCCGGCCGCCGCTGTTGACTGTGTCCGACGTGGCGGTGATCTGCAGGTCGACGTGGACACTGCCGAGCGTCGGTTCCACCGTCCAGGTCGCAACCGAGTAGTACGAGAGGCCCGATTGCACGGCTACGACGGGCGCCGGTGCCGCCCCCCGCAAGAGAGCGGCGGCGCCCGCCATCAAGGCGGCGGCGGCAAGCACCCTCACAAAGCGGCCGCGATCAGGAACCATCGCCGATCACCTCGAGAGCCATGCGGCCGCGTCGTCACGCCCGCCGGCACGACGCGCTTGCGCCTCGCTCAGTCTTTCGCCTCGGCAGCGCGGCGGCTATCGCCTGGGTCAGCCGCGCCGCTATCGATTCTGTGGGGCGAAGCGTCGGGTCCGCCTTCGACCGGCGCACCGAGCCCGTCGGGCGACTTGCCCCCGGCCAAACGGACCGCGGGCCGAGTCACCCTATCCCTGGGCCGCTCAATGGTCGATCCGCTCCGGACCAGCCTCGACGAGAAGTCCGTGGCCCGAACGCCTTCGCCGATCAGCACGTTTCGGCCGATGCGAACGCCCCGAGGTATCACCGCTCGCTTGCCGACCACTGTGATACCGGTGTTGAGGCGACCCGGCTCACGCCGGTTGACCTCGTCGTAGTCGGTCCCCTCGCCGACGATCGCGCCCGGGCCCACCGCCACTTCCTTATCGAGGATCGCGCGATCCACGACCGCACCGGGCCGGATGACGGAATCAAAAAGGACGATCGAGTCCCTGACCACGGCCCCCACGTCCACCACGACGCCGGGCGAGAGGACGGAGTTGACCACCGAGCCGTTGATCACGCAGCCATGGCTGATGAGGCTGCGGTGGACCTGGGCCGTGGCTCCGATCTTCGCCGGCGCCCGCTCCTCGGATCGGGTGTGGATGACCCACTCGCGGTCGTAGAGATCCAGCTCAGGGGCATCTGAGAGGAGCGCCAGATTCGCCTCCCAGTACGACTGGACCGTTCCCACATCCTGCCAGTAGCCATCGAAGCGATAGCCGTAGACACGGGCTCCGCCCTCGATCATGGCCGGGATGACGTTGTGCCCGAAGTCCGCGCGGGTGTCCGAAAGCCACCGGTGGAGCGCCCGCTTCGAAAAGACGTAGACGCCCATGCTCGCCAGGTCGCTCTTTGGCTGGCGCGGCTTCTCGTGCCACTCGACTATCCGATCGGAGTCGTCGAGGGCCAGGATCCCCATCCGCGACGCATCGGCCAGCGGCACCCTGCGCACGGCGATCGTGACGTCGGCGCGGTGGCGGCGATGCGCGGCGACGAAAGGCTGGTAGTCCATCTTGTATATGTGGTCGCCGGCTAGGACCACGACGGTGTCGCCGGGCGCCTGCTCGATCACGTTAAGGTTCTGCAGGACGGCGTCGGCGGTGCCGCGATACCACTCGGCCACTCGGCCGCGTGCGATGTACGGCTGGAGCATCCGGACGCCGCCCTGGTTGCGGTCCAGGTCCCACGGCCTGCCCATGCCGATGTGGTCGTTGAGGGAGCGGGGGTTGTACTGGGTCAGGACGACGACGTTGTCGATGTCCGAGTTGACGCAGTTGGAGAGCGCGAAGTCGATGATCCGGTACTTGCCGCCGAACGGCACGGCCGGCTTGGCCCGCATGGAAGAGAGGATCGACAGCCGCTCGCCTTCGCCGCCAGCGAGTATCACCGCCAGAGTGCGCTTCATCGGGCGTCCTCGAGGTCCAGGCCGGGGATTGTCCGGGCTACCTCGATGCTATCACCACCGCCGCTCCTCCGACGCCGGAGACCGCCCGAGGTTTCCGGCAAGTGCGAACGGGCGGTGGCCGGGCGCGACTGTGGCGGCCGGCGAGGCTAGACGAACAGGCGCGGGTTCATGAACGCGCCGTTCACGAGGACGGCCCAGTGGAGGTGGCAGCCCGAAGAGTGCCCGGTCGTGTTCTCTGTGCCGATTTCCTGGCCTGCGGACACCTGCGCCCCGACGTAGATACCGGCCATCGCCTTGCCTGTCATGTGGGCGTACCAGGTGACTAGGCTCGTGGAGTGGGCAATGATGACCAGCCACGCTCGCGGCGGCGAGTCGTAGGGGTTGTAGCCGACGAAGACGATGACGCCGGAGCCGGCGGCGTGGACCGGCGTAAGGCACGGCGCCACGATATCGATGCCCTGATGGAAGTGCGCGCAATTGCCAACGCGCGGCTCCGAGGGCCAGCCTGTGCAGCCGAACTCCTGGCTGATCTTGCCACCCATCGGCCACTGCAGCGTGCCGCTGTATTTGGACGGGATACGGCCCTTGCCGCCATATTGCGCGGCCAGCTTGTTGATCTTCTTCGCCAGGTCGGTGGAGGCCTGACCGTTGGACCTGATTGCCGCGGCGAGCGCCACTTTGTTCTTTGCGAGTTTGGAATTGGCCGCTGCCTGCTTCGCGATCTCTACGGCAATCTGGTTCTGAAGCGAGGCGAACTTCGCCCTGGCGCTGCTCAGCTGATGCATCTGCCCGTCGAGATCCGCTTTCTGAAGGCTGACCTGGCTGGCCAGCACAGCGACCGAGGTGCGGGAGGCCTCGACGTTCTGCTTCATCTGCTCCAGGTTGGCCTCGTCTTGCTGGATCTGCTCGGCCAGGGCTTCGTCCTGGGCGCCGAGGTCCATGTAGTACGAGACGTCGGACAGCGCGTCGGTCAGCGAACCGGAGGTCAGGAGCTGGGTCAGGAGCGGCGTCTGGTCCGTCTTGTAGGCAGCGATGAGCCGGGCCGCGAGGATCTGCTGGCGCTGAGTCAGCTCAACCTGTTTGACCTGTTCCTCGGCCTGGAGATTGTCGAGCTGCGATTGGAGCTCGTCCTCCTGGACGACCAGGCCGTTGTAGCTCACGTGGACCGCATCGACCTGACCCTGCAGGCCATCGATCTCGCCCTGCAGGTCGTCGATGTTCTGGCTGACCTGGTCGAGGTTCGTCTGCGCGGTGGCCATCTGGGCGGTCAGCTGCACCTGCTGGGCCGCGATGGTCGTGAGCTGCTTCTTCTGCGCGGCGATGAGCTTGTCGAGCGCCATCTGCTGCTGCACCGCGACGGTGAGGTCGTTGGCGCGGATCGGGGCCGCCGGCGCACTGACGCTGATGACTGGCATCAGCAGAGTCGCGGCGAGGAGGAGTTGGACCCACCGCCGGCGATTTGGGCGGCTCGAGGAGTGTCGGTCGTGCATGGCTGTCATCGTGCGAGCAACTCCGTTGCGGCGTGCACCAGCACACATCGCGGATAGGCCCGCCGGTTTGACGCCGTCCTTTGCAAGGGGCACAGACTCGGGACGACTCCGGCTGAACTGCATCATACAACGCATTCCGTGTTGGGAATCAAGCGCGTTGCAGCTCGACAGGCCGTCGCGGTTGGGTTCGGTCCGGTGCAGTTGGGGCGAATGCGGTGCCCAGAATCCGGCGGCCGGGTCGCATGGCCCAGTTGGGGCCTCGCAAAGGCGCCCCAATCGGTGCTAGCCTCTTCCTTGCAAGCGGAGTACGTACTTAGGCGATTCCCGCAGCGCCGTTCATGTGATCCCGTGGGATGGAGGCCTCGATGCCGCTCTTTGGTCCCCCCAACATAGCCCAGTTGGAGGCCAAAAGAGATATCCAGGGTTTGATCAAGGCCCTGGCTTATAAGGATGCGGGAGTCAAGATCGCCGCCGCAGACGCGCTCGGCCCATTGGGGGATCCGATGGCCGTCGAGCCGCTGGCCGCTCTTGTCAAGGACGAGGACGCCGGCGTCCGTCGAGCCGCTGTGCGAGCCCTGTCGGCTCGCGGCGGCGTGCGCGTCGTCGAGCCGCTGATCGCCGCGCTGGACGACCACGATCCGGGCGTGCGCAGCGTCGCGGCCCAGGCCGTATATCGCCGCATGATGACGGACCCCGATCAGGACGCCCGCAGGGAGACAGCCACAGCCCTGGGTCGGATCAAGGCCGC
>Ga0182021_10010842_pt1 | contig 10811 bp, 5 predicted proteins | sample 612E3MmetaG_FD_120493 | JGI IMG/M metagenome (GOLD analysis project Ga0182021, IMG submission 120493) | Permafrost microbial communities from Stordalen Mire, Sweden - 612E3M metaG (Illumina Assembly) | ecosystem: Environmental > Terrestrial > Soil > Wetlands > Permafrost | place: Sweden...
AACACGCGCAAGAGCTATTTCCGTTGGAGACGCGGTGCGGTTCGCTGTCCGTGCCAGAACCCCAGCGATTCAGGTCGCGCCGGGGAGACCGCCTGCGATGCGGTGAACGACTGGCGCCGGCCGGCTCGATTCCGTCGCGTTTGCCCTTTGTTGGTGGCGACACCCGCCGGACTGCGTTGCTCGGTGGACGGGAAGGACGTGCGGCCATTCTGGCGGCGAGCCGCGGCGTATTACCTTGGCGGGGTGGCCGGAATTTACCTGGCGGCTGCCCTTGGGGCCTTCGTTTTCTTCCGCGTGATCGGCTACCCCCTTTCGCCCCTTTCGCTGGCCTGGCCACCGCGCTGGCATGAGTTGCGTCTCGCCCGCAGCGAATATTTTCTGGCCAAAGCCAGACGAGCGCTGGATGCGCACCGCATCAACGAAGCCATCCTTTCGCTCGATCTTGCCTACCGGAACAATCCTCGCAATTACGAGGCCGGCCTGCAGTTCGCCCAGCTGACGTCACCGGGCCAGCCTGAGCTCGCCGATCCGGTTTTTGCCCTTCTCATGCGCGATCACCCGGGCCGCCGCGCGACGACTGGCGAGGCCTGGTTCCGGTTTTTGCTGGTGCGCGGACGGTTTGCCCGAATCGCGGCACTCGCCTCGGCTCGCCTGCGGGAGGACGCACAGCAAAGGCCTGTCTGGCTCCACGCCCTGTTCTTCGCCACCCGCCACACCGGCGATGACGAGCCTCTCCGCGCGCTCGTCGCCAAGCCACCAACTGGCTTCGAGCCGATCTATGTCGCGCTGATCAACTCCGAGTTGCTCATCCGCCAGGGCCAGGCGCTCCAATTGCTCCCCGGGCTGACGGCTGAGCTGCCCGCTGCCGCCGGATTCTACGGCCCGTACTATCAGGTGAGCCGCCTCGACGCGCTCGGACGCCACACTGAAGCCCTAGCGGCGCTCAATCGCTATGCCACCGGCAAGCGCCTCCCCGAAGCCGACGAGTTTCAGCTGCGGCTCGACATCTTGGCGGGACTCGGCCGGCAGGATCTTCTGCGCGCCCGCCTGGAAAAGGCTCCGATCAACGCCCGCGAACTCGAACTGGTAAGCATCCACCTGGTGCGCCACCCGGATTCCGCAGTGCTGGCCGCCCTGGGGCAGTGCCTGCAGCGTTCCCACCTGCCGGTGGACGCCTCGACTTACGCCGCCAATACCGCGCTCTTCCTGGCCTGCGGAGTCTCCGGCGACTGGGACCAAATGCACGCGACCGCCGTCCGCTTGAAGGAGATCGCCGGATCCCGCATGTCGCGGCTCGAAGCGATCGAGTCGTATTTCCAGCAGAAGCCCGCCGCTGGAATTGAGAACATCCTGCCGATGCTGCCGGCGCTGCCGCTCGATCTGGTCTACGCGCTCTTTGACCGCTATGGCGGAACCACGGCCGCGGCCGCAATCGGGACAGCCCCGGCGCCATGACGCCCGACCAAGAGCCTGAGATCTCCCCTCTTGACCAGGCGCCAGTTGTGGCGTCGGGCGCGCGCGCGCTGGCTGGTCTGAACGTCGGATTGCTGGGCGGGCTGGCGATCGGGCTCACCGTGTATTTGTGGCCGCTGTGGCGGCATGATCCGGACCTTTCCCACGGGTTCTTCATGCCGGTGGTGTGCGCCCTGCTGCTCTGGGAAAGCAAACGCCATGGAACGCAGCGATATCCACGACCGGGCGCGCTGCTGCTGGCCGCCGGCTGCCTTCTGGCGGGCATCGCGCTCGCCGGCCTCGCCGCCGCCGGCCTCTTTGCCGTCTCGCTGGGCTGGTCGCTCAGCCTCGTCGGATTCATGCTCTCGGCGGCGTTTTCCACTGCGCTCCTCGCCGGGATGGTGGCCCTTTCGACAGAACCTTTGCGGATCATCCCACTCAACTGGCCAGCGTTTACCGTTGCTGCATTGTGGCTATTGGCTGCCCCGATGCCACCGGGAACCTACTCGATGCTCACCCTGCGACTCCAAATGTGGGTTACGGGTAGCGTGATGACCGCCCTGAATATCCTGGGCGTGGCGGCGCGCCAGCATGGAAACCTGATTGAACTCGCGAATACCACCGTGGGCGTCGAGGAGGCCTGCAGCGGAATCCGCAGTCTCATCTCGTGCGTCTACGTCGCCTTCTTCTTCTCGGCACTCCTCGTCCGCCGGCCGTGGGCCCGGGCGCTTCTCCTGGCGGTAGCCGCGCCTCTGGCGATCGGCATGAATTTCGTCCGCTCGCTCACGCTGACGCTGCTGGCCAACGCCGGCACGAACATCGGCGGCTTCTGGCATGATGCGACGGGCTTTGCGATCCTCGGTTTCACCGCTGCTGCGCTGGCCGGCCTGGCTTGGCTGCTCGGGTCGGAGCGACCAGGCAATGCCCAGTCGCCGCCCGCGCCGGCAAAACGCCCGGGCTCCCGGACGGCTCTAGTGGCGGGCCAGGTCGTACTGGCCGGAATGCTCCTGCTCGGAGCTGCGCTCACAGTTTTCTTTGTGCTGCACACGCGACCCGCCCGTCAGCCCACCCAGCCGGTTCCCGATCTCGCCGCGATCCTGCCGGCGAAATCCGCCGGGTGGACGGTCGCGACCAGCTCTGACCTGTATCGGTTCACAGACACTCTGCAAACCGACCACCTGCTCCAACGAACCTATTATCGAGGCACCGCGGACCAGTTGACCCAGGTGACGGTCTACCTTGCCTACTGGCCGCCAGGCCAGGCCTCGGTAAGCACCGTCTCACTGCATACGCCCGACGCCTGCTGGCCCGGCGCCGGCTGGCGTCCGGTGGATTCCGCGGCCACGCGCGTTGCACCCGTCGTGGACGGACGCGCCTTGCCGGTAGCGGAAGCCCGACTTTTCACCAACAGCGAGCTCGAGCAGTATGTTTGGTTCTGGCACCTCTATGATGGTGTTTCCATCACCCAGCGCGATCCGCGATCGGCCCGCGAGCTTCTGGCCACCGCATGGCGCTATGGTTTTCGCAGGAGCGGCGAACAATTCTTCGTGCGGATTTCAAGCAACCGGCCTTGGAACGCGATTGGCGAAGAGCCTTTGCTCACCGAAATCTTCAATCACTTGCACAGCTTCGGGCTGTGACCTACTTTTTATGCCACTGCGGGTTACCCGGCAGGAAAGAACAGTTCTCACCGTGATCGCGGCCTTGCTGGTGCTGGGCCTGCTTGGATTGTTGCTTCTATGAACTTGGGTTTCCGAACGGCGAAGATGACCGATGCCTCGCAATCGACGCGGCCCGGCATGGCGGCGGTCCAGCCTCCGCACCGCGCACATCGGGACGCGGCCGGTTTGGATTTGCCTGACCAGGCGGCTTCGATGGCATTGCGGTACGCTTTCCATCAGGAGCCCGATCATCCATGAACAACGAAGAAACCAGGCAGCCAATCCAGGTGGCCAACGGACCGGCTTCCGAACTCCGGAATATCCGCCCGGCCGGCCTGCTGGGCTGGCTCCCTTGGGTCGTCGCAGCGGTCTTTGCTGCGCTCACCGGCGTCATGGTGCAGATTCATTACGTCTCGCAGACAGAACTTGTCACTCTGCGCGACCAGGCGGCCCTCGCCGGAATCGAACTCAAAAGCCTCCAGCAGCGAATCGAGGCCGAACACATTCTTTCGGCCCGGCGCACCGCAGACCTGGTCGCGGAGCTGCACTCCCAATCCCGTCCCAGAGTCGAGATCGTTTCCCTTCTGCCCCGGGGGGACGGAAACCCGGCGTCCATCGCGGTCGCCATCTGGAGTCTCGGACTGCCGGAAGGCGAACTGGTCGTCGAGAGGCTTCCCGTTCTGACAGCGGACAAGTGCTACCAGCTCTGGATTACCGATCCCAAGAACCCGACACCCGCCGCCGCCGGGACGTTCGCGATCGGTCCGGCCGCAACTGAAACCCGCGTTCGCTTCAAGTCCGCCCTCCCCGTTCCGGTTGGGGCGGTGTTCGCCATCAGCATCGAGCGCGGGAACGGAGCCGCAAACATCGAAGGCCCGGTGGTCCTTTCAAGTCAATAGACCCATCTCCCATGCCACGTTTTCATCTGCCGTCTTGTCCCCTGATTCGATTCGGCCTTCCTGGGCTGCTCAGCCTGGCGCTTCCATGGGCCAGCCCGGCGCAAAGCGTCAATCTTACGGTGGACGCGACCCAGGCGGTCCGCACCGTCGATGAACGCGTCTTCGGCGTGAACGCAGTGGTCTGGGACCCGCAAACCGCGTCGGCCCAGACCATCAGCCTGATGCAGGCCGCCGGTGTACGGGTCTTTCGGATACCCGGAGGCTCGGCATCCGACGGCTATGATTGGAGCACGAACAAAGGCTATGCGAGTGCGGGCGTGCTCAGTCCGGGGACATGGTCCGCCGGATTTGACAAATTCTCCCAGCTCATCCTCGGCGTGAACGCCCAGGCCTTTGCCACCGTGAACTATGGCTCCGGCACGCCCGCCCAGGCGGCCGCCTGGGTGGCCTACGCCAACTCGAGTCCTTCCCTGCTCGGAACGGGTGCCGATGTGAATCTCGGCGTCGATATCTCCGGCGTTGACTGGAAGACCGCCGGCTATTGGTCCAACCTCCGCGCCGCCGCGCCACTCGGGACTGACGACGGCCACAATTTCCTCCGCGCAAGCCGTCCGGTTGCCATCGGGATCAAATATTGGGAGATCGGCAACGAGTGTTACGGCTCATGGGAGACCGACTATCATGGCACCACTTGGGACACTGCTTATCACGGCGCCAAATGGGACCCGGTGACCTACGCGACGGTGGCCAGGGATTATATCGCGAAAATGAAGGCGGTCGATCCCACGATCAAGATTGGAGTCGTTGCCCAAGTCGGGGAGGACAATCTCGATTCCCAGTCGCCCGTTCACAATGTCACCAATCCGCGCACCGGCGCGACCCACCACGGCTGGACTCCGGTGATGCTCACCGCGCTGCGGGGCCTCGGCGTAACGCCGGACTTCCTCATCTACCACCGCTACGAGCAAGGTCCGGGCCAGGAGTCCGATGCCGGATTGTTGCAAGCCGCGCTCACCTGGCCAAATGACGCCGCCAATCTCCGCCAACAATTGACCGACTATCTCGGCGCTGCGGGCGCCCCCGTCGAACTCTGCATCACTGAGAACAACGCGGTCTATACCAACCCAGGCAAGCAGAACACAAGCCTGGTCAACGGACTCTACCTGGCCGACAGCATTGGCAACGTGCTGCAAACGGAGTTCAACTCTCTCGTCTGGTGGGATCTGCGCAACGGTCAGGACAATTCGCAGAACAACAGCTCCGCGCTGTACGGCTGGCGCCTTTATGGGGACTACGGCGTGCTCTCGACGCCTTCCAGCTTCGGTTCGTCAACCTACTTTGACCCCTACCCGACCTATTACCTGATGAAGCTGCTGTCGCACTTCGCACGTGGCGGCGACACGATCGTGAGAGCGACAAGCAACAACACCCTCCTTTCGGGATTCGCCGCCCGGCACCTCGACGGTTCGCTCGCCATAATGGTCCTCAACAAGAGTCCGGGCAGCACGTTCACAGTTAATATCAGCCTGACCGGCTTCGCGCCCCAGGCGAATGCGACCGTCTACGCCTATGGCATTCCCCAGGACGCAGCCGCGCATACCGGCAGCGGATCCACCGACATTGCCGCCTCCAGCCTGACCAACGCCAGCGCGGCTTTCGCCGTGTCCATTGCTCCATACTCAGCCACGGTCCTTTCCCTTCAGCCTGCGGTCTCCATCCCTCCGACGATCTCGACCCAGCCGGGCGGCCGGACCGCGACGACCGGCCAGAACGCCAGTTTCACCGTAATCGCGACCGGCAGTCCCACGCCGAGCTTCCGGTGGCAGCGGATGGCATCAGGGAGCTCCATCTGGACAATCTTGAGCGATACCGCCAGCTACACCGGCACCGGGACGGCCACGTTGATCGTGAACTCGGTCACCGCGGCGATGAACGGTGATTCATTTCAATGCGTGATTACCAACGCCAGCGGCAGCATCACCACGGCTCCGGCAACGTTGGTCGTGAATACGCCGCTGATCGTCTCCACCCTAGCCGGACAGGCCTTGGCCAGCGGCGCAGCCGACGGGACGGGTGCCGCCGCGAGGTTTTTCAGTCCTGCTGATGTCGCGGTTGACGGCGGTGGCAATGTGTATGTCGCCGACACGAAGAACCATTTGATCCGGAAGGTCACCCCGGCCGGGGTGGTCTCGACGCTGGCCGGTCGTGCCGGGTCAGCCGGCAGCGCCGACGGCACAGGCACCGCCGCCGCGTTTTCCAGTCCGTCGGGCGTCGCCCTGGATGGCACCGGCAGCGTCTATGTCGCCGACACCGACAATAACATTGTGCGAAAAGTCACATCGGCGGGCGTCGTCACCACGTTGGCGGGTCGCGCCGGCATCTCCGGCAACGCCGACGGTTCTGGAACCGCAGCCACATTTGGCGGCCCGTCGGGCATCGCCGTCGACGGCGCCGGGAATCTCTTCGTCGCCGATTCGCTGAATCACACCGTACGGAAAGTGACGCCAGCGGGACTGGTTACCACGCTCGCGGGTTCCGCGGGCGCGCCCGGCGCACAGGATGGCACCGGGCCGGCCGCGCGATTCCATGGGCCCCAGGGACTGGCGCTGGATTCATCCGGCAACCTCTACGTTGCCGACACCAACAACTCCATCATTCGCAAAGTCGCCACCGCCACGGGTGTCGTTACGACCCTAACTGGGCAGGCCGGGAACCCCGGCAGCACTGACGGGACGAATAGCCAAGCGCGGTTCTACTATCCGTCCGGCTTGGCCTTGGATGGCGTGGGGAATCTCATAGTGGCCGACACCGACAATGATCTCCTCCGCCAAGTCAATTCGACGGGCGCGGTCAGCACGATTGCCGGCCTCGCCGGATCCAGCGGAAGTGCTGACGGCGTGGGCAGCGCAGCCCGTTTCAATCTTCCCACGGGCGTGGCAGTGGACGGTTCAAGCAACGTTTATGTCGCCGACACCAACAACCACACCCTCCGCGTCGGCGGATTACCAATTGCTCCGATCATCACGGCACAGCCGACTAGCCAGACCGTGGCGGCTGGAGCCAATGTCCAGTTCTCCGTGACTGCCACGGGTCGCCCGACGCCCACCTATCAATGGAATATCAATGGCTCCGCCATCAGCGGGGCCACCAGCCCAACCTTAAGCCTTGCCAACGTTCAATCCTCCAGCGCCGGCACGTACACGGTTGTCGTAACCAACAGCGCGGGAACTGCCACGAGCAGTCAGGCGACGCTGACGGTCAGCGCCACCAATACCGGTCCGTCCAGCGGCGATAGCGGCGGTGGCGGCGGTGGCGCGATGGAGACTTGGTTCGTCACGGCGCTGGTGCTGTTGGGGGCGTTGCGTCGGCAGTCCCGGCGGAGTTGAGGTCCAATCCGCCGGCGGCGGTTGCATCTTGCTTGATTCTTGTCACTTGTAAGTCTGTCAGAAGTATTCTTCATCAATGATTCTAAGACCCAAGGTTCGCGGTTTCGTCTGCGTGACCGCCCATCCGGTTGGTTGTGCTGCGTATATTCAAGAGCAAATCGATTACGTTAAACGCCGTGGCCCAATCAACCCAGGCCCGAAAAAAGTCCTGGTGATCGGCGCATCCACGGGTTACGGGCTCGCCTCCCGAATCACCGCCGCCTTCGGCTCCGATGCCTCAACATTCGGAGTGTTCTACGATCGCCCTTCCGAGGATGGCCGCCCCGCCACCCCGGGCTGGTATAATACCATCGCGTTCGAGCGCGCCGCGAAAGCAGCCGGCTTATACGCCAGGAGCGTAAACGGCGATGCTTTCTCCGATGAGATCAAGCGGCAGGTGATCACACTCATCAAAGCCGAGCTCGGGCCGGTCGACCTCGTGGTTTACAGCGTGGCCTCGCCACGCCGGGTCCATCCCAAGACCGGTGCAGTCCACAAGTCCGTGCTCAAGCCCGTCGGCCAGACTTATACGAACAAGACGGTCGATACTGATCTTGGAGTGGTCAGCGACATCACCATCGAACCAGCCACTCAGGAGGAGATCGCCGATACCGTCGCCGTGATGGGTGGCGAGGACTGGGAGATGTGGATGCAGGCGCTCGACGAGGCCGGCCTCCTGGCGCCAGGCGCGACAGCGGTCTCCTATTCGTATCTCGGGCCCGAAGTTACGTGGCCCATTTATCGCAATGGCACTATTGGTTTGGCCAAGAACGACTTGGAACGCGCTGCGCACCGCATCGATGCCATGCTCAAGGCCAAAGGGTATGGCCGCGCCTTCATTTCGGTCAATAAGGCGCTCGTCACCCAGGCCAGCTCCGCAATTCCGGTCGTTCCCCTCTACATCTCGGTTCTCTACAAGATCATGAAGGCTGACGGCACCCACGAGGGCTGTATCGAGCAGATCCAGCGGCTCTTCGCCACCCAGATGTATAACGGCTCCGCACTGACCTTTGACGAGGCTGGTCGGGTGCGCCTTGATGACCGGGAAATGCGCCCTGAAGTACAGCGGCAGATCGCGAAGATCTGGCCTCAAGTCACCACTGAAAGCCTCCGGTCCCTTACTGATATCGACGGTTATCGTGTCGAGTTTCTCAAGTTGTTCGGTTTCGGTCTGGCTGGCGTGGACTATGAGGCTGACGTGGAACCGCATGTGACGTTTTAATCAACCGCCCGGCGGACTCCGAGCCATGCGCGCCGTCATCCAGCGGGTTTCTTCCGCCAGCGTGAAGATCGGCGGGGAGCTTTCCGGTGAAATTGGCTTCGGTCTGCTCGTCCTGTTGGGCGTGGCAAAAGACGACTCCCCTTCCGATTGCGCCTGGCTCGCCGAGAAAATCGCGAAACTGCGGATCTTCCCCGATGAAGCCGGTCAGATGAACCGGGCGGTGACTGACCTGGACGGCGAAATCCTCGTGGTGAGCCAGTTCACGCTTCATGCCAGCGTTCGGAAGGGCTCCCGCCCCTCATTCAATGATGCCGCCAAGACCGAGACCGCCGTACCGCTTTACGAGGAGTTCGTCCTTCAGTTGCAGACGGCCCTTGGACGGCGCGTGGAAACCGGGAAGTTCGGCGCGCTCATGAAGGTCGCCCTCGTCAACGACGGCCCGGTGACGATTTTGATCGATACCAAGGAGCGGGACTGAGCCACCGGGGTTTGAGTGGGTTCCTGCGCGAATTGGGTTGCCCGGGCCCGACTCGTGTGATGCCAAGAACCGCCACCACTGCTGGTTTGCCTTCTGTTTCCAGCCACCCTTCGCTCGACATCGCCACCAAAGAGCTCACTTTTCTGCCCCCAACAAGGATACCTCATGGAAACCACCGCTGAATCCCCAACGCGCGAAACCCTCAGGACCCTTCCCGGCGACGACGTGCGCCAGGTCATGTGGCGGTTCAAGGACCGCTTTGATCTCCAGATGCTGGTCCAGTCGTCGCGTTCCGTCGCCCGCGGAATCGTCGCCCGGCTCGTGGCCGATGGCGCCCGCAATAGCCACGAATGGACTCCGCAGAAGGCCCAGTTGCTCAAGTCCTTTGATGAGGCCGGTATCACGACCTGTTTCATGGATCCCCAACAGGGCGGTTTCATCGAGGGTCCCAAGAACCTCGCCCTCTCCCTCGTCGCGTTGGAATTGTCCTGGGTGGATGCGGGAGCCGCGACCTGCAGCCTGGCGGGCAATCTCGCCCTTTCGCCCATCCACGAGCGCGGCACGCCTGAGCAGCGGAACTATTACATGAGCCGATGCGTGCCCCCGCAGCCGGGCGAGCAGCGGACAATCTGGCGCGGCGCGTTCAGCCTGACCGAACCGCTGCCTTACGTGGGAGTGGAGACCGGCCTCCTGAGCGGCAGGGTCCGGCTCCTGGAAACCGAACCTGGCCAGGAACCGATGCTCCAGGTGGAGAAGCGCGGCCGCTTCATCACAAACATGGGTTTCGCCAACTTCACCACCGCCGCCGTCGAAAGCGACGACCCCCGCATCAAGGGCAGCTGCATCGTGATTCTCGAAGAAACCGATCCCGGGGTGTACGACCGCGGGGTGCCGACCCGCAAACTGGTTCACCAGCTTTCCTCCACCAACGATCCGGTCTTCAGCCTGCGCGTGCCCGCCAGCCGGATCGTCGGCGGCTATTCAGTAAAGGACGGCGTCATTATTCCTAACTTCAGCCATGGCGAGATCATCGAGGCCGTGTTCAAACGCACCCGCGTGGGTGTGGGAATCATGACCGCAGCCAAGCTGCTCTCCGCCGTCGAGCCCGTCATTCGCTACCATCGCAACCGTTTCCGCGGCGGCTCGAGCGTCAGCCCTGGCACGCCGCGCTACGACATGGGACTTCAGCAGAAGGAGGACACGCTCCAGCGGCTCGTCGATGTCTGGGCCACTGGCGAAGCGGCCGCGTCCCTCGGCTTTGCCGCGGCCCGGCTCTTCGACCAGCTCGATCCAATCGAGAAACTCAAGGACCGGAAGTTTGCCGAGATGGGCGTCGCCACGGGCACGGCTCAGATGAAGACGTTTCGGCGGCTGCAGAAGGACGCGCTGGATTTCATCGGTTTGGAGGCAATGCCGGCCGCCGAGCGCGACCCCGGGCGTTATGCCGCCCTGCAGGCCGATGTGCTCGTGCAGTATCTCATCCTCGATTCCCAGGCCAATGTCCTCTGCCCCGCCACGAAGCTCTGGAACACCGGGCATGGCGCGAACCTGATGCGCGAAGCAGTGAGCCTCGTCGGTGGTTACGGCATCACCGAGGACTGCCCGGGCTTCCTTGGACACAAATGGATGGACGCGCAACTCGAGGCCACCTACGAGGGCCCCGAAGCGGTCCAG
>Ga0182021_10010843_pt1 | contig 10811 bp, 7 predicted proteins | sample 612E3MmetaG_FD_120493 | JGI IMG/M metagenome (GOLD analysis project Ga0182021, IMG submission 120493) | Permafrost microbial communities from Stordalen Mire, Sweden - 612E3M metaG (Illumina Assembly) | ecosystem: Environmental > Terrestrial > Soil > Wetlands > Permafrost | place: Sweden...
AGTCCCGGCCCATCTTGTGGACGCTATTCCCCTTGCGATTCTTCTCCGTGCGAAGCCGCACATCTGCCTTGGCCGTCGCGAACTGCGCCTCGCCCATGAGTTTGTGATAGCTGTCCAAACGCTCGGAGGGCAGCGTTCCTGACTCGACAGCGGCCCGAACCGCGCAGCCCGGTTCGTCGCTATGCGTGCAGTCGCGAAAACGGCACGAGCGAGAGGCCTGGCCTATTTCCGGGAAGACAGAGGCGATGCCATCCTCCGACCCTCTCAGGCCAAATGCCCGGAGCCCTGGAGTGTCGATAAGCATGCCGCCGCCCGGCATCTGGATCAGCTCGCGCGTCACTGTAGTGTGCATGCCGCGCCCGTCGCTCACGCGGACCTCGCGCGTCACTTGCCGCTCCTTGCCGAGGAGCGAGTTGATGAGCGTGGATTTCCCAGCGCCGGAAGGGCCGACCAAGACCGCGGTGCGATGATCCGAGATGTATTCGAGGAGTGGCTGGATGCCGTCACCGGCAAGCGCGCTCGTGGCGATCACATCCGCGCCAAGCGCGACCGACTCGACGGCTGCGCCTGCTGTGTCCGGGTCGGCGGACAGGTCCGCCTTTGTGAGCACCACCACGGGGACTGCTCCCGAGTCCCACGCCACCGAGAGCTCACGCTCGATACGGCGGAGGTTGGGCGGCTCGGCGATCGGGTGAACGACGAACACAGTGTCGATGTTGGCGGCCAACACCTGGACGTCGGAGGTGTTGCCTGGGTCGCCGCGCGTGATGGCATTGGAGCGCTCAAGCACCGCTTCGATGAGCGGGGCATCGAGGTCGTCGAAGACGAGCACGGCCACCCAGTCGCCGACAGCGGGCAGATCCGCCGCACTGCTGGCGGACTTCAACAGACGGGCGGAGAGCTTCGCCCGGACAACACCGTCCGGCGTCACCACAACGAGACTGCCGCGGTCGCCGCGGACCACGCGGGCCGGTGCCAGACCCTGTGCAGCGTGGGGTTCGAAGAGCGTCTGCCAGCGTGGGGAATAGCCGAGGGGTCGAAGTACGGAAATGTCGGGCAACGCAAATCCTTCCGCCCAGTGGTTGGGCCTTAGCGAGTACCGTTCAGCCTACCGACCCTATGGAGCCAGCTCGCATAACCTGCGTGTCTTCCTCGGCCGCGCCCACGACCGTCCGTCGAAGATACACCTCCAGCAGTGAGGTTGCGGACGGATGCAAACACAAAGGGCCCGACTCCCGTACTGGCACAGTACCCCGAGTCCGGAAGATCGCGGCCACCCTTCAGCGGCCGAGCTTCAAGCGCTGGGGGAAATACAACAGAATGAGAGAGACTGTCTGGAGGGGCTTATCACGAGGCATCAACCGTCCCCGGTAACTACCGTGCCGGGCGAAGCTGAGAGGCCTTACCCTTGCCAGACTAGTTGCTCTCTCGGTTCTTGTTCTACCTCACCCGGGGTGGCCCCAAACGTGCGATACCTGCTACGCTGAGTAACCGGAAGCCGGGGAAACTTCTGTTGCTGGCAACGCTACACCCAGAAATGGGCACCGTCTGAACCGCTGCCCCAGACCCTTCGGTGTCACCATCGAAGTCTGGGGAACAGCGGGATAAGGGCTATACTCTACCTTCCTATCCAGCCGGCAAGCTGCGCACCCCCATGACCGGCTAGTGGCAAAACAGAAGCGCAGCAGAGAAGGCCCCCATGCAGGTCTCCAAGCAACTCCTAAGAACGCTCCCTGCGCGCGGGATCTCCTATGTCTTGGCGTCCGCTAAGGAGGCCGTCAATCTGGTCGGGGCGGCGCAGGCTGGTTTGGCGATAGGGATAGGAGAAGTGCCGGCTCTCCCCGGAGATCCGACGTTGGATTACATGAAGCGGCTGCGGTCGGCTCACCTGGTGCTCGAGCGGATGGAGGTAGTCCTAGGGTTGATGAGGTAGGAGGGCGCGAATCCTGCGGGACAGCTTCGCGGGCGCGTGCGTCCGGTCATAGGAGTGACGTGATGTTTGAGCGATTCACAGAGCGTGCACGACAAGTCATAATGCTGGCCCAAGAAGAGGCCAGGGTCCTGCGGCACAACTATATAGGCACTGAGCACTTGCTCCTTGGTCTCCTGCGGGAGGCCGATGGAGTGGCCGCTCGGGTACTGAGTACACTCGAAGTCTCTCTCGAGGCAGTGCGCGGAGAGATCCAGCGTATTGTGGGCGAAGGCGAGCACGAGGCTCAGGGGCAGATACCTTTCACGCCCCGGGCCAAGAAAGTCCTGGAACTCGCGCTCCGTGAGGCGCTCTCGCTAGGGCACAACTACATCGGCACCGAGCACATCCTCTTGGGCCTGCTGCGCGAGAGCGAGGGAGTGGCGGCCCGCATTCTCACCGACCTGGAGGTCGACGCCGACCGGGTGCGCCAGGAGGTCATGCGAGTGCTGGCCGGTCCGGCCAAGCGGCAGCCGCGGGGCGCTGCGGCGGAGGGCAAGGAGTCCAGGAGCTCGAAGGTCCTGGACCAGTTTGGCCGCAACCTCACCAAGTATGCGGAGGAGGACAAACTGGACCCGGTCATCGGCCGAGAGACGGAGATCGAGCGGGTGATGCAGATACTGTCGCGGCGTACCAAGAACAATCCGGTCTTGGTGGGGGAGCCCGGCGTAGGCAAGACGGCTGTGGTGGAGGGTCTGGCCCAGCGCATCGCCAAGAACGATGTCCCCGATCTGCTGAAAGACAAGCAGATCTACACCCTCGACCTGGGCGCCCTGGTCGCCGGGTCGAAGTACCGGGGGGAGTTCGAGGAGCGCCTCAAGAAGGTCATGAAAGAGATCGCCGAGCGGGGTGACATCATCCTGTTCATCGACGAGCTGCATAACCTGGTGGGCGCGGGCGCCGCTGAAGGCGCCATCGATGCCGCCTCCATCCTCAAACCAGCGCTGGCCCGGGGTGAACTTCAGACCATTGGCGCCACCACGCTGGATGAGTACCGTAAACACCTGGCCAAAGACGCTGCCCTCGAGCGACGCTTCCAGAAGATCCTGGTGAAAGAGCCGAGCGTACAGGACACCGAAAAGATCCTGGCCGGACTGCGGGAGCGCTATGAGGCACATCACCGGGTCCGTATCACCGACGAAGCTTTGAAAGCCGCAGCCTATCTGGCCGACCGCTACATCAGTGGCCGTTTCCTGCCCGATAAGGCCGTTGACCTCATCGACGAGGCCGCGTCGCGCAAGCGCATCCAGAACATGTGCGCCTCTCCTGATCTCAAGGAGGTGGAGGATGCCATCCTGGAAGTGCGGCGCGAAAAAGAGACGGCCATCGAGGTGCAGGACTTTGAGAAAGCCGCCGCCCTGCGCGACCGGGAGCGCAAGCTGCTCAACCAGCGGCACGCGCTGGAGGAGAAATGGCGCGAGTCCGACCAGGCCTCCGAGCTCTCTATCGGTGAGGACGAGATCGCCGAGGTGACGGCCATGTGGACAGGTATCCCTATGGCCAAGCTCACCGAGGCCGAGACTCACCGGCTCCTGCGCATGGAAGAAGCCCTGCACAAGCGGGTAGTGGGCCAGGACGAAGCGGTGAGAGCCGTTTCGCGGGCCATCCGGCGTTCCCGCGCCGGACTCAAAGACCCCCATCGACCTGGCGGGTCCTTCATCTTCCTGGGCCCGTCCGGGGTGGGCAAGACCGAACTGGCCCGCACGCTGGCTGAGTTTCTTTTCGGAGAGGAGTCGGCGCTTATCCAGGTGGACATGTCGGAGTTCATGGAGAAACACGCGGTCAGCCGGCTGGTGGGTTCGCCTCCGGGCTACGTGGGATTTGAGGAAGGCGGCCAGCTCACCGAGTCGGTGCGCCGTCGTCCCTATTCGGTCGTGCTGCTCGATGAGATCGAGAAGGCCCACCCCGACGTGTTCAACATACTGCTGCAGATTCTGGAAGACGGCAGGCTCACCGACGCCCAAGGCCGCACCGTGGACTTTCGCAACTGCATCGTCATCATGACGTCCAACATAGGTGCCGCCACCATCGCCAAAGGGCAGGTACTCGGCTTCGGCGAGCCGGTGGAAGAAGGCGGTCTCGAGTATGAGGAGATGAAGACCCGGGTCACGGGGGAGCTAAGGAAGGTGTTCCGACCGGAGTTCCTCAACCGGGTGGACGAGGCCATCGTGTTCCGCAAGCTCTCCCGAGACGAGATCACCGTCATCGTCGGCCTGATGCTCTCCCGGGTGGAAGAGCAGCTGAAGGACAGGGATATCGGTCTAGCGCTAACCCCCGAGGCCAGAGAACTCTTAGTGGACGTCGGCTACGACCCCACCATGGGGGCCCGCCCGCTCAGGCGGGCCATCCAGCGTCACGTGGAGGACCTGCTGGCCGAGGAAGTGCTCTCCGGGCGTTTCCCGCGGGGCAGCACGGTGCTGCTCGGCCGGGAAGAGGACCATCTGGTCATCACTGAGGTCATCGCCGGCGCGCCGGAGGTTCTCGTAGTGGGCGAGGCCACGTAGAGCGAGGTCCCAGGCCGCAAGACAAGAGGTCCTTCGTGTGCCGGGAGTGCGCGGGTACGTGTCTCTCGCCTCCACGGGGGCGGTGCCCGGGCCGCGGCGGCTGGAACAGCATCGATTGGCTCAGCGCGGCCAGGTCTCCACCTTCCCCCGAAAGGCCAGAGGGGCCACGTCGGCGCCCGTCCCCGTGCGTTTGGCAGAGCTAGATGGCCCGGGGTGCACACGCGCACCAGCGCCGGGCTCGGGGAGCTGAACCGGCTTCTGGGTGGTGGTCTCGTCGCAGCTTGTGTCGTTCTTCCGGGCGGGGAGGCGGGAGTGGGCAAGAGCACACGTCTCCTCCAGTCTCTTCTTAGCATGGAGAGAGCCGCCGTCCCCCACGCTGCTGGCATGAGGTGAGGAGTCGGCGGCGCAGGTGGAGCTGTGCGGGGGAGCTAGACGGAGCCATTCGGCCCCCTACTTCAGCAACCTGAGCCGCTCGTTTGTCTCCTCAACGTCGAAGCGCTCCGGGTCATAGTCCTGGCCGGCCCAGTTTCGGCGCTCCGTGTGCTGCGGATGTTCAGGATCGGCCAGAGCCTCAAGCAGGAGAGCATAACCGTAGATGCCGCCCGAGTCCTCGGGCGGGAAGGCCCGGGCCCCGTCCAGGCAAAGCGGGTAGGCTCGCTCCCGCTCCAAGGGCAGCACCTGCTCCAGCAGGATCTCGATCTTCCAGTGGTCGCCGAAGTCATACACATACGGGAAGGCCCTGCCTTCGACGAGCGGTAGGGTGCTAAGGGGGGCGGTGGCATCTCGTTCCTGCGGCAGTTCCCACTCGGGGTGCGCTCGGCCGTAACGAGTGCCGGCGATAACGAACTCATGGAGGTGGCAGCTCTCCCAGCCCCCGACGGCCTGGATGATGCGGTGCAGCCGCTGCAGAGTGATGTCGTTGCCCACAAGGAGACGTCGCCATATCGTCGGTTCGATGTCGGCGAAGGTCAGCCTGAGCTGATAGACGGCCAAGGGGGCGGCCATCGGCCGCGGAGCTGCTAGCCCTTGGCTGTCGAGCTCGTCGGTGATTTCGGCTGCGGCACCCCCGAGCTTCTGCAGATGGTCTCGTATGGGCGCAAGGAGAGATTCGGAGCTGCGGTGAGCGAGGTCATAGTTACTAATAGGGTGGTCCAGGAATGCGAACTCCAGCCAGGGAGCCTCGGGTCGCAGGGCCTTCACCGTTGGCGATAGGTGGGCCTCGGCCCGAGCTACCTCTGAGAGATCCTGTAAGACCCGGCGCTTGAGGTCATCGTTCTTATCAAGGCCGTCAGGGGAGAGATGCTGCGTGCGAAAAAGCACACGGGCCGAGCATTGGGTGATGCGGCGAAGGGCGGGGCGCGGGTTGGCGGGCATGTCGGTCGCTTCTTTCCTGGTGAGCAAACTCCAGAAGCGGGAGCTTAGCAGATTCGGACATGGCGCCAAGGTGTTTCCCTTCTAGCCTCGGCCGCCTCGCCTTTCACGTGCTGCCAAACTTGACTGCCGAGGGCAACCTTGTGTGTGGCAAGCGCTGAGGAGTCGGGAAGTAGAGCCGTCTGAGCTGCGCCGGAGCCCTAGAAGCAGAGTTACGGCCGGCAACCATTCCGCGCCCATGGTGGGGGTCCACCCCTTTGCTCATCCCGCCGTATCGCCCCGGCTCGGAACTCTGGCGTATGTGCCACGTCGACTGCCTTCTGGACGCAAGGGTCCATTTGTAGGGCGTAGAGAGCAGGGTCAAGGCCACTTGGCGTGGCCGGGTTCCTGGAGGCAGAAAAGGGCGCGCCCTCGCGTCCTATTGTGAGTGTGCCATAGGATCCTAATCAGGGACCTGCCGCAATGCCGGCCCTTAGGTCTACTTCCTCATGGTCTGGATCTCTGGCGCGCCCTTGATCTTCTCGAGGGCCTCAGCCTCGATCTGGCGGATGCGCTCCCGGCTCACGTTGAAGCGCGAGCTGATCTCGGCCAGGGTGTGGGGATGCTCTCCCTTAAAGCCAAAGCGGAGCTCCACTACCTTGCGCTCCCGTTCGTCCAGGGCCTCAAGGACCTTGGCCAGGCTCTCCTTGGCGATGATGCCGGAGACCACGTCGGCCGGATCGGGAGTGCTCTGGTTCTCGATGAAGTCGCCCAGTTCGGCGTCCCCCTCGCCGCCGAGGGGGGTCTCCAGGGAGGTAGTGCGCTGGGCGATTCTGCGTATCTCCTGCACGTCCTCAGCCCCAATGCCGAGTTCGACGGCCAGCTCCTCGTCGTTGGGCTCCTTGCCGCTCTCCTGGAGCAGCTTCCGCTCGGTGCGCCTCATCTTGTTGATCTTGTCGATCAAGTGCACCGGGATGCGGATGCTGCGGTCCTGATTGGCGATGGCCCGCGTGATGGCCTGCCGGATCCACCAGGTGGCGTAGGTGGAGAACTTATATCCTTTGCGGTAATCGAATTTCTCCACCGCACGGATGAGGCCGGTGTTGCCCTCCTGGATGAGGTCGAGCCGGTCCATGTCGTGCGTATGGTAGTTCTTGGCGATGGAGATGACCAGGCGCAGGTTAGACTGGATCATGCGGTGCTTGGCCGGCTTGTCATCCATCTCGATGCGCTGGGCGAGCTCGATCTCTTCGTTCTTGGTCAGCAGGGGGATCTTGCCGGCCTCCTGGAAGTAGAGCCGCAGCGGGTCGCCGCTGACCGTGCCCGTGGACAGATCGAGAATGGGCTCGGTGGCCCCGAGAACACTCTGGGTGACTGGGCATTGCTCGTAGATCTCGATGGACTGATCGAAGAGCTGCGAATACAGATCTTCGATCTCCTCCATGGTCATGTCGTACTCTTCCACCAGCGCCATGATCTCGTCGCTGCTGACATGGCCCCGCTCTTGACCGAGCTGCAGAAGATCCTGGACGTCCACCAGCGGGCGAGCGTCCTGTTGAACGTCAATTATGGTCATCTCACTTTCCCTTGGTAGTGCCGCATGCTGTAGTCAATTGTGCCTTGGCACGTCCTTGGGCTTTCCTTCTGTCCCCGCGGAGGCGCGCCTCAAGCCGTGACCCTAACCGGCGGCCGGATCGCCGCCAAGACACGGTGATTGTCTCAGCCTGGCCCCAGGCCAGAAGATGCTTGAGAGGCCTCAGGGCGTCGAACCAGCCTCGCATGCGAAAGGGCCGGGTTCCGTGGGCTGCCCCCGCCCCATTTGCGCAAGAGCGGGCTCGGAAACCTCCTCGGGTGTCTCTGGCACCTCTGGCTCCCCCTTTTCCTCTTCGGGGGCGGTGGCCTCGGGTGGCGGCACAATCTTCAGTTCGATAAGCAGGGAGGTAAGCCGGCTCTTGGCCGTGGCATAGGCCTCTTTGGCCTGGGCCCGTTGGGGCTCGGAGCGCTCGGGGTCGTGCTTTAAGGAGAAGAAGGTGTGCCCGGCTGCCTGGGCGTGCTCGACCGCTTCTAGCACCTCGCTCCACAGGCCGTCGTGCTCGTGCACCTTGGCCTCCCGGAGGGCTCCGTAGAGGCGCTTAGTCGCCTGTTTGTACTCGTTCCTAGCCTGGACACGCTCGTCGTCAGCGCGCGCCGGGTCTTCTCGTAGTTGCTGGTAGGTGCGAGCGGCCGCTTGTGCCGCGCCCGCCGCCTCGGTCACTTCGTTCCAGGTTTCGCCCAAGTCGGCCATGATCCATCTCCTAGCGTATTGCGGTGGCAACTTGTTGGGCTTTTGAAATAAGTCTACTCTGACCGGCCTTCCCTCACCTGAACGTAGGGTTACAGCGCGGTAAGACTGCCGAGGGTCCTGACTTGCCCAGAGTGCAAGTCTGCCGGTGACGTGCGCCCTTGGTGCTGTGGGGCGCTCGCCTGAGCGTCACCATCCATTCTTGGTCTGCCAGGCTTCCGGCGCAAAGGGCCCTTAGCACGGGGCCACGTTGAACTTAAGATGTGGTACTTAGTCTCTTGGACATTAGCCCGAGAGCGACCAGGAAGGGATGCACGTGCCACGGCTGCTTCTCATCAACCCCACGAATGCCCTGGTCAGTATGGCCAAGACCAGCCGCAGTCGCTGGAGCCGCTACCGGGTGTGGAAGCCGCTTAGCCTCATGGTGCTCGCCGGTCTGACTCCCGCCGATTGGGAGATCACGATCGTGGATGAGAATCTCAAGGTGCCCGACTACCCGAACCTGCCGCGGCCGGATCTGGTGGGGATAACGGCCTTCACGTCGCAGGCAAACCGCGCCTATGAAGTTGCGGCCCGCTTCAGGGGCCTGGGCGCGCCCGTGGTCATGGGTGGCATCCACGCCACCACGTGCCTAAACGAAGCCAGAGAGCGCGTAGATTCGGTGGTTACCGGAGAAGCAGAAGGGGTGTGGGGCCACGTCCTTGGTGATGTGAAGCAGGGCCGCCTTAAGCCCCTCTACCACGGAGGGCTGGCCGACATAAGTACGGTCCCCTTCGCTCGGCACGACCTCTTGCCCGCCGGATATGCCTTCGGAGCTATTCAGACCACCCGCGGCTGCCCCTTGAGCTGTAGCTTCTGTAGTGTGACGACCTTTAATGGGGCCCGTTACCGGCAACGGCCCATCCCTGACATGGTTCGGGAGTTCCGCCTCGTCTCGGAGAAACGGGTCTTCGTGGTGGACGACAACCTCATCGGAACGGCTCCTGCGCATATCAGCCGGGCCAAAGAGCTTTTCCGTGCTTTGATTCAAGCGGACCTGGGGAAGCAATGGATCGCTCAGACCACTATCAACTTCGCCGATGACGAAGAACTTCTTGAGCTGGCGGCCAAGGCCGGATGTATCGGCGTCTTCATCGGCTTCGAATCGTCGACGCCGGAGGGACTGGCGGAGGTAGGCAAGAAGTTCAATCTCCGTAAAGACAGAGACTTCCCCGACTCCGTGCGCCGGATGCAGCGGCACAACATCATGGTGGTGGGATCCTTCATGATCGGTCTGGATGTGGACGAGGAAGGTATCGGCAAAGGAATCGCGCACGCAGCCAGCCGCTACGGCGTAGATAATATCAACGTCTCCTTTCTCACTCCCTTGCCGGGAACCCGGTTGTGGGAGCAGATGATGACTGAGCAGCGCATCCCCCTTGGCCACTTCCCGAAAGACTGGAAGTACTACGCGCTTACCTATCCGGTAGCGCGCTACCGGCGTCTCTCGCTCCAGGGTGCCATCGATGAGATGACCGCCTGCAACCGGAGCTTCTACGCCAGGCGGCGCATCATTCGAAGAATGGCCGGCAACCTCCGTCGCAGTCGCAGCCCGCTCTTCAGCCTGGTGCACAATTTGTCTTCTCGCCGGAACTCCCGGCTCCTTACCAGGGCGTATGCGGAGTTCAGATGGAAGGAGGGCGAAAGGTTCTGATAGGGGTCAAGATCGCATCGCAGTCGTGACGAAGAATCCTTCTGAATCGCGCGTCTCTAAATTCGCCCATAGAATCCATGGCCCTGGCCTGACTACTACGGAGCCTGCCGAGTTCTCCTGCCGGACCCGGCTCCCTAGTACCGCACGACCGGGCGCCCGCGTTCGCTTCGCAGCTCGCCTAGCTGGGCGGGAAGGTGCTGGGAAGCGGAGACGGTGGTCGGATCGCCGTCAGAGACGTAGCGCAGCTCTGGGTGCTTCTTGCCTGGAACTTACTGGAAAAAGGGGACCAGGGAGGGTCCGCCCACCTCTTTAAGAGTGGCGGTATAGTGGTGGGGGTGATCTTGATAGGTAACGCTGGCGAGGAGTCGCCTCTAGAATTGTTTCCGAAAGCGAGCGCATGCCGCTGTTCGATCACATTGGCGGCCGAGAGCCTTCAAGGCACAGGTCTACCAACTCGTCCGCGTCAACAGTGCCGGCGCATATCACGGTGTCGGCGCCACCCCAGTAGATCTTGAGGGTTCCGTCGTCCTCGGGGATAGCCCCACAACAGAACACCACGTTGTGCACATAACCCACTCGTTCCCAGGGGTCCTCAGGCTCGAGGACCCACTCGTCCGCCACGCCCAACACTTTGGATGGGTCTTCCAGGTCGTGCAGGGCCACTCCCAGCCGATAGACCGAGCCATCCATGGTGGGGAAGACTCCGTGGTAGATGTGGAGCCAGCCTCTGGTGGTCTTGATGGGGGTGGCTCCCGGTCCTATCTTCATCTGGTCCCAGTGGTAGCCGACCGGCTTCATCACCACGCGGGAATCGCCCCAGTGCACGAGGTCAGGTGAGTAGCTGATCCATATGCTCCAGGGATCGATCTCGGAGTGCGGGCGGTCCAGCCTGGCGTAGCGGCCATCGAAGAGCTGCGGAAAGAGCACCACGTTGCGGGAGTCGGCCTGGGTTATGAGAGCGACGCGCTCGACGTGCAAGAAGTCAGTGGTCCGAGCAAGCGCCACGCGCACCCC
>Ga0182021_10010844_pt1 | contig 10811 bp, 7 predicted proteins | sample 612E3MmetaG_FD_120493 | JGI IMG/M metagenome (GOLD analysis project Ga0182021, IMG submission 120493) | Permafrost microbial communities from Stordalen Mire, Sweden - 612E3M metaG (Illumina Assembly) | ecosystem: Environmental > Terrestrial > Soil > Wetlands > Permafrost | place: Sweden...
CGCACCGCGTCGGTGGCCGAACTCTTGTCGTCGTAGTTGAGGATTTCCACCTTGCGGCCGTTCAATCCGCCCGCGGCGTTGATTTCGTCGGCGGCCATCTTGGCAGCCTGCGTGATCGACGCACCGGCGATGGCTTGCTCCTCGGAGATCACGCCGATGCGAATCGACTCCTGCGCCTGTGCCGGCATGCCCGCCAGCATTGCCGCGCACAGCGCAGGTCCCCACAGTCCACGCTGTAGAAGGACTCGGACGGGCAGGGTCGTGGACTCGGGTGTCATGCGTGTCTCCAGTCGGTCAAGCCATGGGCGTCGAGGGCAGCGCGCAGCGTTCTTCGAGGGTGCTGTGCCGGGCAGGTCGTACGCTGACACAGTTCCTCCGCGCCAGACATCGGTGAAAACCTTGGGACCGCTTGGCCCATGGGCCCGGCACCGTGGACGGTGCCAAGCACCTGAGCACCTGAGCACCTGAGCACCTGAGCACCTGAAGACTTGAGCCTGGCTGGGTTCGGGTCTGCGCGCGCGCCGCGGGCTAGTGGTCGTCCCACTGCGCCGAACGTGGCAGCACGGCCGGCAGGGTCTCCTCGGAGAAGTCGGCGTGATCCAGGTGTGCTGCGCGCGCGCTGGCGCGCGCCGGTGCAGTCACCCGCGGCGGTCGTGCCGGTGCCGCGGCAGCGTGACGCCGGCCGAACAACGCGACCGCTGCGGCGACGAGCAGCACGATCACCCAAATGACGGACATCCAATTCAACACGGGTGCTGACTCGTCGGTGGGAGGGCTGGTCGATGGGACGAGCGGTATGGCGGGTTGCCCGCGGCTCGACCCGGTGCACGTCCCGCCGTCGGCGGCCATCCGACGAAGCCACCAGGCTCGGCGCCGCCCGCGCGCCGACCCGGCAGCGCGCCGACCTGCGGCGTGTGTGGTCCTGTCCAGCGTTGCAGGCCTGCCGCGGGTCGACCGCCCCGGGGCATCGGGCGTGCCGTGCGCGGCACGGGGCGCAGACAAGGTGGCATGGGCACGGCGGGTCTCCGTTGGCGGGCGGTCCGGGGCGCGCCGGACAATGGCCGCCCTCGCGATCGATTCTCCGCAAAACCGCTGGCGCCGTGCTTGGGCGTTCTTAATCGTTCTTAATCGGAGCGTGCGGGCGGCGCCCACGGCGATGCCGGCGCCCGGCCAGGCGGCGCGGTGCTCAGATCCGCAGCGATCGCGCCAGCGACCAACGCTGGCGTTCGAGCCGTTGGACGGTGGCGTCACTCGACGGGGCCGGCGAGTCGTCGCGGGTCAGAACGGCGCAGAACTGGTTGCCATACGTCGGCGAGACCATCACCGGCTCGAGGCGCGTCAGTCCGAGCAGCCGCAGCTCCACCATCAGCAACGAGAACGATTCGGGCGTGAAGGTCCATGCGTGGGTGTCTCGATAGACCTGGTCCGCTCGCCCGGCCGCACGCATGGCCTCGTAGGCCTGCGCCAGGCCGTGGCTGAACCGCCCGCCCTCCCAGTCGGCCCAGCACATCCGCCGCCCCAGATTCTTGTCAATTTCGCGCGACAGGCTGTCGAACACCTGCTTGCCCCGGTGATTCGGCGTCGGACTCAGATGGACGGCCAGCACGTCGGACGTGACGGTCGGGTAGCGCAGCGCGTCGAAGCAGGTGCGCAGGTCCGGAATGACTTCGATCACGCGTGCACCTGGCTTGAGCAGGGCCTCGAGCGATTGCAGATGGCCGATCAGGTCGACCTGGTGCTCCAGGGTATGCGAGCCGTAGATCACGTCGAACCGCAGCCCGGGCGGCACGAGTTGCTCGATGGGTCGACCGTCGGAGACGAAGTCCACGGTCTGGATATTGCCCACCAGGTGGGCCACCGCGGGATCGCTGGCGAACTTGGCCCGCAGTTCGTCGGCACTGCAATGGTCCAGGTGGTGCACGTGGGGATGGCGCGTCTTGACATAGCGCGGGCTGTAGCCCCCGCCGATTTCCAAGATGACCGCGTTCTGGGCGACCGAATCGAGTACCGGTGCGATGTAGCGTCGCTTGACCCAGGAGCGGCGCAGCTTGTTCGCGCGGTAGGACCAGGCTCTGGCGATCGCAGACAACATGAACGGCGCACTCCGGGGTAAGCGTGGGGCCGCGGTCACGGCGGCCCGGTGTCGAACCCGCTCCGACGTGCGCGTGTGACGGCGATTATGGCGACGCGGCGCCCCCGGCCGCGTTGGGCGCGATCACGCGGACTTGGAGCCACTGCGCCGGCGGCGCGGCGGCGTCGGTCGTGGACCAGCTTCCCGGCACTGCGCGGCGGGTCTGGCCGAACTGGCCCACGGTGGTCCAGCGCTCCGGCGTCACGGACACGGTGGTGCGTGCGGGCCCACCGGCGGTGTCGAACTCGAGGTCCAGTCGCACGTTCTGATGCGGCCCCTGGCCGTGCGGGGTCACCGTCAGGTGGCGGCTGTACGGCCCTGTCTCGACCGGGGACGCGGCGGCCACGGCGACGCGCGGTGCGCCGGCATGCACCTGCCCGGGGCGCACGGCAAAGGCCGTCGGCGATGCAGCGAGTGCGTACGCCACATTGAGGTTGGGGGCGGGGGTGGACAGTGGGCCCGGGTCATCCAGCGGCAGGATCGCCCGCTGACCGTCCGTCACCCAGACGCGGATGACTGCCGAGACTCGATCCGATGTCGCCCGCGTGCTCAGGCTGCCTGCGATGCCCGAGGATCGCACCGTACCGTCTCCGGCATTGGCCTCGTCGCGCTCCGCGGCCCCGGCGTCGATCAGACGCACCGAGATCGACCAAATGCGCGGGGTGGACGGTGAGGGCGCCGTCGGCGGGCTGCTGGCACCCAGGCTGGACATCGTGAGACCGGCGGATGCGCATGTCAACGCGATGTGCGCCAGCAGCGTCGTGAGCCGGCCGCGGGTTCGCGGTATCGGGCGGCGCAGTCGCGACGGGCGACGCCCCATGTCAAGCCTGCACTCGAGCGCGCGTGGCGCCGTCGGTCTGGCGGCCGCTGCGAGGGCGCCGTCGGCGGGCAGTTCCGCCAGCACAAGCTTTGCAGGCCACTGCCAGGCCGGGGCACCGGAACGGTCGCGTTGGCTGTGGCGTTGCATCATGGGTTTCGATCGTTCGTTGGCCTGTGCCGCGCGCGCGCGACCCACCGCCAGTGGCGTCCGATGGCGCAGCCCGCGCCGAGCGCTCGATCATCGCCCGCCACCGTCGGCACCATCGCGTCAAATGGCCGCGCAAGTCGACGCAATTCCGGCGATCGGCGGGCGTCGAACTCGGCACCATAGGCGTTCGCCAGCGGCACGGGCCGCAGCACGGCGCCGGCGGTTACGCACAAGAGGTGAGTCATGACGATGTCAGTGGGCGGTATGGGTTCGATGTCGGCGACACAAGGGGTCGGCGGCGCCAAGTCGCAGCAGCGCCAGCAGAGCATGAAGGATTTGTTCGCTGCGCTGAAGTCGGGGGATTTGGGGGCTGCGCAGAAGGCCTATGCGGGCCTTTCCAGCGGCGGCTCCGCGGTTGCCGCCGGCAGCGCGCTCGCCCAGATCGGGAAGGCGCTCGGTAACGGCGACCTGGCCGGCGCGCAGCAGCTTGCACAAGCGATGCGCTCGGGGCACGGGGGTCACCACCACGCTGCGTCGAGCGACCCGCAGACAGCGAGCGCTGCCGGCGGTGCGCCGGGTTCGCTGATCAATCTGACGGCCTGACCGCATCGCGCCAGCGCCGGCGCAGCGCGCCGCCCTGGGGAGGATGGGTAGGCGTCGAGTGGGCAGGCGCCGAGCGGGCAGACGTCGAGCGGGCAGACGTCGAGCAACCGCGCGCCTCGATGCACACCAGGTCCACCGCCGCGACGCGCGGGGTCGCGCTTCTCTCAGGTCGGTGCCCGGCGGCGCCCGCTGGCGTGCCGAGTCGGCGAGTCCGTATGATGGGGTCGTCGCCATCAGCCACAAGACCCAGATGCCCGTTGCGGTGAATGTCTCTTTCGCGCGCACCGTGTGCCGTCGGCCGGGCGGCCGGGCGTCGATGCGCCCCGTCCTCGCCAGGGCGTGCACGCCGCGTGCGTGTGCCGGTGTCGCTCGACGATCGAACGTGCCATGACCGCCGCGCTGCATCCAGCCCCTGCCTTCCCCAACGACACGGCATTGCTGACCGTGGCGCAGATGGAACTGGCCGACCGGCTGACCGTGGCCGCGGGCGTGGGCATCGAGACGCTGATGGATCACGCCGGTCGGTGTGTCGCCGAAGAGATCAAGCGGCGCTACACGCCCGCTCGCGCGGTCGTGTTGTGCGGGCCGGGCAACAACGGCGGGGACGGCTACGTGACCGCGCGGTACCTGGCGCTGGCCGGATGGACAGTGCGGGTGGCGGCCCTCGTGCCGCGCGAGCGGCTGCGCGGGGCGGCCGCCCATCACGCGGCGCTGTGGAGCGGTGCGGTGGCGCCGCTCGAGCCGGCCGCGCTCGACGATGCCGATCTCGTGGTGGACGCGCTGTTCGGTGCGGGTCTGAGTCGCGCGTTGGACGGTGCCGCGGCCCAGACCCTGCAAGCCGTGGCGGCCCGTCGCTTGCCGATGGTGGCGGTGGACGTGCCCAGCGGCCTGATGGGCGACACAGGCGTGGTGCTCGGGGCGGTGCCGGCGCGCCTGACGGTCACGTTCTTTCGGAAGAAGCCCGGCCATTTGCTGCAGCCTGGCCGCGCGCTGTGCGGCGAGCTGGTCGTGTCTGACATCGGCACGGTGGCCCAGGTGTGGGCGCCGCTGGAGCCGCAGGCGTTCGAGAACGAGCCGGTCCTGTGGAGCGCGGCGCTCCCCGGAGTGTCCGCGCAGGCGAACAAGTACACGCGCGGTCATGCGCTGGTGAGCGGGGGCTCGCCGGTCACCGGCGCGTCGCGATTGGCAGCGCGGGCCGCCGCCCGGATCGGCGCGGGGCTCACGACGATCGCCGTTCCCGTCGACGCTTGGGCGGTGTATGCCTCGGCCCTGACCAGCATCATGGTCAGCCCGATCCGCTCGCCTGACGATTTCGAACGCCTGCTGGCCGACCGCCGCAGCACCGGACTGCTGATCGGCCCGGGCGCAGGCGTGGGACCCGCGACGCGTGCGCGCTCGCTGGCCATGCTGGCCACGGGGCGACCCACGGTGCTGGATGCCGATGCGTTGACGAGTTTTCGGGACGACCCCGAAACGCTGTTTCGCTCGATTGTCGGGCCCTGCGTGATGACGCCGCACGACGGAGAATTCGCCCGGCTGTTCGATGTGGGCGGGGACAAACTTACGCGCACGCGCAACGCCGCTCGGCGCAGCGGCGCGGTGGTCGTGCTCAAGGGCAGCGACACGGTGATCGCCTGTGCGGACGGGCGGGCCGTGATCAATGCCAACGCGCCGGCAACCCTGGCCACGGCCGGGTCGGGCGACGTGCTGTGCGGGATCGTGCTGGGTCTGCTGACGCAGGGCATGGAACCGTTTCTGGCGGCCGCCGCGGCCGTGTGGATGCACGGTGCCGCGGCCCAGGCCTACGGTCCGGGGCTGCTGGCCGAGGACCTGCCGGACCTGCTGCCCGGCGTGCTGCGGCGATTGCTCGAATCGGCCCGGCCAATCGACTGAGTGCGTGCGCGTTCTTTTGCGACCGATCAAGCTGGCATGGGTCGGCCCGGATGTCAGCCGTGACGACGCACGTTGAGCCCGGCGACGTGACGCTGAGCGCGTTCCGGTGCGAGGACTGGCCGCCGTCCGCGCTGTGGTCAGCCGTGAATGCGCTGGCAAATCGGCGCACGCCGCGCAGGCGCCGCCGGTGCCGTGTGCGGATGAACGCTCCCCGGTCCCGATCTGCAGCAGGAAACGCATGGACGCGATGCAACTGAACGCCATCGGCGCGGCGCTGGAGTGGACCCAGTTGCCCGACCCGGTGCCCGGGCCGGGGCAGGTCCGGTTGAAGCTCGGTGCCTGCGGTGTGTGCCGTACCGACCTGCATGTGGTGGACGGCGAATTGGCACACCTGCAGTTGCCCATCGTCCCGGGCCACGAGATCGTCGGTCGCATCGACGCCCTCGGCGCATGTGTGCTGGATCTGGCGATCGGGCAGCGGGTGGGCGTGGGCTGGCTCGGCCGCACCTGCGGGACCTGCGCGTCGTGCCGGATGCACCGCGAAAACCTGCGCGACGAACCGGTGTTCACCGGTTGCACGCGCACCGGTGGTTTCGCGAACCTCGTGGTGGCCGATGCGCAGTACACGTTCCCGCTGGGCGAGTCCGGCGCCGACGAGTCGCTCGCACCGCTGATGTGCGCCGGGCTGATCGGATGGCGCTGGCTGGTCATGGCCGGCGACTCCCGGCGACTGGGTCTTTACGGTTTCGGCGCCGCGGCCCACATCGTGGCGCTGGTGGCGGCCTGCCAGGGTCGATCGGTCTACGCTTACACCCGCCCCGGCGACTTGCAGACCCAGGCCTTCGCGCGCAGGCTCGGGGTCACCTGGGCGGGCGGCTCCGACGAGATGGCACCGCAACCGCTGGACGCGGCGATCATCTTCGCCGCGTCGGGCGATCTGGTGCCGCAGGCCCTGCGGGCGGTGGGCAAGGGCGGGCGGGTGGTCTGTGCCGGCATCCACATGAGCGACATTCCGAGTTTCGCCTACCGATTGCTCTGGGAAGAGCGCTCGGTGCTGTCGGTGGCCAACCTCACCCGTCAGGACGGGCTGGATTTCCTCGCACTGGCCCCGAAGATCGGGATCGTCACGACGACCACGCGCTACGCGCTGCGCGACGCCAATCAAGCAATGCGAGATCTGCGGGCCGGGCGCTTCGACGGCGCATCCGTGCTGGTGCCGTGAACCGGGGGCGCCCGTCGATGGCATGGCGCGACTTGCGCTGGCTCAAGGTGGCGCGCAAGCGGCGGTGATTCAATGGGCTGAGCGGTCCATCCGGACTGTGCGCACTGGGTCCAGCACGAGGGTTGCCATGCACACGTCGGTTTCCCTGACTTTGAACGGCCGTCGCATCACGCTGAACACGGACGACGATCGCACCTTGCTGTGGGTATTGCGCACCGAGCTTGGACTGACGGGGACCAAGTACGGCTGCGGCGTCGGCGTGTGCGGAGCCTGCACGGTGGTCGTCGGGCAGCGCGCCGTGCGCGCGTGCCGGACGCCGCTGAAAGCCGTGGCGGGCCAGGAAGTGCTGACGGTCGAAGGTCTGGCCGGCGACACGGTACTGCATCCCTTGCAGCAGGCCTTCGTCGAACACGGCGCGTTCCAGTGCGGCTACTGCACGCCGGGCATGTTGATGACGGCATATGCCTTGCTGCGCGCGCAGCCACACGCGTCGCGCGCGACCATCCTCGCGCAACTGGAGCATCAGCTGTGCCGCTGCGGCGCCCATCAGCGCATCGTGCGGGCTGTCGAAAGCGTGGCCGGCCAGCCGGTCGCCGCGCCATGACCACCTCGCGCGAGTCCTCGAGCGTGCCGCCCGGTGCCCCTTTGAGTGCGCCACGGCGCGGATTCCTCAAGCTGGCGGGTGGAACGTTGCTCGTGTGGGTGGCCACCGGCCCGGTGCCGACGCAAGCCCAGCCCGCGACCCCTGCGCCGCCAGCGGACTTCAATGCCTATTTCCTATTCGCCCGCAGCGGCCGCGTGACGGTGTACTCGGGCAAGATCGAGATGGGGCAGGGGGTGCTCACGTCGCAGGCCCAGATCGCCGCGCAGGCGCTGGGCGTGGCGGTGACGTCCATCGACATGGTGCTGGGCGACACCGACACCTGTCCGTGGGACATGGGCACGTTCGGCTCGTTGTCGACACGGATGTTCGGGCCCGTGCTGCGTGCCGCGGCGCTCCAGGCGCGGGAGGTCTTGCTGGGATTGGCCGCAGCACGGCTGGGTGTCGCCGGGGATCGGCTGACGGTGCGCGACGGCGTCGTCTCCGTGGTCGACGATCCGGCGCGCCACCTCGGATACGGGGAACTGGCCGACGGCGCTGCGGTGGCGTTGCCGGCCGCGCCGTCGGCGGTCCAGCGGGTGGCCGCGCTGCCCGCCGTGTCCGGGACGTCGCTGCCGCGACTGGACGGGCGCGCCAAGGTGACCGGACAGGCCGCCTATACCGCCGACATCCGGCTGCCGCAGATGCTGTACGCCCGGTTGCTGCGCCCTCCGATGCACGGCGCGACGCTGCGTCGGCTGGACACGGCCCGCGCCGCCGCGCTGCCGGGGGTGATCGTCGTGCAGCGCCCCGATCTCGTGGCGGTGCTGCATGCCGATCCGCAGGCCGCCGCGCAGGCGCTCGGGCTGCTTCAGGCGGACTGGGATCGACCGGCCGCAGAGCTCGACCCGGAGCGCATCTTCGCGCACCTGACGGCGAACTCGCCGGCACCGCGTGTCCTCGCGGAGCACGGCGATGTCGACCAGGCGCGCCCGCGCTGCGTGGCTGTTCACGAGGCGACTTACCGCAAAGGCTACGTGGCGCATGCGCCGATGGAGACCCATGCCGCCTTGGCGCAGGTCCGGGACGCACACGCGACCGTCTGGGCGTCGACGCAGACGCCGTTTCCCACACGCGACCGGGTCGCCGGCGCGCTGGGCCTGGCACCCTCGGCGGTGAGGGTGATCACGCCGTTCCTGGGCGGAGGCTTCGGCGGCAAGAGTGCGGACCGGCAGGCCGTGGAAGCCGCGCGACTGGCGCAGATCACTGCGCGTCCCGTCCAGGTCGCATGGACCCGAGAAGAGGAGTTCTTTTTCGACACGTTCGATCCGGCTGCGGTCGTGACTTTGGCGGCCGGCCTAGACGCCGAGGGCCGCATCCTGATGTGGGACGCCATGGTGTACGCCGCAGGTGAGCGTGGTGCGGTGCCGAGCTATGTGTGGCCCCACGCGCGCGTGCGGGTGGCCGGCGCGCCGTTGTACGGTGCGGCCGCGGACGACGGCCACCTGCATCCGTTTGGTGTAGGCCCGTGGCGTGGACCGGGTGCGAACATGAACGTGTTCGCCATCGAGTCGCATCTGGACACGGTGGCGGCATCGCTCGGCGTGGATCCGGTGGCGTTTCGGCTGCGCCACCTGAGCGATGCGCGGATGCGCCGGGTGCTGTCGGCAGCGGCGCAGGCGTTTGGCTGGCGCGAGGGGGCCGCGCCCAGCGGCCGCGGTGTCGGCGTGGCCTGCGTGCTGGATGCGGGCACCTGCGTGGCCACGATGGCCGAAGTGCGTGTCGATGCGCGCACCGGTGCGGTCCGGGTCGTGCGGATCGTGTGCGCGCAGGACATGGGGGTGGTGGTGAACCCGGACGGTGCGCGCATGCAGGTCGAGGGTGGGCTCACGATGGGCCTGGGCTACGCACTGAGCGAGGAGTTGAATTTCCGGGGAGGCGAAATCCTGGACCACAATTTCGACAGCTATCGCATCACCCACTTCAGTGACGCCCCGTCGATCGAGGTGGTCCTGGTGCACAACGACGACCTGGCCTCCCAGGGTGGCGGGGAGCCAGCGATCACCACGACCGGCGCGGTCGTGGCCAACGCGGTGTTCGATGCGACGGGGGTGCGCCTGCTGCGCCTGCCGCTGACGGCGCCGCGGGTTCTGGTCGCGCTGGAGCAGCACCGTCGGGGCGCCTGACGGACACCGTCCCGGCCCTGCACCCACCGTGCACTGTGACACGGCCGGCGGCGCTGCCGCGTGCCGCAGCGCGACCTGGACTACATCCAGCATCGCCCTGGCCGATAACGGCGGATGACCATTCCGGCGGGGCGCGCGCGACAGGCAGGCTGACGCGGGCGTCGACCTCCCTGCGGGTTCGGTTGCGCATGAACCATGTCCAGGCCGACCCTGCTCAATGCCGCCATCCCTGGGGTCTCAGCCCCGACGCCGATCCGCCTGCGGCTGCTGCTGCTCGTCGGTGCGCTGTTGCCGGCGCTGGCCAGCTGCGCGATCGCGGTGTTCGCGCTTCGGCAAAGCCGCACCCAGTACGAGCAGCGCGCTGAGCTGCTGACCCAAAACCTTGCGGCGGCGCTCGACCGCAGCGTGTCGGCCAATGTCGAGAAGATCGATCTCGCACTGAGTTCGCTGGTCGACCACCTCGAATTGCAGCTGGCGTCGGGGGCACTGGACATGGGCGCTGCCAACGGCCGCATCGGCTCGCAGCTGGTTCACCGGCCGGAAATCGACAGCTTGCGCGTCACCGATGCACAAGGGCAGGCGATCCTCGGGCCCGGACTGTCGACGCAGCAGACCGTGGACTTCTCGAACCGCGTCTGGTTCATCGCGCAACGCGACCGTCCCGATGCCGGGCTGTTCATGAGCCGGCCACTCATCAGCCAATACAACGGCAGCTGGATCGTGTCGTTCAGTCGACGCTATCGCTACCCCGACGGACGATTCGCCGGGGTCGTTTCCGCGGCGGTTCCGCTGTCGACCTTCGCACGCGAACTCTCGGCCATCGACGTGGGTCGTCAGGGCGCGGTCGTGCTGCGCGACGCCGACCTGGGACTCGTGGCACGCCATCCGCCGGCCCGGATCGAGGCCGCAGGCCGGGTCGGCGCCAGCGCGGTCTCGCCAGAGCTGCGCGCCCTCGTGGTCCGCGGACAGATGCAGGGCACGTTCCATTCGCACCTGACGTCCGACGGCGTCGAGCGCACGGTCACCTTCCGGCGACTCAGCACGGCGCCGCTGTTGGTCAGCGTCGGATTGGCCAGCGAGGAGTACCTGGGCGCGTGGTACGCGGAGGTTCGCAGCGTGATCGCGCTGTCGGTCATCGTTTCGTTGCTGTACAGCGCTGGCATCGTGGTCCTGCTGCGCGTCTTGGTGCAATACCGTCAGGCACGCCAGCGCATCGACCTGCTGGCCAA
>Ga0182021_10010845_pt1 | contig 10811 bp, 9 predicted proteins | sample 612E3MmetaG_FD_120493 | JGI IMG/M metagenome (GOLD analysis project Ga0182021, IMG submission 120493) | Permafrost microbial communities from Stordalen Mire, Sweden - 612E3M metaG (Illumina Assembly) | ecosystem: Environmental > Terrestrial > Soil > Wetlands > Permafrost | place: Sweden...
CGTAGGGCCTGGATTCGTGTCTCAGAATCCATCTCCGGGCTCTTGCTCCCACAACCCGTACCGATTACAGGCTTGTTGGGCCGTTACCCCAACAACAACCTAATCGGCCGCAGACCCATCCTATGGCGGCGGACCTTTCGACTACAGGGCATTCCAGCCTCTATAATCTATGGGGTATTATCCCCAGTTTCCCGGGGTTATCCCCCTCCATAGGTTAGATTGTCCACGTGTTACTGAGCAGTATGCCGAGGTCTTGCACCTCTCGACTCGCATGGCTTAATCGAACTCCGATAGCAGTGGCCTCTGGCAGGATCAACCAGAATTCTAATTTGTACAATGTACGCACACTATCTGAACTGTTTCAAGGAATTAGCGGTTACTAAACAAATTTCCGCATTGCCAGTATCAACGTCAGAACCAACTCCGGTCAAGCCGGATCTCGTTGGATCTCCATCAAAAGTAATTGTAAATGATTATTATCGTCGTGTTTTATTATTAAACACAGGCCTATAGTGTAGGTTACAGGATTATTTATACCTTGTTACCTGCACATCAGTTTGCATTTTTTATTTCGGACCAGACCAGCCCCACAGGCTGTTATCGTCTGTTCTTCATGAGATCTTGTGGATCACATAATTGGATACTCTGGCATTTAAACATTATGCCCGTTAGATCAGTTTATTTTTTACATTGATCTATAGGATGAAAAATATATCCGAAAAAAATAATCCCTGAATGGTTCGATATCAAAATTTCAACTGATTTTTTAACTTTTTTCATATTCATATGGGGACTTACATACATCAGTTTCTCAAGTTAGAGAAATTTTTCATCATAGCATGTTCATTTGAAAAGCGCGTTATTGCATCCTGACCCGTCATGACGATAACCTTTGTTGCTGGATTTGAAAAAATAAAATTGTGCTGCGATCGCGCAGGAAGGTTGACCTTTGGACCGATGGCACTAAAGAAGGTCAAACCAAAGAATCGGGGATAGCCGCGCTATTGTTATTCAGAGAGAACTTCTGGCGATATTTCCTCTTGCACCCGACAAATCTGCACCCAGATATCCCCAAAAAACTCTTCCTGCCGAAGGGTGCACCTCCCCTCAAGCATCAAAAAAAGAAGAGGGATGTATACTTCCGGAATACCCCACTCCATCTTCCCGCATAGCTCAGAAAGAGTCATCTCTTCGTCAATCTCCAGCCCTTCGAGGTATTCAGCGAGCCTCATGAGGGACGATTCCTGGTAACCTTCATCATGTGCAATACCCACAACATCCTCTGCATAGATAAGTGAATCAGCACCTGCGTCAGTAAGGCGGCGACGCCTGCGTTCCTCTTTTTCAATGTTTTTCAGCTCGATGATAAGCTCAAAGAGGGTGACCGGACTTTTCCGCAGGTTCTTCCGGTCAAGCCGGCGTTGTATCTCATTTTCCAGTAGTTCGATTGGCCCAAGCCTTCCGTGATATTCAGACTCGGAATCCAGGACTGCGTCATAGTCTTCTGTGGACAACCCGTCATCTTCATCGTTCTCAAATCCTTCAGGCCCTGACAGGAGATCGAGATGTTCTGACTTCATGCGGAGAAGGGTTGCGGCGTAAAAGAGTGTACGGCCGGAGACCTGGAGATTTAATTGCCGGCACCGTTCCAGTTCAGAAAGGAACCTGTCGGTTACTTCGATGATATTAATGTTCCAAGGGTCGATTTCACCCCGCTCAGCAAGCCTGACAAGGATTTCAACTGGATCTTCGATGGCACCTTGATGAGCGGTATCAGAAAGTTCAGTCTCCCTTGGGACGTGAGAACTTCCAGCTGTCGAATCCGGATTTTTCTGGATAAGGTCTCCAGATCCGTTTATAATATCCTCTTTCTGAGATACGATCGAGGGAGTAATGTCCTGTTCCCCCCCGGCTTGATCAGCCATTTGCCTTAACTCCGGTAACCAGCGTGCTCTTATCCGGACGAAGCGTGACACCCATGATCCGCTGGGCTGCGTCAATCATAGGTTTACGTAACGAAACGATGACAAATTGTGATTGTGGGGAGAGCTCGGTGACCATGGAAGAGATTCGTTCGACATTAGACCCATCAAGGGACATGTCCACTTCGTCAAAAGCGTAGAACGGGGCAGGGATATATCTCTGGATCGAGAAAATAAAAGCGAGAGTGGTAAGTGATTTTTCGCCACCGGATAATGAAGAAAGAAGGTGCACTTTCTTGTCACGAGGCTGAACCGCAAATGTCATGCCACCGGCAAATGGATCTTCCTCGTTCTCAAGAATTAGATGCCCGCTCCCGCTGGTGAGCCGGGCAAATATCTCCCGGAAATTGGTGTCAATAGCATGAAAAGCCGTTGTGAACGCCTCGTACTTCATCTGCTCAAATTTCTCTATCCTCTCAATCAGGGTTGACCGCTCCCGGGAAAGGGTTTCTTTACGCTCCGTTCGTTCCCCAACCTGGCGCTGGACTTTCTCGTACTCCTCGATCGCAAGCATGTTCACGGCACCGATCTTTCGCAGGGCACCATCGGCTTCTGCGATCTTTCCCTCGATCTCGGTGAGGGACAACTTCGTATCAAGCTCTCCCACCTGCTGCCTGAGCATCTCAACTTCAGTGCCGAGAGTCCGGGTGCGTCCCTCAACTGCATTCACCAGGATAGTAATCCTCTCTTTTTCGGCATCGAATTTCATGATCTTCAATTCTGAATCTTGGATGTGCCGGGAGGCTTCTGCCCGTTTGCCACGAAGTTCATCTAGCTCACCGGAAAATTCTTTCTGCCGGTCTTCGAGTGTGGCAATCTGGGACTTGTGAGCCACAATCTGTTCATTTGATCCTGCTGTTTCGGCATCGATTTGTTTATTACGTTCATCCTGGCGGGCCCTTTCTTCGCCCATTTCCCCGAGGCGGGTATTGAAATGCTGCCGCTCCCGTTGGGCATCGGTAATATCCCCATCCTTATTCCTGAGGCGGCGTTCAGCCTCTTCAATTTCTTTTCTCTTCTTTTCTATCTGGTCAGTAAGAACTGGAATATTGGTATCATCAAGACGTTTCTTGATCTCTTCAATTCCGGCATTAACCTCGTTAATGGTTTCCGAGGTTTTGTCCAGTTCAGCTTCAAGAGAGGAAAGTTCAAAACCCCCGTTCTTTGTCTCTTCCTGCTGTCGTGCAACAGCAAGTTCAATGGTCTGCTTCTCGACAGTAATCGATTCAAACCTTCGGGAGAATTCCTCATTAAACATCCCCAGGCGGGCAATGTTCTGGTCAATCTCATTTCGGGCGACGCGTTGCGTATCCACTTCTTCTGTGATCTTTTTGATACCTGCTTCAAGCGTCGTTGCTTCTCCCTGAAGTTCTCCGAGATGTGCACGTATGCGGAATATCTCGTCGTCAACAGCTGCTCCGAAACCACGTCCGCCTTGTTTCCTGGTCGCACCGCCGGTCATCGCCCCGCTACGATCAAGGAGCTCTCCCTCAAGCGTGACCATCCGGTACTTCCCAATCAGTTTTCGTGCCCGTTCAAGTGTATCAACAACAACAGTTGCACCCAGTGCAACGGCAAACGCCCGGTCATACTTCGGGTCGTACTCGACCAGATTAACAGCATAATCAATAACTCCCGCCTCTTTAAGGGGGGGGAGTGTAGGGGGTTTCAGCTTATTCAGCGGTAGGAAAGTCACTCTGCCCAGACGCTCTTCCTTTAAGTACCGGATTGCATCTGCTGCCACCTGATCATCATCGCAGACAACAAACTGGAGCTTGTTCCCTGCAGCAATATTGAGAGCAGTTGCGTATTCGGCAGGGGCCTTGCCGAGATCGGCGATCGTTCCGCGAACATGTTCCATGGCCATGACTGCTTCAATAGCTTTGCCGCCGGATTCACCCCGGGCCTGCTGTGCCGCCTCAAGACGGTACACGTCCTGTTCATATTCACGGATCTCCTTTTGCAGGCGTTCAAGAGTTGAACGTTGTGCAAACATCATTCCCTCCCGTTCTGAAAGCGTCCGGTCGAGATCTTTTTTCCGCGAAATGAGGTCAGTGATACTAATTTCGCTTTCTGACAACTGTGCGTGCTTTACTGCATACTCTTCATCCAGTTGTCTGAGAAGCTGGGTTAGGCGTTCAAGTTCGGAAGTGCGCATCCGGCTTTTCTCAATCAGCATATCCTGCCGGTGAAGAATTTCAGATCGTTGTGCCTTCTTTTCCTCTAAGTCCTTCAACCCGGAGAAGAGTCGTTCCCGGGCACCTTCAGTATCCTCACCGTGCTGTTTAATCTCAGTTTCCAGTTTTTCCTGTTGTGCCCGGGCAGAAGCAATATCCATGGCAATATTAGTACGATCGATAGAAAGGCTCCGGATCTGGTCAGTGCATTCCACCACCCTTGCCTCAGCCCGTTTGGAGTCCATATAAATGCGGTTGATTGCCTCGAGATTCGTCTCTTTTTCCTTACGCAGTCGCACTATCGTCTGCTCTGCAAGTTTAATTCCGCTTTTTGCCTCTTCGAGTTCCGCGATAAGCTTGAGATAATCGGACCCGCTCTTCTTGTTAATCAGGTCATCTATATCCTGTAAATCTGCCTTGAGATAGGAAAGTTCATTCTCTTCTAGACTCCGGTCGGTATCGAAACGGTTAAGCGCGATCCGGTGCTCCTCTGCCGATTGCATGAGTGAACTCAGCTCTTTTTCCTTTTCGTGGAGCTGCGCAGCGGCCCGGCAGTTCTGGAAAAACAGGAGATCTTTTTGCCATTTCTGGTATTCGAGGGCATGCTCTCTCTCGCGTTTCAGCTCGTTAACTCTCTTGTTAAGCTCAAGCAGGAGAAGTTCTTCGCGTTCTATCCGTTCCCTGACGATATCAAGCTCTGAAAGAGACTGCTGTTTTTTAGAATCAAACTCCGAAACGCCCGCAATCTCATCAATAATCTTTCGCCGCTCGAAATCACTCATCTCCATGATCCGGGTCACGTCACCCTGCATAACGACGTTATAGCCATGGGGCTTAATTCCGTGTTTTGCGAGATGATCTACGATGTCGCTTTGCTTACAGAGCCGTTCATTGAGGTAAATATAGCTGTAATATCCGTTCCCGGTACGTTTGATTCTTCGTTTTATTTTTGTACCATCAGAAAATTCAAGCGTGACCTCAGCGGTATTCCTGCCGGAATTGAGATTGATTAGGTCGGTCAGCTTCTCGGCCCGGAGATTACGCGAACTCGAGAGGGCAAGCACAAAAAGAATCGAATCAATGATGTTGCTTTTCCCTGAACCGTTAGGCCCCGAAATAACAGTAAACCCCTCTAGAAAGGGGATTTTTGTCTTTTTAGAAAAAGACTTGAAATTGTCTATCTCCAGTTCTGTGATATGCAAAAGATCCGGCTCCTTACCTCTTCGCAGGATCCTTCTTTTCTTCCTCTGTTGCAACTATGAGATCGCCCTGTTTGGACTTTACAGACGTTCCCTTCTTGTTGCGTCCGTATCCTGCGGAGGCAACAATATAATTTTTATCGCCTCGGCGTGGTTCCATTTTCATGGTCCCGTCTGACTGCATGATCATATCCATGGCCGGCTCCTGAGGTGCTGCCGGGGCATCGGGCGTTCTCGTCCCCTTGCGCATCACGACGGTGGATCCCTGCGAACCAACCGCTGTTTCAGGAGATTGCTGTCCAGCCTGTACAACGGGTCTCCTCAACTCCTGCCTGCTGCGTTCTTCGGTCTGTTTGGTAAGTTTCATTGCCAATGATTTGAGATCCAGAAGTTCCTGTGTCAGTCCCTTTACAAGGGCCTCAAGATCCCTCACCTTTTTTTCAACTGCTACAATACGCTCTTCAGTTGCAGCTCCGGTTCCTGAAATTTCCAGCATTGATATCAGTTTCTCCTCTTTTTAATTCGTGCTCAAGATACCTGATCTTCTTCACCAGGACGCGTCTCACCGCACAGGTTTCTGTAATGGTGCGGCGCTCTCCGTATAAATAATAGTAGTGATCGCCAGATAAGGAAAAAAGGTTTGTGCTTTATTTCATCCAATTCATCTTTATGGACATCCTGACTGTATCGGCCAATAATCACGCGCTCTTCTCTGTCTTCTGGGAAAAAACGCCGGGGCAGAAACCTGCCGGTCCATATCTGTTTTCTTTGTAGCGGGAAAAGGTATTACTGATTGCAGCGAACGCTTCTCCATATGTCCTATCTGTCTAAAACTGATCCAGAAATAGCAGATATCATCGAAAAGGAACGGCTCCGGCAGTTTAACGGGCTTGAGCTGATCGCATCAGAAAATCTTGTTTCCCGGGCCGTGCTCGAGGCAATGGGATCGGTAATGACCAACAAATACGCTGAGGGGTACCCCGGGAAAAGATACTACGGGGGCTGCGAGTTCCATGATATGGCAGAGAACCTGGCCCGTGACCGGTTAAAGAAGCTCTTCGGTGCTGAACATGCTAATGTCCAGCCTCACTCTGGTACCCAGGCGAATATGGCGGTCTATTTTGCGTTCATGAACCTTGGCGACACGCTGATGAGCATGAAACTCACCCAGGGGGGACACCTCTCCCATGGTTCACCGGTCAGCTTTACCGGGAAATTTTACAGGGTTGTTCAGTACGGGGTCGACCCGAAGACCGAAATGATCGACTACGGAGTAGTGGAAGAACAGGCAAAAAAAGAAAGACCGAAGATGCTTGTCTGTGGAGCTTCAGCATATCCGAGAACGATTGATTTTAAAGCCTTCCAGGAAATTGCGGATGGGGTGGATGCTTATTGTATGGCTGATATTGCCCATATCGCGGGACTTTGTGCAACCGGTGTCCACCAGAACTCGGTCAATGTGGTTAATTTTACGACAACCACAACTCATAAGACGCTCAGGGGTCCAAGGGGTGGCGCAATCATGTGCAACAGTGAATACGCGGCTGCAATCGATAAAGCGATCTTTCCTGGCATGCAGGGAGGGCCGCTCATGCATACCATAACGGCTAAAGCAGTCTGTTTCAAAGAGGCGCTCAGTCCATCCTTCACAGAATATAACAAACAAATCGTTAAGAATGCAAAAATGCTCGCAGAAACTCTCATAAATAATGGTCTTCGCCTTGTTTCCGGCGGCACTGACAACCACCTGATCCTTATTGACCTGACTGCCCAGGGAATTACCGGTCTGGAAGCTGAGAATGCACTTTGCAGTGCGGGTATCACCGTGAATAAAAATACGATCCCGAACGAAACCAAGAGCCCATTTGTTACCAGCGGGTTGAGGGTTGGGACGCCTGCGATCACGTCCCGCGGAATGAAAGAGTCAGAAATGCGTCAGATTGGTAACTGGATTTCATCAGTTGTTAAGGACGTCAAGAACGAAGCAATGATAAAAGATGTACAAGCAAAAGTCACCAGGATGGCCAGTAGTTTCGCCCTGTATCCTGAATGAAAATACCGGACATACCCATGGCTGTAATTCTCGACGGAAAAAAAACTGCTGACAAATTGATCGAGATCCTCAAAGAAGAGATTGATGAATCGGGCCTCTACCCTCGCCTGGCGACGGTGATTGTCGGCAGTGATGAAGCATCTCAGATGTATATAAGGATGAAGCATCGGGCCTGCGAGCAGGTGGGGATCGGATCGGTCGGTGTGGAGCTTAAAGGAGATGCGACAACCGGGCAGGTCATCCAGACGGTGACCCGGCTGAATCAGGACCCGGATATTAATGGAATCCTTATCCAGCTTCCGCTTCCGGCACAAGTGGATACCGGGCGGGTAATTGCTGGAGTGAATCCCGAAAAAGATGTGGACGGGTTCCACCCGTTCAATCTCGGCCTCCTTTTTTCAGGAAAACCCCGGTTTGCTCCCTGTACACCAAAGGGGATTATGACACTCCTTGCAGAATACCATATCGAACTTTCCGGTGCCCGGGCAGTCGTAATCGGGAGAAGTATTGATGTCGGTCGTCCTATGTCGGCACTGCTGGTAAATGCCGATGCAACGGTCACGCTCTGTCACAGCAGGACAAAGAATCTTGCAGAAGAACTCAGCCGGGCAGATATTCTTGTCTCTGCAATCGGAAAAGCACATTTCATCACCGGAGAACTTGTCAGGCACGGTGCGGTTGTCGTGGATGTAGGAATTAACACATTAAACGGCAGGCTGGTTGGAGATGTGGACTTTTCAGCAGTAAAAGACATCGCTTCGGCAATCACTCCTGTACCGGGCGGCGTAGGTCCGATGACAATTGCGACCCTGATGGGAAACACGTATCGTGCAGCAGGTGTGCAGCTATGCAACAATGCGTGGTAAATAAGATCGCCATCGGGGAGACACCGGTACGCCTGATGGGGGTGATCAACTGCAGCCCCGAGTCCTTCTATGCCAGTTCATATATCCCGATCGACTGCATTCATAAAACAGCCGTTCTTATGACAGAACAGGGTGCTGACATGATTGATATCGGTGCACGAAGTACTGCACCCAATACCCAGGCAATCAGCGGGTCCACAGAGGCATCGCGGATGGATGAGGCACTTAAAGAGCTTGACGGGAGCGGGATTACGGTATCAGTGGATACACTGAATCCCTGGGTGCTCGAGGTCTGCCTGAAACACGAGATTCATGCAGTAAACGACATATCCGGGCTTTCATCTACGTTATACGCCCAGCGGCTTGCAGAATCGGGACTTCCCGCGTTCCTGATGGCATCCAATAATCAGCCGGGAGATGCCGTCGGACTGGATGCCACCGCCGCAGCGCTTTCCACAGTTGTAGACAGGTGTAAAACATATGCTATCAAGAACTATGTCCTTGATCCCGGTATCGGGATCTGGACCCCATTCAGGACGGTGGACGATGACTGGACCCTGTGCCGCCATTTCTCGGATTTTGCAAAATTTGATCGCCCGCTCCTTGCTGCCGTGTCCCGCAAGACGTTTATCGGCGATCTTCTTGACCGCTGGCCCGAAGATCGTCTTCCAGGAACCCTTGCCGTTACCCTCATGCTTCTGGAGAAAGGCGCATCCGTTATCCGCACACATGACGTGGCGCAAACCCTCGATGTAATGCGGGTATACGAAAACATGGTAAAAGAGCAATGAACGCTTTATTTACGGTCTTCGGACTCAAGACCGGAATTATTCGGAGCGGTGACTCCCTTGCGGGATGCGTTATTACATCAGCGCAGGCGGCCTGCAACGGGTTTAATGACGGAGATATCCTTGTGCTTGCCGAAACAGCCGTGGCCACCGCGGAAGGGAATATCATTCCCCTTTCTACGATAACTCCTTCAGCATGGGCAGAGAAACTTGCCGGACGGTACCATATGGATCCCCGCACTGCAGAAGTTGTCTTGCAGGAATGTGATTCCGTTGTCGGGGGCATCCCAGGATTTATTTTATGCATGAAAAACGGAACTCTCCTTCCCAATGCCGGGGTGGATGCATCAAACGCCCCACTGGGGTGCGTCACCCCGCTTCCCCGGGATCCGGATCGCAGTGCACTCACCATCAAAAATGTCATCTATGAACAATGCGGAGTGAAGATCGGGGTAATTATTGCCGACAGCCGGACTCACGCCATGCGCCGGGGGTGCAGCGGCGTGGCAATCGGGTGTGCCGGGATAGCCGCAGTAATTGACGACCGGGGAAAAAGTGATCTGTATGGCAGAAAACTCGAAGTCACACAACGGGCAGTTGCAGACAATATCGCATCTGCTGCTGAGCTGGTGATGGGCGAAGCCGATGAATGTATGCCGGCAGCAATCATCCGGGGGCTGGGTCTGCCTGTTATTGATCAAACAGGCATCGAAGCGATCGCTGCCGAAGAATGCCTTTTCATGGGGATATTCCGGAAAAATGCCGGTTCATTCTAATAACTTTAGTACTTGCGCCCAATTTTTCCAGTTCTGCTTTTAGTGCAGCCTGCTTTGCTTTGGCAGCCTTTCTCCCGGTTCCCGTGCCAAGGGCAGGAACCGTCCGCAGCATATGTCCTGTACGCGAACCGTGGAGTATTCATCAGGCAAGGTACCTGAGTATATTCCGGCACGAGGCTCACTTCTGGTGCAATTCCTGGAGACTTCCATTGTAATTTTGTCGAAAGATCGTATTGCTTCAATCTCCTCAGCCAGAATAGAAGCACACCGACAAACGTTTCAACCGCACACTTTTCACCTTGTCACGACAGGTCTGCTGCCTCACCAATAAAAAAGGGTATCAACTGGTCACAATCAAACCCGTTACGTTCAATAAGGGTGCCAAGCGTTTCATAAGAAACTACACCCATCATTTTTGTCATCTCCCCTTCACGTTTCATGATAGATAATTGTAAAGGTAATCAGCAACCACAAAATTCATCATACGATCACCAGGAAATTCATATCAATGGCAGTCTGACTTTGAGATATTCCATTTCTCTTATCAGAGACTTGGATCAGATGAGCCTGAATTGAAAATTTTTTAAAATTCGGTAATTTTTTTTATTGAAATTCGGGCCAGGGTCAGGAAGTCGCTTTTTTTAAATATGTTTTTGCAAGTTATTCATTCAGTTTCTGTTTTCCTTCCCTGGCGCTCTACGCCGACGCGCCCTTTCTCCTCAGAAAGGAAAAAACCAAGTCCTTCAAGGTAGGTACGGCTTACACCCGTCCCGTGAGCCAGCAGTTCAACCAGATCCTCTTTCTCATCGATATCGGTATGCAACCTGAACGAATCGATCACATCGTACGAAAGCCCGGCATCCCTGGCAATTTTTACGTGTTTAAGAAAACTCGTGCCATAATAATCGACATGAAACCGTTGTGGTTCTTTGATGAAGATAACATTCGTCCCCCCTCCCCTGCCCGGTAC
>Ga0182021_10010846_pt1 | contig 10809 bp, 10 predicted proteins | sample 612E3MmetaG_FD_120493 | JGI IMG/M metagenome (GOLD analysis project Ga0182021, IMG submission 120493) | Permafrost microbial communities from Stordalen Mire, Sweden - 612E3M metaG (Illumina Assembly) | ecosystem: Environmental > Terrestrial > Soil > Wetlands > Permafrost | place: Sweden...
ACAATTAAAAAGGCAGGATTTAGTGATGTCAATGTGGTATCTGAAAAAGTCTTCACAGAACCTAACATGGACAGAAGACTTGTTGGAAAAATAATCAGCCAACAAATAAAAGCCATAAAAAAAATGCGAATGTGAGAAAGAACAGAAATATTGATAGAAATGATTCGGATGAAGAAAAAAAATAAGATAGCTCTAGCAGCATGTAGTGGAATGAGTCCATACGGTTTAGTTTCACGAGTAGCATCCGCAGATATAGTTACCGAAACTGATAATACCATATCTATCTGTATGGGGGCTACTTCAGCAGATAGAGGTGGATTTCAAAATTTAATTAAGAAATATCCGATAGTAGCTATTAGCGGGTGTGATGGTAACTGTACCCTTAAAATACTTGAACAAAAAGGAGTAAAACCAATCCAAAATATCAATGTCATGGACGAACTTAATAAAAATAATTTAAAACCTACAGATATGTCCAGATTAGATGACAATGGAGAAATCTGTGTAGGATATATGAAAAACAAAGTTAAAAAAGAATTAAAAAAATTTGAAAAATAGATACAGCTCAAATTAAGTTCAACTGGATTAGATGAAACAAAGACTTTTGAAAGGTTATTGATTCAATATAGTCATTCATTTTTAATTTCTTAATGGTATGATGGTCTGAAATTTAATAAAATTTGATTAATTGTACACTCACATTTTGAAAGTTTTTTCTATCCATTCTCTAATTTCATCCCTAGTTCTTCTGAAAGCAACAACTCTATCATGATCCTGTTCCTTCAACTTCAGAGGGATCTTTAAATGATTTGTGGAGATAAGTTTTTCCTCCCATGAAAAGGGGACATGCCTACCCATCTTCGCATAAAGTGACCACATAATCAAATTTGAAGGTTTCAAAAATATTCAAACTTATTAGAACGATTTGTTGATATATCAATATCAATTTCTGACATTACTATTATTGCATGTGGGTTAACATTGGTCGGATTACTTCCTGCACTGTAAACATCATAAAATTTTCCATGTGATGATTTTAGAAGTGCTTCTGACATTTGAGATCTTACAGAGTTCTGTTTGAATATAAATAGAACCTTCTCTTTTGTTTTTAGGGCTATCAATTTGATTTCCTTAAATCTTTAATAATTATCCTTAAACATCTATATATTTAAATATATCATTGTTGATAGAATAATTTATGACAAAAAGCGATGTTGATAGGGAAGATAAACCAACCTGTGACCAGATTGAGAATATCGAAAAAATACTGTCAGAAATGCCCGATGAAAATGAAATACAAAAAAATGCTGACATAATCAAAGCAATTGGTGATCCTACAAGATTAAAAATAATTTACTTATTGGAACAGGGGGAATTATGTGTATGCGAGATTATGACAGTACTAGATAAACCACAACCAACAGTATCCCACCATTTAAACATCTTAAAAAATGCCGGTCTATTAAAATGGCGTAAAGAAGGAGTATGGATACATTACAAATTATCAAACCCTAAACTACCTGAAAGTCTAAAAAAACTAATAAAAAATCCTTAAAGAAATAGTTTAATGTGATTACTGCATATATATACAATACAAATGAGAATTTAGCTAGCGAACTTGTAGAATCTCACAGTTAGACATTTATTTTGCCTTATAGTCTGTTCATTATTGGAAAATAGCATAAATAATTATAACATCAATATTGGATCTCTTTTAACAATTGCATAAAAGGAACAATATCAAATAATGGTCCTTCACAAGTTGTTTAACCAATTCCATGGATCTAACATGTAATCATGCTTTCATTTGGAATAAATAATGTCATTTTCACGATAAGGCAAGGTCGAACCTGTCCAGGTTCATGACCTTGTTCCAAGCCATTATAAAGTCGTACAAGAACTTCTCGGAGGAGTCTTCACACGCATAGACTTCCGCCAATGCCCTGAGCTGGGAGTTAGAACCGAAGATGAGGTCGACACGAGTACCCGTCCATTTGATTTTGCCGGTTGCTCGGTCCCGCCCCCCGAACACATTATCGTCATCTGTGGATGCACTCCATGCAGTTCTCATATCAAGCAAATTCACGAAGAAATCATTTGTGAGCGTCTCGGGCCGCTTAGTGAAGATGCCATGCTTAGATGGTCCAAAATTGGCATTCAGGACGCGCATACCTCCAATGAGAACCGTCATTTCAGGAACGGTCAATGTCAGTAATTGTGCTTTGTCCACCAGCAACTCTTCGGGCTTACCAGAGTTTCGATTCTTCTGATAATTGCGGAAGCCGTCTGAGACTGGTTCAAGCACGGCAAATGAGTCTACATCGGTCTGCTCCTGCAAGGCGTCCATCCTTCCCGGCGTGAAGGGCACTGTTACAGCATGACTTGCATTTTTCGCAGCCTGCTCAACACCCGCGCAACCAGCCAAAACGATCAGATCAGCCAGTGAAACCTTCTTGCCACCCGATTGGGTTTCGTTAAATTCGCTCTGGATGCCCTCGAGCATCTCGAGAACCTTGGCTAGCTGGGCCGGTTGGTTGACTTCCCAATCCTTCTGCGGTGCCAGACGAATGCGGGCACCATTGGCACCGCCACGCTTGTCAGAGCCGCGGAAGGTGGACGCCGAGGCCCATGCGGTCGAAACCAGCTCTGACACTGATAAGCCAGAAGCCAATACCCTGCCTTTAAGGGTGGTGATGTCTTTTTCATCAATCAGTTTGTGATTGACTGCAGGGATGGGGTCCTGCCAAATGAGCTCCTCTTCAGGTACCTCAGGGCCAAGATAGTGTGTCCGCGGGCCCATATCGCGGTGGGTCAGCTTGAACCACGCACGGGAGAACGCATCCGCAAGTTGATCCGGGTTCTCATAGAAACGCCGTGAGATCTTTTCGTAGATAGGGTCGAACCGCAAAGATAAGTCGGTGGTCAGCATGCCTGGCAAGCGACGCTTTGACGGGTCATGCGGATCCGGCACGGTATCGGCGCCTGCGTCACCCTTCGGCTTCCACTGATTAGCACCGGCCGGGCTCTTCGTCAGCTCCCATTCGAAGCTGAATAAGTTCCGGAAGAAGTTGTTGTCCCACTTCGTTGGCGTGTTGGTCCAGATAACTTCCGGGCCGCCGGTAATCGTGTCGTCGCCTTTGCCCGTACCAAATTTGCTCTTCCAGCCTAGGCCCTGTTCCTCTATACCGGCGGCTTCAGGCTCCGGGCCTACCAGTGACGGATCGCCAGCACCATGAGTTTTGCCGAAGGCATGGCCACCTGCAATGAGTGCCACGGTCTCTTCGTCGTTCATCGCCATGCGACCAAAGCTCTCTCGGATATCCCGCGCTGCAGCGATCGGGTCAGGGTTGCCGTTCGGGCCTTCCGGGTTCACATAAATCAAACCCATCTGAACTGCGGCAAGTGGATTCTCGAGTTCCCGATAACCGGTGTAGCGTTTGTCTCCAAGCCACTCACGCTCGGAACCCCAGTATATGTCCTTCTCTGGTTCCCAGATGTCCTCACGCCCACCACCGAAACCGAAGGTCTTGAAACCCATCGATTCGAGGGCGACATTGCCAGCGAGAATCATCAGGTCGGCCCATGAAATTTTTCGGCCGTACTTCTGCTTGATCGGCCAGAGCAGTCTGCGCGCTTTGTCGAGGTTGGCGTTGTCGGGCCAGCTGTTGAGAGGCGCAAAACGCTGGTTGCCGTGACCTGCACCGCCCCGACCGTCACCGATACGGTACGTACCGGCGCTGTGCCAAGCCATGCGGATTAATAAAGGTCCATAGTGGCCAAAGTCCGCCGGCCACCAGTCCTGTGATTTCATCATCAGTTCATGGAGGTCCTTCTTAAGGGTCTCGAAGTCTAGACTCTTGAATTCTTTAGCGTAGTTGAAACCCTCGCCCATTGGATTGGACTTAGAGGAATGCTGGCGCAGGATGTCAAGATTCAACTGGTTCGGCCACCAGTCAAGGTTCGTCGTGCCACCGATATCAGTTTGTTTCCCATTTTCATCCATAATTTCCACTCTCTTTTTTTCCATTTCTAATTCATCATCTAAATTTTACAAAAACTATCTCGTAATCTAGTTGTGCTATTCGTTCGGTTCTCGATAGGGATTCACAGCCCGTGTTCGGTTCTCAGCATAGACTTTTGGTCCGTAAAGCACGTATCCGATGCCCACAAAGATCAGAATGTACTCACCAAAGGTAACAGCAGGCGGAGGGGAGACCGGGAAAAAGAACAGTGCTTGGTCAGCAGGCGCGGTTAGGAAAAGGAGCACCGCGTCGATTACAGCCAAGATGCCGGCAAGCCTAGGTCTTCGGAGCCATAGCGAAATCAAACCAGCAATAGGAAGCAACAACCCCACGGTTATGAAGAAACCTGCGAACGCTAAGGTCCGTATTACATGCATACGAGTCTCAAATCCCAACGGAGTCAACAGAAAGCCCAAAATAAAACCAAACCCAAACAAGACCGCTAATATCTTCTCTGCATTTGTGAGAGGCCTACGAGCAGGGTGCTTTTTCTGTCCGCCTTGTCCGTGCTCGGGTCGGGGTTTTGTTGATTGAGAGTTATTTTTTTTCATAAATTACCCCCATTTATTTTTTCATTTTATATTATATTTAACCTAAAATAATAAATTTACAGATTAAAGAGATGAGCATTAGGAAAAGGGTTCAAATTGGAATGGTATAAATATATTAGCTTACAAAACACACGTTAACAAGACTAATAATATTTATCTTAATAATATCCATTTTAACCTGATTTTTCATCTGTTTCTAATTCTTTAAGGTTTAGATCTGATTTTGCATTTTCTTTAATAACTTCGTGTTCATAGATATATTTTTCTCCACGGAGTGCTGATAATATGGCTGCTATTGAGCAGAATGCGGCTCCAATTATGAATGATATTCTGAGAGATGGTACAAATGCATTTGCAAGTGTAGATGGGAACCATGTGGTACCAGTCAGGGTGTTTAGGGTTGATTGAGGTATGGCTGCCACGATTGGAGTTGGTAACATCGATAGTATGGTACTCACAGGGTTGTATCCTAAAAATGCTGAAAATAGAGCTCCAGTAGGGGGGATATTACTTAGGATAGGAGCCAGTTTTACTGCTCCAATGCCTGCAAGTGATGTGAGCATGGCATCGGGGAATCTTTGGGTTATACCTACGATTACAATGGTGAAGAATATGGCCATACTGGCTGTGAAGGAGGTGTTCATAATGGTGAACATCATACCAGAGGCAACTCCCCTATCTTGTGGTGGAACTGAATTCATTATACTGGAACTGTTTGGAGAACCGAACATTCCACCTCCAACTCCCATCATAAACAGGACTAATCCAAATTCTAAGTAACTGAAATTATATGGAAGTGCTGCTAAAAAAATGAAGGCCAATGCACTAATTACCATTCCAAGAGTAGCTATCCATCTAGGTCCATACTTATCAGACAATGCTCCTGAAATGGGTCCCATGATAATTATCCCAATTGTTATGGGTATCATATAAATTCCAGCCCAGAAAGGAGTGGACTGGTAGCTGTAGCCGTGAAGTGGTAACCAGATGCCCTGTAACAGTAATATGAGCATGAACATCATACCACCTCTACTAAGAGAGGATAATAAACCGGCTGCATTCGCATAACTAAACATACGATTTTTAAATAGGTCTAACCTGAACATTGGCGAGTCTACCCTGTTTTCGATGAAGATGAATAGGATTAGTAGTACTAATCCAATTAACATTGAGGCGATTACCCACGGGTTGTTCCATCCCATAGGATTATTGCCATAGGGCATTAAACCATAGGTTACACCTATAAGCATAAGAGTGATGCCTGCAACGAATGTAAGGTTTCCAAGTACATCAATTTTAGTTTTCACAGATTTAATTGATAGTTCCCGTAGTTTATAATAAGACCATATGGTTCCAATTAGTCCGAATGGTATACTGATAAGGAAAACATACCTCCAGTCGAATATTGCTAATACACCACCCAATATTAAGCCTAAAAATTGTCCTGACATTAGTGCTACCATGTTGATTCCCAAAGCTTTTCCCAGTTCATTTGGTGGGAATGCATCTGTAAGTATAGCTGCGCTATTTGCCATGAACAGGGCGCTTCCAATAGCTTGGAGAACTCTGAAACCTATAATTTCTAATGCCCCCGCATCTCCAGTGGAGGGTGTAAGGTAAAGCAGAACGGATCCAAGGGTAAATATTAAAAAACCTAACCTGAACAGTTTAACTCGTCCATAAATATCTGAAAGACGGCCGAAACTTAAAAGTAGAGTGGCTGTCACCAATCCATAGCCCATTAGTATCCATAACAGATATTGAAAGGAATTCAGAGGATTAATATGAATACCGTTAAAGATCGCTGGAAGAGAGATCAAAACAATACTCATATTTATCATTCCCATTAAAGAGGATATGAGAACGTTTGATAGAGCTATCCATTTATATTCCAAAGTCACAACCACCATACTTCTCGATTAGTATAATTTCAATAAATTTACATTTCTGATACAATTTTTTCACCTTTAAATTTCAGTAAATTATCATAAAAAAACTATAATAGGATTAAATAATTTTAAGGCGTTACCATTACCGGTTTTTTAGCTTCTCTTATCACACGTTCGGTTACACTGCCCAGCATGAATCTGTCGAGGCCATGTCTACCAGAAGCTCCCATAACTACCAGATCAATATCTTCTTCGTCTAATATTTTAATGATCTCATCTGATGGTTTGCCTTCTTTTATCATGGTTTTCAGGTTAACATTTTTACATTTACCCTTGCATTGGACATCTTCCAATTCGTGTTTAAAATCGTCAATAATTTGGTCACCTTCCATTCTTATTTCTTTATAGAATTGTTCATCGGGGGTAGGTAAAGTTGAAAGTGGTAATGTGGTTGCTACTTCTGGAAAGTGAGGTTCAATCACATAGAGAACTACAATATCAGCATCACTTTTATCTGCAATCCATAATGCATGTTTATTCGTTCTTTTAGAATTCTCAGATCCATCCGTTGGAATTAAAATTTTATTGTACATCAATTACACCTTGAATTTTTCTTTTTAATTAAAATTCACCAATAATTATTAAAGTTAAAATTTATATTGTTATACTGAATTCCAAAAATACTAAGATATAATATTTACTTTACAGCAAATTTAACCATTTTATGCAGTTTGAAATATTTTGATAGATCAAAATCTCATTTATGAAATTATCTCATTACATTTATTCATTTACTATTATTAATAGATTTGATATTTACAATCTCAATTAAAAGTTTTAAAATTAGACATCAAAAAAGTTTTTAATTTTCATTCAAATAACATAAATAAGCAATGAGAAGTTAAAAAAAACAAAAGTCTAATTGCATAGATCGAGAAAAAAAGAATATTTTTGATTTAAATGAAGAAAAAAGACATTTTAAAAGAACGTCTTCTAAATCAACATATCTTAGGTACTTTGTTTGAAAAACCGGATGATATGGTTAGGTGGATGGGTGCTGTTCAAGCGCAGAATTTTTTAGGATCCTTATGGGCTATTGGGATACGTGTAAAAAATGCCCAGGAACCCGATATTGAGCATGCAATAGCTGATAAAACATTGGTTTGCACATGGTTACTCCGAGGAACCTTACATTTTGTTGCTGTCGAAGATATAAAGTGGATCCTTGATCTTGTTGCACCGAGGATTATTGCCAGTAATGCAAACTTACTTAAGACAAATTTTAAATTGGATAATAATGAATTCAAGCGAATCAAAAAGGTAATAGTAAGTACACTTGAAGGGGGTCAATCCCTAACAAGAGATAAAATTTATAGTGAGTTAGAAAAGGCTAGTATTTCCACATCCAGTCTGCGTGGACTCCATATATTGCACCGTCTTGCACTAGAAGGACTTATATGTTTTGGGGCACGAGAAGGCAAACAGCAAACATTCTTACTTCTGGATGAGTGGCTTCCTAACACTAAAAGTATGGGTCACGATAAAGCATTAGGAGAACTTGCGCGACGCTATTTTACAAGTCACGGTCCTGCAACAATACAAGATTTTAGATGGTGGTCTGGTCTGAGGGATGCAGATGCACGAACTGCTTTGGATACGATTAAATCTCAACTTTTATCAGAGGATATTGACAACCAGACCTACTGGTTTCAGAGTTTTAAAGAAACTGAAGATAATAAATATCCTGTTTCACAGCTATTACCAAATTTTGATGAGTATTTTATCGGTTATAAAGACCGTAACAACCTTGTTAATGGAATTTACACCAAAGAATTTAATATTAACGATTTCATATTCAACAGCAACATAATTTTAAATGGAGAAATAGTTGGAGCATGGAAACGTATTTTTAAGGAGGGAAAGGTAATCATCACACTAAATTATTACAAATCACTGAATAAAGAAGAAAATTGGGCTGTTAAAAAAGCAGCCAAGGACTACGGTAAATTTTTAGATATGCCAGTCCATTTATTAGAAAATAAAAATATTTAATAAAATATCAAATATTTAAATATCCATATACTGCAATAGAAGACAAAAAAAATTAGTTTTAACTTAAAATGGTATGGTAAAGTAGAAAGTTGTTCCCTTTCCTAGTTTTCTGATTCGACCTATATTCGTCCATTGTGTCTTTCTATGATTTTTAGAGCTATGGAAAGTCCTATACCTGTACTGGGATATTCTTCTCGAGGTTTAACCTTTTAGATACTTCAAATATTTGTTCTTGATGTTTGGGGCTGATTCTTATTCCATTAGCTTTCACTGCAAAAATCCATTCTTTTTCAACCCTTTGGGCAGATATATCAATTTTTGGGGATTTTTTTCCTCGGAATTTAATTGCATTGGTTATTAAATTTTGGAAAACTTGCAACATCTGGTTTTTATCAGCAAAAACAGTAGGAAGAGGTTCATGAGTAACATTTACACTATTCTCTACGATTAATATGGATAAATTTGAAAGTACACTTTCTAATACTTTTTCAAGGTCTAAATTTTCAAATTCCTTTGCCTGACTAGTAACTCGGAATTTATATCAGTTAAATGTATATATTATTATAAAATTAGAAAATAGTTTAAACAATTAAAAATAAAATCAAGAATTAAATGTTGTATTATAATATTTCAAGTGATTTCACAGAGTTGTTGGTGACGTAGTCTATAATTATTTAGAATATTATTGAAACTATTGATTTTGAAATAGTATTTTGGCCAGTATATTTATAATATCAACGCCAAGGAATTTATATTAGTATTACTTTTTCGTGGAAAGTTATATTTTATGTTCTAAATCATTATATTATGCTTATTAAATAGGCTATAATTGGGAATATGATTAAATAAGAGAATCCTGTTATGAAGTGGGCTTTAAAAGTGTTATCAGTATCATTCCCTTTACCCCATTTTGACATTACATCCTCGAATTCGTCATTGGAGTAATATTTTTCGTGTTTTTCTGTGGCAATAACTGAATGAAGTATACGTGCAAATCCCAAGACAGATAATGCTGCAAAAGCTGCTGCCATAATTGGAAATGGACCTGGGCTATTCGGAATTACAAATGTATAAAGAATCAAGAACCATAAAATAGGGATCACATCGATTATCATGAACCCTGAAACAAATCTTCGCATTGAACGGACTCTTTTAGTTTTATCCTTGGAAAAGAAAAGGTAAATATCAAATGTTCGATACTTACGTATAAGCTGTATTACAGCAGTAAGATAAACACCAAAAAATAAAATGAGCGCATCCTTACCAGATAATAAAATAATCGTATTAGAAACATAAACCAATTCAAACCACCTAATTAATTTATGTATTTATTGTTATATAAGACTAATTAGAAGTAAATCACATCGGAAAAGTCTCGGAATAAATGGTCTGTGGAAATGATACAATTATGTACTTTAATATTATATTTGCGAAGTATATAGTGCTTGATTCAAATTATTGGGTTAGTATACATTTATTTTGTATTTAAAATCATTTTTGGCTAAATTTTGCTGGAAAAACTTAAGTTTTATTTATTTTTTCATCAAAAAATATATCTGAAAATTGAATATCATAAATTACAACACTAAATACAAATATCAGTTTGTAGGTATTTCTAGTATTAAGTATATTTAGTGGAGGTTCTATCTGTAATTTGGTTATTTTGGATATGAGGAAGGACAGGGATTTGGGTTTACATCCTTTTTTTTATGACCAACTGAGTCGGAGTAAATTTGGTGAAAAAGCAAGAAGGTGGTAACATCCCCGTCCTATTTAATATTTATTTGAAGATCATATGAACCCCGATCATTCTGTTTTTTTTGGAGGTTTTTATTTTAGAAATTATACGGCTGATTTACCATTTAACTTCTGATTTAAATGAGGTTGAGATGGAGAAGGATAAAATTGTTTTTTATAATCAATATATAATTTATAAAAAAAACTTATATATTATATTCAAGATTTGTTAATAATTATCATTTAAGGGAATTCTCATTTTAATCACATATTTGGTGATAGTCACTTGAATGATAAATTCGCAGTAACAAACCAACAACAATAGTAGCTAAGGTTAAACTCATAAAAAACGAGTAATAATACATTTCCATTAAGAACCTCTTTTTATTCTAGTTAAGATATCCAATGGACTTAAATAAAGGCCTTATTAATATCAAAGAAAAAAAATGGGAGAGTTTTTAGAAGTTGTCTATTACTTCTCCGAGTAGTTTTATGGATTTTTCTTTGTCTGGTCCGATTGGTGAACCTGCGACGTATTGGGTTACGCCCATTTTTCCT
>Ga0182021_10010847_pt1 | contig 10808 bp, 5 predicted proteins | sample 612E3MmetaG_FD_120493 | JGI IMG/M metagenome (GOLD analysis project Ga0182021, IMG submission 120493) | Permafrost microbial communities from Stordalen Mire, Sweden - 612E3M metaG (Illumina Assembly) | ecosystem: Environmental > Terrestrial > Soil > Wetlands > Permafrost | place: Sweden...
ATCCCAACCGACAGGCAATCGAGGACCGGATTGCCTGGACCGTCGTGCTCCGCAGCCGTTGAGGCCGACCAGAAACGAATCCGAGTTTCTTCGGAACTATTCATCTGTAGGAAGCGCGCTAGCGCGCGATCTGTCCTCCGTCCTGTCCGCCAGAGGCTTGGCGGCGGCGGGAAGCCCGGCGGTGGAGGATGGCGGACAGAAAATCGCCCGCGAGCGGCCTTCCTGCATCATTAGCCGAACGGTATATTCTCCTCGGCGGACGACCACGGGTTCATTGCATAATCCCGGTTGATCTGGACCGCCGCCCGGCCTTTCCGTCCCAAAAATGGGAAGCAGCCGTTCCACAGGCGGGCAGTTTTCGGCAGCAATTATTTGGTGATCTTTTTAAGCAATTATTATTCAATCGTTTACATTACTATTGCGCCAGTGGCACACCTTATGCAAATCAAGGGCAATCCTCGCCGATGATTTTGCCCGTTCTTACCCTTTGCGCTGCTTCGACCTCTCCTGCCGGGTCTCTTATCATCGTCGGCAATCCCATCAACCGCCCAGTCATCAAACCTGAGTTACTCCCCCTCTCATGATTACACTCCGCAGCGTCAACCGTGTTTACCCGCTGAAAGGCGGGCCGTTCTATGCACTCCGCAACATCGATCTCGAGATCGGCGAGGGCGAATTCGTCTCGATCATGGGCCCCTCCGGATCGGGCAAGTCGACCCTGCTGCACGTGCTCGGATTGCACGACAGCGCTTGGGACGGCGAGTATTGGTTCGGCGGCGAACCGGTGCACAAGCTGGAAAAGAAGCGGCGCTTCGACCTGCAGAAGAAAAACATCGGATTCATCTTTCAAAGCTACCACCTGCTCGACGACCTGACGGTCTACGAAAACCTCGAAATCCCGCTGAGCTATCGCGACGTGCCCAAGAAGCAGCGCGAAAGCACCGTCTGCGATGTGCTCGACCGTTTCAACATCGTCGCGAAAAAAGACCTTTATCCCAACCAGCTTTCCGGTGGCCAGCAGCAACTGGTGGGCGTGGCCCGCGCCCTCGTTGCCAAGCCGCGACTCATCCTGGCCGACGAGCCCACCGGCAACCTTCACTCCGACCAAGGACGCGAGATCATGCAGCTCTTCAAGCAGCTCAATCAGGACGACGGCGTCACCATCGTGCAAGTGACCCACTCCAAGGACAACGCCGCCTTCGGTTCCCGCATTGTGCGCCTCGCCGATGGCCTGATCGTGAAATGATTTACGCTTTTTGACTAACGATTGCCGATTTCAGATGAATCCAACTCTTACTTCTCGTGGCACCCGCGTTTTTTCGCCCTCATGGGGCAGGCATATGCAGTGGCTCCGCCCGTGCTCATTGGTCCTAACCCTGGCCGCGACGGTCACCGGGCTGGCGGCGCAGGAACCGGCGCCGCACCTGACGCTGGATGACGCCGTCCGGCTCGCACTCGCGAACAACCAGAGCCTCAAGGTGGACGCATTCTCGCGCGCCGCCGCCAGAGCCGACCTGCTCGCGGCCTACGGGGCGTTCGATCCGGCCGTCAATTTCGGCCGGAGTTATGGCCAGACCTACAGCGCTTCGTTCGCCTCAACTGGTACCGCGTTCATCCCGATCACGACGTTCATCCAATCCGACAACTACAGCCTCTCGCTCGGAGGGCTGACGCCGTGGGGCCTCCAGTATTCGATCGGCGGCTCCTCCCAGAACCAGCGCGGCCCGTACAACGGTTTCACGGACAACTTCCTGACCTTCGGAGGCCTCCAAATCACCCAACCGCTGCTGCGCGGCTTCGGCTTTTCCGGCAGTTTGGCCAATCTCGGCCTTCGGGTGGCCAAGGCCAGTCGCACCATCTCCGAATGGCAGTATCGCCAGATGGCGATCGACACGATCACCAACGTGGTGGTGGCGTACAGCAATCTCGCCGCCGCGGATGCTTCCTTACGGACGGCGCAACGCTCGCGGGATCTCGCCGCCGCCCTGGTCGCCGAAAACGAGAAGCGCTTCAAGGTCGGCAGCATGTCGGAGAACGACGTCATTTCGGCGCGGGCCCGGGCCGCCTTTCGCGAACAGGGGATCATCTTCGCCATTCAGGGCGTGCGGAACGCCGACAACCAACTCCGCCTGCTGTTCGGCGAGAAGGCTTTTTCCAATGAGGGACCCTTGCTCGCCATCGATTCGCCGCCGCCACAGGAATTGACGCTGAATGTCGCTGAAGATTTGAAGAAAAGCTACGAACTCCGGCCGGATTTTCAGCAGGCGAGATTCGGGGTCGACAAGAGTCGCTACAACTCCGCCCACGCCCGCAATCAGCTGCTGCCGCAGGTGGATTTCGTCGGCAGCTATGGCTATTCGGGGCTCGACCAGTCCTTTGCGAACAGCCGTTCCCAGGTGTCCGACGGAGACCACCGGGCTTATTCCGCCGGCGTAGTGGTCAGCATTCCCCTGACGTTCGCCCAGGGCCGGGGCAATGCGCGGGCCGCCCGGCTCCGTTTGCGGCACGACGAAGAAAACCTCGAATTCCTCAAGGCATCCATTGCCTTGAGTGTCACCGAGGCGGCCGGCCAGGTCGAGACCACCCGCAAGAGTGTCGAAGCCGCGCGCGCCGCGCTCAAGCTCGCCCAGCAGACACTCGACGCTGAACTGAAAAAGCTCCGGGCGGGCGCGGGCACCAGCACGTTCGTTGTTCTCCAATACCAGGACCAGCTCGCGCAGGCGGAAACCAGCTATTACCAGGCCCTCGCCGACCAACGCAGCGCCGTCGCGCTCTACGACCAGCAAATCGGCACCACGCTGGAGCGGTACCATGTGACGCTGGCGGATAAGTAAGCTTACAACCCCCATGCAGGACCTTCGCTATGCCTTCCGGCAGCTCTTCAAGTCCCCCGGCTTCACCGCCGTCGTGGTGCTCTCCCTCGCCCTGGGGATCGGAGCCACCACCACGGTGCTCTGCTGGCTCGGTAGCCTCGTGCTGCATCCCCTGCCAGGCGTGGCCCGACAGCAGGAGATGGTCGTCCTCGTCTCCAACTATGGCGGCGGGTGCGCGTCCATTCCCGATCTGCGGGACTTCGGCGAACATCGTGAGGTCTTCGCCGGCACCGAGGCGTCGATGCCCACAGCCGCCTGCCTCACGGTCGACAATCAGCCGGAATGGATTCAGGCCCAGATCGTTTCCGCGAACTTTTTTGAACTGCTCGGAGTCAAGCCGGTCCTCGGCCGCACCTTCCTGCCGGACGAGGACCTGAAGCCGGGGGGAAATCCCGTGCTTGTCATTGGTGAGAACCTCTGGCGGCGGCGCTTTGGCGGCGATCCCTCCATCCTCGGCCGGGTCGTCGATCTGAACCGCCACAGCTTCACGATCGTCGGCGTGGTGTCGGCGTCGTTTCACGGTTCGATGTCCCCGATGATCTTCGATGTCTGGGCGCCCTCGTCCATGATCTGGGAGGTCCGCAACCAGGGCGCCTATTTTCTGACCGCGCGCAACGCCCGCGGCTGGCACAACCTCGCGCGCCTGCAGCCGGGAGTGAGCATCAAGCAAGCGCAGGCGGCGGTGGCCCTGCTCGACACGCAGTTTACCCGGGCCTATCCGAAGACCAACACGGGCACCCATCATCGCGTGGTCCCGCTCTCCCAGTGTCCCTGGAGTGCGGCACCAATCATGGGCCCCACCCTCGCGCTGCTGCTGGCTGTCAGCCTGGGGGTGCAACTGATCGTCGCCGCGAACGTCGCCAATCTGCTGCTCGCCCGTGCGGTCAGCCGCCAGAAGGAGATCGCGATCCGGTTGGCGGCCGGCGCCAGCCGCGCACGGCTGATCCGGCAGCTTCTGACGGAGAGCGTCCTCCTCGCGCTCCTCGGCGGCGTCGTTGGCGTGCTGTTCGCCAGCTGGGCGGTGGACTCACTGCCGCTGTTCCTGCCGGCCTGGCTGGCCGCCCGGAGCCACCTGGAGTTCTCGCTGAGTGCGACGACGTTGGGGTTCGCACTGCTGCTTACGCTGGCCACCGGCGTGGCGTTCGGGGTCTTCCCGGCCCTTCAGGCCTCGCGACCCGACCTTTATGCGGTTTTGAAGGAAGGCGGTCGCTCGACCCAGGGCGGGGCGACGCACCACCGCCTGCGCAGCAGCCTCGTCGTGGCGGAAGTGGCGGTCGCCATGGTGCTGCTGATCGGCGCCGGACTTTGCATCAAGGGACTGCGGCAGGCGCGGCAGATCGACACCGGCTTCAGCGCCGACCACGTGCTGATCGCCGGACTCCAGATCGGCATGAACGGTTACGACCAGGAAACGGGCAAGGCATTCTATCGGCAGGCGCGGCAGCGGCTCGCCGCATTGCCCGGCGTCGAGGAAGCCGCGCTGGCCAGTTGGTTCCCCCTGGGCCTGGCCGGCTGCAAGGGCTGGGATGCGACGGTCGAAGGCTATCAAGCCCCGGAAGGCGAAGACACCACCTACGAATTTGCCATCGTCTCCCCGCGCTATTTTGCCGCGATGCGCATTCCCCTGCTGGCCGGGCGCGATTTCGCGGATCAGGACGACGCCAAGGCGGCACCGGTCGCCATCGTCAATGAGGCGTTCGCCCACCGGTTCTGGCCCGGTCTGGATCCAATCGGCCGCCGGTTCAAGACCGGGGGCACCTGGCGGACGGTCATCGGCTTGGCTAGGCAGGGAAAATACAACCGCCTGAGCGAGGGTGCCTGGTGTTTCTTCTACCTGCCGTATCAGCAGGGCGTGCCGGATCTGGATCTGGGTCTCTGCGTTCGCACGACGGGCGATCCGGCAGGCTTCGCGAACACGCTGCGGCAGACCGTGCGCGACCTTGATCCCCGCGTCGAGCTGCTGGATACAACGCCGCTGGCCGCGCATTCCGGGATGGTATTGTTCCCGCAGCGCATGGCTTCGAGCGTCCTGGTTTTGCTTGGGCTCATTGCGCTCGTTCTTTCCGCCATGGGTGTGTACGCGGTGATGGCCTATGCGGTCAGCCAGCGCACGCAGGAGTTCGGATTGCGGATGGCCCTCGGCGCCAGCCCCCGCGACGTCCTGCGCCTTGTCCTCGGCCGGGGCGTGCTCATGGTCGCGGCCGGCTTGGCGGTTGGTCTGGCGTTATCGCTGGCTGCCACGCGGTTGTTGGCCGTGTTTCTTTATGGAGTGAGTCCATTCGATCCGCTCACCTTCCTCGGCGTTCCGCTCCTGCTCATGCTGATCGCCCTGCTCGCCTGCTACCTGCCGGCGCACCGCGCCACCAAGGCCGATCCGATGACAGCGCTGCGCGCGGAGTAGCTTCGCGCAGTCTCAAGTTCCAAGTACCAAGTTCCAAGTATCAAGAAATCGCCGTCCGCGTCCACCCCCATCGATTTCCGTATTCCCGGCACTTGCCACTTGTCACTTACCACTTGCCACTTTTCCCCATGCACGATCTCCGCTTCGCTCTCAGGCAGCTCATCAAGTCGCCGGGCTTCACCGCCGTCGCCGCGCTGTCGCTCGCCTTGGGAATCGGCGCGACCACCACGGTCTTCTGCTGGATCCAGGGCATCATACTGCACCCGCTGCCCGGGGCCGCCCACGCGGAGCAGATCGTCGTGCTTGCGACTGTGCACGACCGACAGATGTGGGACACGGTCTCCCTGCCCGACCTCAAGGATTACCGGGAGCTGCACGAGGTGTTTGCGGGCATCATCGCCTCCCAAATCACGCCCGCCTGCCTGACGGTGGACGAGAATTCCGAGTGGATCTATGGCCAGGTCACCACCGCTAACTTCTTCCAGGTCCTGGGCGTCCAGCCGATTCTCGGGCGCACCTTTCTGCCGGACGAGGACCAGAAGCCCGGCGGCAATCCCGTGCTGGTCTTGAGGGAGACCTTCTGGCGGCGCCGGTTCAACGGCGATCCGTCGGTCATTGGGCGGACCGTGGAGCTCAATCGCCACAGCTTCACCGTCGTGGGGGTCGTGCCGGCCGCCTTCAAGGGCACGATGGGCGGACTGAGCTGCGATTTCTGGGCGCCGGTTTCGATGCACAAGGAGGTCGCGAATTTCGGCTCGCTGGACAACCGCTGGGCCCGCTGGCTTCACACGCAGGCCCGGCTACAGCCCGGCGTGGATCTTACCCAAGCCCAGGCCGTCGTCGATGCCTTCGGCGCCCGCTTGGAGAAGACCTATCCGGACTCCAACCACCTGATCCGGCTGAGGGTCCTGCCATTCACCAAGGCTCCGTATGGCACTCAACCCATCTTCGGCACCGTGCTGACCATCCTGCTGGCGGTCAGCGTCGGCGTGCTCCTGATCGTGGCGGCGAACGTGGCGAACCTCCTGCTCGCCCGGGCCACCGGCCGGCAGAAGGAGATCGCCATCCGCCTGGCAATGGGCGCGAGCCGGGGTCGCCTGGTCCGACAACTGCTGACCGAAAGCCTGCTCCTCTCCTTCCTGGGCGGAATCCTCGGAGCGCTGATCGCCTACTGGGCGGTCGACCTGCTGATGGCCTGGGCGCCGCACACCTATCTGCCCATCAGCCTCGCCTGCCGGGTGGACGCTCCCACCCTGGTTTTCACGCTCGGGCTCACGCTGGTGACCGGCATCGTCTTCGGGTTGGTGCCCGCGCTGCAGACCACTCGGCCAGACCTCAACGCGAATCTCAAGGAAGGCGGCCGCGGATCGGGTTCGGCCGCCGCCCACCACCGGCTGCGCAGCCTGCTCGTAATCGCGGAGGTCGCACTTTCGCTTGTGCTGTTGGTTGGCGCCGGCCTCTGCATCAAGAGCGTCCACCGGGCGCGCCAGGCCGACATCGGCTTCTCGCCGGACCACTTGCTGCTGGCCGGACTTCGCATCGGCATGAACGGCTATACCGAGGCTACGGCGAAGGTCTTTTACCACCGCCTCGAGGAGCGTCTCGCATTGCTGCCGGGCGTGGAAGCGGTCGCCCTGTGCAACTGGTTTCCGCTCGGCTTCGAGGGCGGCGGGCTGTCCAGCGTCGACGTGGACGGCTATGAGCGCAAGCCGGGGGAGGACACCACGTTTCCGAACAGCATCGTGTCGCCGCACTATTTTGCCGTGATGAAGATCCCGCTGGTTGCGGGCCGCGATTTCACCGACCAGGATGATGAAAAGGCCCCGCTCGCCGCCATCATCAACGAGACCATGGCCAGGCGGTTCTGGCCGGGCCAGGACGCCGTTGGCCGCAAGTTCCGAGAGGACGGCCGGGTCGTGACCGTGGTGGGGATTGCGCGGTCCGGGAAGTACCGATCGCTGAACGAACCGCCGAGGCCGTTCTTCTACCTGCCATACCGCCAGGGGATCTGGGATCTCAATCTCGGCATCTGCGTCCGCACCGTCAGCGATCCGGTCATGCTCGCCGGTGCGCTGCAAAAGGAAATCCACCAGCTCGATCCGCGCGTCGAGATCTGGGCGACGCTGCCCATGACCGAATTTATCAAGGCCGCCTTTGTGGCTCCCGTCCTCGCCTCGCGGTTGCTGTCCTGGTTGGGCGTCGTCGCGCTGGCGCTGGCGGCCATGGGGGTCTACGGCGTGATGGCCTACGTCGTCAGCCAACGCACGCAGGAATTTGGTGTGCGCATGGCGCTGGGCGCCGCCACGCCCGATGTTTTGCGCTTAGTTTTGAAGGAGGGCCTGGTGTTGGCGTCCGCCGGGATCCTCACCGGGCTGGCCCTGGCCCTGGCCGCGACCCGCCTGCTGGCCACTTTCCTCTACGGCGTCAGTCCGTTCGATCTGGTCACGTTCCTCGGAGTGCCGGTGATGCTTGGATTCGTGACCATGCTCGCCTGCTGGCTGCCGGCCCACTGTGCCACCAAGGTCGATCCCGTGACGGCGTTGCGTTCCGAGTGAAAGTGAAGGTGAAAGTGCCGCCTCCAGACTCCTGAACACGCTTTTTCCCTCCCACCCTCACTCGCGCCCAAGGCACCGACTCACCCCTTGCCCGCTCACTCTCACTTTCACTTTCATGCAAGACATCCGATTCGCTCTTCGGCAGCTGGCAAAATCCCCCGGGATCATGATGATCGCCGCCCTGACCTTGGCGCTCGGCATCGGGGCCAACACGGCGATCTTCAGCATCGTCGACGCCCTGTTGCTCCGGCCGCTGCCCTACCCGGAACCCGAACGGATCGTTCAGGTTTGGGAGGTGCCGAATACCGGGGGGTTCGCGATCACCTGCGGCGGTGTGTTCATGGACTGGCAGGATCACACGACGCAGCTCGAATCCATCGCGGCAGCGCATCAAGCCGACAAGAACCTCACCGGCGGCGGCGAACCGGTTCGCCTCAGCGGTTTGGAGGTTTCCGCCGACTATCTGCGGGTGTTGCGCATCAACCCGGTCCTGGGTCGCGGCTTCTCCCCGCAGGACGATGCCCCGGGTGGAGACCGCCATGTCGTCGTCATCGCCTACGAGTTGTGGCAATCGCGTTTTCAGGGCGATCCCGCCGTGCTCGGCCGCACCATCGCCCTCGACAGCGAGAGCCTCACCGTGATCGGCGTCCTCCCGCCGCACGCGCTGCTCGCCAGCAATGTCAGTTTCCTGACGCCGGCCACCGTCCGCGCCGAGGCGTACAAGCAGTCGCGCGACTACAACTATGTCTGCTTCGTGATCGGCCGGCTCAAGCCCGGCGCGACTATGCAGCAGGCCGAGGTGGAACTGGCCGCCGCGAAGGCGGGGCTCAACTCCTTGTATCCGAAATTCAAGGAGAAGTGGACGGTGGGGCTGCAGACGCTGCAGGAGGCGACCTTTGGCGGTTCGCGCCAGTACGTGCTTCCCCTGCTGGCCGCGGTGGGCGCCGTCCTGCTGATCGCCTGCGCCAACGTCGCCAATCTCCTGCTGACCAAGGCGTCGTCACGCCAGGGGGAGATCGCCGTGCGCGTTTCCCTGGGCGCGACTCCCGGGCGCATTGTGCGGCAGCTGCTCACCGAGAGCATGTTGCTGGCGCTGGCCGGCGGCGCGCTTGGGGTGCTATTCGGCTGGTATGCCATCGATCCTATCGTCGCCTTTGCCGGCGTCCAAGCGGTCCCCGGAGTGCCCATCGGCATTGATGGCCGCGTGCTCCTCTTTGCCCTCGCCGCCACCAGTGCCACTGGACTGCTTTTCGGCCTCTTCCCGTCGTTGAGCGTGGCCCGGCCGGACTTGAACCACCACCTGAAGGAAGGCACGCGCGGATCGACCTTTGGCGCGCGCCGCCGCCTGCAATCGCTGCTGATCGTCGCCGAGACCGCCCTGACGGTCGTGTTGCTCGTGGCCGCCGGACTGCTCCTGCGGAGTTTCGCCAAGGCGATTGCGGCGGATCCCGGGTTCAATCCCCAGAGTGTGCTGGTCTTCGACCTCTCACAGCCGAACACCAAAGCCCCCACCGCGGGACACCGCGTGCGGTTCATGCGCGACATTCTGCAACACATCGAGCAGATCCCGGGCGTGGCCAGCGCGGGCTGGGCGTCGTCCGCGCCCATGAACGGCATTGTCGGCTACGGCGATCTGATCAGTCGCGAGGACCGCCCCGAGACCCGGAACGATCTCCAGACCGGCTTCGATTCCGCCGCGGGGGATTTTTTCCAGGCCACCGGAATCCCGCTGCTGCGCGGCCGGTTCTTCACCGAGGCGGACAACAGCGAAACAGCGCCCAAGACAATGATCATCAATGAAGTGCTGGCGCGGCGGCTGTTCGAGAAGGAAGACCCGATCGGGCGCCTGCTGCATTTCAAGGATGCGGCCTGGGAGATTATCGGAGTCGTCGGCAACGTCCGGCAATTCCAGCTCGATGTCGATCCGTTCCCGCAGGTGTATTACCCGCAGGTCTACTTCCCCTGGTACAGCACCATCCTCGTGCGCACGCGCGTGCCTCCGCTGACTTTGGTAGCCGATGTCCGGCGCGCGATTCACGCGGTCGATCCCGAACAGCCGATCGCCAACCTCCGCACGCTCGAGCAATCGGTCGAGAATTCGCTGCAGACGCGCCGGGTCGTCCTGACCCTGCTCGCGATCTTTGCCGTCACTGCCCTGTTCCTCGCCTGCATTGGCATCTACGGGGTCATGGCCTACTCGGTGGCGCAGCGCACACGGGAAATGGGCATCCGCATTGCGCTCGGCGCGGGCACCGGCCAGGTGGTCACGCTCGTCCTCCGCGACGGCCTGCGGCTCGTGCTGATCGGGCTGCTCATCGGCGCCCTGGCGGGTTTCGGAGCCGGCCGTCTCATCGCGAGCCTGCTCTACAACGTGAAGGCGACCGACCCCATCGTTTTCCTGGTCGTTTCATTGGTTCTTCTCTCCGTCGCGCTGCTTGCCTGCTGGCTGCCGGCGAGGAAAGCCACGCAGGTGGATCCGATCGAGGCCTTGCGCACCGAGTAGGACTCAGCCACTCCATTCAGGACGATTCGGTGATAGGCGTCTGGGGTGGAAGTGACTCCTGCCAGTTCCATATTGATTTCTGCCAGAATCCCGTAACTTTTGGCAGTGCGCCGGGTTCTTGCTTCAGTTCCAGCATTCTGGACTCGGCCAATGTCACTTTGCTCCCGCTTCGTTCCACGGCAACTCGCGAGATCTCCCGGCTTTACGTCCAGGGAGGCGAAAAGGTTTGACCTCTGTGGCGGTGCCAGGGCGTCCCGTATCTGGGAAATCGCTGTGCCAAAGTTGGGCTCTGACCCTAATCACAGGTCCCAATTATTCACTTAAGTCGTTATCGAACAGGCTAATTCGCAAAATTCATATAAGCGTGGCACAATTCATGCATTAGCGTGCCTGCTTCGCTCTCTTCCCTCATTCCTTTTGTCCGCTGTCTCGAAACCCTCGCATCAAGTCCATCACGTCTGCCCCGTGCGCCAATG
>Ga0182021_10010848_pt1 | contig 10808 bp, 12 predicted proteins | sample 612E3MmetaG_FD_120493 | JGI IMG/M metagenome (GOLD analysis project Ga0182021, IMG submission 120493) | Permafrost microbial communities from Stordalen Mire, Sweden - 612E3M metaG (Illumina Assembly) | ecosystem: Environmental > Terrestrial > Soil > Wetlands > Permafrost | place: Sweden...
GCCGCCTGCGAGCCGGAAGTGGCCGATGTCGCAAGCTGCCTCAACAAGATGGGCGCCAAGATCGAGGGCGCCGGCACGCCCACCATAACGATCCAGGGCGTGAATGAGCTGGAGGGCGCCACGCATACGGTGCTTCCTGACCGGATCGAGACCGGAACCTACGCCATGGCCGTGGCGGCCACCGGCGGCGAGGTCTATCTCGACGGTGCGCGGGCCGACCTTCTGCCCGCCGCTCTCGACGTTTTGCGCGAGGCCGGCGTCGACATCACCGAAACCAACCGGGGCCTCCACGTCGCGCGCAACGGCGCTGCCCTCAAGCCCGTGAACGTTACGACCGCGCCCTATCCGGGTTTTCCGACCGATTTGCAGGCGCAACTCATGGCGTTGATGTGCCGGGCGGGCGGGGTTTCGCAAATCCGCGAGGCGATCTTCGAGAATAGGTTCATGCACGTGCAGGAATTGGCGCGGCTTGGCGCCGACATCAGCGTTTCGGGCGACATGGCGAAGGTCCGCGGCGTTCCGTCGCTGCGCGGCGCCGAGGTGATGGCAACCGACCTGCGCGCCTCGGTTTCCCTAGTCATCGCGGGGCTCGTGGCCGAGGGTGAAACCGTCGTTAACCGTGTTTATCATTTGGATCGCGGATTTGAGCGGCTTGAAGAGAAGCTTGGGTCTTGCGGAGCACGCATTGAACGCCTTCATTCATAAGAGAAATCGAATTACCTTCGAACCTCAATAATGAGGCGTTCGTCATGCGCTCCGAACCGCTCAAACTCGTAGCTCTCGATCAAGACGATCTCAAAATCCTGTCCGCTCACCTGCAAGACGCCGTATTGCGATTGGCCGACATGGTCTACATGCCGGCGGAGCGGCATTTCGCGGCAGTCGTGAACCGCTTCGATTGGCTTGCCGCGGAAAACGGCGATGGCAAGCATTCCGACCTGCGCCGCTGCCGCTGCGCCTTGCGCTTCGACCGGGTGAAGCGGGCGCAGGTGCAAAAAATCCGGCCAAGCGAGCCGTTCGCGGTCGCTGAGCTGCTGGCGATCACCTTCGAGGAGCTGGAAGCGCCCGCCGGATACATCACCCTGCATTTCGCGGGAGGCGGCGGCGTGCGGCTTGAGGTGGAGTGCATCGAGGCCGAACTGCACGATGTGGGCCACGCTTGGCGGGCTTCCACCAGACCGGAACACAAGGTCACGGAATGCGAGACGGTACCGCCGTCCGCGAAAGTCCTCCAGAACACCAAGTAGGATCGTTTCATTGGTACAGTTTCTCCGTTCCTCCGGCCCTGGCTTCGCGGACCAGTTCAAGGCGCTGGTCGAGGCCCGCCGGGATCAGCCGCTCGATGTTCAGGACACGGTGCGCACGATCGTCCGCGCGGTGCGAGAGAAGGGCGACGCCGCGCTGATCGAGTTCACGGCGCGCTTCGACCGGGCCGATTTTGGCAAGGCGGGTTTGCGCATCCCGCCAGAAGAGCTGAGAAAGGCCTATGAAGAGCTTGCCCCGGAGCTGCGGGGAGCGCTGGCGCTTGCCTCGGAGCGCATCGAAAAGCACCATCGCCGCCAACTTCCGCAGGACGAGCGCTATACGGACGCCATCGGCGCGGAGCTTGGCCATCGCTGGACGCCGCTCGACTCAGCCGGTCTTTATGTGCCGGGGGGAAAGGCGAGTTATCCAAGCTCGGTGCTGATGAACGCCATTCCGGCGAAGGTGGCGGGTGTGCCGCGCCTTGTGATGGTGGTGCCGACGCCCGGCGGCGAAGTTAACCCCGCCGTGCTCGCCGCCGCCCATCTCGCGGGCGTGTCCGAAGTCTACCGCATCGGCGGCGCGCAGGCCGTTGCGGCGCTTGCCTATGGCACGCAGACCATCGAGCCCGTGGCCAAGATCGTTGGCCCCGGCAACGCCTACGTGGCGGAGGCCAAGCGCCAGGTATTTGGCTCGGTTGGCATCGACACGATTGCCGGGCCGTCCGAGGTCGTCGTGGTCGCGGACAAGGGGGCGAACCCGGAGTGGCTGGCGGCTGACCTGCTCGCCCAAGCCGAGCATGACGAGGCCGCGCAGTCGATCTTGATCGCCGACGATGCGGCGCTTGCCGATGCAACGGCGCTTGCTGTCGAAAAGCAGATCGCAACGATGGCCCGCGGTGCCATCGCCGGCAAGAGCTGGGCCGATCATGGCGCGATCGTTCTCGTTTCCAATCTGCTGGAAGAGGCGCCGGCCCTGGTCAACGCGCTGGCACCGGAGCATTTGGAGCTGGCCTGCGATGCGGCCGAGGAGATGATCCCCAGCATCCGCAATGCGGGCGCGATCTTCGTCGGCCATCACACGCCCGAGGCTGTGGGCGACTATACGGGCGGCTCCAACCATGTGCTGCCCACGGCCCGCGCCGCGCGCTTCGCTTCCGGCCTTGGCGTTCTCGATTTCATGAAGCGTACATCCATTCTGAAACTCAACGAGGCAAGCCTTGCGGCGCTCGGTGCGGCGACCATGACGCTCGCGGAAGCCGAAGGGCTTGGCGGGCACCGCCATTCCGTTGCGGTGCGCCTCCGCGGTGCGGTATAACCCAGCATTATGACCAAGAAAGATCAGGCGCAACAACCGTCACGGCTCGTGGAGATCGAGTTGGATGAGGCCTCCATGGGGGCCAGTACGCTTGAGGCCGAGCATGAGCGCAAGGTGGCGATCTTCGACCTGCTTGAGGAGAACCGCTTCGAACTCGTAGGCGGACCGGCCGGTCCCTACAAGCTTCGCATCGGCATTGCGGAGCAGCGGCTTGCTTTCTCTGTAACGGCTAGGGACGGGGCGGAGCCCCCGGTGACATTCCTGCTTTCGCTGAAGCCGTTCCGTAAGGTGGTGAAAGACTACTTTCTGGTTTGCGGGAGCTATTTCGAGGCAATCAAAACCGCCCCGCCAAGCCGGATCGAAGCGCTCGACATGGGCCGGCGCGCCCTGCACGACGAAGGCAGCAAGCTCTTGCTCGAACGGCTGCACGGCAAGGTGAGCATGGACGTGCCCACCTCGCGGCGGGTGTTTACCTTGCTCTGCGCGCTGCATTGGAAGGGGTGATCCGCCGGATTGTCTGAGCACACTTCCACCATATCATTCCCGCGAAAGCGCGAATCCATGTATAAACTCTGCTCTAACCTGCGGAAAGATGGGTCCCCGTCTTCGCGGAAACGACGCCAAAGCGGTCGATAATTCCGGCGGTTGGTATTACGGCGATCGATATTATTTCCGGGCGGCGCTCAAGCCAGGGTGATGTTTGCCGACGATCTGCACAAAGCTCGCTTGCGGCCCCTTGTCCCCCTGGGACTCTGTGAAGCGTACTTCTTCTCCCACTTCCAGATCGTCGAAGCGGGTGTCGACGACGCTGTTGCGGTGGAAGTAGATTTCGTGGCCGTCGCTGCTGGCGATGAATCCATAATCCGCTCCCGCATGAATCGACGCGATGACGCCGTGGGGCGGAATTTCGTGCTCTTTCACGTGACCGTCCCGCTTGCGGACGATGTCTTGCAATTGCCGGCGCGCGGCCATGAACGCATCGCGGATTGTCACGTAGACATCCTCATGGGCCCCGGTTGCCGCGGGCTCGCGGTTCACCACGATATCGGCGGCATCGGGGACAGCGAGATGAACCCTGATGTGAAAGATGTCGCCCTTGCGGTGACGGTGCTGCGGCCGCGCGACCACGACGCGCGCACCGATCAGCCGCCCGAAGAACTGCTCCAGCTTGTCGGTTTCTTCCCTGATACGGGCCTCAATGGCGTCAGAATGCCGGATGCCTTCGAAGGCAATTTGAACGGGAACCTGCATTGCAAACCTCGTTGTACGTCCAGGCGGACAATGAAACCGCATTCCGCGCACAAGACTCAAAAAATTTCATTAACGACAGTCAACAGTGCATACAGTACAGACACGCTCAAGGTAAAATCGCTCATTAACGAAACAACAATACATGTAAAGCTACGGTTTATGGTCTATTTAAACTATTATTCCGCAACATTTGACCGTTATCAAAGCATGCGCCGCTATAGTTGCATATTCTGCCACCCGCACAGGCCTTACCTTTGTAAAGGAGTAATTTTATCATGGCCCAAGCCGTATCCAAAGAATCCGCCGCTGCTCAGTCCAAATCCGGCCAGATGCCAGCGCGCTGGAAAGACAGAGACTTTTTGGGGAACCTTCGCGATGAAATCGAACGCGTTTTCGAGGACTTCGACAGAGGCTGGGGGGCGATGCCAATGCGGTGGAAGGGCCTCGGAATGGAACCCTTCCGCAGGGAAGGGCCGGCCTTGGCCATGATGCCATCGGTCGACGTTATCGAGAAGGACGGTATGTTCGAAGTGACCGCCGACCTTCCCGGCGTCGACGAGAAGAATGTCGAGGTCAAACTGTCCGGCGACATCCTGACCATTAAGGGCCAGCGCGAGGAGCGCAAGGAAGAGAAGAAGCAGGACTACTATCTTTGCGAGCGTCAGTTCGGCTCTTTCGAGCGGTCGTTCCAGGTTCCCGAGAACGTGGCAAGCGACAAGATCGACGCCTGCTTCAAGAACGGCGTGCTGACGGTCACTCTTCCGAAGAAACCTGGCGCGGCGAAGGCCGAAAAGAAGATCAGCATCCACCACTAACCGGCGGCCGGCGGCTTGTGGCTGCAGCCATGAGCCGCCTCGCCCCAATGCAATATTTCACGCGGCATGCCCGTCACCCCGCGCATTCCCGCGCCTAGATTCAATAAGTTGAGTTCTTTTGGGAAGGTTACCGGAGAGAGCCGCAGATGAAAACGAGAGACATCCATCGCGCAGAGCCGCGGCACGACCTGATGAAGACGCATCATCAGGAAGAGGAGTTGCACGATCCCTACAAGCCGCGCAAAAAGCCCAACGAGCCTTGTGCCTGCCCGCAATGCGGGGCGATAAACCAGGGCGGGCGCTGGCGCTGGGCATTGGCGAAAGAGAAGCTGGATCACCTAGAAAAGGACCTCTGCCCCGCCTGCCACCGGATCGGCGACAAATTCCCGGCGGGCGAGTTGATCCTGAGCGGCGGCTTCTTTGCCGCGCACAAGCAGGAGATAATCAAGCTTGCGCGCAACACCGAGGAGTTGGAGCTGAAAGAGCACCCGCTACAGCGGATCATGAGCGTGGAGGACGACGCTGGCAAGGTAACCATCAAAACCACCGATATTCACCTGCCGAGGCGGATTGGGCATGCCATTTTCGATGCCTACAAGGGCAGCCTCGATACCCACTACGATAAGGCTGCGTATTTTCTCCGCATGACCTGGAGCCGTTAGCATTAAGGCATCGCTCAGGAATAAGTGAGCCGGATGGCGCAGTTATCTCGGAGCGATGCCCAAGGCAAGGGCACGCCGGTTTCCGGCGCGTAAGGCAGCCCAAGCGCCTCCGCCACGCCGTGGCAGACAAGCTTGCCTACGTGGATGTTCAGCCCGTTCCGGAAGTCCGCGCCGTCGATGGGGGCGCGAGGGAATCCTTTGTCCGCGAGCGCAAGCGCGAGCACGAATGGCCGCGTGGCATTGCCGAGCGCAAACGTGGACGCGCGGGGGATGGCGCCCAGCATGAAGCACGAACAGCGCCTTTGGAAATACCAAGTCTGCTTTGACTGGAACCTATCGCGCCATACGCGAAAAACATGCGCCGCGATAATCTCGCTTTCTCGCGTACCGGCATAAGCGCGGATACGATCTGGGAGCCATGATCGAACGTCTTGCATATGTCGCGGCTCGCACCTGCCCCATGCCCCACGCCCTGTTCAAATTGGCTGACCCATGTAGGTAATCAGGATGGCTTATGCACTCGCTGGGCCGGAAGTTCGGTCCAGAGAAGCAATCAGCCGTTCGGCCTCGCCTGCGACGAGGCGGGCCGTCTCTTCCGCAGATGCCGCGACCGCTTGCGTCATGACGGCACCTACATCGAAACATGCGCCCTCGACTGCATAAATCACGATAGTCCGCGGCGCACGGTTAAGCGCCCGGACAAGCTCTATCGCCTCTGCGAGGCCGAAGCCATGGGTGGAGGTGGCGGACAACTCCCGCGGCAATTCTTCGCTTGTCAGATCGATGCGATGGATGCGCCCAGGCGTATCCATCGGCGCAGCGGCATCCACGCAAACGACCGCGTTAAAGCCAGCGAAATCTTCGGCCAGCGCAAGCATATCGCCGCGCCGCACGATAAGCGGTGCGTGGCTTGGCAATTGCCGCTCTAGCTCTTGCGCGACCAGCGAGCCGATTCCGTCGTCGCCGCAATCCGGATTGCCTATGCAGGCCACGAGCACTTCGCGCAGCGCCGCCGGCTCCGTCATGAACGCCGGATCGAGAGCTTAAGGAAGTGCGTGGAGCAAGATATGCATGGGTCGTAATTGCGGATGGCCTGCTCGCAGCGGTGCCGGATCTCATCGTCGGGCCTGTCCACCATGCCGCCTGCCACTGCCGCGAGATCGGACTCGATGCAGGGCTGGTTTTGCGAGGTGGGTGGTACGATGCGGGCGCGGCGGATCGTGCCGTCAGCCTCGAACTCGTAGCGGTGCCAGCAAATACCGCGCGGTGCTTCCGTGCAGCCGAAGCCTGTCCCCTCGCGCGGGGTGAACGCCACCGCCGCAGCCGCGGGCGGCTCGTATTCGCCAATGATCCGCAAAGCCTCCTCGCACGCGTAGGCTGTTTCAACGGCGCGCACGATGATGCTCTTGAAGGGGTTTCTGCACACCGGCCCAAGGCCAGCCTCCGCGGCGAGGCCCTGGATATGTTGGGGCAGGCGGTCGGAGTTCAGCGCATAGCGGGCAAGCGGCCCCACCTGATACGCGCCGCGCTGTTTGACCACGGAGTGCAGCGCGGTCGAATGCTCGACATGGCGCTCCTCAAACTCGCTGTCGTAGTCCGCGATTTCGATGTTTATTCCCCGGTTTGAAACGAGGCGGCCCTCATTCAATGGATATTCGTCCCGATGGCGCAGAGCCACGAACTCGTAGTCCTGCTCAAAATTTGGGAAAGGCAGCCCCGCAGTCCAACGCACAAGCTCTACTGCAATGTCCCTGGCGCGTTTCAGTGTCTCGGTCATCGGCGCCAGCTCGGCGCGCGTTGGCACGCGGTGGAAGCCGCCGGCCTTCACGCTGACCGGGTGGATCTCGCGCCCGCCTAGCACGCGCATCAGCTCATTGCCGGCCTTTTTCAGCGTAAGCGCGTTGCGGACGAGATCGCCGTGATCGCGCGCCATCTGGATCGCGTCCGGGAACCCAAGAAAATCGGGCGCGTGCAGCATCGCCACGTGGAGCGTGTGGCTCGATATCCACTCGCCGCAATAGATGAGCCGCCTCAGCGCACGGAGCTGGCCATCCACGCTTACGCCGAACGCCTGCTCGGCTGCGTGAACCGAGCCCATTTGGTAGGCGATAGGGCAGATGCCGCAAATGCGCGCCACGATGTCGGGCAGCTCGGTGTAGCTCCGGCCGCGCAGGAACGCTTCGAAAAAGCGCGGCGGCTCAAAGATCTTAAGCCGCGCGGAGGTGACGCGCCCGTCCGTGAATTCGAGGTCCAGCGCGCCTTCGCCCTCGACCCGGGCAAGATAATCGACCTTGATCGTCTTAGATGCCATGGGCTTCGCTCTCTTTACGGAAGGCTTCCGCGGCGCAGTTGAAGCTGCGGAAAGACCGGACGATTTCTTGCGGGCTGGCGCCGAGCAGTTCCCATTCGTGGGCAAGCGCCGCCGTGTTGGGCGTTTCCATCGGGCCGAAACAGCCATAGCAGCCGCGCCGGAAGGACGGGCAGATCGCACCGCAGCCTGCATGGGTCGCCGGCCCGAGGCAGGGCGTGCCCTGGACCATCACACAGACTGTATTGCGCCGCTTGCATTCGATGCAGACGCTATACGCCGCGATATTGGGCTTGCGCCCGGCAAGGATTGCGGAGAGCACCTCGATGAGCTGGCCCTTGTCGATGGGGCAGCCGCGCAGCTCTAAATCCACGGGCACGTGCGCCGAGATGGGCGTTGAGGTGGCTAGAGTCTTGATATAGTCCGGCCGCGCGTAGACGGCTGAGATAAACTCGCCCACATCGGCGAAGTTGCGTAGCGCCTGGATGCCTCCCGCAGTCGCGCACGCACCGATGGTGACCAGAAATTTCGATTGCTTGCGCACTTCGAGGATGCGCTCAGCGTCGTGCGCTGTGGTGACAGAGCCTTCGACCAGTGAAAGATCGTAAGGTCCATCCGAGATGGCGCTCGATGCTTCCGGAAAATTGGCGATCTCGACCGCGCCTGCGACCGCGAGCAACTCGTCCTCGCAGTCAAGCAACGACAACTGGCAACCGTCGCAGGAAGCGAACTTCCAGACCGCGAGCCTGGGGCGCGGGCGTGCCGTCATGTCAAATCTCCCGGAGCGCGAAGATGCGCGCGACCTTACTGTAGGGCACGACCGGCCCATCCTTGCAGACGAACTCCGGGCCGAACTGGCAGTGGCCGCACAGCCCGATGGCGCACTTCATGTTGCGCTCCATTGAAAGGTATATCCGCTTTTCACTGACACCCGCGCCGCGCAGGGCATTCATGGAGTATCGCATCATGATCTCCGGCCCGCAGACCATCGCCACGGTGTCATGCGGATCGAAGGCGGTGCGCTTAATCAGCGAGGGCACCACGCCGGCATTGCCATGCCAACTCGCGTCCGCGTGATCGACCGTAACGGTTAGGTCCACATCGAGGCGCTGGCGCCATTGCTCCAACTCGTGCCGGTAGAGGATGTCGCCAGGATTGCGGCAGCCGTAAAGGATCGAGACGCGGCCGTAGCGGTCCCGGTTGGCGAGGATGTGATAGATCGCCGGCCGCAAAGGCGCGAGGCCCAGCCCTCCAGCCACGATGACAACGTCGGAGCCTTCCGCCCCTTCGACTGGCCAAGAAGTACCGAACGGGCCGCGCAAGCCCGCGGCCGCGCCAGCTTCAAGTGCGGACAGCGCCTTGCTTACAGCGCCAACATTGCGCACCGTATGGACGAACGTGCCTTCTTCCGCTGGATCGCCGCTGATGCTGATCGCGGATTCGCCCACGCCGAACGCATAGAGCATGTTGAACTGCCCCGGCTCGAAAGCGGGCCGTTTTCCCGACAGCGGTGCGAGTTCAAGCGTCACCGTGTCCCGCAACTCGCGGGTAACGCGGACGGTCCGGTAAAGCTCCGGCACGAATGGATCGGAAAGCGGCGCCAAGCTCAAGTCAGCCTCTCCCATAAACGTCGATGATTTGCAGCCTCGTGTGGTCGAGCCGTTTCACGAGGATAGAGAGAACGCTCTTCATCATTTCGTAGCCGAGGTTGTGATCGGTATCGCATTTGCCGCGCAGGCATTTCGCGTCCAAGCCGATTGCCCGCGTAAGCGTCGTGGCGCGCGCGTCGAACATCCAGCGATAGGGAGCCACGAGCCACGAAGCGCCTGCAACCTCGCCGTCGGTCAAGGTCTCGAAGACGATGGGTTCCTTGCCGGGCGCTACGATCTCAAGCGCGACCTTGCCCTGCCGGATCAGGAAGAATTCATCCGCAGGGTCGCCTTCGCGGAACAGATATTGCCCGGCGGTAAAGCGGTGGTTGCGCGCACACCCTGCCAGAAGCTGGATGTGCTCCGGGCTGAAAGCGGCAAAGAACGCGTGCTCCTTCAATATTCGATCAAGCCCCTCCATCGCTCTCCTCCTTCACGCATTGGCTTGCCCTGATGGCGGCAGCCTCTTCGGTGATGTCTATGCCCGTGGGGCACCAGGTGATGCACCGGCCGCAGCCGACGCAACCAGGGGTGCCGAATTGATCGATCCAACTCGCGAGCTTGTGGGTCATCCATTGCCGGTAGCGCGCGGCGCCCGAGGTGCGGACCGCGCCGCCGTGGACGTAAGAGAAATCCAGAGTGAAGCAAGAGTCCCACTTCTTCACGTGTGTAGCGCTGAAGCCGTCGAGGCTGGTGTGGTCTTCCACCGTGGTGCAGAAGCAGGTGGGGCAAACCATGGTGCAATTACCGCAGCTAAGGCAGCGGCGAGCGACCTCCTCCCAGCGGGGATGGCTCAGGCTGGCCTGAAGCAACTCCTTGAGGCCATCGGTGTCGAGGTGGCGGCCCATCTGTTTCGCGGTGTTATCGATGATCGCGTCTGCCGCCGCGAGATGGGCGCCGGTGGTGGGTTCGTGGGGCAGCTCCGCGAGCAAGGCGGCGCCGGCCTCGCTGCCAACCTCGGCAAGAAACCGATGCTGTGTGCCGTCCAGAAGCTCGGTTAGGCTCAAATCGAAGCCGGTATCGGCCTTGGGGCCGGACTGCATGGAAACGCAGAAGCAGGTTCCGCCGGCCTGGCTGCAATTCACCGCGACAATAAAAACGTTCGCGCGCCGCGTCGCATAGGCCTCGTCGCGGTATGGCCCCTCGCAAAAAACGCGATCCTGAATCGCGATGGCATCGAGGTCGCAAGCCCGGACGCCGAGGAAAGCGAGCTTCGGGACAGACACCTCCTCGCGCGAGATCGTGAAACCGTCTGGGGTCTTTTGCGCCGACCAAAGCGTTTGAGCCGGTGGATGCAAGAAGCGCTTCCAGGATTGCGGCCCAGCCGCGTAGCCGAAGAAAGCGCCATCTTCCCGCGGCTCCAGCCCGTAGCGCCCTGCATCCTGCCGGTCCCGGAAACCGGCCGGCAAGTCTCCAGAGCTTGCTATTTCGTCATAGACGATAGCGCCATCGCGCACGCGCGGCCCTAGCACCGTATAACCCTGCCGTGCCAGCGCCACGATCAGAGCCTGAAGGGCATCGGACGATAGAACCGCTTTCGAGCCTGCTGTCATGGTGTCTTGCA
>Ga0182021_10010849_pt1 | contig 10807 bp, 10 predicted proteins | sample 612E3MmetaG_FD_120493 | JGI IMG/M metagenome (GOLD analysis project Ga0182021, IMG submission 120493) | Permafrost microbial communities from Stordalen Mire, Sweden - 612E3M metaG (Illumina Assembly) | ecosystem: Environmental > Terrestrial > Soil > Wetlands > Permafrost | place: Sweden...
ATTCCGCTCAAGATGTATGGCGAAGAAGACGATGTAAAAGGATTGGCCGTCTTTTTGGCATCAAGGGCTTCCAATTATATTACAGGCGGAATTTTCCCCGTGGATGGAGGATTTTCAGCGCAGTAAAAACCAATGCCAAATCGCATCCTTCGGCTAACTTTGTTGGCATCGTCGTCGGCTTCCTCGACGTATAACCTAAAGGTCACACGTCAGTAATACGACTGCGGAGTCTCCTCCTTGCTCCACTGGCAAGGGACAGTTCAACTAGCGAGTTACAGTTCGCTTCGTTCCTGTAATTCGAGTTTCACTGCCGCCGCGTTAGCCTTTGACTGCAACTTGGCATAAAAGAGGGACAACAAACAGGACGCTTCTTTGTATGATCCCGTTACGGGAAAAGAAGTATTCCGTTTGTATTACCTTAACAGATATTCAAGGAGATATTTAAATGAAGATTCCACAATATGTGACGATAAGTGAAGTGAAGAGGATTTGCATGGACTTAGGCATAAGAGATTGGACAAAGATTAAAAAGCCTAATGTCACAGCAAAGGAAGCCAAAATAATTCTGAAAGTTGTGAATGTTAAAAAGATGCCGATTGCTCTTGAAGATTTTCGTATGGGGCTGGAAGTGGAGCTGGAACACGGGACAATGTTTGATGACGCGAATGTGACGAACAACCATCCTGTACTGACAGGCATGATCGTTCTCGCGCATATGAAAGAAACCCTTGATTATTACGAGAGGCTGGATGTTGCCGAAATAGAGGGCGACTTGCTCAAGGCCGTTTTGTCGAAAAATCTTGATAAGATTAGAATAAAATATAAAAAACTCATCAAGGCTCAGTCTGCCTTAAACAAAGCAGTATCGGCTCAATTGAAATAGATTTTTTGATTAATTTGAGGAAGGGATGAATGAAAAAAGTAAAAATCCTGTTATTATTTTTATCCGCGTTGTTTATAGTTGCCTGCGCGCCTGCTTATACACTGAATCATTCAGCGCCTGTTAATCCAATAAATTTACCGGGAGACGGAGCCGCTCATTATTGGGCTCAGAATGAATGGTGGTACTATACCGGTCATCTTAAAGCGGAAGACGGAAAAGAATACGGATATGAATTGACTTTTTTCAAAAGAATCACCAATGAAGATAAAATTCCTCAGTTCTTTATCCCCGTTCCGGCTCACTGGCTTAAGGATGTCGGAATGCTGGGGCACTTTGCCGTTACCGATATCACAAATAAAAAATTTGCGGCGACGGACGTCAATAACTTTTTAGGTTTACCATTTAAAGCTGACGATAAAAAATATGACCTCATGATTGACAAGTGGACAGCGCGAGAAGAAAACGGGAAGCATATTCTTTACGCTGAAATGGACGATTACCAGATTGAACTGGAGTTGGAAACAATCAAACCGGCGGCCTTCCATGGACGAAATGGCATTGTAAATAAGGGGGGAGACAATTCTAATTATTACTACTCATTCACGAACATGAAAACATCAGGAACTTTGTCCATTGACGGTAAGCCGGTTAAGGTTAGTGGAAAATCATGGATGGATCATGAGTATGGAACGATGAAACTCGCTTACCCGCAGACCGGATGGGATTGGTTCAGCGTTCAACTCGATAATAATCACGAATTGATGCTGTATGTAATAAGAAATGACAAAGATATAAAAAATAGTCACGTCGGAGGTACATTTATCCTGCCCAACGGGAAAACAATTCCTGTAAAACCGGAGGATATTGATATTAAAAATTTAGATTACTGGCATAGTGAACAAACCGATTCCGATTATCCTTCTTCATGGGAAATAACCGTTAAATCATTAAAATTAAAACTTAAATGTAAACCGGTCATGGCCGAACAGGAACTGGATTTAAAGCCGATGCCGTATTGGGAAGGTGGCATAATAATTAGCGGAACGTACAATAACAAACCTGTAAAGGGTAAGGGATACTTTGAATTGGTGGGATATTCTAAAAAATATCCTATAAATTATATAAATTAAGTGAATTCATTTTCTATTGAATTTAGATTCAACACAAGGCAATAAACTTTACAAGCTTATTGCCTTGTGTTATTGTGAAACTCCAATTCCGAAAGTGAAACGCATCGGAATTGGTAAGTTGAACAATCCCGCATCGCGGGATAGAAAACTCACTAAGGAGAAGTAACATGTCCGGCCATTCCAAATGGAGCACAATTAAAAGAAAAAAAGGCGCGATAGATGCTAAGCGCGGCAAGATATTTACCAAGATTATCAAGGAAATAACCCTGGCGGCAAGATTGGGCGGAGGCGATGTTGAAGGAAATTCGCGGCTCAGACAGGCGGTTATGCTCGCTAAAGAAGAAAATATGCCCAAGGACAACATTGAACGGGCGATTAAAAAAGGCACCGGCGGCGATCAGGGTGCGGCCGCTTTTGAAGAAATAACTTATGAGGGTTACGGCCCGGGCGGCGCGGCAGTTCTCGTGGAAATTATGACCGATAATAAAAACAGAACTGTGGCGGAAATCAGGCACATCTTTTCCAAGCACGGAGGCAATCTCGGTGAAAACGGCTGTGTAGCGTGGATGTTCGCGAAAAAAGGAAGTATCGTTATTGATAAAAAGGTTATTGATGAAGATGCCCTGATGGAACTGGCTTTGGAAGCCGGAGCGGAAGATGTGAAAAGTGAAGATGATGAATATGAAGTGATTACCGATCCCGCTTCATTTGAATCGATAAAAAAGGTGCTTGATGCCAAGGGAATAAAACATCTGGAAGCACGCATCAGTATGATTCCGTCCAATACCGTGAAACTGGGAGCGAACAAAGCCGAACAGATGTTGAAGATGATGGAAAAGCTCGAAGATAATGACGACGTGCAGAATGTTTACGCCAATTTCGATATAGATGAAGATGTCATGGCGAAGTTAAGTTAGAAAAATAAAATCTGTTTTATATCTTGTTCTGTTGAATGTTGTTTGGAAAAAGTAAATAATTTACGGAATAAAAAAATTGCGAATCTTAGGAATTGATCCAGGCAGTCATGTTACCGGTTACGGCATCATTGAAAAGAAGGGGAATTATTTGCGGCATGTCCTCCATGGTGAAATCAAAGCGAAAAAAGATTCACAATTATCCTCAATGTTAATTTCCATTTATCAGCAGTTATCCGAAGTAATCCGTGAGAACGCGCCTCAGGCAATTTCGCTGGAAAATATTTTTTACGGAAAAAATGTACGCAGTTTAATTAAGCAGGCTCAGGTCAGGGGCGTGGTAATTTTTGCCGGAGCTGATAAAGGTTTAAATGTTTTCGAATATTCACCATTGGAAGTTAAAAAAGCAGTAGTAGGTTATGGCAGGGCGGAAAAAAGACAAGTGCAGGTCATGGTCAAAGCCATTTTGAAACTGCCCGAGCTTCCTCCGGCGGATGCCGCGGACGCGCTGGCGACCGCGATTTGTCACGCTAATTTCTTAAAGGAAAAACCAATCTGATGATTGCTTTAATCAGCGGTAAAATTGTTTACAAGGGTATTTCTCATGTTATTGTTGATGTGCAGGGCGTCGGCTACCGTGTTTTTATTCCGTTGACGACTTTTTATGAATTGCCGGAAGCAGGACAAACAATCACTCTGCATGTTCATACCAACGTCAAACAGGATGCCATAAATCTATTCGGTTTTCACACGATTCAGGAAAGAGACCTTTTTCAATTGATGATTTCCGTCAGCGGCATCGGACCGAGAATAGCCATGAATATCCTTTCCGGTATCTCCGCGCAGGATCTGCTGAACGCTATATCCGGCGGGCATGTCGAAAAACTGGTTAAGATTCCGGGAGTGGGCAAAAAAATGGCCGAGCGTCTGATTCTGGAATTAAAAGAAAAAGTTCTCAAGAAAATGATGCTGGAGAAAACGACGTCAACCGGTGTTGGTCCTGATGCCGGCGAGATTATCAGGGAAGATGTTCTTTCCGCTTTAGTGAATCTGGGTTATAAAAATAATGTGGCTCAGGATGCTTTGAATAAGGCTTTGCGTATTTCCGGGGAAGAACTGGAAATGGATAAGCTCTTGAAAAAAACCTTGAAAATTCTGGCCGGTTGATTGGAACGGATGAGGTATGGATATGGATAAACCGATAAAAAATTCTTTAATCAGTCCTGCCTGCGACGAAGAAGAAAGTGATTTTGAAGTTACTTTACGTCCGGCAAAATTAAAAGATTATGTCGGTCAGGAAAAAGTCAAGAGCAACCTGGCTATCTTTATCGAAGCGGCCAGAAATCGCCGCGAGGCGCTCGACCATGTTCTTTTATACGGCCCGCCGGGCCTGGGCAAGACCACGCTGGCTTATATTATTGCCAAAGAAATGGGCGTGGAAATCAAGGTTACTTCCGGACCGGTTATCGAAAGGCCGGGAGATCTGGCGGCGATTTTAACGAATATGCAGGAGCATGAAGTTCTCTTCATTGATGAAATTCACAGGCTTTCCCATGTGGTGGAAGAAATTTTGTATCCGGCCATGGAGGATTTTCATATTGATATTTTAATCGGGCAGGGACCATCGGCCAGATCAATGAAACTGGACATTCCCAAATTCACCCTGGTGGGAGCGACAACACGGGCCGGTTCGCTGACTTCTCCTTTGCGTGACCGTTTCGGCATGCATTTTCGTCTGGAGTTTTATTCGCCGGAAGAACTCAGCATTATTATCAAAAGATCCGCTTCAATTTTAGGTGTAAAACTTGCCGCCGCGGGAGCCGAAGAGTTGGCCAGGCGCGCGCGGGGCACGCCGCGCATCGCCAACCGTCTGCTCAAGCGCGTCCGTGATTATGCCGAAGTAAAAGCGGACGGGACCATTGACGGGAAAATCGCGCGGGAAGCGCTGGATGCCTTTGAAGTCGATCAAAAAGGCTTTGATCAGATGGACAGAAAACTGCTCCTGACGCTGATAGAAAAATTCAACGGCGGGCCTGTCGGAGTAGAGAGCCTGGCCGCGGCCATTGGCGAAGAAAGGGTGACGATTGAAGATGTCTATGAACCGTATCTGATTCAGGAAGGTTATCTGCAAAGAACTGCCCGTGGAAGAATCGCCAGTGCCAGAGCTTATGAACATTTTGGCCTGAAGGCGTCCGGCAAACAAAGTGAAATATTTTAGTATGTGGGGCTGTTGAAAAACATTCATCTGCGGCGTTGCGCTGCCAACCGCACCGCTCAACGTATGTAAATATACGCCTCGCGATACGGTTCTTGCCCCGCTAAAGCGGGACAGTTCAACTAACGAATTCCAGTTTACAGTGTAACTGTAATTCGAGTTTCACTGCGCGCTTTGCCTCTGGGCATTTTTGAACAGCCCCGAAACAATGGGTTTTTAAAAAACTTTGCTGTCGCTAATTATGAATATGAAAAAAAGAACAGGGATAATAATTCTAATAATTCATACTATTATCATTCTCTTGGTATTTCCTTATGACTATTTTTCTAATTCATCTAAAGAGTCGTGGCCATTCTTTTTCGCATTCTTCATAGATTTTCCTGCATCGATACTATTCCATAAAATAATTAGTTTATTGAAAATAATTACGAATAACAATTCCCTTGTTTTTTGGTGGCTAACTTTTTCACATTTTTTTCTTGGAGCAATGTGGTGGTTAATAATTGCAACAGGAATTATGAAATTGGGTAAATTAGTACGGCGCCAAATAAAATCATAGTGAAGAGAGACCGTTTTATTCTATGAAAATGTTAATGCACATCTGCTGCGGGCCTTGTACGATTTATCCCCTGAAGGAATTAAGAACTCAGGGGCATCAGGTCACCGGTGTTTTTTATAATCCCAATATTCATCCTTATCAGGAATACCAGAGACGCCAACAGACTCTCAAGGATTACGCTGACAAGACGTTTTTAAATATTGTCTGGCCGGAAGGTTATCCGCTGGAAGAATTTTTAAGCGCTGTTTCGACGTTAAAGGAAAATGAAAGATGCGCCTTCTGCCTGAGAGATCGTTTGGCTTATACGGCGGAATTAGCGATTCACGAAAAATACGATTGTTTCACGACAACCCTTCTTTACAGCAAATACCAAAAGCATGATTTGATTCGGGAAATCGGAAAAAATTTAAGCCAGCAATTTGGAATATTCTTTTATTATCAAGACTTTCGTACCGGGTGGGCAGAAGGCGTAAAAATATCAAAGGAACTTGAAATGTACCGCCAGCCTTATTGCGGCTGTATATATAGCGAAAAGCAACGATTCTATAAATAACCATTTCGCTTTCTTCGGCTAACTTTGTTGGCATCGTCGTCGGCTTCCTCAACGTATTATTATATACGACACCCAGTTCAGCCAGGTCTTTTTGACTTGGCTGAAGATAATAAAAGTATGGTGAATTGATGAAAGGTCGAGTCCAAAAGACTCGACCGAACTTAGGGGAGATATTATAAATAAGTTCGATAACTTACACATAAAATGCATAAACTGTGGCTTATTTACCACACAAAGACAGAAAACATCTGGTTTTATCGATCTGCATTTAGACAAAAACATAATCATTACAATATGATATATTTTATGATGAATATCGCAAAATATGGTACGTTACTTGCTGTTATTTAGGTATCAAATTTTAAATTTTGGATTCAAAGATATGAATTTACAGCGTACGCTTAAGAAAGAAATAAGTTGTTTCAGCATCGGTTTGCATACCGGCCGTAAGGTCAATATGAAGATAAAACCGGCGCCGACAGATACGGGTATCGTATTCATACGCACGGATTTGCCGGGTTCGGAGCCGATTCACGCGCGTTATGACAATGTTTGTGATACTACACTGGCTACGACACTCGGTTCCAACGGAGTTACTGTTTCAACTGTAGAGCATCTTTTGTCGGCGTTCAGCGGTATGGGTGTTGATAATGCGATCATTGAGCTGGACTCTTTTGAAGTTCCTGTTATGGATGGCAGCGCGCTTCCTTTTGTGAATATGCTTAAAGAAGTAGGAACTCATTCGCAAAAGAAAAGTAAAAAAATGCTGATTATCAAGAAACAGGTTTCCGTAAATTCAGGTGATTCCACCGCGGTTTTATTGCCCGCAGATGAATTCAAGATAACTTATGAAATAGATTTCAAGCATCCCGTTATAGGCAGACAATCGTACAAGATGAGTTTTTCGGATGAAGAATATGAAAAAAATATTTGTGCCGCTCAGACTTTTGGTTTCTTAAAAGATCTGGAATTTTTGCAGGCAAAAGGTCTGGCGCTGGGCGGATCTCTGAAAAACGCTATTGTTCTTGACGATAATAAAATAATTAATAAAGAAGGACAACGCATTCCGGAAGTTTTTGTAAAACATAAAATTCTCGACGCCATCGGCGATTTATTTTTGCTGGGAATGCCGATTATCGGTCATTTTGTGGCTTACAAATCAGGCCACCGTTTGAATAACTTGCTGCTGAGGGAATTAATGAGCAACAAAGATAGCTGGGAAATTGTTACCTGCATTAATAAAGAAGAAGCACGTAAGCGTTATTCTTTTAAAATTCCTTCCTTTAGAACTCTCGACGCCATTCAGGCTTAACCAAATTAACCTTGATTTTTATCGTCATGTTGCCTAGTATACCACTTTAAGATTTTACGTTGCGGGTGGTGTTTCTTTTTGTAGATTATTAATTCTCTTAAAGAAATGCCGTCATGACATCTGTTTTATGAATTATTAATTTTGCGGCAACTCTCAAGCAAATATTATAATGAAACATGATTACAGGGGGAATTATTTTCCTGTAATCGGATCATAGTGTTTTTATGGAAAAAGTAAAAAATAAATTTTACGGCGTGGTTATCTTCTTACTGGTTATTGTTTTTATCAGTTTCCCGGCTAATACCCACGCCATGGAACCTAAAATAACGGATGTTTTGATTACAAATGATTTGGAGAATGTCCTTTTGTACGCGCGTCTGGTCAATGGTTTCAAACCGGAAATGGAAATGGGGGTGCTGGCTGGAATTCCGGCAATATTTACAATATATCTTGATGTTTATCAGGAGAATTCTCTTTTATGGGATAAGAAGATAACCGGCAAGGAGATTAAACGCACCATGAAATATGATAATCTCAAAAAAACATTCAGTGTTTTAACGAACGGCAAAACGGATCCCGCTGTTTTTACCGATTTTGAAAGCGCGCAAAAGGCTATGACGGATTTTAATGGAATGATCGCTGTTCCACTGTCTTCGCTGGTTAAAGGGAAAAATTATTACGCTATGATTAAGGTCAAGATGGATAAGGTGCGTTTGCCTTTGCATATGGAATATGCTCTTTTCTTCGTCTCGCTCTGGGATTTTGAGACATCATGGTATCAGCAGAGATTCTCCTACTAGTGGATAATCTGATATTTTCCGAATAATTGTTTGGACAGCATTGATCAGCTCATGGAAGAGAAACAGAAAAAAAGCAGTGTTGATGAAAATGAATTAAAGAAACGCCGCCGTGAAAGAATTATCATGGTGGTCGTGGGCATTTTAGCGATCTCTTTTACCCTGATTGCGAGCCAAATTTTTAATAAAGATAATTTACCCCTTTCGACAAACATTTTTGTTTATGGTCTTACCAGTCTTAATTTTATTTTAATAGTATTCCTGCTCTTTCTGATTATCAGAAATGTCGTTAAGCTTTTTTATGAGCACCGCCGCGGGGTTATCGGTTCCAAATTAAGAACGAAACTGGTGGCTACTTTCGTCGGATTGTCACTGATCCCGACAATTCTGCTTTTCCTATTTGCCATCAACTTTCTCTCTTACAGTATTGAATTCTGGTTCAACATTAAGATCGGCGAAGCTTTGAACCGATCACTGGAAGTGGCTCAGGTTTATTATCAGCAGATGGAAGAACAGGCCAAATTTAATGCCCGTCAGATGAGCGCGGACATCACGAAGAATCGTCTCTACGAAAAGGAAAGGCTGGATTACCTGAAGAGTTTCGTTGGTCAGCGCCAGAAGAATTATAAAGCGGGTATGATCGAAACATATTTTGATTTTCAGAAAGAAAAGATTGTTTTTGCCGATACCGCCAATCCGAATATTGTGCCGGTAGCTCTAACTCCCAAAATTATAGAAGATATTTATTTAGGCAAAGAAGAATCCACGGTCCAACCAACGGACAGGGGTGATATCATTGTCGGTATCGTGCCTATTTTTTCTCCCGCTGTTCCGACGGAAGTAATCGGTCGTATCTCGGTAAGTTACTTTATTCCGAAAGGGTTTGTGGATAAATTAAGAAGTATCGCCAGCGCTTCGGAACAATATCACAGGATTGAATTATTGAAAAATCCGATTAAATCAAACTATATTATTACATTGTCCATCGTCACTCTGGTAATAATATTTTTGGCGACATGGTTCGGATTGACTCTGGCCAAGGGAATTACCGGACCGATTCAGGATCTTGTCCAGGCCACGAACAGAATCACAATGGGAGATCTGGACAGCCGGATTGATATTGAAGCCGATGATGAAATAGGACTTCTCGTTAAATCATTCAATCAAATGACCGGGGATTTGAAGAAAAGCAAAAATAGTCTCGAGGAGGCTAATATCAATCTGGAACAGCGGCGCAAATATATGGAAACAGTTTTGCGCAACGTTTCCGCCGGTATTATTTCCGTGGATAAAGCCGGAATGATTACGACTGTTAATAGAGCCGCGGAAAAAATGTTCGATATCAAATCAGAGAAAGTTCTTTTTCAGAATTACCGTGATTTAATGATTCCGGAACACATTTCTCTTGTTGACGAGTTTTTGCAGGAAATGAAAGAAAAGAATGAGGGCTTATTGGAGAAACAACTGGAAATTATGCTCAAAGATAAGGCTCTCACTGTTCTTGTAACGATTACCACTATTCAGGATGAAGAAGGTAATGATTCCGGTATCGTTGTCGTTTTTGAAGATCTGACTCAACTGCAGAAGGCGGAGCGCGCCGCCGCCTGGCGTGAAGTCGCCCGCCGTATGGCTCATGAGATTAAAAATCCGCTGACACCGGTTCAGCTTTCCGCGCAGAGACTCCAGCGGAAATATGAAGACAAATTAGGCGAAGACGGCTCTGTTTTTAAAGAATGCACTCAGACGATTATTGATCAGGTTGAAGTTTTGAAGAATCTGGTTAACGAATTCTCCCGTTACGCGCGGATGCCCGTTACGACGCCCGCGCCCAATGACTTGAACGCGGTGGTTGCCGAGGCCGTTTTACTTTTTCAGGATGCTCATAAAGATATCGTTTTTGAATTTAAACCCGCGGAAGGATTGCCGAAGTTTGATTTGGACGCGGAGCAAATAAACAGAGTCATGATCAACCTTCTGGATAACGCGGTGGCGGCTATTAGTAAGAAAACCGGTCGCGTTGAGATTTCAGTAGATTATGACGAACAGCATCATAAAGTTACCGTAGCTGTAGCCGACGACGGAGCCGGCGTTCCGTCCAGTTATAAAAGAAGAGTTTTTGAACCGTACTTTTCCACGAAGAAATCCGGAACCGGTCTGGGATTGGCAATTGTCAGTTCCATCATTTCCGATCATCATGGCCATGTAAGCGTTGCCGACAACAATCCCACGGGAACGATTGTTTCTTTTCAGTTGCCGGTTTCGCAGGTTTAGTGAGCCAAGCTGAGAGCGAATGGGATGAAGCTTGAAGCGTAAGTCGAATTATCCAATAGCCAAAGGCTATTGGAAACTATCCCTGAGCGAAGCGAACGGGATTAAACACTCGCCGGAGAGTCAGAACCCCAAAGCTTGCGTTGGGTTTCATACCCGTGATATATTGTAAAAAA
>Ga0182021_10010851_pt1 | contig 10807 bp, 11 predicted proteins | sample 612E3MmetaG_FD_120493 | JGI IMG/M metagenome (GOLD analysis project Ga0182021, IMG submission 120493) | Permafrost microbial communities from Stordalen Mire, Sweden - 612E3M metaG (Illumina Assembly) | ecosystem: Environmental > Terrestrial > Soil > Wetlands > Permafrost | place: Sweden...
AGGACCACGCTTTTCCAGCAAAGCTGAATCCAAAATGTATCGTCAATGGGGTGCAGATGTGGTGGGTATGACGCTTGTTCCAGAATGCGTTTTAGCAAGAGAAGCAGAAATCTGTTACGCTTCCATTTCAACCGTAACCGATTACGACGTTTGGAAAGACCACGTAGTATCCGTCGAGGATGTTTTGGCAACAATGAAAGCAAACATCGAAAACGTCAAACGTATAATAGCTCAAACAATCGCTAACTCACCCAATGAATGCAACTGCGGATGTAACCAAGCTCTAAAAGGCGCATTTGTATAACGGAGAAGAAGCGACATGAATGAAACAGACAAAACTGTCGATCTTAAATCCAAAGTTCGAAGAATTCCAGAGTTTAAAGGCGTAGTCTTTTGGGATATCACTCTGCTCTTAAAGGACAAAAATTTCTTCCATGAATCAATTAAACAATTAGCTGATCATTACCGAGACGAAACTATTGATGCCATCGTTTCAAACGAAGCCCGCGGATTCATAGTGGGTGCAGCTTTGGCGTACGAGTTAGGAGTCGGTTTTATTCCCGTACGAAAAAAAGGCAAGTTACCCTTCAAATGCGTGAGTCTTACATACAACAAAGAATACGAGTGCGATACTATCGAAATTCATGAAGACGCCATCAGGAAAGGTGAGAGTATTTTGATAGTTGATGATTTACTTGCAACCGGTGGAACCGTGAAAGCAAACATCGAACTAGTTGAGAAATTAGGTGGCAAAGTTGTTGGCTTAGGCTTTCTAATTGAACTCGGTTATTTGGACGGAAGAAAAGCAATTGGTAACAAATATGATGTGTATTCGCTGATTCAATTAAAAACGACAAACGGCTAGAAATTGTGTAAATAAGCTTCAACATTTGAGAGCATAAGAATAGCATTCATCTATTCTGTTTCTGAGTGTCCGAAAAAAAATAAATGGATGTGGTTTGCTTTCTTTGTGCTCTGGGGAAAGCATGTTTTGCAAGCCCTCAACTTCTTCTAGCAGGTTATCTTATGATAACGACGGGTCTGTCAAGTTGATTTTGTTGTTGTGACTATACTGCAACACAGATTTAATAGCGATGTTTCAGCAACTGCATATGTAAAAGAGGTTGAGATTTTGGAAAATGTGTTTGCTAACATAGGTGCTGCAATAGACATTAATTCTGTGGTAGAGAAGACTCAGACTCTTATGAGGCATGCGTTTGTTTTTATAACTGTTGAACCTGATTCAACCAAAAGTGCACTTGAGGATTTGAAAAATGTTGCGGGGTGTGGTTGAGCTTTACAATTCTCGTGGAGCTTATGATATTATTGCCAAAGTAAGCGGTGAATCTTTGGAGGATCTTCGTGATGTGGTTTTCAAACAGATACAAAATCTTGACAATATCACGTCAACTTTAACATTGATGTTAGTTTGAGTCTCCAAATACTTCTGACAATTATTGATAAATTCTATGAAATTTATGTCTTCGTTCATTAGACTGTAATAGAAATTTTTGTATTTAGATTGAAGCCGCTCAATTATTTTTATTTCGAGGGAACTTCAACTGACCCAAATGTTTGTTCAAAAGCATTCCTGAATTCTCCATTACGCCGAGGGATATCATCTTTCTTTGCGTCAATATGCTTTTTGGAAACGATTTGAGGTTAAGAATGCAAAAGTGATTTCGTAGTTTTTAAGTAGATTTCAAATGTATTATCAGAGAACAATACAAAAACAACTTTTGCAATTTTATCTTCTTTTTCCAGAAAATCCTTTACCGTTTTGACTGCTATTAAGCTGGCTTCTTCAATAGGGTAACCATAGGCACCTGTGCTAATTGATGGAAACGCAATTGTTTTGAGTCCCTTAGCAACTGCTAGTTTCAGCGAATTCCTATATGCCTGCTTCAAAAGTTCAGATTCGACATGGAATCCTCCCAACCAGACAGGCCCCACTGTGTGAATAACATATTTAGCTTTCAGGTTGCCGCCTGAAGTAATTACTGCTTTTCCAGTAGGCAGACCATCAGGCCATTCAGTTTCCCTTATACGTTTGCATTCTTCGAGAATTTTAGGTCCGCCTTTACTATGTATTGCTCCATCTACTCCCCCACCGCCCATCAGCGAAGAATTTGCCGCATTAACAATGGCATCTGTTTCAATTTCGGTGATGTCGCCTTTGATTAACTCAAAGATTGCGTTTCCAACTTGAAATTCCATAATAATATTCTCTCAGCTTTCTATATAACTGTACTAATCAAAGACCATAAAGCTGAACCCATAAAGTAAGCTCCAAAACCAATGAAGACTGCAACACAAAAAAGTGTAATTCCCATTCTTACACTCTCGTTCCAAAATCGCTGCGACTTAAAAATCACTAATGCAGTTATAGTGTACCATGAGAAGTCAATTAACCAATGAACTCCAGCGAATATTGAAAAGCCAACAAACCCAAACAGCCGGGCGTTTAGTATGAGTGTTGTGCCAATGGTTAACCACCACAAAATGAAGCCGGCATTAACTGCTGTTGTATAAACTCCAGCAAATATGGAATCCAGCTTGAAACTTACCTTTGATTTCTCCCTTTTGCTTCTGTTTCTGAATGTTTGTATACCCATAAGAATCATCAAGAGTCCTCCAACCGCTCCTACTACGACCTGTACAATGCTTGGAATATTAAATTGGCTGAGTAAAAAGAAAATTAGAAACATCAACGGAAACTCTACTATGCCGTGTCCAAGAGCAATCAATGCTCCAGCACCTTTGCTTTTTGCTGCTTTCTTTAATGTAACGGCAAATAATGGTCCTGGCATTAGGACGCCTGAGAGTGAAATAAGCATGACCGAAGCTAGGAATAAATAGAAATCAGTTATGTATTGCAAGCTTCACCATAACCCATGGCGCCTTTTAATGAGTTTTGCCATGGTTTGCTATAAGCCTTTCATGATTCTGTAACAAAAGCATCGACAAAACACAGTGCTATTCACTCTTTTTGCGTTTCAAAAGTTTACTTTGCATTTCGACGATTTCAGTGCTATCTTTTGCTGTAACATAATTGTCAAGCAACATGGCGTTTAGATCGAAAAACGTGTGTCCCCAAGTGAAAATTGACAAAAGCTCATGTGATTCTTTTTGAAAGCCAGCAATATATAATGCGGCAGCTATGGCTTCAGCAGTAGTCAACTTGGTAAGCTTCCCAAAATTAACAGCGTTTCCCGCGATAAGAATGGGTAAGCAACGACTTGTTCCTTTAACGTGATCACCCATGACTTTTTCGGCATGTTCCCAACTGCAATCCAACGCAGCCAACCCAAACTGCTCAATTCGTTCTCTGTCTGCAGGTGAAAGAGCTATTTCGCCGAAAGGATTTAGCACTATGGCTCGTTTTGGTAGAAACCGTGTCTTAGTAACTATCCGGGCAAATCCACGTCGTTTCAATCTTAAGGCAGTGTTTTTTTTAGGATCATCTTGGGCAGCATGATAAATGGTAATTCGCAAGGGAAACTTTGGAGCAGAGGTTTCGGCGTTATCTTCCACTTGGTTTGCGCACCTTCAAGTGACTCATCGGGTCATCCAAAACTTGTGGAATCCAATCAATAATGTCTGTAGCAACCATGTGAAACCCGATTTCTTCTGCGACAAAATCACCAGCAGCCCCATTAACAAACGCTCCGGCCACTGCAGATTCAAACGGGTCGATATGTTGAGCCATTAAACCGCCAACAATACCGCTTAGAACATCACCTGTACCTCCAACAGTCATACCTGCGTTTCCGGTAAAATTGAATTTAAATCGGAAGGCATCACATATTACGTCAACTTTGCCCTTCACTAAAACGACGGCGCCGAGTTTTTTTGCGGTTTTCTGCACTGCCAAAGCGCGTTCGTTTAGATTTTCGGGCAAAGTTTCGCCTGTAAGTATGGTATATTCGCTTGCATGAGGCGTCAAAACCAACGGCACTTTCAGGGGTCTTTTAAACTTTGCAAACGCTTTAAGCCCATCCGCATCCAAAAGCAATGATTTACCCGCCTTCTCAACTTCTTTAACACATAACTTAACGAATTCTAATGTTTCAGGGCTCAAACCTAAACCAGGACCCAAGGCAACAGTATCAACCAAGCTCAAATAAGGAATGAGCGTCTCCATGTTGCCTGGATTCAAATTGGCTCCCTCAAGCTTCACAGTTATCAGGTCAGGAGACATGGACGAAATAGCGTAAGCTGCCTTGGCAGGAGCGGCAAGATAAACGAGATCCACACCTGTCCGCATGGCTCCAAGCGAAACCAGCGTAGGCGCTCCATAGTAAACTTCGCTTCCGCCGATAACAAGGAGTCGCCCGAAATCGCCTTTATGAGCTGTTGGGTTACGCGGCTTTTTGGCAAGATAAATGTCACCTGGACCAGTGTAATGCTCCATTTCCTTTGGCAAACCTATCTCTGCCAAAGTCAATTCGCCGACGTATTTTTTTGCTTTTTTTAATCCCGTTTTTTCTTTATGGAAAGTTACTGTGAGATTGGCTTTTACTGCTGTACCTAAAACTTCTCCTGTGTCCGAGTCTATGCCTGTTGGGACATCGACTGCTATTTTAAAAGCATCTAAGGAATTAATGTATTCAACTGTTTGGGCTATTGGCGGCTTAAGTTGCCCCTTGGTTCCAGTTCCCAACAAAGCATCAACCACAATATCCGCCGATGTTTGAGGTATAGTGGAACTATCTTTTACTTCAATTAATGAAACTTTATCTTGCAAAAACTCAAGAATCAACCAGTTTTTCAATGCAGCTTCATGATTGATGTCTCGAGCCTTACCCACAAGAATAACCGTCACGCGGTATCCAGCGTCTAAAAGATGTCTTGCAGCTACAAAGCCATCGCCTCCATTTCCGCCTAAACCGCAGAAAATAGCAATTTCTTTTTCTTTGGGAAAACGTGAAATTATTTCCTGAGCAATGTTACAGCCTGCGTTTTCCATTAGTTGAAGCAAGCTTATGCCATAATATTCAGCGTTGACTTCTAAGGCATGCATTTCTTTGCTTGAAATAAAGTCGCCATTAATTTTTGTTTGCATGTTTAATGCCTGGGTATTTTATTGCTCAGGTTAAAAAGATAAGGCTATCCATGTTGGTATACAAAAGCATCAACCAAACACACTAAAAAATTACTTATTTTTTGGTCGATGGGTTTTTTCCTTGTATTCTCTTGAAATTATCATAGTTGATGTCACAAGAACGTTCGGGACAGTTCTCACTTTATCTGAAACAAAATCCTGTAGCTTTTCCAGATCAACTGTTGCCATTCTTGCAATGAATCGTACTCGCCGAAAACTACATCTGCGTCCATAACCTCTTCGAATTCAGTCATTTTTTTAGCAACTTCCCTTTCTGTGCCTGAAGCAATTTTAAAAAGAACATAAGATAAAACAGACATAACTTCAACCGTTTTATTGAAGTAACAATCCTTAATTATTTTTCCGTCGACCAAATGGTTTCAAAAAGTTTATTCGATAGTACATGCTTATTCTAACTTGAATTTCTAAGTATTCATTAAAAGAAAAATGGAAATAAGGTGTGTTATTTGAAGAAGAAAATATTTAATCTATCAAGTTTTGATGCCCTTTTGATTACAGATATGCAAAAAGATTTCTTGCCAGGTGGAGCCCTTCCCGTTGAAGGTGGGGACGAAATAATTCCTGTTCTTAATGCGTACGCAAAACGTTTTGGAGATGCAAAAGTGCATATTTTTGCATCTAGAGATTGGCATCCATCCAATCATATCTCGTTTAAAGCGCAGGGCGGTCCATGGCCTCCTCATTGCATACAAGATACAGACGGCGCCAAGTTTAGCCCTAACCTCAAACTACCGTCTGTAGCCGCGGTTATTTCCAAGGCAACCAATCCTGAACATGAAAGCTACTCGGTTTTTGATGGAACAAGCTTCGCTCATGAGCTGAAAATGTGCGAAGTTAAACGGCTTTTTGTTGGCGGGTTGGCAACGGATTATTGTGTTGTGAACACAGTTCTTGATGCACGCAAACTTGGTTTTGAGACAGTGGTGCTTATGGATGCAACACGAGGCATTAACGCAGAATCAGGCGACGTGGACCGGGCAGTTGAAGCGATGCTTAAGGCTGGAGCGCAACAGGCCACAAACGATGATTTTCCTGATGCAGTTGACAGCTTACCTTTAGAGGAAACGGAACCTGACTCATTAGCGGAAAAGTCTTCAGAGCGGGCGGATGTAAAGAAAAAAGCTCGAATGCGTTCTCGAGGGCCAGCAAGACAGGTTCGCACAGAGAAGAAAAGCTGATTTTTCTCGAAGTACACCGAACCTTATATAATCATGAATTCTTTTTTTTAGAAATTTTTTTTAGAAAACCAAACTGTAACCCTACTACTTAACCGAGTGACAGATTTGCTCTCTATCTGATTGTATTAGCAGAGAATTGATTGCGCTTGGCTTTTTTCGTAACAATACCCGGCAATTCGTTTGCTTTGAGCTAAAATTTTGAATTTGTTCTTAGTCATTTCGGCATTTTCGTTCAGTTAATCAAGACGTGATGCGTTTTTGGTTGAAAGTAGTCTTTATGAGGGGTCTGGGTTTGACTTAATTTGTTTACCCAAGTCTTATTAGCAATTGATTTTCAGATTTTCAGCAGTCACAGCTCTATTTACTAGTGAGGCGAAATACAATCAGATTGGTTTGTTATCGAAATCCCTGCGAATGATCACTTTTAACTACAAATAGTTAAAAAATAACGTGCAAATTTGCTTGATTATCATTAAACAGTTAAAACTACATGTTAACCGACATATTTGTCATGGCAAAAAATCGAAAAATGAAACTTTGAAAAAAAATAGAACACTTGTAAAAAATGAGCTGCCACTTGACACTTTTGGATTTTTTATTGCTCACCTATAACTTGGATAATTATTGTTCTTTTTCTTGGGTAAACATCGGTTTCTACAAATAGCAATGACTGCCAGGTGCCAAATGTTACCTTGCCGTCAATTATGGGAAGCGTTTTGTCTGGTGGCAGAAGCATAGATCGCAGGTGGGAGTGGGCGTTAGAAGGGTGAAGGTATCTTTTTTGTTTTGGTGCAAGCTCTTCAAACAGAATCTTGATGTCTTCAAGAAGGGCCTCATCGTTTTCTGTTAGAATCAGAATGCCTGTTGCATGAGGGGCAAAGACGTGTGCTATCCCGTTTTTGATGCCTGAAAGTGAAACTTCATCTTGGATTTTGTCGCTCAAATCAACAAAATCTATTTCGCCTTTAGTGGTGAAGCTAAAGCCCTTGTTCACGACTTTAAAGCTTGACATTGCGCGTTTCCTCTCCTGATTGTTTAGGTTGCAGATAGTTGAAAAATGTTTCTAGGTCTATTGTTTTGGTGTACAGCTGGCAGCTTGTCTTTCTGGTTTTGCATGTCTTAGTGGCTTGCTTCTTCGGAAACCGAAGGGCTAAAAACAAACAAACCATGAATAATTAGTAAGCAACATGTAATTCCCAAATAGTATATGCCCGTCATTTTAACTTTTAAATGTATAAAATATCCACTCCAGATAACTTTCGATTAACAAAAAACATTGCCCTGAAGGATTTTAAGAATTTGTTTGCCAAAAAGGTAAGAGGCACCCATTTCAAAGCCCAAAAAATGTCTGTAAGTATCAAAAAAATTGTTTTTTAGGTCAAACCAACTTTGCTTTACGTGTAAAGCAGCCCATTTTAATGGAAAAGCCCCTACTTCCGATATTAACAACTTGTTTTAATGCTTAGCTACTTTATTTTTTCTTCATGATCATCTTTTAGGTGTATGTATATTTAACCTTCGTCGATATTCGATTTTTCTGTGCCGCTAATCAGGTAAAACAAAGCCAACAGAGTGTAAAGTGCGTTCTGTTAATTTGTTTGTATGCCACTCAAAAAGGATAAACAATAAATCCCTTGAATTGCCCCTTAACTTTTGATGTAGCCTTGAGACATCAGTATCTCGCCTTAGTATTTACAATGATTATGGTTGGAGTGTTAGCTTTCATTGGCTCAGCGCATTTCGGGTCGGCACAAATTGGTACGAACGAAAATGGCGTAATCAATACTGATACAACCTGGGCTAAAGCGGGCAGTCCATATAATTTGATTGGAAATGTTACAGTAAACCAGAGATTACTCTAACATTAGAAGCAGGAGCAACGGTGGACCTCAACAACTATTACATGACTGTTAACGGTGCTTTGGTTGCAAAAGGTACAAGCACTGACAAGATACAAATAAATGGCGTGAGTGGAATGGGTCCCTTTATGCCGCCGCCCGCACCTAACCCCTATCTTTTTACTTATGGAATCAACTTTACAAAACTAAGCGTTGGATATGATCCTAAAACTAGTTCTGGAAGCATAATCGAAAATGCAATCATCAACTCAACTACATTAGCTCTTGAGAGTGCGCCGAAACTGGATAACAATGTAATTACGGGCTACATTACCTCTAACGGAACGTCAGTAATTTCAAATAATGTTGTTGCGGGCGAAATCGATCTAACTGGGCCTTCCACAGTTTTAAACAACCAAATTAACGGTTCAGTTCAGGTACAGACCAACGTTATCGGTGGAAACATAGAAGATAGCAGCAATCCACAAGGGACACCAGTGATTTCAAATAACATAATTACAGGAAGCGGCATAAACGGAGTAGGAATCAGTTTTTTGACACTTTCTGCAACTAATTACCATTTCTGGAAATACAATAAGTGGTTGCAGTGCGCAAGGCATTGCAGCAGAAGGCTTCGGAGTCATCGAAAATAATTTGATTACAAACAATCATGATGGCATCGATATTGACGGACCTAATACTGTGATAAATAACACGATAGAAAACAACTACATAGGCATTCAACAAGTCAACAATTTTGATTTCCCAACTGTCATCTTTAACAATTTACAAAATAATTCTTACAACCTCTTCCTATCTCATTTAGTTACAAACAACGTAAACACAACTTACAATTATTGGGGAACAACCAACCAAACCGAAATCAGCAACACAATCTATGACAACAAAGACGATTCCAATTTAGGCACAGCAAATTTTGTTCCATATCTAACTGCTCCTAACGAATCAGCATCGCCATCACCGTCAGTCCCAGAGTACCCAGCAATCACAACTGTTATTGTAATGCTGGCAATTGTAATATTGATGATAGCACAAAAAAGAAAATCGTCAAAAACTTAGTTTGGGCGATGCTTTTGTATACAGCCACATTCGAGTCGCTTTTCCGATGAGTGCTTTGAAGTCAAGTGACTCACGCAAAGTTCTTGAGGTCGCTAAATATTTGACACGTTTAGCTCTTGTTTTCTTGGATAGCCGTTATTTCCGGAAGTGCTATTCTTCTCTGTCCGTTGCCATCTGTGATGGTCAATAATCCGTGTAATACAAACATCACTGCACTCACTCAACAGATTTTTTGGATCAAGCGATGACGTGCATTTACCGCCTTTTAGACAGGCGCAGCACATGCAATAGTGCACCTGCAAGAAAACAACGGCGAAAAAAGCCCCAAGACAACATTAGTTCATTGATTTTGTGTCTAGTGAAAACTTATTAAGTGATCACTCATTATCGCTCTTCTGAATTTTGGGAGTTACCCTTTTTCAGTGAGAGGGGTTTAGTCTCGCTCAGCAACCAAAGAAATTGTGTCATTTGGCGTATTTGCGGACTTTGTAAAATTTTTAGAAAAGGACCCTTTGCTTGACAGCAAATGAGACAGATTTTTTCAGTGCCAATTTTCTGATTAAGCACTTTTGAATCGCGATCGATTTGAGTTAATGATCGTGCGCAGGTGGGTTCGCGAAAATAGACGGCTAACATTATTGACGCTGTTTACCTAGCACTCCTGTTGCACTAAATAAAAAATACCGCGGGAATCTTCCGACCAGTTTTAAGCAGATCTTGATGTCGCGACAGAAAAAAAATTATCGCCAATTCTAGAGGTATCCAGAAATTTTCTAAGTTACCCAGAGCGCTAGACGTTTTTTTTATTACTTTTCTTGCTTGTAAAATAACGGTTGATCGTTAAACTTTGTTTAACAAAATATCGTGTTTTACGCCTTGTTTTGGAGTAAACTACTTGTAATTATGGTGTTCTTGTGCGAATTATTAAGGATGCAAAATTCATTAATTTTTTGCTATGGAAACGATAATTTAAACTGTTAATTTAAGCTTGAAATCTCAAAATAGCTTTATTTTAGCCTTATAGCTATGTGCCTTGAGAGAGTGGCATGGAGAATATCGGGGCCTCATATAAGTACCCTCGAAAATCTCCATGCGAAGCAAAAGCTAATTTTTTCGTATAACCTTCGACCACTTTTACAGTTTTTTCCCAAATTCCGAAAACTTTGCGGATTTAGCACACAAACTCTAAAAAAGATAAATTTTGCAATCGAGCCTAAAGTTTAAATAAATTCTTCTTAGACAAATATTTTTTTGTTTTAGACAAATCAACAGTCAGCTCGTCTGACGGCTTTTATAACAAGTTTAGAAAAAAAGCTCACCTTCTTAGTGACAGATATTACCTTTGAGAATTTTGTTCAATTTGTTTATTGAGTTGCTCGTAACCAACTTCTACGCGGAAACTTGTCTGAGGCTGCTTACTTCTCAGTCGATGTTGCATTATGTAATTTTGATGATATTTTTTTGTAGCTTTTTTAGGATTTTTCGCTCGTGCACCACTGTTTGTTGGTAGAATTTTGCTTCTAATAGGCTTCATTTTGAAGTTTGTTGGATTCAGCGTTAACTTTTCTAAGCTTAATGTAGCCTAA
>Ga0182021_10010852_pt1 | contig 10806 bp, 8 predicted proteins | sample 612E3MmetaG_FD_120493 | JGI IMG/M metagenome (GOLD analysis project Ga0182021, IMG submission 120493) | Permafrost microbial communities from Stordalen Mire, Sweden - 612E3M metaG (Illumina Assembly) | ecosystem: Environmental > Terrestrial > Soil > Wetlands > Permafrost | place: Sweden...
ACTATCCTCTCATACTTCGATCGGGTATGCGACGGTAGGCCCCTTCGGGTCATTGGGACGATGCGGCATCGTCTTCACTCGAACTGGAAACTCATGATTGAAAACGTGAAGGATCCAATTCACGCGGGCATCCTGCATGCGTTCTTTTCGATCTTCGGCATTTGGCGCGCAGACCAAGAGACAGAGGTGAAAGTCGATTCGTCGGGGCGCAGTAGCGTGCTCGTTTCAACGGCCAGTTTTAAGCGCGCCGCCAAAGAAGGCGCTGATGAAACATCATCAGCAACTGGCGAATTCAATCTCGAAGACAAACGACTCATTGCTCATCAACGTGAATATGAGCATGGTACCGGAGCTATTCTCACTATTTGGCCCAACCTAATTGTGCTCCAGCAGTTGAATTGCCTGGCTATGCGCCATGTCCGTCCTGACGGCCCAGATGCATGCGTTAAGACCTGGACTTTTTTTGGATACGAGTCCGATACACCGGAATTGTTACAGAAACGTCTGATGCAAGCCAATCTGCTGGGCCCAGCCGGATTGGTAACGATTGATGACAATGAGGTGTTGGCAATCACGCAGGACGGATCCCAAGGATCTCCGTCAGCCGCTACGGTACTGGAGGCAGGCGAAGGAACTGGGGACGCTGATCACATGATGACTGAGTCAGCGATTCGAGGATTCTACAAATATTATCGGTCCGTTATGGGAATTTGAATCAGATGATCACTAAATCAGAATACCGCGATCTCGCCGCCGATGTCGAGTTGTTATACACAAACTACTGCGAAGTCCTCGACGACGGAAATATTGATCGTTGGCCGAATTTCTTTGCCAATGATTGCCTCTACCGGGTCACGACCAAGGAAAACCAGGAGCGTGGAATGCCGTTGAACTTCGTTTTCTGCGAAGGGCTGCCTATGGTACGAGACAGGGCGGCCGGACTCAGGGAGGCGGTGTTTCACAGGAGCAGATCCCAGCGGCGCGTCATAAGCGGCATGAGACTAAAAACCCTCGACGGAATCGATATTGGGGGGATTGAAACATGCGCGACTTTCTTGATATACGAAAGTCTGGGCGATGGGCCAAGTCAACTTCTTTCTTGCGGTCGATCGTCGGACGTGATCGTTAGAGAGGGAAATGAACTTAAGTTCAAGCAGAGACTGTGCGTGATTGACGCTCGGGTCATGCCGGACTCGCTAGTGTATCCAATATAAATAAGGCATCACAAAAAATCTGCTCCAAGAATTTAACAAACGAGGGATATATGCAAACAGCAGCGCCAACAAGCAAAGACTTCACAATGTCCACGTCGTCTTACCCAATTAAGAAAGTTGCTGTGATTGGAGCAGGGCTTTCCGGCTTAGTCACGATTAAAGAACTGTTACAGGAGAGCCACTCCGTTGTTTGTTTTGAACAGGACGATGATATCGGCGGCTCATTCAATAGAAAAAAGAATGAGGAACATGGGGCGTATGACGATATGCACTTGACCATATCCAATTACTTTATGTCATTTTCTTCTCATCTCCCAACAGACGCTAAGCGACGGTACTGGACAGCTACCGAATACGAAAACTACTTGCACGAATTCGCGGATAAATATTCGCTGAAAGACTATATTCATTTTAATAGCAAAGTTTTAAAGGTGGATCCCGTTGACGAGCATACGTGGCGCATAACATACGAGAAGAACGGCACTGTTCTGGAAGAGTGTGTGGATGCTGTTGCGGTTTGTAGTGGAAAGTTCAGGAAGGCAAACATCCCGGCGTTTAAAGGATTAGATAGTTTTAAAGGAAAAGTTCATCACAGTATCAACTACAAATCACCTGAGGACTTCAGTGATAAAGATGTTGTCTGTATCGGCGTCGGAGAAACTGGATCCGATCTCGTTCACCAAATAGCAAAAGTTAGCCGTAGTTCACATCTCGTTGCTAATCGGCCAAGAAGTATCATACCGAGGGTCATTTTGGGAGGAGATACCAATGACGCGAGAACAACAAGAGCGTGTCACTATTCTTTCTTAGTCGTTCAATCTAACTTCGAAGCCACCATAAAGAAGCGCATATTCGACAACGCACTTATGAAAAAGGGCGAAATGAATGCGTTTTCCATGTGGAGATATTTAGTGAAATACGGATTTCACGGGGAATTTAGCAATAAGAACGATATCTTCTTTCAAGATATCGATCATGGGAGACTGAAATTACATCTGTTTGGCGTAGATCACGTTTATGAAAATGGCGTCGTGTTGAAAGACGGGACCCAAATACCTTGTACCGACATTATGCTCTCGACTGGGTATGTTACTCAGTTTGATCTTATTAACCATCCTGCAGCAAAGGAAGTATCTTCCAATGTCAGGAACAATCAGTTTCATATGATCCACCCAGATCTACGCGAGTCCATGGTTTGGATAGGATTTGTTCGACCCGATGTTGGTGGAGTTCCAGCAATTGCTGAATTACAGGCGCGCTATTTCGCAAAACTGCTGAGTAAGAAATTGCAGCTACCAAGCAGGCAAGTGCTAGTCAATGAAATTAAGCAGCTTAAGGAAGAGGAAGAGTCCTCTTTCTGTCTTGAGCCAGACCGTTCTGAAAACACGCGGTACTACCACATTACCTCGCAACTCGCAGAAAAACTGGGAGTGAAGGCCCGGTGGTATGACTTGATACTTGATCCGCTGCTGTTCTTCTATTATTACCATGGCACCCTGGTGGCCTCTCAATTCAGGTTGGTCGGCCCTGACAAGGATAGGAAACGGGCTAAAGCATTTATTAAAAAGGTCGGACTTGTCAAAGGTCCAATCGGACATTTGCTATTTGTTGTTTCAATAACATCTATTCTTAGTCTCATAGCGCCCATATATAGGAGAGCATTCAAACTATTGGGGCTAGAAAATAAGAATGGCTACAATAGAAAGCGATACGATACCGTCCAGGAAATAATGTCCAATCAATGGTTTGGTGATCGCTCGCGGTTGATTGACGCAAGTGCAAGCTTGCGGTCGTTGTTTGGGCATGAATACGAATACGAGGGATTCAAATACTTCCTTGCTGACAATTACTCAATTTGCCCATCGTTATTTAGGGACAAATTACCTTCCGTACTAGAGATTAATCATGCTTTGGCCGGCGCAAGAACATAGAACGCACTTCCAAGCAACGCAGGACACGCGGGCAGGATGCAGTGGCATCCGCGCCCGTACACTGGTTTTCAATTTACTTTACTCATAAATAATTCTTGGAGCGTCCATGGGAATCCTCACCGTATACTTGCTTGTAATCATAACGACAGTTTTCTGGGGGGCCAATTTTGTATTGGCGGGTCCAATTCTTGCGGATCTACCGCCGTTATGGGCTGCAGCCTTTCGCTTTGTGCTGGCAGCCGCGTTAATGTTCGTCATTGCAGGAGTGCGTCGTGATGAGTTGTTCAGCTTGTTACGACGCAATGTATGGGCCTATATACTGCTGGGAACGGTCGGTATTGGCGCCTTTAACCTGTTTTTCTTTTCTGCTATGCAATCAACATCGGCCAGTAACGCAGCACTCATCATGGGCATCAATCCATTGCTGACTGCCTTGCTGGCCGCAGTAATCGTAGGCGAGAGACCTACGGCACGACATTTGCTGGCATTACCAATTGCGTTGCTTGGAGTGGTGGTGGTCATCTCGCATGGCGACATCGGGACGTTGACATCATTTGGCTTCACCCATGGCGACCTTTTGATGCTGGGTGCCACGGTGTCTTGGGCTCTGTACACCGTTTTCTTTCGTCGTTACATGGGGCAAGGATCGCCCATAGCCAATACTAGCTGGGTCATGGCGGTAGGCGCCATTGTGCTGCTGCCTGTTGCGATAGGCAGCGATAGCCATGTTCATACGCTCGGCCTTAATGCCAGCATCGCCATGGCAACGCTAGTCGTTGGCGGCACGGTACTGGCCTTTCTGTTCTGGGGGATTGGCATCGCGCGCCTCGGTGCGACCCGGACCGCGCTTTTTCTAAACTTAGTTCCAGTATTCACCATGTTGATCGGAGCTGTCCTTGGTACGGTTCCATCCGCAGCTCAATTGGTCGGTGGCGTGTTGGTACTGGGAGGGGTGACCATTTCGATGCTGCCTCAGCAGCGTCCGGTTACAGCGAACTGAGACTGTCTAAAGTGCCAAGGACCGTGTGGCCATATCTAAAGCTATTCGGAATAGGGAACCAGGAATGGCGGTGGTCGGCTAACGTTTTGAGCGTATAACTGATCACCAGCTAGTTGCGCGACGCAACCTCCTCGTCAGTAATGCGTCGGCAAATGATACAAAATCTCTCTAAACGAGTGGTACCAAACGTACTACAGTTCAACGTAACTTGTCGCAATTGGAGACACATGAGCATTGCAAGCTTGCTTCGTCTTATCTGCCTTGCTGCCATATGGGGCGGAGCATTTATTTTTACGCGCGTTGGGGCCCCGATACTAGGTCCAACACTACTCATAGAATCGCGTGTTGGGTTGGCGGCACTATTCCTGGTTGTTGTTAGCCTAATTATCAGAAGTGATTTGCAAGTTCGTGAGAACTGGAATCACTATTTGATTCTTGGATTTGTTAACGCGGCTCTGCCATTTCTTCTATTCGGATTTGCTGCTCAGACGCTGTCTGCCTCACTTCTATCTATCCTTAACGCCACATCGCCGATATTTGGTGCCATTCTCGGCGCACTATTCGCCGGCCAAATGCTATCGAAAAGGAAAATCTTTGGGTTAGGCTTAGGAATTGCCGGCGTGGCTTTGCTGGTTGGATTTGAAAAGACTAGCCTGCAACCCGGCGCAGGCATGGCAGTTGCGGCTGCATTGGCAGCATCTCTCTGTTACGGCATTGCGGCGACCTATGCAAAAAGAGCTAATTCCGTCAGCCCATTTCGCAAAACTCACGGGAGCATGTGGGCGGCGACTCTATTGATCGCTCCTGCGGTATATTTCTTTCCGGCAAACGAGCCTGCAACCATGGGAGTCATGTTGTCGGTCCTTGCACTCGGTGTCGTTTGCAGCGGAATCGCGTTCTTGCTGTATTTTCGACTGGTTGCAGATATTGGCCCAGCATCAACTCTGACAGTCACTTTTTTGATCCCCATCTTCGGCATTATCTGGGGACATATATTTCTTAGAGAAGAGGTGGGCTGGTACACACTCGGTGGGGCGGCAATTATCCTTTCCGGCACAGCGTTGGCTACGGGGTTTAGCTACAACGACATATTTGCAAAAGGTCGTGTACTGCAAGTGGATCGCGCTTGAGGGCTCTTGATATCTTTCTAGATAGTTAGAAATCCATAGGGGCTTTAGCGCGATCGAGTCGAGTGTTTCCAAGACTGTTATCGCCAAGTGTAAATAACATAATCGAATCTAGAACTCGTCTTGATATCGCGCGGTAATGGGATATCGTCTGTCTTTGCCATAACTGAGTTCCGTGATGCGTATGCCTACGGCAGACTGGCGGCGTTTGTGTTCGCTGATTTGTATCAGATGCACAACGCGACGCGTATCTACTTCCGAATAGCCGAGGGCGATGATTTCAGGAATTGCAAGATTATGTTCGACGTAACACTTCATAATGGCGTCTAGCACATCGTAGGGCGGAAGGTTGTCCTGATCGGTCTGGTCCGCACGCAGTTCTGCGCTAGGTGGACGCGTGATAATGCGCATGGGAATTGCTGGTCCCAGTGTGTTGCGATAGCGTGCTAGACGATACACTAGCGTTTTGCTGACGTCCTTCAAGACCGAAAAACCACCAGCCATATCGCCGTATAGAGTGGCGTAGCCCACTGCCATTTCAGACTTATTTCCAGTAGTTAACACTATCGATCCTTGCTTGTTGGACAAAGCCATCAGCAAAGTACCTCGTATGCGAGCCTGCAAATTCTCTTCGGTGGTGTCCACACCGCATCCTGTAAAGGTGGTCGCTAGCGTGGCCAAATATTCTTTGAAGATTACCTCAATGGGGAGTTCGCTGTAGCGAACACCAAGAATCTTCGCCATCTCACGCGAGTCGTCCAGGCTGATTTGTGCTGTGTACTGCGATGGCATCATTACGGCATGGACGCTATTCGGGCCGAGAGCATCTACGGCAATGGCTAGAGTCAATGCAGAATCAATCCCTCCCGATAATCCCAACAGAACTCCCGGAAAGCGGTTCTTGGTGATGTAGTCCCGCACGCCGAGTCGCAGGGCGTGGTAGACGTTTTCATCTTCGGTGTTAGCGGCAACTATCTTGCCAACTGGTCGCAAATCATTGCGCATTTCCAGAATCAGCAAGTCTTCCTCAAATTGTGGACTCTGGGCGGTCAGCGTACCTGTCGTATCCATGGCAAAGGAGCCACCATCAAAAACCAGCTCATCCTGACCACCAACCAGGTTGGCAAAGACCGTTGCCATGCCGGTCTCCGAAATTCGCGAGCGTACCACATGATGACGAGATTGCTGTTTGTTGAGGGCATAAGGCGACGCATTCAGTACTAGCAGCACTTGCGCACCAACAGCGCATGCGCGACGCGCAGCCTCACGCTCCCAAACGTCTTCGCAGACGATCAGGGCGAAGCGGATGCCTTCCATCTCAAATACGCAAGGCTTAGTGCCATGACTAAAATACCGCTTCTCATCGAACACGGAATAGTTGGGCAGTTCACGCTTGAAATAGGTGGCAGTAACCGCGCCATTTTGAAGCAGCGAGGCCGCGTTGTAGTGTTTCCCGTCCTGCTCATAAGGATGTCCCACCACAACGTCAATCCCTGAAATCCTTCTGGCGAGATCATCCAGTGCCTGCGTACACGCTTGATAAAAACCGTCACGCAAAAGCAAGTCTTCGGGCGGATAGCCGCAAAGGCTCAGCTCGGGGGTCAACAACAACTGCACACCCAAGCACTTGGCCTGGTCGGCATACTGCAAAATCCTTGCAACATTGCCCGACAGATCGCCTACTACACAGTTGATTTGCGCAATTGCCAGCTTCATTGTTGTGCCGAATAAAGGATAGATGTGTACTTTATCACCGTGTGATCACTCGAGTGAAACTGTCGCCTCTTTCAGCATGAAATGACTGTGGCGGCCTGTCTCGGGCCGCAATATATCCGGAGGAAGCGCGATGCGGCCAAATTATGGGAACGAGCGAAATACCGTGAGGGCTAAGACTGAACAGCGATGACAACAGACCATTGTGGCGCGGAACGCATTTGGTTTTTTCAATGGCCCCATCCAAAAATACGATTATCAATGTTGCTACGCCAAGAACTATCATCGCCTCGATCCCAGCACATTCATTTGAGTGCTCATAAGATCATCTCGCGGGAGAAAGCCCCGCCTGTTGTCCAACATTAATTAGCAAGGATAATTCACTATGAATAGTAATTACGCTAAAGGCGTCCTGTTTTGTCTGATTGCGACATTGTCATGGGGGGCCATGTTCCCAGTCATGACCAGCGCGTTGACCCGGATGGATCCATTCACATTTACATCCATGCGCTACGGCATCGCTGGAGTGGCATTCTTGATCATGCTGGTGGTTAAGGAAGGATGGGTTGGGCTGAGTATGAAGGGGGAGCGCACGTTCCTCGCATGGGTGCTGGGTACAGCTGGCTTCGTCGGATTCGGATTTCTGGTTTTTCTCGGCCAGAAACTGGCGGGCCCGGATGGTGCATTGACCGCGTCTATTATGATGGCGACGATGCCGATGCTGGGAATCCTGGTGAACTGGGCTATCAGAAAAGTCGTACCTCCTATCGTGTCAATTCTCTTTATTTTTGTGTCTTTTAGTGGAGTGGTTACCGTCATTACCAAGGGTGATCTCTTCAGTCTATTCCAACACCCGCAAAATTATGGCGCGGATGCCCTGATAATCCTCGGCGCTTTATGCTGGGTTATCTATACGGTTGGCGCATCGCTATTTCCAAAATGGTCGCCATACAAATACACCGCTATTACAACCACACTCGGAATGACCAGCGTGCTCACACTTAACTTCCTACTGTATTTGGGAGGCGTAGTTCCCATACCGTCAATTGGTGACTTCGTATTCGTTATTCCGCACGTCCTTTACATGGCGTTCATAGCCGGTTTCGTTGGGGTGTTGTGCTGGAACTTTGGTAACAAGATTCTGACACCGACTAACGGCACGCTATTCATGGACGTAGTTCCAATCACGGCGTTCATCATCTCAGCGATACTCGGGATTATTCCAACAGAAGCGCAAGTGGTCGGGGCATGTATAACCGGCGCGGCGTTGATTCTGAACAATCTCTATATGCGTAAAAGAATGATATCGAGTGCTGTGCCAAGCCAGCACATTAGTGCTTCGCTACAACCTGTACGTAATTGAGAAGACAGCGACAAAGGTAGATGAGCCAGGCGAATGAGCAGCTGGTCGCAAGCACGCCTGGCCTGCCATTGAAACATTTCGGAATTTGACCATCCTTTTAGGAGCGCAACTTAATGAATTCGATTTCTTATGCAGTAAGCGAACACGAAAAATGCGAGACATCCACGAAAGCAAAAGATACAGGTAGCTCAGTTCGTCATGGTGATTCTCCCGGTGAGCAATCCAAGACGGGCAATCGGGGACTCAACAATAATAACGTCTTTCGCCTGACAGACCGCGAGAAGAGCATTTTGTCAGACGCGTTGGCTCAAATAAACTACGATGACTCCGGCAACAGCATTTACATCAATACAGTAAAGAACGTAGCGCTATCGGTTCTGCCCAAGCGAGTCCTTGCTGCGCTACAGGAGCAGAAGGCGTCGCTTCGACCCTGCCCGTATCTCGTCTTTGACAACATGCCGACGGACGACGAAGTGTTCGGCGCACCAACATCTTTAGAGACGGGCAGCTTACACAAATCAGGACACATCAGCGAAAACTTAGTGATCGCGATCGCATCACTGATCGGCGAGCCGTACTCGATAAGCTTTGAAGGAATGGACATCGTCAATAATCTGACTGCGGAGCGTGGTAAGGAAAAAGATTACACCGGTCTTGGTTCAGACGTTGAGCTTGATTTCCACATCGAGAATGCCGCGCTCAAATTCATAAAGGATTTGAACCTATCGCCTACCGGCTTGGTTCTAACGGGAGTGCGTCAGGATCCCGCGATGCCGAAAACGCGAATTGCTGACGTAGGTGAAGCAATCCGACTGCTGGATCAGCGCGATTTGGCAGTTCTACGCGGAGACAACTATTGTCTAAAGGTCCCGTATCGTTGGCGCAATGCACAGGTGGGACAGAGCTTCGAAACGGATCCAGTTCCATTGATATCGGGTTGCACAATTCAGCCGGAGGCGCATGTTGCGTTCTATGGTGACATGGTAACCCCGCTCAGTGACGAAGCTGATCGAGCATTTCGCAACTTCTATGAAGCGATCAAGACTGTTTCGTTCGGGGTCGATCTCACTCCTGGCCGCATAGTCTGTATCGACAACCGTATAGCTGTGCATTCGAGAGACAGTTTCAAGGCGAATTATGACGATAACGGTTTGCCGATGCGCTGGATTCAGCGCGTATTCGTGACGTCCACACTTTGGAATCATAGATCGCTTCGTAGCGTCAAGGGGCGAGTCTTCGAGCCGCTTCTGCACGCTGTCTGAGTTAATCGCACGCAGTGGCGGATCGCCAACAGCGTGCCACTTTACAACCATCGGCCAATGCCGATGGTTCTGACGGTAATGATGGGCAATAACTCAAATCGATGAAGGATTTCCAAATGAATAAGTGCGTTCTTAGCGCGGAAATGGAACGATGTCCCGCGCCGACTCGTCTCGCGCCGACTCCGATGGCGGACGCGTTACTGACCATGCGAGAAAATATTGCGGTGCAGTTTCAGTCGTTGCCACTATCAGGCGGAGCATCCATTCGCGACTCCGCTTATGCAAACAAATATGAGTTGCTGTATGGGCGCAATTACTTAGCTTCTGACACGTTGTTTGCGGGCGCCGCATTTGACACATTCTTCTTTCCAGAGCGGGTAATAAGAGAGTCAGAGATCCTTGCCGCCAAGGCCTTTGGAGCAAAACAAGCGCTGTTCGTTACTACTGGGACGACGGTTTCAAATCAAATCGCAATTAATGCGCTGATCAGCCCAAATTCGCGCGTAATTGTTGATAGGAATTGCCATCAATCAATCCACTTCGCTTTGCATGCGATGAAAGCACGGGTGGATCATTTTGAATCCACAAACGAATGTCTGCTCACCGGTCGTGGTTGGTGGTCTCTCAACGAACTCGTTGATCGCACTTGGCGAGCTCAGGAAGGTGGTGCTGCTTATGATCTTCTCGTGATCAATGGACAATCCTACGACGGAGTCATGTACAGCATTCCAGACATTGTTGGCGCGCTTAAAGACCGCGGCGTACGAATCAAGAATCTATTAGTCGACGAAGCATGGGGTTCCGCCGCCTATTTTCACGAAGATATGAAAAGGCGTACTGCGATGCGCGCGGCGGAGAAATTTGCCAATGAACTTAATATGAATATCGTGGCAACACATTCGGTACACAAATCCATGAGTAGCCTGCGCCAAGCATCAATGATCTTGTGCCATGGCGAAGAAGGGCTTGCGGAGCGGTTAAGATTGTCGCGATTCAAGATACATACGACGTCGCCAAGTTACCCGATCTTGGTATCGATCGATTTGGCGCGTGCCCAGATGAGCGATGAAGGCGCGGCAATCATGCATTGCTGCGAGATGTTGGCGCATAGCTTGCGTACCAGCATAGAATCTGATCCGGGCTTGTCGCTATTTTCGATAAATACGACTCACGTGCCTGAGGCTGTCCTTTCCTAC
>Ga0182021_10010853_pt1 | contig 10806 bp, 11 predicted proteins | sample 612E3MmetaG_FD_120493 | JGI IMG/M metagenome (GOLD analysis project Ga0182021, IMG submission 120493) | Permafrost microbial communities from Stordalen Mire, Sweden - 612E3M metaG (Illumina Assembly) | ecosystem: Environmental > Terrestrial > Soil > Wetlands > Permafrost | place: Sweden...
GTGCGCCGTCCAGCGGCTGTCATAGTACACGTTGGCGCCGAGAATAATGTCCTTCTTGGGGATCAGGTAGCGGGCGCCCAATCCGAGATTGCACTCCTGCTCGTTGGCGTCATTCGCGGAGCCGCGCGGGTTGATGAACACGATTCCCGACTTGTAGGCCCATACGGGCAAAAGGACATCGCCGAAAGATTCGAACGTCTGATCGCCGAACCCCGCGCCGATGGTAATCTCGCCGGGGGGCAGAGGCATCGCAGGCTCAGCGATTTTGGCCGCCGCCTTGGCATCCGTCTTAGCCGCCGCCGCTTTGGCATCAGCCGCCTTGGCATCCGTCTTGGCGGGTTGCGCGACCGTTTTCGCCGGTTGCGCCGCGGCTTTGGCATCCGTTTTGACGGGTTGTGTGACCGCTTTAGCGTCCGACGCCTTAGCCGGAGCGGGCGTCTGGAGAGTGTCAGCCGCCAGGCATGTGCCCAGAGACCAGACGAACAGCGTGGCGACCCATACGAACGTGATACCCAGCACTCGACTCTTCATGACGCGACCTCCTTTTTTCAAGCCCCAGACTCCCAAATAACCCCGTGCGATCAACCAAACCTTGGCTTTCCACCCTAGGCGAGTAGTTGAATCCTGCAATGAGGTCAAGCAAGAAATAACTTTTTTGGCTTTTTTTTGGGGTGGGGCTTTGATGTCAAATGGGCCGGGCTAGGCGAAGAGGAGGTCACAGGAGACCCTGAAGTGGGTCTTGCAGCGGGGGGACTATGCCCGTCCAGCCCGGCCCTCGCGCTCCTCGCCCGCGACTCCCTTCAAGTACCGGCCGTATTCGCTGTTGCCCAATCCCGCCGCCAGCGCCTCAAGCTGGTCCAAGCCAATGTACCCCATTCGAAAGGCCACTTCCTCCACGCAGCCGACTTTCAGGCCCTGCCTGTTCTCCAGGGTGGACACGAAATTGGAGGCTTCGAGGAGGCTTTGCGGCGTCCCGGTATCAAGCCACGCGACGCCGCGCCCGAGAAGTTCGACGTGCAGGGCCTTGCGTTCCAGATAATCCTTATTGACGTCGGTGATCTCGAGTTCGCCCCGGGCCGACGGCTTCAAGCCGCGCGCCATGCGGACGACCCGGTTGTCGTAGCAATAGAGACCGGGCACGGCATAACGGCTCTTGGGCTGCCGCGGTTTCTCCTCGATACTAATGGCCCGACCCCGCGCATCGAACTCCACCACCCCGTACCGCTCGGGATCGTGCACGGGATAGCCGAACACCGTTCCTCCCTTCTTCCGGTCGAGCGCGCGCCGCAGGAAATCCATCTTCCCGTAGAATAAGTTGTCCCCCAGGATCAAACACACCGGGGAACGCCCGATGAACTCGGCGCCGATCAGAAAAGCCTGGGCGATGCCTTTGGGCTCCTGCTGTTCGGAATAACTGAACCGCAGTCCGAGCTGGGCCCCATCGCCGAGCAGATCCATAAATCGCGGCAAGTCCCTCGGCGTGGAAATCACGAGGATGTCCCGGATTCCGCCCAGCATGAGAATGGACAGCGGATAGTAGATCATGGGCTTGTCGTAGACCGGCAGCAATTGCTTGCTGGCGACTTGCGTGAGGGGGTGAAGCCGCGTCCCGGCGCCGCCGGCGAGAATGATGCCCTTCCACGCGCTGTCGAGTGGTTCCGTCTTCATCGCCACGCCTCCTTGTCCCGAGCCCTAATCCGCCGGCTCCAACGCGCCCATATCCACTTCCACGGCCAGCGCGCGTCCGATCATTTCGACGTTCAGAACGACCCGCGCCTTGCCGTGCCATTTCCGCACGACCCCTTCGAGCCCCATGAACGGCCCGGCCCTGATCTGCACGCGACGCCCCGCCGAGAACGCCGCGCAGGCGTCAAGCGTCGGGTCCGCGGCGAGCGCCTGCCGGATCTGCGCCAGTTCGTAAACCAACTGCTCCTGGCCCAGAACGGGCAGGATGCGCACGATCATATTGCTCTTGAGAACCGTCGCCTTGTCGGCGGCGCCGAAAACCAGGAAGACATAGCCGGGAAAAACCGGCTTCCTCACGGTCACTTTTCGGCGCTGGTAGATCTTGGTTTCCTGCCGCAGGGGGAGTTCGTAAGCGAGTCCGTTGCTCACGCAGTACTCGGCCATCTTCTTTTCGCACCGCGGCCGGACGTGCAACACGTGCCACCGCGGTTCCGCCGCCGCCGCGCTTGTTCCGTCTTCCCTCGCCACTGCCGGCCCCCTCCGCGCGGTCTCGATCCGAGACGCCGATCCCGAATGCCGCGGCCCTGCATCCTTACCTACGATTTCCGCCCGTCAGCGTCAACACCCTTCCTTTATCGGCTGGCCATGCGCCTGCGGAAGGATGTGTTCATCGGGACCAGCGCCTGGTGCTTCTGCCTGCTGAACCTGTTCAAACGTGAAGTTACGGCTTTGCTTACGTTCGCTTAGAAGGCGTAGGTGATTTCCCAACGGGCGAAGACCGCGGTGTCATTCTTCTTGTAGTAGTCGCCGGGCTCCATCACCTCGACCATCACGTGGCCGGCAAGCTTGTCTTTCGGAAGGAAGCGATTCTCGGCGAGCGTGAAGTCGGTGCGGAAGCTTTCCAGCCAGCCGCGCTCCTTGCCGCCGCCGGAACCGTCCGCCTCGAACGCCGCGAGATAGGAGACGCTGGCCTTGGTGGTGATCGCTTTCGTCGGACTAAAGGTGAGGCAGAGGCTCGGCATGATCAGGTTCGACCAGCGCACGACCGACTGCTCGGAGTCCCAGGAGTAGTTGAGAAGCTCGCTGGTCTGGGGGTAGCGGGCCCACAACGGATCCCAGCCCTCGTCGTCCGCCGTCTTCGGATGGTCGCCGGACAGGCAGTACACGCCGGCTTTCACGGCCGGTTTCATGTCCCCGGGAAGTTTCTGAAGCAGATAGGCGTCCACCATGTAACCGTGCTGGTCCTGGCCGTCGCGTGTCCCGTACTGGCCCGCCACCTCGAGATTGCCGCTGAGCGTGTCGCTGAACACGGGCATCACGCGGAAGCCGACGGTCCCGACGTCGAAGTCGGGAGTCTCGACGACTTTGTGTTTCGGATCGAGCGTCTGCCAGGCAAACGCGGGCTTCACGAAAGCGCCGGAGGCGTTGGTCTTGGCGGCCACGTCGTATTCGCTCTCGTGCTTGTAGATCAGGTAGGCCTCGAAGGGGAGATTCTGGATGGACCCGTTCGTGGCGTACAGTCCCGCGCCGCTCTCGGTCACGCCCTCTTTGCAGCCGGTGTACCCGGTGAGATCGCGATCCGACGGATGGATCGCCATCTGATCCTCGGACGGATCGTAGATGCCGAAGAAATCCAGGCCCGTCTTGGGAATGCCGCGCCACGTGGCCTTGGCCGCGTTGAAATAGAGCGTGCGCGAACCGTCGCCCGGCGTTCCGTCGTAAATCACCCGGCCGTTCCCATACATCATTTCCTGGCGGCCCACGCGGAGATCGAGGCTGTTATCGAGCAGTCCGCGGACTTCCAGGTACAGATTGTCGAACACCCATTCCTCGGGCCATTGCGACGTCGAGCGCTGGGGCTTCCCGGTTGGGTCCGGATAGAACCAATCGCGGGATTCGTTCACCAGCCGGGCGCGGAACGTGACGTTCGAAACCACGTCCACTTCGGCCCACAGGCGGGTGCGGAAGCGGATGTAGTCGTTCTCGCCGCCGCGGGAGAACGCGGGCGGATCGGCCTTGACGGGAATGTGGTCAAAGTACTCCTGCCGGATGCGTTCGTCAGCCCCGTAGCGAAAACCCGTCACCACGTCCGCCCGGCCAGCCAACCCGGCCATCGCCAGCGCGACGGCAATCCCACTTCCAACGATACGACGATTCATGCTGCACTCCTTTTCTGCGTTCCCTCTTTGTCACGGCGCCGCCACAAGGCCGGCCGCCTCGCCGATAATCCTACTAACTTGGTCGGGATAGTAGGATAACTGCGTCGGCCACGTCAATCCTGTTTTGAAAGATTTTGAGGCAGCGGAGAACCCGGTCCTTCGGGCGTTTGGCCGGAGAGGGAATTCATTGCCTTTTCCGGTAGTCGGCCGTTCCCTGGATCGCGAGGATCTCGCCTACATACAGCCGGTGATAGTCCCGGCCTTTGTAGTTGCCTTCGATGAAGGAGGCAAGAAAGTGGGCGGGCTTGAGGTCGTCGTAGTACATCTTCCGGCATTCGAGAATCAGTTCCGCCTCGTCGAACCCCGGCGTGGGAACCGCGGAGGACGGAACGGGCGTGAACCCGCACGCCTTGATCTTGTCGGTGTTCCGGCCCGAACTCGTTCCGCAAAGCGTCAGTTGATCCTTGAACTCCGCCGGAAAAGCGCAGAGCGTAAAAGTTTCGCTGCCCTCCATGAAGCCGTACGTGTGACGGCTGGGCCGGACAACCACCAGGGCCATGGGCTTGCTCCAGAGAACGCCCAGACCGCCCCAGGAAACGGTCATGCTGTTGTAAGCGCCCGCTTCCTTTCCGCCCGCCGTGAGGAGCAGCCAGCGGTTGTTGAAAGCGTCGAAAATGCCGGTGCGGAACTTGTCGAACTCAATGGGTGCGCGTTTCATCGTTCATTCCCCTGCCTTCTCGAGGTCAACGGGGATGTCCCAGGCCCCGGCCAGCCACTCGAGAAAACCCGCCTCCTCATGCGGCATGGCCTCGGCAAGGGCCTCGTCCAAAATCGTGCCGTAGATCAGCTCGCGGGCTTCCTGATCCTTGATCGTTTCGAGAAACTCTTTGAGGTCCGTGCGCTCGGCAAACCGGCTCTCGGCCTCCTCGGCGAGTTGATGGAAGACCTCTTCTCCCAGGGCCTCGACAATGCCGTCCACCTGGGCCAACTCGTCATCCGTCACGTTCCGGTTGGAGATCACCGCCAACTCGGTCAGCGCCACGAGAGCCAGTTTTTCCTCATGCGATAAATCGTGCAAGGTCATACGCGTTTCCTCCTTCTGCGGGAGCAGACTACCACGCCTCCCGCCGGACTGCATCATCGGAATTTACTCCATCACCACGATCTCCGTCTCGAGCCGCACGCCGTTCTTCCTTTGAACGGCGTCTCGCGCCGCGGCCATCAGCGCCAGCACGTCGGACGCGGTGGCGCCGGCCTCCGTGACCATCACGTTCGCGTGGCGCGTCGAGAGGGACGCCCCGCCAACCGCCGCGCCTTTCATCCCGGCCCCTTCAATCAGCCGCCCGGCGAAGTCGTTCGGCGGGTTCTTAAAAACCGAACCGGCCGACCGTAAGCCCTTCATCCACGACCGGGCGGCAACGACCTCCGCCACGCGGGCGGCCACCCCCGCCGGCTCGGCGGAACGAAGCCGGAACCCGGCTTCCACGACGATCTTTCCGCGCAGACACGGGCAGCGGCGGTACTCGAAATCCAGCTCCAGTTTGCCGATGCGGTGTTCCTCCCCGTTCGGCAGAAACGTGCGCACCCAGTCCACGCACTCGCCGATCGCCGCCCCGTGGGCGCCCGCGTTGCCGCAAAGGGCGCCGCCCACCGTGCCGGGAATTCCGGCCAGCGGTTCGAGCCCGCTCCACCCGTTCTCCGCGGCCCAGGCCACGAGCCGGGCCAGGGGCGCGCCCGCTCCGGCGGCCACGAGGCCATCCTTCATCCGAAGGCCGCGAAACGCCTCGCCGCCCAGCCGCGCCACGACCCCGCGCACGCCCAGGTCGCTCACGACCACATTGCTGCCGCCGCCCAGAATCGTGAAGGGAATGTCCTCCGCCGCCGTCCACCGCAGCGTCTGGCGCAGATCGTTCTCGCTGCCGAGTTCCATCCACAGATCCGCGCTCCCGCCCACGCCGAGCGTCGTCTTGCCGGCGAGCGGCTCGTTCCCGCGCACAACGGAGGCATCCAAGTCCATGTGCCGGATCGCCCGGCGCATGACCGTCTCCAGGTCCTCCACCCGCGTAGGCGTGAGTTCGTCCCGGGCCCAAAGGGCGATGCGCTCGACGTCGCCCGCGCCGATGACCAGGAAGAGATCGCCCAGGCGGAGCTGGCCTCGGCAGTACTCCCACGCCTGGCGCAGGGAGGCCGCCACTTTCACGTTCACGCCGCCGCGCCGGCGGCAGTGCCCGTAGAGATCCCACGTCGAGCCGCCCGGCAGCGGCGCTTCGGACGCCGCATAGACCGGCAACAGCACCAGTTCCGTCAGCCCCTCGAAGGCGGCCGGAAAGTCCGGTCCGAGCGCCAGGGTCCGCGTGTAGCGATGCGGCTGGAACACGCCCAGAATCCTCCGCCGCGCCAGGTGCCGCGCGGTCCGGATCAGCGCCGCGATTTCCGTGGGATGGTGCGCGTAGTCGGAGATCACGATCGCGTCGTCGCGGTCCACGAGCCGGTCGAACCGGCGGCGCGGCAGGCTCGCCTTGCCCAGGCCGGCGCGGATCGCATCGAAGGTCAGCCCGAGTTCCAGCGCCACGAGCGCGCACGCCGCGGCGTTCAACATATTGTGCCGCCCCGGCGCGGGCAGGGCCAGTTCTCCAAGCGCCGCGCCGCCTTTACTCAAAACGAATTCGCTGCCGGCCGCCGTCTCGTTCGAAACCGCAATCACGACGTCCGCCGCGCCGCCGAAACCGTAGGACAGGCCCTTCGGATTCCCGGCGCACAGCCGCGAGGCCCGGGGATCGTCGGCGCAGTACACGACCTTCTTGCGGGTCTGGCGGATGAACCGGGCGAAACACGCCTCGAACTCGTCCACGGTCGCGAAGTGCTCCATGTGGTCGAATTCGATATTCGTGACCACCGCGTAGTCCGGCGCGTACAAGGCCAGGGTGCCGTCGCTTTCGTCCGCCTCCACGACCGTCTCGCCGCCCTTGCCGGCCGCCGCCACGCCGCCCAGCGGCGGCGCCTCGCCGCCGATGCAAAACGTCGGCTCACGGCCGGCCGAAGCCAACACCTGGGCGATCAGCGACGAGGTCGTGGTCTTCCCGTGCGTCCCGGCCACCGCGATGGAGCCGGCGCCGCCGGCCAGTGCGGGAAGGACTTCGCCGCGCCTGAACACCGACAGCCCCCGGGCCCGGGCCGCCGCGAGCTCCGGCGCGTCCTCCGGCACCGCGGCGCTTCGGATCACCACGTCCGCGCCTTCCACGTGCGAGGGATCGTGGTTCTGCGCCACGGGGATCCCCTGCTTCCGGAGCCACTCGGCCAACGCGTTCATGGACACGTCGCACCCGCTCACCACGAGGCCGCGCGCCTTGAGCAGCACCGCAAGCCCGGCCATGCCGACGCCGCCAATGCCGGCGAGATGAACGCGGGCGCCGGGCGTCCGGAGCCAGTGATCGAGCGCGGCAGGCTCGTCCGAGCTGTTCGGGGCGTCGTTCACAAGGCCAGTCGTTTCTCCACTTCCGCGGCGGGGTTGCGCCGCGCGAGTTCGTCCACGCGGAGGTCCTGCGAAGCCAGAATCTCGTCGCGCAACCGCCTGTCCGTCAAAACGCGGTGCAGGAGGGCCGCCAATTCTTCGGGGCTCAGTTCGTCATAGAGGACGCCGGCGTCGCCCATCGCCTCCGGCACGCCGCCCGAGGCCCGGGCGATGACCGGAACCTGGTGCGACATCGCCTCCACGAGCGGCAGACAATAGCCCTCGTGGGCGCTGGCGCAGACGAACAGGCTGGCCCGGCGGTAGCACGCCGCCAGACCGGCATCCAGCGCGTACCCTTCGAAGCAGACGTTCGGAAGGTCCAACTCGAACGCGAGCCGCCTCAGCAGGGCGTAGTAGCGGGGACAACTCCGCTCCGAGCCGACCAGGATCAGCCGGCTGAACCGGTTGAACCGGCGCTGGTAACAGGCGAACGCCCGCATCAAGTCCTCGATCCGCTTATTCGGCGCGATCCTTCCGACGAACAAGAGATTGACCAGCGGGCCGCCGTACTTGGCGAGAACCGCGGGATCGGGCGTCTGTTCGACCCGGCGGTCGGAGAAAAGCAGCGGCAGAACCTCGATCCGGGCCGCGCCCAGTCCCCGGATGTCCGCCGCATTGAATTCCGACGCGGGCCAGACCGCGGCCGCGGCCCGCACGACCTCGACCAATTGCCGCCGGCCGGCCTCCAACTGCGCGGCAAGCGCGTCGTCGTATCCGCGGAAGAATTCGGGCGGCGTGACGTTTTGATAGCGGACCACGCGCATGGCGGGCGTGCGGAGGAAGGTCTCCGTTGCCGGTGACGCGATCGCATACTGATAGATGAGGACATCGCCGGGCCGGCCGGCATACGCCTGAGACGGTTTGCACGCCTGCGCCATCTGCGGCGCGATCCGATCCGCCACCGCGTAGATCTCCGAGTCGTATCCGAGCGACCGAATCGCTTCCTGCAGCAAAACGGCGTCCCGCGAAATGCCGTCGCCCTCGGCAAAGCCGGCCAACAGTTGATCGACCCGGCGCGCCGTCATCTCAGGCTCTCCTTCCTGAATCGTGGCCACTCTCATCCTGGCCGCTGGCGGCGGGAAGGTTTCGAGACCTCAACCCTTCCCGCCCCACCGTTTGCTCCGTCTTGCGAACTTCTGTAGGGCGGGAAGGGTCGGAGACCTTCCCGCCGAGCGCGGCCCGTTGCGCTTCCAAGGCCGCCACTTTCGTTTCGAGCCGCGCCAGGTCCCGGCGGTATTCCTCGCGGAGGAACTCGAGGGCCGCGACGATCTGGCCGTTGAGGGCGTTTTGCTGAAACGCCATGCGGTCGTGCTGGTAGCGGAACACCCGCCATTGGAAGCGGCGGAGCAGGCGAAGCAGGCGGCCGAACACCCCCGGCGGCGCGGGGATGTCGAACGTCGCGGTCCGCAATCCATCCCGTGTCCTCAGCAATTCCAGGAGGCGGGACAGATACTCGGTCTCATTCGCCGACCGGGCCAGACAGAGGCCAGGAGGGGTGGCTGCCGTATCGCCCTGACTCGCTGCAAGCAGTTCTTCCGTCCGATCCTGACCGGCGATGACAATGCGTTTCATAGATTGCATCCCTATCCAACACCGGGGCTTGTCAGGTGTCAAGCCCGCCCGCCCGCAATTCTCGACGGCGGGGATTGAAGGTTAACAGGGACTATGCGGCCCGCATGGTTGTGTGGGCACTGCCCAGCAGGTTCGCCGCCTCCGCCGTACCCCTGCGCCGCAAAATGCCGATCATTGACTTTTGCCCCTTGCACGTGCATTATACGTATAGAGGTTTTGGAGATTCCAAAGAGAGGATGAATGATGCAGAAGAAACTCACACTGACCATCGATGAGGCTGTCTACGACGGACTCCGAGTTGTCGTCGGCCACCGCAAGATCAGCCACTTTATCGAAGAATTAGTCCGTCCGCATGTCGTCAAGAACGATCTGTATGCCGCGTATCGAACGATGTCGGCGGACCGGGTCAGGGAATCGGAAGCGCTCGAATGGGCCAATGCAACTTGCGGGGACGTGAACGATGAAAAGAGGTGATATTTGGTGGGTCAACTTCGGCCCCTCCGCCGGTGGGGAGATTCGCAAGCAGCGGCCCGCCGTCATCGTAAGCAATGATGCCGCCAATCAGTTCCTCAACCGGGTCCAGGTCGTCCCGCTCACCGGAAGCATCGAGAAGCTCTACCCGAGCGAAGCCTATGTTACAAGCCGGGGCAAGAAGTCCAAGGCTATGGCAGACCAACTGACAACCGTGAGCAAGGAGCGGTTGGTCAACAAGGTCGGCGTGGTGGCGGCGGGTGACATGGACGGCATCGCCCGCGCCATCGCCGTTCAATTGGCGCTTTGAAGTGATTGACTTCCTCTGATGACAGCACAAGCCGGATTGCTCTATGATCCCGACCATGAGCACGCAGACCCCTTTGGCCATCGGCATTCTCGGCTCGGGCCGCGGCACCAACGCGCAGGCGATCCTGGACGCCATTGCCGCGGGCCGGCTCAACGCCCGGGTCGTGTGCGTCATTTCCGACGTCGAGAACGCGTTGATCCTCGCACGCGCCCGCAAGCAAGGCATTCCGGCCGAGTACCTCAGCGCCGCGCCGTTCAAGACCAAGCTCGAAGGCGAAGCCGAACGGCGCTATATCGAAACGCTTCGCCAATACGGAGCTCAGGCCGTGGCGCTGGCCGGTTTCATGCGGATCGTCAAGCGCGGCCTGTTGGACGCGTTTCCCCATCGCATTCTCAACATTCACCCGGCGCTCCTGCCCGCTTTCCCTGGGATGGAATCGTGGAAACAGGCGCTCGACTACGGCGCCAAGGTGACGGGCTGCACCGTCCACTTCGTGGACGCGGGCACCGACACCGGGCCGATCCTCCTGCAAAAGACCGTGCCCATTCTGGACGGCGACACGCCGGAAACGCTGCACGCCCGGATTCAGGAACAGGAACACCTCGCCTTTCCCGAGGCCCTTCAACTCGTCGCCGACGGCCGCGTGCGCGTCGAAGGCCGCCGGGTGTTCATTCGGGCTTGAAGTTCAAAGCGGATCTCGCGCCGGGTTCCGGCGCCGCCCGCGGATCGGGGAAGGTCGGGGGGAATGGCCGTAACCTCGCGAATCCCTATCCGTTCACCATCACGATCAGGTTCCGGTCGTTGGTTTCGACAACCTGCAATCCCCAACGGACGGCCACAAAGCGGAAGGTGGCGATTGTGTAGAAGCAGACGTGGGTCGCGTCGAGGGAGTAATGCCACGTGGCGAGATCCTGGCCGTCGTAAAGCGCGGTCATGACGGCCAGGACGCCGCCGGGCTTGAGCAGCCGCACGACGCGTTCAATCTCGGTTGCCGGCGCCCGGAAATGCTCGAAGGTCTCGGTGGAGACCACGGCGTCGTAGCCGCGCCGTAGCTCGGTGTCGGGATGGAAGAACGGATCGTAGCCGGCGGCGTCATA
>Ga0182021_10010854_pt1 | contig 10806 bp, 12 predicted proteins | sample 612E3MmetaG_FD_120493 | JGI IMG/M metagenome (GOLD analysis project Ga0182021, IMG submission 120493) | Permafrost microbial communities from Stordalen Mire, Sweden - 612E3M metaG (Illumina Assembly) | ecosystem: Environmental > Terrestrial > Soil > Wetlands > Permafrost | place: Sweden...
CCGCCCCTGATTCGGAGGGGTACTGGGCCGCGCTTGGCACGCTCCGCCAGCACCAGGCCGACTTCGCTCAGGCCGAGCGCGACCAGGCTGATCGCTTGCGTCGTCTCGGTTCCGACTTGACCAACCCGGTGATTCAGGCGCAGAACGACGTGAAGAAGGCCCGTGAGTTGCTCTACGCCGACTTGAAGTCCGGCCAAGGAAATGACGTCATCACACAGGACAAGTTGGATCTGAAGGGGGCGGAGAACAGCCAGGAGGCGGCGGCGTTCAACCAGAACATCTCTGACCTGCAGACGGCCGAGGATCTCGGTCGGATCTCGCACACGGCCTACTTGTCCCACCTCCAGGCGGAGCACGACCGGTTGACGTCGATCGCGGCGAAGACCCGTCAGCAGCAGGAGGAACTGGATCAGGTCGACAAGTTGATGAAGGCCGCGAGCGAGGACCTGAACGGCCAGTTCAACATCGGGGACATTCAGTTGCCGACGATCTACGAGGTGCGCCGTTCGATTCAGGCGGACGCACCGAACAGCGTTGGTGACTACAGCCACTCGGGCAACATCGTGAACGTCAACGGCGCCGACTTCGATCAGGTCGTGGCTTGGTTGACCGAGTACATGGGGCAGGGCGCACAGGTTGTTCGCTCTCCGGCAGAGAAGAAGGTGCCCTGATGGCGACTGTCCTGAGATGGGTCTTGCAGGATCCATCTGATGCGAATCCTGCGACGAACAACTACACCTTCGCCTGGAATCCGAACCAGATGGGTTCGCCGTTCCCTACGCGAGTCTTGTCCTACGAGGGCACGACTGCTGTTGACGGACAGGTCTTGCTCTGGGAGGGCACGCGTACTCCTGCGAACTGGAGCTTTTCCGGCGTCATCAAGAACGCGGCCCATTACGAGGCCTTGCGGGCGTGGACCTACGACCGTCAGGGGCGCCTGTTCCTGTTTGACCATTTCGGCCGGCGCCTCGTGGTGGTCTTGAAGGAGTTCAAGCCGGAGCCTGCGGCCAAGGCTCGGATCGGTCGCTACTGGCATCACACGTACTCGATCGACGCCTTGGTGATCTCGATCTCCCAGCCGTCCCTCAGTGACGGGGGTCTGTAGTGAGAGGCGACCTGCCCGCCAGCCACGAGGCCATCTGGCGTTCTGGGAACTACGTCGGCGACGATCGGCGGGCGATGGCGCGCGTGACCGTTCAGCACCCGCAGATGAGGCTGCAGACGTACGCCATGCAGTCGACGTTCCGCAAGGTGCCTGCGGCGACCAGCGACATGAACTCCTTCAACCCGTATCCCTCGGGGATTGACCCCGCCCACGGCCAGCCGGTGACCAACACGTACGCCGACTACCTCTGGACGTCCCCGAAGCCGCCGCTGGAGCTCCCCAACGTCAAGAACGTTTCGTGGACCCGGACGACCGATATCGACTCGGCAGGGTGCACGATCGAGTTCTGGAACACGTCGCCGCTGCCGCTTGGTCAGGCGCCGGAGAACAAGGACCTGGATCGCCCCGGCTTCTACACCGCGGGGCGTGGGCAGGCGACGTTCAGTTCGCGCTGGAAGCATGAGGCCAATCAGTGGTCGAACATGCTCATGCCCGACAACATCTTGCGCGTGTACGAGGGATACGGCTTCGACGCTGGCTTGCCCCCGGAGGAGGATCCGCATCTCGCGTTGTCGGGGGTGTGGATGATCGACGAGGTCAAGCTCAGCGCGGCCGGCGTCTTGGTCTGCACGTGCCGGGACATGGGTCGTCTCCTGATTGACCACATGAACTTCCTGCCCGTGGTGCCTGACGACTTCTATCCGACGACGTTCCAGAACTGGGACCAGAAGGTCACGGTCCAGTCGCAGCGGCGCATCTCCAGCACCCAGCGCATCAACGTGACGCCCGACAGTTCGGGCAACGAGCACTGGCCGGAGTGGGCCTACTCGGGCGCGAAGGTCTACGGCCACACCCTGCAGAACGCCTTCGACAACAACCCGGGGACCTACTGGTTGAGCGTCGGCAACGACACCCCTGCCTACCGGAGCTCGTACGAGTATCTCGACTTCAACGCCAACGGCGCCACGGTCTCCGAGGTGCGCTTCACGACTGTGGGGGCTGGCTACAACGTCTACCTGTCAGTGATGGTGGGTGGCTCCTGGCTGCCCGGCCCGGTCGTCAACTACCACGAGGACGGGCGAGGTCACTATCACGCCGAGGTGACCCCGTACATCCTCTCCGAAGGGGGTCTGGCCGGCGAGGGCGAGCATGTTCTGAGGTTCGCCCCGATCGCGGGCGTCACGAGGATCCGGCTGTGGTTGAACAACCTGCAGGACTTCGGTCTTGGCTCGCGCTTCCACTACCGCGCCGGCGTCCGGGAGATCGGCGCGTGGGGTCCGGTCGACTCCGTCGTCGTCGATTCCAACGAGGTCGCACTCACGCCTGGACCCACCGGCTCCAACCCTGGCCGGTGCCAGGACTTCACCGACATCGTGAAACTCTTCTGCGGCTGGGCGGGGCTCTTCTGGCCGTCCGACGCCTACCAGTACCATGTTGGCTCGACGGTGAAGTTCCCCCTGCGACCGCTCGTGCCGGACAGCGGGGTTCTCGGCGCCCCCGTCCAGGGCCGCATCTGGGGCGACTTCCAGATCACGGGAGCGTCCCCGCCTGCGGAGATCATCGCCAGCGTCTTCGACAAGAAGACCCTCGCCGACGGCATCAACTACATCGCTGAGGTCGTCGGGTTCATGTTCTTCATTGACTCGACCGGCGCCGTCCAGTGGCGGATGCCGAATGTCTGGAGCCTGGGAAATTGGATCGGCGGCGTCGCGCCAAGGCCAGGCCGCACGAACAAGATCCTGGTCCTCGACGAGCGTCAGGTCATCACGGGTCTCGACGCCTCGATCCAGTCGCGCAACGTCCGGGAGGGCGTCTTCGTTGCCAACGCCGTCGGCAAGTACGCGGCGATCGTCGGCGGATTCAACCCGAACGACACAGGGCTGCGCAGGATGTGCGGCTGGACCGACGAGAACTTCAAGACGATCGACGAGGCCCGCGTCATGGCCGACCTGATCGCCGTGAAGCAGTTGTTCAAGTACCGCCAGGACCGTGTCGTGATCCCCGGCTTCCTGGGCATCGAGATCGACGACCAGGTGAGGATCTTCGAGCGCGTCACCTCGGAGGGTTTCATCCACTACGTCCAGGGCGTTTCGTCGGCCAACGACCTGGTCAGCGGCAAGTGGACGATGACGCTGCAGACCCACTGGCTTGGGGATGACCCGAACGGCGCATGGGTGATCGACAAGCAGATGCTGCACGCCAACACCATCGCCTACGTCGATTCTCTAGTTGCAGGATCTGAGTGGTCGCGAGCTGGATTGGGAGGCTAGAAGAGATGCCGATGGACTTCTTCAGCATCCTGACTGCTCAGGGTTCTGCGTCTTCAGTTCGTGCAGCACAGGCGGAGAACTCGGCTCGACTGGCGATGTCCTGCCACATTGTGGAGTCCAAGGGCACGTCATCGCGGCGCATCGACGCGCCGGTCATGTTCCAGGTGGCCTTCCTGACTCCTCCGTTCTTCGTCACCGGCACCTCGATCAAGACGGATCTCGACCCGTCGGTCTCCTGGGTGCCGCGGGCTGACGTCGGCCTGTGGCGTTGGCACCGCAACGAGAAGGGCCACTACACCGGGGCGTACGTCTATGTCCAGGTCTCTGGCGGCACCTGGGGCTCGGAGTTCCAGCACAACCTGATCTTCTACGGAATCGCCTACAAGGACCTGGGGCAGGCAGCGGCCACTGAGGCTCAACTGCTCACCTCGCGTCCCGTCGGATTTGGAGGGCTCTGATGGCCGGCCGTACACAGCGGTTCAACCTGAACAAGTTCGGCGGCTCGACGCTGGGCACGATCAGCGACGACGGGCAGAAGTACACCGGCCTGGATCGCGAGACGATCGACCGCCTGTTCGCGCAGGTGGAGGGGCACGACCACAAGTACCGGTCGGCGATGGCCGTGTCGCTCGGGGAGGCGACGGGGACTCTCGTAGCTCACGGGGGCACGTTGCAGGGCGGGTACACCTACTACTACCGCTACTCGGTGGTCGACCAGTTCGGCATGGAGTCGATCGCGAGCGCCGAGACGACGATGGTGACTCCGTCGTTCCTTGCGATCCCAGGGATGGTCAGCCTGTCCGGCGAAGGCCTGATTACGACCCCGGAGAATCCGGCGCCGGGCTTGGCGCCGGGGATGTACTACTACGCGCTCACGGCGATCCGTGGCACCGAGGAGACCCCGCTCGGCCAGGCGGCACTGGTCCAACTCCAGGCGGGCCAGGACGCGGTCCGGATCGGGCTGCCAGCGTTCAACGACGCCGAGTCGTTCCGCGTGTGGCGGATGGGGTCCACCGAGTCGGGCTACACCAAGATCGGGATCGCGGACGCCCCGGCGACCGAGGTGCTCGACGAGGGGTTGATCCCCCCGGACCCGTGCGCGTGCGACCTGTCCAACATGCCTCCGACGATGAACACCGGGACCGCCTCGTACGCGATCGAGATCACGATCCCGGAGGACGTCGATCTGACCACCGCGCGCTCGTGGCGCCTGTTCCGCAGCGTGTACCCCAGCATCTACCCGACAATGTCCCTGGTCCACGAGGTCGTGGAGCGCGAGGACGAGTGGGTTCCGACGACTCCCCTGCTGCGGGTGTGGCGTGATCGGAGCGGCATCCTTGTCTCGGGCAAGCCCTTGGACACTGACGAGAACATGCGGTTCCTGACATACACGCTTGATTCTGCTGTGGCGCTCCCGGACCCCGACGGTTACCCCGAGAACTACCCGATCACCATCGGCGACAAGGTCTATGCCCTGCGCTCGGGGGAATGGGTTCTTCTCTCCGGCACCCTGGACTTCGCCGCAGAGTTGCCTGACCCTGCTGATTACCCTGAGAACTACCCGATCATCATCGTCGACAAGTTGTATGCGCTGCTCTCCGGAGAGTGGGTCCTTCTCGGAGGCGGCGAGGGGGCGTCGCTGGTATTGACCAGCCCGAACGGAAGTCGTTTCGTGATGAGCGTCGGTGACGATGGCTTGCCAGTGATGAACCCGACGCTCTTCCCTGGCCCTCCTGCGGCGCCCGCGAACTTCGCGATTGTGCCCTGATGACGACCTATCGCCCCTCGGTTCTGCAGGGGCAGGCGGATACGGACTACTGGGTGAAGGCCTGCGCGTACAAGGATGGGATTCACATCGTTGAGGAGCACATGGTGCCCGTCACCGTGTTCGATTTTGCTGTCTACAGCCCGGCCGACGAAGCCTACAAGGTAATGGATCCGAACCCCTTAACGGGGGTCTTCCTTCAGAACGGAGGTGGAACGTGATTAAGTTCGCCCTCCCCCCCTACGACCCGGATTCTCTGCTCACCTTTGATTTCACGTTTCAGGTCTACTTCGAGCGACTCTACAAGTCCGCAGTGTCTGGACCTATCGTCAATGTGTGGGTCGATCACTTCGTAGGGTTGGTCCCGGTCCCCAGCGCGCCAATCGCAAAAGCAGACCGAATTGGCCTGTACTCGTTTCGGACGTCGTTGCGGTTCATTCCTTCCTCGGCGGGCTGGAATGGCGGCGAGGGCTGGTTCACCCTTTCGACGACTGGGGATATGTTCGTCACGGACTGTCTCATCACCTACACGCCCAGGGGTGCCCACGGAACGCGCACGGACCAGGGGTATTTCTCATAGGGCTCGACATGGTCTGGGTCGGCGACAACTACTTGGTCAAGGTCGTGGCCGGCTATCAGATCCAGGTGCGACCTCAGCGCTTCTTCCGCGTGGTGGAGGTTCCCGAGGCCGACACTCGAACCCAGGGGCGCTTCTGGTGCTACCTCTCCTTCGAGGCGGCGGTCCTCGCTGCAGCGATATGGGATGGCAGCCCCAACACTGAACCAGTGGGGTTCACCCGGTCAGGCGGAGCTCGTCTGTCATAGGCGCTTGACAGCCTTGCGCCTCTCGTTCCAGACTGGAAGTGCATCTCCTGTCAGAGGGCGCCAGCGAGGCCGTGACTTCCGAGTCACGGCCTCGCTGCTATGTCAGATCGAACTGGAGTAGCCGATCTCGACCTGTCCGCCAGCCTTGGCGGGGATCTGGATCGTCAGGACGCCCCCTACTCCTTCTGTCCCCATCGCGCGCGCCGCGACGTTGAGATTGAACAGGCTCGCCGGCCGGATGCGCTGCATGGTGTCGTGCTGGGCGATCATCCCGAGGATGCGCTGAGCTGCCATGCCGTTGGGCTTGGGGGGGTTGACGTTCGTCGTCACAGTGGCGCCTGGTCTCGGTCGTTGGTGCGGTGACGGCACTCTCCACCGGGTCACCTCCCCAGCGGAAGGACCACCGATTCCTGCGAGCGCAGGTTCCCCAGCGAAACGTGCTAGCGCAGGAATCGAACTTCCTTGCCACGTCAGACCCTCTGCGTAGAGTCCTCCTCACAACCGCATCACGACCCGGACAGCGGGTCACGCATCCCGACATGAGCCGGGAGCATCGCCACCAAGGCATCTTGGCTGAGGGCGGCACCTAGACGGCACTCCGGTGCCGCCGGGTGCCGCCCTTTGTGCGTTCAGGGGGTTCACGTGAAGTCCGATCAGGCCGTCGATGAGGCTCGTGCAGCGAAGTACGAGGCCCTGACCAACCCGGTCAAGGCGATCGGGGGCGTCCGGTGACCTTCGCCCTGATGGTTCGTCACGGTGACGACGCCCTCGCCGCCCTGCTGCACGCCGGCCTGATCGCCGCAACACAGGTCTCCACCGGGAAGGACGAGGACTGCGCGGCCTTCGATCTCATGCACGAGATCGCCCACACGACGCAGGACTCCTACGGGCTGCTGCCGGTGACGCACGCGCTCACCGACGCTGCTGCGAGCGCGCTGCTCTCACTGAAGGGTGAGGCGAAGTTCGCCGACCTCGTCTTCTCGAAGGTGGAGGGGACCTGGACGTTCGTGCTCGCCGACAAGAAGCCTGAGATCCCGGTCCGCGTGTACGACGACATGGCTCGGGCGGCTCAACTCATCTGCGTCAAGATCGGCATGTACGCCGACGTCCCGCTGGTCCGCAAGCGCAAAGGCCCCTGGGGTTTGGATAGGTACGAACTGTCCCCCGGCACGGTCGCTGACACGGCGTCGTGGGTTGCGATGTTGCAGGCCATCCCGGCGAAGCAGCACTGCGAGGTCGTGCGGGCGTTGTTCTCCGTGGTGGCAGGGCTGATCGGAATGGCCGACCGGGGGGCGCGGCGATGAGGTGCTCCTACGACTTCGATGCCGTTGACCTGTTCGCGGGCATCGGCTGGGGCTGCGCGGCTCGCAGGCTCGGGCTCACTGAGATTGGTCTTGACAACGACAGGAACGTGCTCAAACTCCGCTCGGCTCACGACCACGCGACGCTTTTGGTTGACTTGTGGAACTTCCAGCCAGCCGAGTTCAGCCTGCGCTTCGGCGGCCTCCTGGGCAGCCCGTCGTGCGTGAAGTTCTCCCTGGCAGGCAAGGGCGAGGGGCGCGCGCTGCTGGACCAGATCCTCGCCGCGGTGCCGCAGATTGCCGCGGGCAAGGCCGTCAGGGACGTGCTGCCTGACATGGACCCTGAAGCTGCACTGGTGCTCGCGCCGCTTCAGTGGATCGTCTATCACCGCCCCGTGTGGGTGGCGCTGGAGCAGGTGAAGGAGGTCCAGCCGGTTTGGGACGCGTACGCCGTCGCCCTGGCCGAGTTGGGCTACTCCGTCGACACGGGGATCTTGCACGCTGAGCAGTACGGGGTGCCTCAGACCAGGACGCGCAGCATCCTTGTTGCGAACCGCACAAGGGCCGTCACCCTGCCGAAGCCGACCCACTCGCGCTACTACCCCCGCAACCCCTCGAAGTCCGATCCTGGCCTGCTGAAGTGGGTCTCGATGGCGCAGGGGCTGGGCTGGAGCGTTGACGAGAACTCGGTCATGCGGTCCAACTACGGGACGGGCGGCGACGCGAGCCTGCGTGGCCTGCGCGACGGCACCCAGCCGGCTCCGACGGTGACCAGCAAGATCAACCGCAACAAGTGGATCCGCCCCGAGGAGGGCGACTGGTCGGGCGTGGAGATGGGCGATGTCCGCTCTAGCCGGGGGACGATCCGCAACGCGGAGGAGCCTGCCTCGACGGTCACGGGCTCGATGGACAACGGCAACTACCAGTTCCGCGAGGTCGGGGACAACGAGGGCAAGTACGCCGCCGGCGGATACACGAAGAAGAGCCAGAACCCCGGCACGGTCAAGTGGGAGAAGCGGCCCGACAGTCCGGCGCCGGCCGATCGCACCGATGGCGAGATCCCGGAGTGGACCGCTGAGCGCCCGAGCACGACGCTGGTCGGCTCGTTCCGGCCGGACATCATCGCGGCGCCCGGGTGGCGCAAGCCTGGGGACGGTCCCCGGCGGAACACCAAGGACTCGGTGCGCGTGAGCATCGACGAGGCAGCCCGGCTGCAGACGTTCTCCGAGGACCTCGACTGGTCCGTGCTGGCGAAGACCGCTGCGTACCGGGTGGTCGGCAACGCCATTCCGGGGCTGCTCGCTGAGGTCACGATCACTGCGGCGATGGGAATCTGATGCAGATCCGTCAGTCAGACCTGGCTTCGTTCGCGTACTGCGCGCAGCAGGTCAAGCTCAAGGGCCTCGCCAAGTCGGAGGGCTGGCGCGAGCCGAACCTGTCGGCGACGCTGCGCGGCACGGTCTTGCACTTCGCGTTCGAGACCTTGCAGCGCCTGCACCATGAGGGGCGCGAGGACGCGCTCCAGGTCGCCCAGGCGACGTTCGAGTACTTCTGGGATCCCTCCCACATCACCGAACTCGACGGCATCAACGCCCCCGTGGACGAGTGGATCGGCTACGACACCTGGGGCGGGCTTCTCCAGCGCAGCCTCGGCTCACTTCGAGAGGCATACGCATGGCTGCTGAAGGACAAGTCGGTCTTGTTGGGTTTGGAGCACTCGTTCACGGTCCCGCTGACGATCGACGGGGAGGAGCACACACTCCACGGCACCGTCGACCGCCTGAACCTGCGGATGGTCAGCGGAAGGCCCGTCATCGGCATCGACGACCTGAAGGGCTACCGCCAGGAGAAGTGGCGCCTGGACTGGGAACCCCAGTGGACCATCTACTCCTACGCCTCGCTGCAGCCCGGATTCTGGACGCCCTTCTACCAGGACGACGCCATCGCTGACGGGTTCGCCGACGTCGTCGACCGGCTCGCAGCGCGAGGCCAGTCGATTACCGCCACCCCCGCGGGCAACACCGAGGTTCTGCCGCGCAGGGGGCGCCTGCTGTGGGCCTGGGACGGCTTCAAGGTCAAGGACACCGGCTGGCGCACCGAGGCCCACTACGCCCGGATGCGCGCGCATGTGCGGGAGTACGTCAAGGCCGTGCGCGGCGATATGTACCCCCTGACCGTCAACGGCCACGTGTGCGGGTACTGCGCCTTCGGCAAGGGCATCGCTCAGCCGGACGGCACTTACCACCAAGTCTGCGGAGACGCACCACTACCGGCAATCCAGGAAGGGATTCAGTGATGGTTGACAAGATCGCGCAACGGAGGCTTCTCCAGATGAGGGACGCCTTGGGGTCCTCGGGGCCGAGGGGCAGGATCGCCCAGGAACTCGCCGAGGTCGGGCACTTCATGTTCGAGAACGGGGAGGAGTCCCCGGCCCGGGTGTTCGCCTACGACGGCGACGAGTTCGCGGCGCTGCGTCTGCGGATCGACCGGCGCATCGAGCGCCTGTTCGACGACCGCGTTGACGACGGCGAGGACGACGAGAACGACGAGGACCCGATGCTGGGCCTGATCGCGGATCTGGTTCGCTACCGCATCGCCCTGTGGGACCTGTCGATCGACTTGACGTTCGACGTCCCCCCGGACCCGGAGCGCTTTGTTGACCTGGCCGCTCCGCAGGAGTACCAGTTCGTCGCTGAGAGCAACCCCCAGGTCGTCATCAATCTCGTTGTGGGCACCGTCCCGGCCGAGGTGTCCGAGTGATTGAGATCAAGACGAAGTGAAGCAGCCGGCCGTGTGCCATCCGCAGCGCAGAGCCCACACGGCCAGCGGACTTTGTCAGTCTTGTCACAACGGCAATCGTCGAAAGAATGACCCTGAGTACGCGGAACGAACCAAGCGTCAGCAGCGGAACTGGCATCGGAGGAAGTGGAAGGCGGATCCGGAGAGAACGGCCGCAATCCTGCAGGTCCGCAGGGAGAAGTACGCCAATGACAGCGTCTTCCGGGATTCGTCCCGCTCCGCGCAGTTGAAGTTCGATTACGGAATCAGCCTCGACGAGTACAGGGCAATCGAGGTTCAGCAGGGCGGCACATGCGCAATCTGCAATCGCAAGGATGAGAAGTTCGCGCTCTCGGTCGATCATGACCACGGAACAGGAATGGTGCGAGGGTTGCTGTGTGGGCATTGTAACCGTGGGCTCGGATATTTCAGAGATGACACTGATTCATTGCTCCAAGCCGTGATCTATCTACAGAACGCAATCGAGAGAGGAAAACCATTGATAGAAATTAAGACCGTCGGCCTCGATGACTATCTGGACGGCGATGGCGCCACGAGCAACATCAAGGTGCTGTTGCTGGGGGCGCCGGGCACGGGCAAGACGCGTGCCGCCTCGTACTGGGTTCGTCCCCTTCTGATCGACACCGAGGGGGGCCGGGCGGTCTTGGCTGACCGGCAGACGCCCTATGTGGCGGTGACGTCGTCCAGGGATGCGGAGGACGTCGTGCGCTACCTCCAGAAGGAGGCTGGCAAGCCGTCTCG
>Ga0182021_10010855_pt1 | contig 10804 bp, 11 predicted proteins | sample 612E3MmetaG_FD_120493 | JGI IMG/M metagenome (GOLD analysis project Ga0182021, IMG submission 120493) | Permafrost microbial communities from Stordalen Mire, Sweden - 612E3M metaG (Illumina Assembly) | ecosystem: Environmental > Terrestrial > Soil > Wetlands > Permafrost | place: Sweden...
ATGCGCGGGCGTGAGTTCACGATGAAGGACGCGTACTCGTTCGACCGGGACGTGGCAGGCGCCAGCGTGAGCTACGACCGCATGTTCGCGGCCTACACCCGGATCTTCGAACGCATGGGGTTGACGTTTCGCGCGGTGGCCGCGGACAACGGCGCCATCGGAGGCGTGCGCTCGCACGAGTTCCAGGTCATCGCCGACACGGGCGAAGATGCCATCGTCTATTGCCCGGGCTCCGACTACGCGGCCAATATCGAGATGGCCGAGGCACTGGCGCCGCAGGAGCCCCGGGGCGCGCCGTGCGAGGCGCTGAACAAGACCCCCACGCCTGGCAAGAGCACCTGCGAGGATGTCGCGCAGTGGCTGTCCTTGCCGCTGCAGCGCACCGTCAAATCGCTCGTTCTGGCCACCGACGGGAACGACGCCCATGGCGAACCCCAGGAGCCCACGGTGTGGCTGCTGTTGGTTCGCGGTGACCACGCGCTCAACGAGATCAAGGCCAGCAAGGTCGCCGGGCTCGACCAGGGGTTTCGCTTCGCTACCGCTGCCGAGATCGACAGGCATTTCGGCTGCAAACCTGGCTACCTCGGCCCGCTCGGCCTGGCGGGTTCCGTGCGTGTGATCGCTGACCGCAGCGTGGCTGCGATGAGCGACTTCGTCTGCGGCGCCAATGCCGAGGATTTCCATTACACCGGGGTGAATTGGGGCCGCGACTTGCCCGAGCCCGACCTCGTCGCCGACATCCGCAACGTCGTGGCCGGCGATCCCTCGCCGGACGGTGGCGGCGCGCTGGCGATTCAGCGTGGCATCGAGGTCGGTCACGTGTTCTTGCTGGGTACCTATTACAGCAAGGCGATGAATGCCACCTATCTGGACGAGAACGGCAAGGCGCAGTTGATGCAGATGGGCTGCTACGGCATCGGCGTGACCCGTGTGCTGGGTGCGGCGATCGAACAGAACTATGACGAACGCGGCATCGTGTGGCCGATGGCGATCGCGCCGTTCACGCTCGTCATCTGCCCGATCGGCTACGAGCGCTCCGCGGCCGTTCGCTCGGCTGCCGATGCGCTGCACGACGACCTGGTGGCCGGGGGCATGGACGTCATACTCGACGACCGTGGAGAGCGTCCCGGCGCGATGTTTGCAGACTGGGAACTGGTGGGCGTTCCGCACCGGGTGGTGATCTCCGAGCGCGGCCTGAAGGACGGCAAGGCCGAGGTTCAGGGTCGCCGGGACAGCGAGGCCAGCGCCGTGGCCTGGGCCGACCTGCGCGCCACGCTCATGGCCAAACTCGCCGGCTGACCGCTGGGGACATGGCAACGATCGATCGGCGCGCCCGGACGGGCACCGCTTCGTTCGAGCGCCCGCTTACGCGACGTGCGGCCATGTCCGGCCTGTGGGGCGGCGCCCTGGCGGCGGGTTCCTGGGCCGCACTGTGGCCTCGCGCGGCGCATGCCGGTGCCCAGGTGGAAGAGCCGCTGGCGACCGCCGTGCGATCCGCACTGTCGGCGGCCGTCAGCGACAGTGCACCACCGCGACCGGCGTTCGACACGATGGACGAGCGACTCGCCTACCTGCGCTGGCTGGGCATCATGAGCGAGCGGCTGCGCAAGCGCGAGACCGAACACCGGCGTCGCGTAGAGTTCCTGGAGACGGCCTGGTACGAGAGCAAGCGCGCTGGCCTTGAAACGTCATTGCTGCTGGGACTGGTCCAGGTCGAAAGCGGCTTTCGGCAATTCGCCATCAGTGCATCGGGTGCGCTGGGTTACTCGCAGGTCATGCCGTTTTGGTCGTTCCTGATCGGCGACGGCACGGTACACCACCTGTTTCACATGCAGACGAACTTGCGCTTCGGTTGCGTGATCCTGCGCCACTACCTGGACGTCGAGAAGGGTAACCTGTTCATGGCGCTGGGGCGGTACAACGGCAGCCGGGGCCACGCCGAATACCCTGCTGCGGTGTTCGCGTCACAGCGTCAATGGATCCACGCGCCGGGGTGATTCCGTCGTCACAGGCCGGGCCACGGTCGTGGCGAGGCACCGGGGACGCCCAGGAGTGCCGCGACACGCTCGATCGTCTCGTCGACGAGCTCGTCGATGCTTTTCGGCCGGTGATAGAACGCCGGCAGCGGGGGAAACACCACGGCGCCCATTTCCGTGACCGCCGTCATGTTGCGCAGGTGCGCCAGATTCAGCGGCGTTTCCCGCGTCATCAGCACGAGCGGACGTCGTTCCTTCAGGGCGACGTCGGCGGCACGGGTCAGCAGATTGTCGGACAGTCCATGCGCGATGGCAGCCAACGAGCGCATCGAACAAGGCACGACGACCATCGCCCGCGTCTGGAACGAGCCGCTGGCAATGGCGGCGCCGACGTCACCGGGCGCGTAGGAATGGTCCGCCAACGCTTCCAGCTCGCCTCGGTCCAGCCCCAGTTCGTGGTGGACGTTGAGCACGCCGGCCGCGCTGGCCACCAGATGGACTTCCCAGCCTGCCGACTTCAGTCGTGCGAGCAGACGAACGGCATACACGGCGCCGGAGGCGCCGCTGATGCCCACGACCACCCGGTGCGTCAAGTCGTCAGCAGGGGCTGCAGTTCTCCCGCCTCGTACATCTCCATCATGATGTCGGAGCCGCCCACGAATTCACCGTTGACGTAGAGCTGCGGGATCGTCGGCCATTTGGCATAGTCCTTGATGCCTTGTCGGATTTCGTCGTCTTCGAGCACGTTGACGGTCTTCGGCTCGTCGACGCCGCAGGCCTTGAGGACCTGGATGGCCCGGCCGGAAAAGCCGCACATCGGGAATTGGGCGGTGCCCTTCATGAAGAGCACCACGCGGTGGCCTTTGACGAGTTCGTCGATGCGGTGTTGGACGTCGCTCATGGTGTATGTCTCAAATAGGGAAATGGGGATAACCCCGTTTATACGGCAAACCGGCGCCGCCCTGCAGCGCCGCCACCCATGTCCCGAGATGTCGCAGGGATCCGTTCAGAACGAATAGGACACCGCAAACTGCAGCACGGGCGCCAGCCGCATGTCGCGGATCGCCTCGTCCAGGCTCTGGCCCCCAGTGAACATCCGGCCGAGCCGCACCGCCCCTGCGCTCTGCGCGACCAGTCCGAGGTCCGCGCTCAGCGCCCAGCCGCTGCGCAGCGACGAGCCGGTGTAGCCCACGCCGACGTAGGGCTGGGCCGCGTAGTCCGACGCCAGATCGGCGCCATAGGGCACGTTGCGGGTCCCCAGCGTGCGGCTGTCGATGCTCCAGGTCTCGATGCCGGACGGCACGGGCGCGCCAGGGGTCCAGGCGCCCCGCGCACCCATGATCAGCCCGCTGGTCGCCCGCAGCCCGCCGAATTGCCCCGGTGCGCTCAGCGAGCGGCTGAAGTAGTAGTCGCCCATCACCGTCGCGCCGGCCAGCCGCGCGCTCGAGGTGTCGACGCTGTTTTGCCAGAGCGCCGAATTGGTGCCGAGCGACAGTCGTCCCTGCCATCGGGCCCATCCGGCATCGTCCGACGAGGGCAAGCTGGCGTCGGCGGCCGCCGCGGCGCCCCCGAACAGGCACAGGGAAGCACACAAAATCCAGGCTGAATGTCGCATCGCAGGCTCCTAGGCAATTCAGGTACCGGCTCCTGTCAACGGCCCGCCGACGGGTCCCTGATGACTGATTCAGATGCTACGCCTGCGCTTGTCGCGTGTGTGATTCCGGATGTGATTTCGCCACACGGCAGCGGGACTGCGGCGTGTCGTCGTTCACGGCCGAGGCGTGCTAGCGCCTCGCGCCGGTGCAGCGTGGCCGGCCGGCGGCGTCGGTTCGCGTTTCAATGGCCTCGAACCCGTTGTCCCGGAGCAACACAGCCACGGCCCGAGCCTGGTCGGGCCCGTGTTCGAGCAGCAACCAGCCTCCTGCGGCCAGATGCGCTGGGGCACCTCGGACGATCTGGCGCAAGTCGCCCAGACCTTGCTCGACAGCGGTCAGCGCCAGGAGGGGTTCGTGTCGGAGGGCAGGCAGGTGCGGATCGTCGGGCGCAATGTAGGGCGGATTGGAGACCACCAGGTCGAAGTGGCGCGCACCGAGCCCGCTCCACCAGGCGCTGGCCAGTGTGTCGATGGCCAGGCCCACCCGGGCCGCGTTGGCGCGTGCCACCCGAAGTGCCGCTTCGCTGACGTCGGTCGCCAGGACGTGGGCTCGGGGGCAACCGTGTCCGATGGCCAGTGCGATCGCGCCACTGCCGGTGCCCAGGTCCGCGACTTCGGGTGTCCGCCCCTCGGGTGCCCGCCCGAGCAACTCGAGCGCCCAATCGACCAGGACTTCGGTATCGCTGCGAGGTATCAGCACGTCGCGATTGACGGTCAGCGTGAGCCCATGAAACCCCTGTTCGCCCAGGACATAGGGCAGCGGCTCGCCGTCGCCCAGGCGTACCCAGGCTGCCTGAACGACATCGGCCAGCGTCGGATCGAGCGGCGCATCCGGGTGGGCGAACAGCCAGCTGCGCGGCCGCGACAGGACATGTGCCAGCAGTCGCTGGGCGTCCAGGCGATCGATCCGTGCAGCCCGGGCATCGTCCAGGGCTTGGGCGACGGTCACGGGCTGAGTCTTCACGAGTCGCCGCTTTCCAGGGCGGCCAGTTGTTCGGCCGCCTGGGCGGCTCGCAGAGCCTGGGTCACGTCGTCCAGATCGCCGTCCAGGATGCCCTGCAGCTTGTACAGCGTCAGATTGATGCGATGGTCGGTCAGCCGCCCCTGCGGGAAGTTGTACGTGCGGATGCGGTCGCTGCGGTCACCCGTGCCGATGAGGCCCTTGCGGGTGGCGGCTTCCTTGGAGGCACGCTCGTTGCGCTCCTTGTCGCGCAGCCGGGCGGTGAGCACCGCCATGGCCTTGGCCTTGTTGCGGTGCTGCGACCGGTCGTCTTGGCACTCGGCGACGATGCCGGTGGGCAGGTGCGTGATTCGGATGGCGCTGTCGGTCTTGTTGACGTGCTGGCCACCGGCACCGCTGGCCCGGAAGGTGTCGATGCGCAGTTCGGCCGGATTGAGCGTGACTTCCTCGACGGCGTCGGGCTCGGGCAAGACGGCCACCGTGCAGGCGCTCGTGTGGATGCGGCCCTGGGTCTCCGTGACGGGTACGCGTTGGACGCGGTGACCGCCAGACTCGAATTTGAGTCGTCCGTAGACACCTTCGCCCTCGATGCGCAGCACGAGTTCCTTGTAACCACCCAAGTCGCTCGGACTCTCGCTGAGGATCTCGCAGCGCCAACCGCGTCGCTCGGCGTGGCGCAAGTACATCCGGGCCAGGTCCGCGGCAAAGAGCGCGGACTCGTCGCCGCCCGTGCCGGCGCGGATTTCCAGGAACGCGTTGCGCTCGTCGTCGGGGTCACGCGGCAGCAAGGCGGCCTGCAAGCCCTGCTCCTTGAGTTGAACGTCGGCGCGTGCCTCGACGATTTCCTGCTGGGCCATCTCGGCCAAGTCAGGGTCGTCGAGCATCGACAGGGCATCGGCCAGATCGCGCTCGCGCCGCTCGAAGCTGCGAAAACGCTCGACCAGGTCGGAGACCTCGGCGCGCTCGCGCGACAGCGCTCGATAACGCTTCATGTCCGCCGCCACGTGGGGATCGGCCAGGGTCGCATCGACCTCGCTCAGGCGCATTGCCAGACGCTCGAATTGCTGCCGGAGGGTGTCTTTCATCGGGTGCGCCAGTGGGACCATGGAGTGGCTGGCGCACGTTCGACGCGCGACGGCTCCGCCAGTTGCGAAGAGCCGTGCGTCGCTAGGACTGGTCGTCTGCGGGCAGCCGTGCGCGTTGGCGCAGGAACAGTCGTGAAACGGTCTGGGCGAGTTGGACCCGCTGATCACCGTCCGCCGCATGCAATTCGACCAGCGTGCCGTGCAGCATTTTCTGAGTCAAGCCGCGCGACAGCGCCTCCAGCACCGCGTCGACGTCTTCGCCTTTGGCGAGCAGTTTGCGCGCCCGGGCGATCTCGACCGCCCGCCAATCGTCGGCCTGGGAATGCAGCGCCTGGATCAGTGGTACCGCGCCACGCTGGTCGAGCCAGTGGATGAAGTTCTGGACGCCCGTTTCGATGATCGCCTCGGCCTGCTGGACGGCTGCCTGCCGCTTCTCGCCGGCCGACTGCACCAGCGTCGACAAGTCGTCGACGGTGTAGAGGTAGACGTCCGAAAGCCGGGCCACCTCGGGCTCGATGTCGCGCGGAACCGCCAGATCGACCATGAACATCGGCCGGTGGCGACGGTTCTTCAGGGCGCGCTCGACCGCGCCCAGGCCGATGATGGGCAGGGTGCTCGCCGTGCAGGAAATGACCACGTCGAACTCGGACAGCCGCGACGGCAGATCCGCCAGTCGCATGGCTTCGGCGCCGAAGCGAGCAGCCAGGCGTTCACCGCGGTCCAAGGTGCGATTGGCCACGACCATGGACCGTGGGGAACGGGCCGCAAAGTGGGTGGCGACCAGCTCGATCATCTCGCCGGCGCCGACGAACAGCACCCGGCTTTCACGTAGATCCTCGAACAGCTGCGAGGCCAGCCGCACCGAAGCCGCCGCCATGCTGATCGAGTGGGCGCCGATTTCGGTGGAACTGCGCACCTCCTTGGCCACGGCGAAGGAGCGCTGGAACATCTGGTGCAAGGTGCCACCCAGCGTGCCGGCCGTTTCGGCCTCGCGCACGGCCAGCTTGAACTGCCCGAGTATCTGCGGCTCGCCCAGCACCATCGACTCCAGGCCGCTGGCCACCCGGAAAGCGTGCCGCGCGGCGGCGCCGCCTTCCAGCACGTAGGCATGTTCGCGCAGCGTTTGCCCGGGCACACCGCCCATGCTGGCCAGCCAATCCACTGCGGGCGTCACCAGATTCGCGTTGGCGCCGACGTAGAGTTCGGTGCGGTTGCAGGTCGACACGAGCGCCACTTCGCTGACCCGCTGCAGGCGGTCTCGGAACGCGTGCAATGTCGGCCCCAACTGCTCGGGCGCGAACGCGAAGCGGCCACGCAGGTCCAGCGGCGCGGTCGTATGGTTCAGCCCGAGGGCAAAGACACTCATGTGAAGATTATAAAATCTCGCGTGCCGCGGCGAGGTGACTTCGTGTATCCGGCCCTGGCGGCGACTTGAGCCATGTCAAGGTGGCGTCGATCGCGGCACACGCAAAGGATTCCCATTTGGGCCCCCTCGAGCTGTTCTGGCATCTGACGAATTTCTTCGCGCCGGCGCTGTGCGTCGGACTGCTGTCGTCGATGTTCGCAAAATTGCTCTGGCGACGCGAGCTCAAATCGGTGAGTTGGCGCCGTTTGAGCGTGTGGGCCAGCGCCAGTTGTGCGATTGTGCTCATTGGCGGCCTGGTCGTCTTTGGGCGGGACGGCAAGATGGCGACCTATGCCGCCATGGTGGTGGCCTGCGCGGCGACGCTGTGGTTCACCGGTTTCGGCCCGCGGGCCCACTGAGTCGGCTCAGGCGTCCAGCGGCAGCGGCTCGTGCTGCAGGACGTCGCCTCGCAGCGTGTGCGCCTGAGCGGCGGTGATGCGCACGTCGATGATCTGCCCGATCAGGCGAGCTGCACCCTGGAAATTGACGGTTCGATTGCACGGCGTGCGACCGCGCAGCTCTTGGGCGTCCTTGCGCGACGGCCCTTCGACGAGGACCGGCTGCACCGTGCCCACGCGCGACTCGCTGATGCGTTTGGCACCCTCCTGTATGCGTTGTTGCAATCGGTGCAGCCGCCGCAGCTTGACCGCGGGCGCCGTCTCGTCGTGCAGATTGCTCGCAGGCGTGCCTGGGCGTGGACTGAACAAGAAGCTGTAACTGTCGTCGAAGCCGACCTCGTCGATCAGTCGCATCGTCTGCTCGAAGTCTGCGTCGGATTCGCCAGGGAACCCGACGATGAAGTCGCTGGACAGGCTCATCGCCGGGCGCACGGCTCGAAGTTTGCGCACCGTGCTCTTGAATTCCATGGCGGTGTAGCCGCGCTTCATGGCCATCAGGATGCGATCGCTGCCGTGTTGAACCGGCAGGTGCAGGTGGTCCACCAGCTGCGGCACACGTGCGTACACGTCGATCAGCCGCTGCGTGAATTCGTTGGGATGGCTGGTCGTGTAGCGCAGGCGTTGAATACCCGGGATCTGAGCAAGGTATTCGAGCAGCAGGGCGAAATCGGCGATCTCGACCGTCTCGCCCATGCGACCGCGATAGGCGTTGACGTTCTGGCCGAGCAACGTGACCTCCTTGACGCCCTGTTCGGCCAGCCCGGCCACCTCGACGAGGACATCGTCCAGCGGGCGCGAGACTTCCTCGCCGCGGGTATAGGGCACCACGCAATAGCTGCAGTACTTCGAGCAGCCTTCCATGATCGAGACGAAGGCGCTGGCACCGTCCACCCGAGCCGGCGGGAGGTGATCGAATTTTTCGATTTCGGGGAAACTGATGTCGACCTGGGCGCGCTGATCGAGTGCGCGCTGGTTCAGCAGCTGAGGCAGCCGGTGCAGGGTCTGGGGGCCGAACACCACGTCCACATAGGGCGCCCGGGCGATGATCGCTTCGCCTTCCTGGCTGGCCACGCACCCGCCGACGCCGATCAGCACGCCCTTGTCCTTGAGATGCTTGACCCGCCCGAGGTCGCTGAACACCTTTTCCTGGGCCTTCTCGCGCACCGAGCAGGTATTGAACAGGATCAGGTCGGCCTGCTCGACATCCTGAGTCGGTTCGTAGCCCTGGGCGCAGCGCAAGACGTCGAGCATCTTGGCCGAGTCGTACTCGTTCATCTGGCAGCCGAAGGTCTTGACGTAGACCTTCTTGGTCGGGGCGGCGCTCACGGCGTGCTCCAGGTCTGCTCGCCGACGTTGAAGATCCAGTTGCGGGCCTGCTCCGGCGTGGTGGGCCAAGGCGATACCGCAGCCTCCTTCGGACGCAGGATCCAGACGTCGCGTACTTGGTTGCCGCCCAGGTCCACGGTGTAGTTCACGATCGCGCTGGCACCCGCGAGCGACCCGGGGGTGACGATCCGGTTGTCCTGATCGCGCACGCGTGCGCCGGGGGCCAGGCGGGCCGGCTGGCCATTGAGCATGATCTGAGGATAGTCCGCGAAGACGATCGCCCCTCGCAAGGCGTATTGGGTGAATTTGCGAGCGACCTGAGCGTCCGCGTGGGCATGCAGCCCGCAGGCGAGAAGGGCGGCAAGCGCGCAGCGGTACATGGTGTTCATCCAGGGGCTGTCGGAGTGGCCGGAAGGTCGATTTTAGCGTGGCGTGCTTTGGCGCTACGATCCGTGAACGCGGCCCCGAATCCTCATTCAACAATGCTCGCCATCGCCAACTATCCCTCCTTTGTCGTTGCCGTGATCGTGTTCCTGATGATTCCAGGTCCCGGCAATCTCGCGCTCATCACGTCCACGGGCAAGGGCGGAGTCCGCGCAGGGCTGGCGTGCACGCTGGGCCTGATCGCGGGGGACCAGGTCCTGATGTGGATGGCCGTGGCCGGCGTGGCCGCGCTGCTGGCTGCCTGGCCGCCAGCGTTCCAGGCGGTGCGCTGGCTGGGTGCGGGCTATCTGGCCTGGCTGGGCCTGCGCATGGTGCGGGCCCGGGTGGGTCAGCGACCCGTGCTCGACATCAAGCCCCATCACTACTTCCGGCAGGCCTTGCTGATCACCTTGCTCAATCCGAAGGCCATCGTGTTCTACATGGCATTCTTCCCATTGTTCGTCGACCCGTCGCGCCAGCCAGGCTGGAGTACCTTCGGCCTGATGGCGGCCACCATCGCCGTGCTGACCTGGCTGTACGGACTCGTGGTCGTCTTGATGACCCACCGGCTGGCCGAACGCATGCGTGCCAGTCCGCGGATTTCCCGGGTCCTGCAAAGACTCGCCGGCGCGTTCCTGATCGGCTTCGGGCTCAGACTGGCCCTGTCGCGCTGATCCCGGCCGCCCGCACCCGGCGCAGGCCGAAACGGTTCAATGGGTCCGGCCGGCGCGGTTCGTCGACCCGAGGGCCTGTGCGAGGCGGCCGCGACGTTCGCCGGGTAACGCGTGACCCGCCGGACGACGGCACGGACACCGTCGGCGGCGACGCGCAGGGTCGCCCCAAGACCGGTGGGCGGCGGTTGGCCGCCAGGCCGAGCGCCGCGCGCGCTCGGCCGGTGCGGTTCAGCGCGCAGCGTCGCCTTTACGGTACTCCACGGTCAGGTCGTCGAGCCGCTGCTTCAGGGCGTCTTCGAGCACGTAGTCGGCGCCGGCCAATGTCGCCTCCAACTGGTGCGGCTGGCTCGCACCCAGCAGTGGGGCGGTGATGAGCGGATTGGCCATCACCCAGGCCACCGCCAGCGTCGCCATCGGGACGCCGGCCTCGTCGGCCAGGAGTTGCAATTGTCCGACCGTGGCAAAGCAGCGCTCGTTCCAGTAGCGGTCCTGGTAGATCGCGCCGGCCGTCCCCAGCGTGAAGCGGGTGTTGCGCATTGGACGCGAGGCCGTCGCGTACTTGCCCGAAAGCAATCCGCCGGCCAGCGGGTTGTATGGAATGACGCCCAATCCTTCTTCCTCGGCCAACGGCAGCAGTTCGCGCTCGATCTCACGGAACAATAGGCTGTAGCGTGGCTGCACCGAGACGAACGACGTCAGTCGCAACAGCTGGGCCCGCCCGAGCGCTCGTGCGAGTCGGTAGGCCAGGAAGTTGGACACGCCGATGTAACGTGCCCGGCCGGACTTCACGATGGTGTCCATCGCCTCCAGCGTCTCGTCCAGAGGCGTCTGCCGATCGTCGCTGTGCAACTGATACAGGTCGACGTGATCGGTCTGCAGCCGTCGCAGCGACGCGTCGATGG
>Ga0182021_10010859_pt1 | contig 10802 bp, 13 predicted proteins | sample 612E3MmetaG_FD_120493 | JGI IMG/M metagenome (GOLD analysis project Ga0182021, IMG submission 120493) | Permafrost microbial communities from Stordalen Mire, Sweden - 612E3M metaG (Illumina Assembly) | ecosystem: Environmental > Terrestrial > Soil > Wetlands > Permafrost | place: Sweden...
GCCGCCGCGGGCGAGGCGTCGATGCCGGTGTCGGTGGCGCCGCCGGTGCCCGCACCGGCGCCGCTTGCCGATGCGACGACGACCAAGGAGACTGTGGACAACCCGTACGGGCTGGGCGCGCTGTGGGCGCAGGGCGACTTCGTGGCGCGCGGCACGCTGTTGATTCTGGTGATCATGAGCATGGGCAGCTGGTACATCTTGGTGACCAAGCTGTGGGAGAGCATGAAGATCGGCAGCCAGGCGCGCGAGGCGCGCAACGGCTTTTTCAAGGCGGGCAATCTGACCGAGGCGGTGCAGACGCTCAAGGAGGGCAGCGCGTTTCGCTTCATCGCCGAGAGCGGCATCAGCGCCGGGCAGGACCATGAGGGCGCGCTGACCGCCAACATCGACCGCAACAGCTGGGTGACGACGTCGATGCAGCGCAGCATCGACGACGTGCAGTCGCGGCTGCAAGACGGGCTGGCGGTGCTGGCCACGGTGGGTTCGACGGCGCCGTTCGTGGGGCTGTTCGGGACGGTGTGGGGGATCTACCACGCGCTGACCGCCATCGGGATCGCGGGCCAGGCGAGTATCGACAAGGTGGCCGGGCCGGTGGGCGAGGCGCTGATCATGACGGCCATCGGTCTGGCGGTGGCGGTGCCGGCAGTGCTAGGCTACAACTGGCTCGTGCGGCGCAACAAGGTGAACATGGAGTCGGTGCGCAACTTCGGGGCCGATCTGCACGGGGTGCTGATGGGTGCGCGGATGAAGGCCACGCGCTGAGCGCGCGCAGACACGAACCATCCACGCGCGAAGGAGCCGGACATGGCGATGAACATAGGGGGCGGGGGCGACGAGGACGAGGTGGTCTCGGCGATCAACACCACGCCGCTGGTGGACGTGATGCTGGTGCTCTTGATCATCTTCCTGATCACGATCCCGGTGGTCACCCAGACCGTGCCGATGAGTCTGCCCAAGGAGACCAACATTGCGCGCCAGACCAAGCCGGAGAACATCGAGATCTCGGTGAACAAGGACGGGGACGTGTTCTGGAACGCGCGGCTGGTGCCCGACAACGAGACGTTGTTCCAGAAGCTCAAGGGCGTGGCGGTGCTCACGCCGCAGCCCGAGGTGCACATCCGAGGCGATGAGAAGGCGCGCTACGAGTCCATCGGACGTGTCGTGTTCGCCTGCCAGCGCGCGGCCATCGCCAAGATCAGCTTCGTCACGGAGCCTCCGCCCAAGGGCTGAGCGCAGGAGGACACACACATGGGAATGAACATCGGCTCGGGCTCGGGCTCGGGCGAGCCCGAGGTGATGATGGATATCAACACCACGCCGCTGATCGACGTGATGCTGGTGCTGATCATCATGCTGATCATCACGATACCGGTGCAGCTGCACTCGGTGAACCTGAACATGCCGGCGGGCAACCCGCCGCCACCGTTGAAGGATCCGGTGGTGGTGACGATCGACGTGGACTTCGACGGCACGATCCTGTGGAACGGGGAGGCGCTGCCCACGCGGAGCGCGCTGCAGGCCAAGCTGCACGAGGCGGCGGCGCTGGCCGATCAACCCGAGGTGCACGTGCGACCCAACAAGCTGGTGGAATACAAGTACGTGGCCGAGGTGCTGGCCGAGAGTCAGCGCCTGGGCATCACCAAGCTGGGCATGGTGGGCAACGAGCAGTTCGTCAAGTGAAGCGCATGGTCGACGTCGTGAAGTGTGTGGGTGCGGCGCTGCTGGCCGCGACGCTGGTGCTGTGCGCGCAGGCCCAGGAGGCGCTGCGCGCGGAGGTGGGCAAGCCGCTGCAGGCGGCGCAGGAGCTGATCAAGGCGGGGCGCTACAAGGAGGCACTGGCCAAGGTGCGCGAGGCTGACGCGGTGGGCGGCAAGAGCGCGGGCGAGACGCTGATGGTCGAGCGCATGCGGCTGGCGGCGGCCTCGGGGGCTGGAGAGGTCGACACGGCCGCGCGCGCGTTCGAGACAATCGACGCGTCAGGCAAGGTCGCTAACGCCGACAAGTTGCGGATGATCGAGTCGATTGCCGGCAGCTACTACCGGGCGCACGACTACGCGCACGCGCTGCAGTGGTACCAGCGCTACTTCAAGGAAGGCGGCACGAACGCGGCCAACCGAACGCTGATGATCCAGACGCAGTACCTGTCGGGGGATCTGGCCGGGGCGACCAAGGAGCTGATCGGGGAGATCCAGGCGGCGGAGAAGAACGGCACGGCCCCGGCCGAGGAGCGCATCAACCTGCTGATGAACGCGGCGGTCAAGCAAAAGGACGTCAACGCAGAAACATTCGCCCTGGAGCGGCTGGTCATCTACTACCCGAAGAAGGAGTACTGGGTGAGTCTGCTCAGTGGGCTGCAGCGCAAGCCCGCCTTCTCGGACCGGCTGTCGCTGGACACGTACCGGCTGTCGCTGGCCACGGGCAGCATGAGCGCCGGGGCGGACTACTCGGAGATGGCGCAGCTGGCGCTGCAAGCGGGCTCGCCCGCGGAGGCGCAGCAGGTGGTGGACAAGGGTTTCGCGGCCGGCGCGCTGGGCGTGGGCGCACAGGCCGAACGCGACAAAAGGCTGCGCGACTTGGTGGCCAAGCGCAACGCCGAGGCGCTCAAGAGCCAGGCCGCGGACGAACAGGCCGCCCAGGCCGCTCGCGACGGCGGCGAACTCGTCACCATCGGGCTGAACCGCGTGTTCCAGGGCCAGGCCGCCCAGGGACTGGCCCTCATGCAGCAGGGCCTGGCCAAAGGCAACCTCAAGCACCCCGAGGACGCCAAACTCCATCTGGCCATCGCCCAGCTGCGCGCCGGCGACCCTGCCCGCGCTCAGGCCACCCTCAAGACGGTCTCCGGCACCGACGGCACGGCCGACCTCGCACGCCTGTGGGCGCTGTACGCGCGGCGAGCCAAGGCATCCTGAACGTGCTGTGAGGCCACCGGGCCGGACGTGCGCCGGCCCCTCGCTGGCCGGCGGCGCCTTACTTCGGCGCCAGGCGAATCGCGCCGTCCAGCCGAATCACTTCGCCATTGAGCATCTCGTTGGTCACGATCTGATGCACCAGTTTGGCATAGTCGGCCGGTGTACCCAGCCGGCTGGGGAAGGGCACACTGGCGGCCAGGGCGTCTTGCACGTCCTGGGGCATCGTGAACAGCATCGGCGTGCCGAAGATTCCCGGCGCGATCGTCATGTTGCGGATGCCGTGGCGAGCCAGGTCACGGGCGATCGGCAGCGTCATGCCCACCACGCCGCCCTTGGACGCCGAATACGCGGCCTGGCCGATCTGGCCGTCGTAGGCCGCCACGCTGGCTGTGGAGATCAGCACCCCCCGCTCGCCGGTGGTTTCGGGATCGTTCTTGCTCATCGCCTGGGCCGACAGACGGATCATGTTGAAGCTGCCCACCAAGTTCACGCTCACGACCTTGGCGAACGTGTGCAGCGGGTGTGCGCCTTCCTTGCCGATGGTGCGTGCTGCTGGCGCGATGCCGGCGCAGTTGACCAGTCCGACGAACTTGCCCAGCGCCACCGCCTGGTCGACCGCCGCCTGGCCGTCGGCTTCCTGGCTGACGTCGCAGCGCACGAAGCGGCCCCCGAGTTCGGCGGCCAGCGCCTGGCCTTTATCCACCTGCAAGTCGGCGATGACGACCTGGGCCCCATGTCCGGCCAGCATCCGCGCGGTGCCTTCACCCAGCCCCGACGCCCCACCCGTGACCAGAAATACCTTGCCTGCGATCTCCACGTGATGACTCCTCAGTCAGCTCAATGCGGCCATCGCGCGCGCGGTGATCTCGTCGACCGTGCCGGTGCCGCTGATCTTGCGGTAACGCGGCGCATTGGCATCGCCGTTGGCCGCCCAGTTCGAGTAGTAGTCCACCAGCGGGCGCGTCTGAGCCTTGTACACGGACAGTCGGTTGCGCACGGTCGCCTCTTCGTCGTCGACGCGCTGGATCAGATCCTCGCCCGTCGCGTCGTCTTTGCCCGCCACCTTCGGCGGGTTGTACAGAAGATGATAGGTGCGACCCGACGCCACGTGCACGCGACGCCCGCTCATGCGCTCGATGATGGCCTCGTCGGGCACGTCGATTTCCAGCACCAGGTCCAGGTGCACGCCGGCCGCTTTCATGGCATCGGCCTGGACGATCGTGCGCGGAAAGCCGTCGAACAAGAATCCATGGACGCAGTCGGGCTGGGCGATGCGCTCCTTGACCAGCCCGATGATGATGTCGTCGCTCACCAGAGCGCCCGAATCCATCACCTTCTTGGCGGCCAGGCCCATGGCGGTGCCGGCCTTCACCGCGGCGCGCAGCATGTCGCCCGTGGAGATTTGCGGTATGTCAAACTTCTTGCAGATGAATGCGGCCTGGGTGCCTTTGCCCGCGCCAGGTGCGCCCAGCAGGATCAATCTCATGGGTGTCCTCGGTATCGTGTGTCTGGGTGCCGGGCGGGAGTGCGCGTGCCCGCGTGCCCGGCGTCGATCGAGAATAACATGCACGACCCTGCGTCGCGCTGACAGCGGACGCGGGGAAAACACCCGGTGCCCCTCAGCTGAACAACGCGCGCACCCGGGCGAGATCATCGGGCGTGTCCACGCCCGGGCCCGGGCGGGTGTGGCTCACGTGCACCGCGATGCGCTCACCGTGCCACAGCACGCGCAACTGCTCCAGCGCCTCGATCGACTCCAGAGGGCTGGCCGCGAGAGTCGGAAAGCGACGCAGGAATCCCGCCTGGTACCCGTACAGGCCGATGTGACGCAGCGGTGCCGGGTCGGGCAGATCGCGCCGCCCCTGGGCGCGCGCGTCGCGTGCCCAGGGGATCGGCGCGCGCGAGAAATACAACGCCCGCCCGCCGGCATCGAGCACGACCTTCACGACGTTCGGGTTGTCCAGTTCCTCGGGTGTGTCGATCGGGTGCGCGGCGGTGCTCATCACGCATTCCGGGTGGGCAGCCAGCAGCGCCGCGCAGGCGTCGATCAGTTCGGGCTCCAGCAGCGGTTCGTCGCCTTGGACATTGACAACCAGGTCCTGACCGTGCAGTCCGAGCAGTGCGCACGCTTCGGCCAGCCGGTCGCTGCCGGTGGCATGGTCGGTGCGGGTCAGCACCGCGTGCACGCCGTGGTCCGCGCAGGCCGCGACGATGTCCAGATGATCTGCGGCCACCACCACGCGCTGCGCGCGGCTGCGCGTCGCGTTGCGCGCCACCCGCACGATCATCGGCAGACCGCCGATGTCGGCCAGCGGCTTGCCCGGCAACCGGCTCGAGGCGAGCCGGGCCGGGACCAGCACCGTGTAGTTCATGCGGCCGTGGCGGCAGGCGCGTCGGGCCGGGGGGCGTCCAGCGCACGCGCCTGACTCTCGAGCATCACCGGGATGCCGTCGCGCACGGGAAACGCCAGACCGTCGGCGTGGCACACCAGTTCCACCTGCGCTTGCAGCGGCGGGCGCAGATGCTCCAGCGGGCCCTTGCAGATCGGGCACACCAGCAGGTTAAGCAGTCGTGTTTCCATGGCGGGATCCAGGCAGAGGCAGCAAATCGAGCAGCGCGGCCTCGAAGGCCGCGCCCAGCGTGAAGTCTAGCGGCGCCACCCAAACCCGTGTGGCGCCGGTGCGCAGGGCGTCGAGTTTGACCGCGTCCTTTTCCGTCACGACGACGTCCGCGGCGCCCGCAGGCCAGGGCAGTGTGACGTAGTCGTAGTGATCGGCCAGCGGGATCGGTTCAATCTGCAGTCCGTGGCGAATCAACATGTCGAAGAACCGCTGCGGCTGTGCCACACCGGCCACCGCCAGCACCGGCCGGTCGCGCAAGGCCTGCAGCGCGGCGGGGCTGGGTGCCAGGCCGGCCCACCAGTCCCGCAGCAAGACCACACCGTCGAGCGTGCGCTGCGCGACCGTGCCGGGCAGCGCGGTCGTGGCCCGCGTGGCGTTGTACACCACCAGCGAGCGCGGCGGCAACGTCGCCGGCAGCGGCTCACGCAGCGGCCCGGCCGGGAGCAGCCAGCCGTTGCCCGCGCCACGCTCGTCGAAGACCAGCACCTGGACCTGGCGCGCGAGCGCCAGATGCTGCAGGCCGTCGTCGCTGACGATGACATCCACGTCGGGGTGGCGGCGCAGCAGCTCGCGCACGGCCGCCACGCGGTCGGCGCCCACGACCACCGGCGAGCCGGTGCGTCGCGCCAGCAGCAGCGGCTCGTCGCCGCAGTCCGCGGGGTTGGCGTCGGGACGCACGGCCATCACCGCCTGGTCGCGCCGGCCATAGCCGCGCGAGACGATGCCCGGTACGTGGCCGCGCCGGCGCAGGGCCGCCACCACCGCGATCACGGTCGGTGTCTTGCCTGCGCCACCCACCACCAGATTGCCCACCACGATGACTGGCACCGCCAGGGTCTGGGGCACCCGCCATCCGAGCGCGTAGGCGGCGCGTCGCGCGGCCGCGAGTGCACCGAACAACACCGCCAGCGGCGTCAGCGCGCGAGCGAGCGCGCCGCGAGCGCGCCAGGCCACTTGCAGTCGATCAGCCCAGCGTGTCGAGCGGTCGGGCTTCAAGAGGTTCGGCGTGCCCCGCGCCAGATCGTGCTCAGCGCGACTCGCCCACCGAGGAGCCCTGGGTGGCGAATGTGAGATGGGGCAGATTGGCGCGCCGCGCGGCGTCCATCACGTTGATGACGCTTTGGTGCGCGCTGGTCGCGTCGGCCGAGACAATCACGATCATGTCGCTGGAACCGCCCGATGCGTTGAGCAGTTCGTTGGCCAGCAACCCCACGCTGCGCCCGTCCACCGGCTTGCCATTGACGGAGTAGCGACCATCCGCGGCCACCGACACGATGATCTCGCGCTGCCGGTCGCGCAGCTTGTCAGCGTCGGCTACCGGCAGGGTGATCTGCAACTCGGTGAACTTCGAGTACGTGGTGGACAGCATCAAGAATATCAGCACCACCAGCAGCACGTCGATGAACGGAATCAAGTTGATCTCCGGATCTTCGGGCCGGTGCTTGCGAAAATTCATCGACATCGTGCAGCCTCGACGCGTTGTTCGGCTTCAGGGCGTGGCGCGTGCCGAGGCCATGCGCAGGATGTGCGGCACGAGTCGGTCGGCCGCCTGCTCCATGTCCAGGGTGTAGGCGTCCACCAGTCCGCGGAAGTAGCGGTAGAACATCAAGGTGGGGATGGCGATCATCAGCCCGAACGCCGTGTTGTACAGCGCCACCGAGATGCCATGCGCCAGCAGCGCCGGGTTGTTGCCGTTCGGCGCCTGCGAGCCGAAGATCTCGATCATGCCGATCACCGTGCCCATCAGACCCAGCAGCGGCGCGGCCGAAGCGATCGTGCCCAACGTGTTCAGGTAGCGCTCCATGCGGTGCACGGCGGCTCGACCCGCGGACTCGAACACGCCGCGCAGCGATGCCTCGTTGACGCGCGGATCAGCCACGAAAGCGCGCAGTCCGGTGGCCAGCAAAGTGCCCAGCACCGAGTTGTCGGCCAACTTGTTGACCACGTCGGCATTGGGAACGCCGCTGCGCGTGACGGTGATGACTTCGTCGACCAGACGCAGCGGTGCCACACGCGCCGCGCGCAGGCTGTACAGACGCTCGATCACCAGGGTCAGCGCGGCGATGGAGCACACGAGCAACGGCCAGATCGGCCAGCCAGCGGCTTGTATGATCGAAAACAAGCGAATCCTCTCGATGCGATGGGGCAGGGCGTGACGGCCAGACGGCACGCGCGATGAGGGGCGATTATGGCCCGAAGCGGTCGCGCAACCGTGTCCGGCGCGCCAAGCGTTGCGTGTGCGCATCCCGCTTTTGGCGGCGTCGCCGTGCCGCGAACCCGGCGGCGGGCCCAGGACATCCACCGCAACTGTGGATATCTTTGTGTACAAGTCGGTGCGGTTTGCCGTAAACGCTTGAATCGGCAAGGCCTGGAACAAAATGCTCGAAAATTAAGCAGGCAAAAATCTTTGAAAATCAACAAGTTAGACGAATGTGACGTGTTTGTGACTGGTCCAATCGGCACCCAGGCCTTGCGCGGCGCGGTTGTGGAGTTCTCGACCCGCGCCAGCATTGGGTTTGCGCATGATTGAGCGCTCGCACACGGCGCCGCCGCGTGCGGTATGGGGTGTGGCGGAGTTGGTGCGCGCGGTCGCCCAGCGGCTGGCCGAGGAGTTCCGCGTGTGCACCGTGAACGGGGAGCTTTCGGGCTTTTCGCGCGCTGCCAGCGGGCACTGCTACTTCAGTCTCAAGGACGCGCAGGGCGAGGCGGCGCTCGTGCGCTGCGCGATGTTCCGGCGCGCCGCCGGACTGCTCGAATTCGCCCCTGCCGACGGCCAGCGGGTCGAGGTGCGCGGCCGGGTGGGCGTGTACGAGCCCCGAGGTGAGTTGCAATTCATCGTCGAGGCCATGCAGCCCGCCGGTGCCGGCGCGCTGTACGAGCAGTTCCTGCGCCTGAAGGCCCGCTTGCAGGCCCAGGGCTTGTTCGACGAGGCCCGCAAGCGTCGACTGCCGCGCTATCCGCGTGCCGTGGGTGTCGTCACGTCGCTGGGCGCAGCCGCGCTGCGCGACGTGCTCAGTGCGCTGGCGCGCCGCGCACCGCACGTACCCGTCGTCGTGTATCCGTGCCTGGTGCAGGGCGCGGACGCACCGGCGTCGCTGGTGCAGGCGATCGACGCGGCCAGCGTGCGCGCGGAGGTCGACGTGCTGATCGTTTGCCGCGGTGGGGGCTCCCTCGAGGACCTGTGGTCGTTCAACGACGAACGCGTGGTCCGCGCGGTCGTCGCCGCCACCATGCCCGTGGTCAGCGGCGTCGGCCACGAAACCGATGTCACGCTGGTGGACTTCGCGGCCGACCTGCGCGCACCGACGCCCACGGCCGCCGCCGAACTCGTGGCGCCCGTGCGACAGGACTGCCTGGACGCGCTGGATCTGGCGGCCCAGACGCTGCAGCGCCGCGTGCAGCTGCTGCTGGACACTCAGGCTCAGCGGTTGGACCGCAGCGCGCTGCGCTTGTCCAGACCCGGTCAAGGGCTGGCGCAGCATGCCCAGCGGCTGGAGCGGCTCGCTCACCGCTGGAGCGGGCAGGTGCCGCGCACGGTGGCCGCGCAGCAGGCCCGGCTCGACCAGCGCGCCAGCCAGCTCCAGCACGCGGCCTCGATGCGACTGGCCGCCCTCGACCAGCGACTGCAGCGCCTGGGCGAGCGGCTGCGAGCGCTCGATCCGCACCAGGTGCTCACCCGCGGCTACGCATGGTTGAGCGACGCAGGCGGGCACCCGGTCGGCTCGGTGAGCACGCTGAGCACCGGTCAGATGCTGCAGGCGGTGTTGCACGACGGGCAGGCCGACGTGCGGGTGCAGACGGTGCGTCCGGCGCTGGAAGACTGAACGCGGCCCGCGACGGTCGCACCGAGCCCGTGCGCAGGCCACTGCGCGCGCGCCGCAAGCTGCCTACAATCGCTTCGATCCCGCAACTACTCCGAATGAGGCCCACGATGGAACACACACTGCCCGCATTGCCCTACGCGCTGGACGCCCTGGCGCCGGGGCTGAGCAAGGAAACGTTGGAGTACCACTACGGCAAGCACCACAACGCCTATGTCGTCAACTTGAACAACCTGCAAAAGGGCACGGAATTCGAGTCCCTGTCCCTGGAGGACATTGTCAAGAAGGCCACCGGCGGCATCTACAACAACGCGGCGCAGATCTGGAACCACACGTTCTTCTGGAGCTGCATGAAGCCCGCCGGCGGCGGCGAGCCCAAGGGCGCGCTGGCTGCAGCGATCACCGCCAAGTGGGGCAGCTACGCGGCGTTCAAGGAAGCATTCACCAAGAGCGCCGTGGGCAACTTCGGTTCCGGCTGGACCTTCCTCGTCAAAAAGCCCGATGGCACTGTGGACATTGTGAACATGGGCGCGGCGGGCACGCCGTTGACCACGGCGGACAAGGCGCTGCTGACGATCGACGTGTGGGAGCACGCGTACTACATCGACTACCGCAACCTGCGCCCGAAGTGGGTCGAGACCTTCCTCACCTCGTTGGTGAACTGGGACTTCGCACAGGCCAACTTCGCCTGAACGCGCGGCGTGCTGCGGCGGCCCGGCCGGGGTTCGCCGCAGGTTGCGCCGGCGTTGACCCTGCGCCGCGTCAGTGCGCGAACGGCGCGCCTTGCAGCGTCGAGCCGGCCTTGACGCCGCGTTTGGCAAACCAGCCGTCGTTCATTTCGAGCACGTAGCGCACCGGCTTGGTCGAACAGTGACTGTCCAGTGTCTGTGGCTTCATGTCGTCGACGTTGACGACCGTGCCGTCGTCGGCAACGAATGCGACCGACAGCGGTAACAGCGTGTTCTTCATCCAGAAACACTGCACCCCGGGCTGCTCGAAGACGAACAGCATCCCCTCGTTGGTGCCCATCGACCTGCGAAACATCAGCCCCGTCTCCCGCTCCCGCGGGCTGCGCGCGACTTCGACCTGCAGCACGTGCATGCCGGCATTGATCTTGATTGAACCCAGGTGTTGCGGGCCTTCTTGGGCGCCGGCGCACGCGGCGATGGCGGCCAGGGCCGCAGTGGCCAGGAGTCTTGCGTTGCGCAGCGTCATGATGGGAGCATGGGCAGTGGTGTGAGCGTCAATTATCGGCGTCCCGCCACTCGGGCGCGGCGACTGGGACCGCCTGGTCGCCGTGCCGGACCCGTGGCATAGAATCTTGAATGTTTCCCAGCACCTCACCTCACCTCAGCGAGCGGAGCGCATCCCCATGTACCAGCATATCAAGGTGCCCGAAGGCGGGCAGAAGATCACGGTCAATGCCGACTACTCGCTGAATGTTCCTGACC
>Ga0182021_10010860_pt1 | contig 10802 bp, 12 predicted proteins | sample 612E3MmetaG_FD_120493 | JGI IMG/M metagenome (GOLD analysis project Ga0182021, IMG submission 120493) | Permafrost microbial communities from Stordalen Mire, Sweden - 612E3M metaG (Illumina Assembly) | ecosystem: Environmental > Terrestrial > Soil > Wetlands > Permafrost | place: Sweden...
TAAATTTGTGCACGAGCATCAAGAAGCAATACGGCAAGTGAATAAATTTATTATAGAATACATGCGTGGGTCAAAATCAATTCCCTACGAAGTCTTGAGATTCCTCAGTCATTGATTGCAGAATCATATCCTTCAGATCGATAGAGAGTACGGACCTTATCTTAAAGGTAAAATATAAGGGGAGTTTTATGTGCCATCAACAGAACAAAATCTCAAAAATACTTTTGTCGATGGTTTCCTGCCAGCAACTCGGTTGAAGTTCGTCATTGCATTTCGTTCGGTTTGATTTTGAAACCAACTCTTTCTTCTTTATGTTATAAATAAGGGTTGTTTGTAGGCAATTGAATGAATAGAAAGAGTTGGAAAGCATGACAGAAAAGCTGCAACAGTTGGAAGAAATCATACGCAAATATGGACGTGTCATTGTTGGATATTCCGGCGGTGTTGATTCCACTCTCGTGGCATTTGTTGCGCATCGAGTGCTCGGAAAAGATGCCCTGATTGTTCTCGCAAGAACGGAAACCATTACACAAGAAGACGTGGAATTAGGGAGGCATATTGCCCTAGAACACAATTTCAATTATATGGAAATAACCTACAATGAACTTGAAATTGAGCAATACGCTGCCAATCCGGTAAACCGGTGTTACTTCTGCAAACAAGAATTATATGCACGATTGAAGGCGCTCGCGGATAAAGAGAATATTCCATTCATTTTAGATGGCGCAAATGTAGACGATCTTGGAGATTATAGGCCGGGACGGACGGCAGCAAAAGAATCCGACATTTGCTCTCCGCTTATTGAAGCATCTATGACAAAACAAGACGTTCGTGAAGCGGCAAAATTCTATGGTTTGCCGAATGCCGATAAACCTGCTGCACCATGCCTTTCATCTCGAATTCCATACGGAACACATATTGATAGAAAGTCCTTGGAGCAAATTGCTCTCGCAGAGAAATTTATTCGCGGAAAAGGATTTACCAATGTGCGTGTCCGCCATTTTCAGGATACAGCCAAGATTGAAGTAGACGCTTCAGCTATAGAAAAATTGAGACGAATGAAGGATGAAGTCGAATCCCATTTGAAGCAATTGGGATACACAGAAGTTATTATTGATGAAGAAGGATTCCGATCTGGAAAATTGAATAAAGGGATAGAAAAAGCATGAAATCCAATTTACGCAGTGAACAAATTTTTTTTATTGAGGACCATGCGCGGCAACAACGCACATTAATTCCAGAACTCATCTACTGCGAAAACAAGTCGGTTGGACAAATTATTCTTATTGCAAAAAAGCTTTATGCAAAGCAAAAGCTCGTACTTGGCACACGATGTCCCGCAGAATTCTTTCCGAAGTTGAAGAAAGCATTCCCTGGTATTCATATTATACAAGATTCACACTGTTTCCGTATCGGCAAACCTTTGAAGGCGATGAGTATGGCAAAAATCGGCATTGTCTCAGCTGGAACAACAGATATTGCCGTTTGTGAAGAAGCTGCTTTGATGCTGGAAAGCCTTGGAGTTTCGGTGGAGCGTGTATATGATGTTGGCGTGGCAGGGATTCATCGCCTGTTCGCAAAAGATGATCGGCTCAAGCGTTGCAGTGTTTTAATTGTTGCCGCAGGCATGGAAGGCGCACTTCCCAGCGTTGTTGCCGGATTGTATCCCCAGCCATTAATTGCCATTCCAACCAGCATAGGATATGGCACAGCGCTTTCCGGATTCACCGCTCTGTTTGCCATGCTTACAAGCTGCGCTCCCGGTGTTACTGTTGTGAATATCGACAATGGAGTTGGAGCTGCTGCTGCCGCTTTTAAAATCATTTCTTTCGATCGATAATTTTTTTTCAATTCGCGTTTCCCTCCTTTCATTGCGAATGGAAGAACTATCTCTTATTTTACCATCAAAAAGAAGTGCATTCATATTTCAGTATTATTAATTTGAAGGGAAAAACCCATGCCAACAACACAAGACAATCTGAAGGAAGCGTTTGCCGGCGAAAGTCAGGCATTCCAAAAATACACAGCATTTGCGGAAAAAGCGGAACGAGAGGGATTGAAGAATATTGCTCGCTTGTTCCGGACAACGGCACAGGCAGAACGCATTCATGCAACCGGACATTTACAGGCGCTCGATGGTATCGGTTCTACTGCAGAAAATTTGAAAGCCGCAATCGGCGGCGAGACGTACGAATTTACCGAAATGTATCCGCCGATGCTCAAACAGGCAGAAGCGGATAATCATAAAGCAAAGCGAATGTTCAAATATGCCGTAGATGCTGAACAAGTACATGCCAAGTTGTACACACTGGCACTGGAAGCTGCTCAACAAGGAAAAGATTTATCCGTTACTGAATTCTATCTCTGTCCGGTTTGCGGATATATCGAGTTCGGTAAAGCGCCGGAAGAGTGTCCCATTTGCGGAGCGAAGGGTTCAAAATTTATCCAGGTGTCACCGACCCAATAATTCGTGTTGTAATTTCCTGCAAAATGCGGGATGTTATCGAACAGATCGCTTTTGATCGCTATTATGAACTTGGAGATCTTTTCTATGGATGCTCTTTTCCTCGCCCGCATGCAGTTTGCGCTGACCATCGGGTTTCATTTCCTCTTTCCCCCCATTTCAATCGGGCTCGCCTGGCTGTTGGTCATTATGGAATGGCTTGGCTGGAGAAAGAAAGATGAAGTATATGTTCGCATGGGTAAATTTTTCGGAAAGCTTCTCGCATTGACATTTGTAGTCGGCGTTGCAACCGGCATTGTGATGGAGTTTCAATTCGGAACGAACTGGGCGGTCTACTCAAAATTTGTCGGCGATATTTTTGGTGCGCCGCTCGCCGCTGAAGGCATCTTTGCATTTTTCCTCGAATCTGGCTTTCTCGGACTGTACCTGTTTGGCAGAAACAAAGTCTCCAAAGCCGTTCATTGGTTTTCCATATTGATGGTTGCGGTCGGTGCGACAATCTCGGCGTTTTGGATTATTGTCGCTAACTCGTGGCAGCAGACTCCCGCCGGGTATGTTCTCAGAAACAACAGGGCAGAACTCGCCAGCTTCTATGATGCTGTCTTTAATCCCTCGACGATGATTCGCTATTTTCACACTGTAGATGCGGCGTTGATCGCAGGAGCGTTCTTTGTAGCCGGAATTGCCGCATATCTCATCCTCAAAAAAAAAGAAGTCGAACTTGCAAAACGGGCGATGAAAATTGCGGTTATTTTCGGATTGATCACATCAGTGCTTGAGTTGATGCCGTTCGGCCATGAACATGCAAGACAGGTTGCCCACACACAACCGGAAAAATTTGCTGCCATTGAAGGGCTTTATGCAACACAATCCGGAGCGCCTCTTGTTTTCTTTGCGATTCCGGTTGTTAAACCGCCGGAATTGAAAGCAAAAATAGAATTATCGGGACTTCTCAGCTGGATGGCCTTTGGTGATGTCAACGCACAGATCAAGGGCATCAATGAATTTCCGGCCGAGAACATTCCACCGCTCTGGCTCACCTTTGTTTCTTTCCATAATATGGTGGTATTGGGTTTATTCTTCATAAGTGTCACTCTGTATGCATTCATCCAGTTACGCAGAAAAAGATTGTTTGAAACTCCATGGCTCCTGAAACTCTTTGTCTGGTCCATTCCACTGCCGCTTGCTGCTTGCCAGCTAGGATGGATAGCCGCAGAAGTTGGCCGCCAACCGTGGATTGTCTATGGATTGCTCCGGACGTCTGAGGCGCATTCTGCGTCTGTCACAGCCGAAGAAATTCTGTTCTCGATCATTCTCTTCGGCCTTGTCTACTTGTTGCTCGGCATTTTATATGTTTATATCTTAGTGCGAGAAGTAAACCATGGGCCGCAATCAGCAAAGGGATAGGAGACAAGAAGTATGGATCTGAATTCAATTTGGTTTTGGCTCATTGCTGTATTAATTATCGGTTATGCAATTCTGGATGGTTTTGATTTCGGTGTCGGTATTCTGTCACTATTCGGACGCGATGAGAAGGAGCGGCGCATTCATTTCAATGCCATTGGTCCAGTATGGGATGGAAACGAAGTCTGGTTGATCACCGGCGGCGGTGCATTGTTTGCAGCTTTTCCCATTGTGTACGCCACAGTGTTTAGCGGATTTTATCTTGCACTGATGCTGCTACTCATAGCACTTATCTTTCGAGCAGTATCGTTTGAATTCCGCAATAAAGTGGAATCACTGCTCTGGCGGCGGGCTTGGGATTTTGCATTTGGCTTCGGGAGTTTTCTGCCGGCAATTCTCTTCGGTGTCGCAGTGGGGAATATTCTCCGCGGTATTCCGATAGATGCGAGTGGCAATTTCCTCGGTACATTTCTAGGCCTTTTGAATCCTTATTCCATCGGTGTTGGTCTTTTAAGTCTTGCCCTTTTTACGATGCATGGTTCAATCTATGTTGCAACAAAATCAGACGGTGAGATCCGCTACCGCTGCCAACAATGGGCGTCGCATCTATGGATGGATTATGTAATACTCTATGTTATTATGACAATATGGACTTGGCTTGCATCGCCATTCTTGTTTGAAAAATCAACGGGCAGTCCATTCTTCTCTATTTTCATGGTTGTCCTTTTAGGTTCCATCGTATACCTGCCGGTTCTCTTGAAGGCTGGGAAATTGAGCCGCGCATTCTTTGCTTCGTCACTTGTAATAGCAATGATGCTCGGTCAAATGGCACTGAGTCTATACCCACGGCTTGTTCCGTCTTCCATCGATCTCCGCTACAGTCTCACGATTTACAATGCTTCTTCAAGTCCGCTGACATTACAAACGATGCTGGTGATTGCACTCATCGGCGTTCCGATTGTCATTGCCTATTCCATTTTTATCCATTATGTATTTCGTGGAAAAGTAGAAATTACAGAAGAAAGTTATTAATCAACAGAAAAGACAATGGATAAGAATTGTATTCGGGAAATGATTACCGGGGATTATGAACAGATGATCGCACTTTGGAAAAACACTCCTGGGGTTGGATTGAGTGATGCAGATTCTAAAAGAAATATCAACCAGTTTCTCGAACGAAATCCAGGAATGAGTTTTGTATGTGAGATTGATAAACGAATCGTCAGTACAATTCTTTGCGGTCACGACGGCCGTCGGGGATATATATACCATCTAGCAGTCGATCAAGTGTTCAGGAAGCAAGGAATCGGCAAAGAACTTATGGCGCATTCCCTTGAAAAACTCAGCCGCAAACGTATTGCGAAATGCCACCTGTTTCTCTACAACGATAACGAAGACGCCATACAATTTTACAATTATGCCGGCTGGACAAAACGATCCAACCTTCTGATCTATTCAAAAAACCTCTGAGAAACAGCTGTATAGTCTGCCTTAGTTTTTCCGACAAAATCTACATTGTACTATATTTTTCTCTGCAGACATCATTCTCTCTTTTCATGCAGTAACTTTAGACTTTTTAATTCATTACCACTAAGTTTTGTTTTTATTGGGTATATAACCATAAAGTTTTTCAGCGCACTCAGGACAAATTCCATGTGTTAGTGTAGGAGCGCCAGAGTCTACGAGATATTTTTCAATCGGCAGCCATTGACCGTCTTCCGTTCGGTATTTTTTGCAATTCGCGCACAGTGGAAGCATCTTTTCCAATTCTTGAATGTGTTTTTCTTTAGCCTCCTCGTGTTTTATGATTTTAATGAATCCAAAGACCAGAAATGTGAAACCGATAGCGTCAGCGATATTGCCAAGGGTTTCAAGCATGAGTTCAAATGAACCAACAGGCATGCCAAAATATTCGGATAGGCGAATGTTTGGATGCTCAACCAGCATATCGCATATATGGCTTAACACAAGAAGAACAATCGCTGGAAAGAGGGGTCTGAGGGAATAGAAGTGAAATCTCTCCTTCCAAAGCACATAAAATGCATATATCAAAAGAAGGGCAGAGATGAAATCTATAAAGAAAATAGTGTACAAAACTCTTGCTCCTTTTCTGCTTTCTGAAGTAGCCTGTTATTCAACTAAAGTTCGACTAAAAGTGTTGAGCAATGACAATACAATTTATTAAATCTTTGGTACAAAATCGAAGGTTGTAATAAAGATCACCTTCATAGCCGGAGAGAAATGTGATAGGCTCACCGACAAAACCGGTTTTTTGGTAGTATGCTAGAGCAACATCAAGAAAAACAATGCAGGAAGAAAAAGAAGTGAGGCATAAAAGAGTTTCCGTGCGGCAAAATTCGTACGGACAAAATACAAGCGAAAGGCAATTGCAAGAAATCCTATAGAGAGCGGCAATGCACCAATGAAGTAGAACATTCCCGTAAGTCCCACCAGCATCGGCATGAACGAAGCAGGAATGAGTGCAATGGTGTACACAAGAATTTGCCGGCTGGTGATTGCACAGCTTGGATCAAGCACGGTCAACAATTTGTAACCGGCACGAGCGTAATCGTTCCGGTACATCCATGCGAGCGATAAAAAGTGCGGCATTTGCCAGAAGAACAAAATGAAGAACAGCGACCATGCCTCCATCGATACACTGCCTCGCACAACTGCCCAGCCGATAAGCGGCGGCAATGCTCCGGGAATTCCTCCAACAACTGTCGCAAATGGTGTCTTTCTTTTCAACGGTGTGTAGATCGCCAGATAGCTGACAAGCGTTAACACTGCAAGCGATGTTGCAACCCAATTCGTGAATAACGCAAGATACGAAAGCCCGGCAATACCAAGAAAAATTCCGAAGAACAACGCTTCTATGGGCTGAATACGTCCGGAGGGAATCGGACGATGTTCGGTTCGTTTCATCAACGCGTCATACCGGCGTTCCATGTATTGATTCAATACTCCGGCCGCGCCACCGACAAGTGTTGTTCCAATAAAGGCGTGAGTGAGAAGATAATAGTGCAATGATCCATTCAGAGCTAAATATGCGCTGCCGACAGCGGTTAACACTGAAAGAAGTGTCAATTCAGGTTTCATCAGCACTCCATATTCAATGATGGAACTTGAATGACGAACGGATATGGAATTGGAATATTTCATGTTATTTCACTGACTTTGACAAAAGAGATGCAACTCTTCGCTGGATATAACTCGCAACCGAATCCGCTTCTGCGAGTCTTAAACCCTGATTCGGCATGGGTGGATAAGCTGCATCTTTTTTGATCGGATTGAGAATAAACGAGAGTAGTTCTGATTTCTTTCCTTCATATTTTGGAATTGTCTCGAAGTACGGAGGCCCGACTTTTTTCTGGTCAAAGAGATGGCACGCTTGACATTTCGCGTTGTAAATATCCTCACCAGTAAATGTCACAATACTGACACCCAGGCTCGCTTTTAAATCCTCCATATTTTTTTCATGCTGAGCAGAAAGAATAACTGCATGTCCGCGAGTTGCCGTTCCGATAGCAAGAGAGTCGATCCCAATGTTTATACTTGCTGCTAAAAGAAAGACAAAAAAACCAGCAGTAGCGGATTGTTCATGTGCCGAGCGTTGATATCCGTATAGAAAATGTGCAGCGAGGAAAAACAACACAAGTCCAACTCCGGTGAGCGAATAAAGCGGACCGGATATCGCTTCATCGCTCACGCTGGCAACTTGCGCTAAAAGTATAAGAGGCAAGACAAGCAATGCTATTACTGAGAATCGGACACTTATCTTCTTTAATGATGCCAAAAATGCTTCCTGAATATCATCAGACTTTGATATAATAAAATACAGAACTCCAAATCCTGTAATCCCAGCTGAAAGAACAAGAATTATGATGAACTTTAACCAAACGGAAAGTGAAATCAATACGCCAAAAATCGAATCGATTTCCTGCCAACTGGAAGGATTCGCAGTCAGTGCAAATGCCGCTGAAAAAAGAAAAAGTCCGATGAGAAGAAGAATGATTCCATACATCCCGGAACGCGAATAAGTTTGAGTGTTTTCGGCCTCATAGTATTCAATACCGGCAGTCGCTCCGCCTTTCTCCTTCTGTGTTTTGAGATGCGTTTGATAGGAAGATAGAATTCCTTGAATGCGGAATGTCTGTTTATACGAATATAACAGCCATAATCCAATTGCCACACAGAGAAATCCAAATCCAGACAGCGTTACCGAAATTGCTGGAGTAGATTGCAGCATCTGAGCAAAGGAGAAGACTAACGATGCACCGGGAATAATTCCGAGGAACACCAAAACACTTTTCGTTTTCAGTGGTACTTCGGCAAGTTGATAGGCGATAGCCAGCGCTTGAACATTATTTTCCTTTCGCGCCTGTTTGCGATATCGGAATGAAAGGATGATCGAGCCTAGCACAAAACCGATATACGGCAAGAATATCATTGAACCGATAGCGGCGATGAGAACCACAAGCTTGTAGTGTTCAATCGATTGAGGCAGCGCTATATCTTTGAGAAATTCCATGAAATTAATTTGATGGTATTATATTATTCACGAATGATTGATAGGTCTTTGATTGTTTTAATGACGCATCTTTGTACCATCGTTCAAATGTTGCTGTGTCCATTGCGACGACTTTGGTGTACATATAGGAATGCTCCAACCCGCAATACTCAGCACAAGCAATATCGAACGATGCTGCGCGCGGTGTTTTAAACCACATAACATTCTCTCGGTTGGAAATAACATCCTTCTTAATACGAAAAGAAGGAATAAAGAATGAATGATTTACGTCAAGAGAATGGAGTGTGCATTTTATCGGTGCATTGACCGGCACATATAATGTATCGACTCGAACGCCATTCGGGTATTCAAATGCCCATTTCCACATCTGAGCCGTAACTTTGATGGGAAACGCATTGTCTGGTACAATCTGTTCAATCAGGTAACCTCGCCACCCAAGATAAAACATACCTGTAAAAAGAATAAGTGGAATGATAGTCCATGTAAGTTCCAACGGAACGTTTCCCTCAATGTTTGTCGGATGAGGATTTTTCTTGCGGCTGTAGCGTATGATAAAATATACCATGGCGGTCAGCAAACCTAGAAATACGAGCAGCGATATACCGACAATCGTCAAAAATGTTGCGTCGACATAATCTGAAAACGGAGACGATCCTGAAAACATTTCAATAATCCTGTTCAGTGAAAAGCATAGTCAAAAAAGGTTAAGGAAATAAAAATTATGAATGTCACCAGTGCAACAAGAGCAAATATCCGGAACATCCGATCTTCATATTTCAAATGCATGAAGACATTCAATACTAATAATGACTTCACCGAAGCGATGATCAATGCGGTAATGATTACCCATCTGCCAAGCTCGATACCGGCAAGTGCTACCGTGAGACAGGTGAGTGCGAGCAACCCAAACCAGACGAGAATGTATTCGCCATAAGGGACTCTATGCTGCTTATGATCTTCTTCGTGTTGAGTCATGGTTCCTGAGCGTGCATCCTTTCTCTCCTGCTTTAAAGGAGAGTGAATTTCTTAATGGATCAGATAGAACAATGGAAATAAAAAAATCCAGATAATATCTACCAAATGCCAGTACAAAGCACCGGCTTCAAGTTTAACAAATGATTCCCGGTTGACACTTCCTTTTGCAATAAAGACGAGCATAAATCCGAGAACTGCCATGCCGATGATAACGTGGATCGCATGTAAACCGGTCATAACATAGTACAATCCGAAATACAAAATTTCTCCCTGCGGCTTATTCATGAGTTCAGGCGACTGTGGATAAATGCCGATAGAAATTTTATGGCTCCATTCAAAATATTTATTGACAAGAAACACTAAACCTAAGACAAGTGTCGAACTAACCAATACCATCGAGAGATATTTCCTTCCCTGCTGAATTGCTGTAATCGACATAGCAACTGTCAGGCTGCTGGTTAGCAGGATCATCGTATTGATGGTTCCTATGAACGGGTCGAGTTCTGCGGCAGCAAGGCGAAACTCTCCAGCATGCATAAAACGATACACTGCATAGATGATAAACATTCCGCCGAAGAGAATCAGTTCACTAAAGAGGAAGAGCCAGAGCCCCATCCTCGAACCGACATCGTCTCTGTGCTTGTGTTCTCCTACTGCTTCTCTGCTTGTCACTTAATCTCCTCAGCACTATGTGCAATGTTGGAATAATCGTATGGCCCGGCAGTTACCACAGGAATTTCATGAAAATTTTCAGTAGGCGGCGGTGATGATACCGTCCATTCCAATGTTGCCGCGCCCCAAGGATTTGCAGGAGCTTTCTTTCCTTTTTTCAACGAGACGATCAAGTTGACTATGAGAATAATAATACCAATGACCATAATCCATGAACCGACCGTTGCAATACGATGTAGCGTTTCAAACTGTGGAAGGTAATGGTAATACCGCCTCGGCATACCCATATATCCTAACATGAGCATCGGAAAATACAGAATATTGAATCCAACAGTCATCAAGAGCCAACCGATAAATGCAAGGCGTTTTTTGTACATCCTGCCAAACATTTTCGGAAACCAATAATACAACGCGCCAAAGAGCGCAAAGCCTGTTCCGCCGAACATGACATAATGAAAATGCCCGACAACAAAATATGTATCTGTTACATGAATATTCACAGAGAGAGCACCGAGCATTAATCCGGTCAGCCCGCCGATGCTAAATTGCATAATGAAAGCAAGCATAAAGAGTAGCGGTACTTCCAATTTAATCGAGCCTTTGTAGAGTGTCGCAACCCAATTGAACACTTTGATGGCGCTTGGAATCGCAACGATAAATGTTAAGAGAGAAAAGACGAACATTCCTGTATTGCTCATGCCAACCGTGAACATATGATGTGCCCATACCAGTGAACCGACAGCAGCAATGGCAATA
>Ga0182021_10010861_pt1 | contig 10802 bp, 7 predicted proteins | sample 612E3MmetaG_FD_120493 | JGI IMG/M metagenome (GOLD analysis project Ga0182021, IMG submission 120493) | Permafrost microbial communities from Stordalen Mire, Sweden - 612E3M metaG (Illumina Assembly) | ecosystem: Environmental > Terrestrial > Soil > Wetlands > Permafrost | place: Sweden...
CGATCAGCCATCGCTCATTCGGGTTCCGCAGCGCCCAGAACTTCATTGCAGCCATCTACCACTGCTGTGCCCGGCTGCCGCTGCCCGTCGAACGCTAGTTACACTTTTCGGATAGGAGCCCAACATTGAAGCGCCTCCTTTAGCGAGGATTTCCATTTTGGTCGCCCGGTCGCCAGATGTTATACCTCCAATCGCCAACTTTCGGACCTTTATCGAAAGACTTTATCGAAAAACTGAACCCCTTGGGTCAGAGATTGCGCCGCTATTTAGGGTTCCGGGTGATGCTTTGAACGTGGTAGGTGTTGCCCTCGATCGTGAAATAGAGCCGCCAACGCTTGCTGACGCGAGGTTGCCACAGGTCTTCCCATTCGCCGTACTTCTTGGCACACAGTGAGGGTGATGGAGATTCCGGACCAGAAGGCGCGTCTGCTTCAAAATGGCGCGCTGAACGTCCAGGCGAGCAACCCTGATTGCCTTCTGACAGCGCTCGGAGAAGGAAACCTTCATTTGGCGCGCTTGACTGATTTGGCGGGCGGGCGCTTCATCTGGGATTTCAGGAAGTTCACGGCTTCATCCAGGTTGAAGGGGCCATGGGAGCGGCCTTTGCGGAAATCTTCCATGCCTTCGGCAATTCCCGCGTCAATGGTCCGGCGCTGTTCGGGGGTGTATTCATCGCCGGGTTTGATGCCCGCCCGACGACGCACGCTGGGCGGCACCACCAAGCCGGTCTTGTTTTTCACTGTGATCCGCCCCTACGGATTGGGCGTGGTAAACAGGCGCTTGTAATCTTCCCAGTGCGCGTTCATGATGTCTATCTTGCGCTTGAGCTGCGCGGGCAGGTCGGGCCCCAAGCGGCGAATGGTTTCCTCGGCGGGAGTGGGCGCCAGATCGAGTAACGGCCCCTTAGCCGTCAGCAACAACTGCCGCAGCCGCATTGCGTTGTCGATTTCATTGCGCGCCAGGCGCATCAGGTCGGTGCGGTCCCAGCCGCTCTGCGCGCCCAGCACCGGGTTCGGATCGGGCTTCCCTTTCAGGGCCTTCACCCGGTCGAGTTGCGCCTGGTAGTCGACAATATCGTCGACGCCACGCACCAGGCACTGGAGCGCGGCCAGGCGCTGGCCCAGCAACTCCCAATCGCCCGGCGAGGTGGAACCCTCGCGCAGGCGCGCGGCCAGCGTTTCGGCGCGGCTCAGATTGCCGGTCGCTTTCTCGATGATGTTCTGCACCAGAAGGCGCGCGCCCCAGCCTTCGTACATGCGCATGGCCTGAATATCGATGAGGTCGTCGGCCTGCTCTTCGCCCTTGGCCTGGAAGAGGAACGGGCGGTAGTAGCTCTTCTCTTCCTTCGTCAGGTTCTCCGGAAAGGGCACCAGCGGGCGGTTCACCCACCGCGTGAGAATTCCGCCCATGGTCAGCACCGCGCCGAAGTTCAAGGTTCCCAGGTAGCGCTCGGCTTCGTCGGTGGCCATCCACAGGGAAAGCAGGTCGTCGGCTTTGTCCTTGCCGGCGGTTTGGCTCGCCAGGTCGTGAAGCGCGGTCCACAGGTCCACTTCGTTGCGCGGTCCGGACTTCCGGAACGCTTCGAGCACCTTGAAATTGAGATCGGCGCCCACGGCGTCGCCCACGGAAACCACCAGTTTGCCGCCGGGCGCGCGCCCACCGGCCATCAACCCGCGCATGGCGGCGATGGGCCGCGGCACCCCCACCACCGGCGCGAATTCGCCCGCTCCGCCACCAAAACGCCGTATGGCGACACGGTGGCCGTCGGGCCCTTCGAGATGATTTACGGCCATCCCGGCGGGCAGCTTGCGCGCGATCAGCTCGGGATGGTCGAAGGTCGGAATCATCCACTGGCGGGCCGCAATCTCCACCAGGTCCACGCTGATCTGCCGGCTCATCTGCCCGGCGGCATCGTTCAGCGTAGTGAGGAAGCCCGAAACGCGGTCTTCCATGGGGCGGCGCTGACACCAGGTTGGCCCGTTCAAGCCGGGGTAGAGGGCCGGCGTCCAGCACAGGCCCGAACCGGCGTCGGTGGTGGTGAAGGAAAAGACCTCCACCTCGGGCAGCCGCTTCAGCAGCTTCTGCAAGGCCTCCCGATAGAGCGCGAGCGTGGCCGGCTGGTCCACGCACGGCGCAAAGCGAGGGGTGCGCGAGCGATTGGCATGGTCCACGCGCGGGCCGCGCAAATCGGGATGGTCGGTGAAGAACGCCTCCGGCAACACGTGCGGTTCGTTGGCCGTGTAGGCTGCCTTCAAGCCAAGGCGACGCAGCACTTCACAGCGCGCCTGAAGCAGGGCCGCCACTCGTTCCGCGTAGTCCCGGTCGACGTACTTCTCCAGGGCGGCCGGCGGAAATATCTTCAGCAGACCGGGGTGATACATGTACCAGGCGGGGTAGGGGTCGCCGGGCACATCCATCTCCCACAGCGCGGGCGGGAGGTCCTCCGTAATCGCGACGTGGGTGGCGCCCAGTTGCTTGGCGCGAGCCGCGTTGCGCTCGAACGCCTCCAGATCGGAAGCCGCCGAGCACAAGGGGGCGGCGGCGATACAGGCCATGACGGCGAACCAGCGCGTCTTCATATCGAGCCCTCAGTAGCTCAAGCCGTACCCGAACGCAAACAGCGGGTCGTACTCCTTGTCGCCGGGGTGCTGGGCCACCTGCGCCATGGAGCGCGGCCAGGCGAACGAAAGTTTTCCGGTGGGCTTGAAGCTGCCAAAGAGCACGTCGGCGATACCTTCGCCCTCGGTGCCCGGCAGCCAGGCGGCCACCACGGCATCGGCTTTGTCCAGCACGTCGCCGAGAATCATCGGCCGGCCGGAGAACAGGATCGCCACTACCGGAACGCCCGCCGCTTTCATGTTGGCAACCGCGTCCACGTCCTCTTGTGCCAGTCGCAGATCGGTGCGGTCGCCGTTGCCTTCGGCGTAGGGCCGCTCGCCGATCACCACTACCCCAACCGTGGCTCCGGCGGCGCCCGTGCCGTCCTTCGAAAAGGTGACCTGGGTGCCCTTGCCGACCGCCTGCTTGATGGCGGCCAGCACGGTGGTGCCGCCCGGGGTGACGTCTCCGCTTTTGCCCTGCCAGTCGATGGTCCAACCGCCGCATTGGTTGCCGATGTCGTCCGCGCTCTTGCCGCCCACGTGGATGCGCGCCGCCGTCTTCTTCAGCGGCAGAACCTTGTTCTGGTTCTTCAGCAGCACCAGCGACTGGCGCACGGCTTCGCGCGCCACCTGGCGATGCGCGGCCGATCCGAACGTCTTGTGCAGGCCGCGGTCGGCCAGTTGCGACCGTTTCTGGTCCATCAGGCCCATGGCGAACTTCACGCGAAGAATGCGGGTGACCGCGTCGTCGATGCGCGCCATCGGCACCACGCCCTCTTCCACCAGTTGCATCAGGCTGGCGATGAATTCCTTGTACCGGCTCGGCACCATAGCCATATCCATGCCCGCATTGATGGAGATTCCGATGGCCTTCTTGTAATCCCGATCCACCTGGTCGATGGCGTTGTAGTCGGAAATCAGAAATCCCTGGAAGCCCAGTTCCTGTTTCAGAATCTCCGTGAGCAGGTGCTTGTCGCCGGAAACCTTCACGCCGTTCCAACTGCTGTAGGAGGGCATGATGGACCCTACGCCGGCCTTCACAGCCGCGATGTAGCCTTGCAGGTGAATGCGGCGCAGGGTGGCTTCGTCGACGCGCGTATCGCCCTGATCGAGGCCCCGGCCCCCGCGCGTGGAGCCGAACGCTGTGCCGCCGTCGCCCACGAAGTGTTTGGCGCAGGCCAGGATGGAAAGCGGGTTGGCCAGGTTCTTGCCCTGGAAGCCGCGCACCGCCGCCGCCGCCATTTGCCGCACCAGTTGCGGGTCTTCCGAGAAACCTTCGTAGGTGCGTCCCCACCGCTCATCCCGCGGCACCGTGACACACGGCGCGAAGGCCCACTGGATGCCGGTGGCGCGGACTTCCTCGGCGGTGACGCGCTCCATCTTTTCCACCAGCCCGGGGTTGCGCGTGCAGCCCATCCCGATATTCTGCGGAAAGACGACCGCGCCCAGCACGTTGTTGTGGCCGTGCACCGCGTCGATGCCGTACAGGATCGGAATCTTCAGCCGCGTGTTGGCGGTGTGCCGCTGGAGCCGGTCGTAGAGATCGGTCCATGCCTGAAGGCTGTTGCCTTCCTTGGGGTCGGAGGTGCCGCCGCTCAGGATGGAGCCGACGAAGTACGTCTCGATATCCGCCAGATCCTTGATGTGCTCCTGATCGGGTTGGGTCATCTGCCCGATCTTTTCCGCCAGCGTCATTCGCGCCAGCAGCGGTTTCACTTGCGGGTCGAAAGAGGAGAGCGGCTTCGGTTGCGAAGCGGCGGAAATGGCTGCGGCCAGCAAGGCGGCCACACGGAAACACCGCGAATGATTCATCACATCACCAATGCCGAGGAGATCTTCGGCCAACGAGGATTTCCGGGCAAGCTAAAGCCATACCCCACCTTGGTAGGGCATGCTTTAGCTTGCCAGTTTTCTTTGCAGCCGGGCGCGAGACTAGGCCACGCTCGCCGCCGGTACACGCTTGATCAGGTCGCTCAGCTCGTTGCGGTTCGCCGCGCCGATGGTGAAGCAGTCCAGGCAATCCAGCCCCAGCACGAAGCCCAACGTCTTGTCGATCTGGTCGCGCAGACGGCCCTCGCCGAGGACCTTCATGCCCATAACGCCTTTGCCGTTCTTTTTCGACTCCTGAAACACCGCTACCACCTCTGCCACGTTGGTCGAATCCATCCGGATGCCGGCATGATTGATGCCCTGCAGGTGGATCTCGCACCAGGGCGTCTTCGCGGCCAGCTTCATCGCGTCGAGCGAGTGAATGGACGCGCCGTGGCTGCGTATGATCTTCTTCTCTTTCGCTTCGGAAAGCACGTCCATCACGCCCTTCATTTCCGTGGTCCAGTTGGGCGAGCGCATGCCGTGCAGCAGGACGATGTCGATGTAGTCCGTCCCCAGTTCCTGCCGGTAGCGGTCCAGATCGGCCTTCATCGCTTCCGCCGTGTGCACGTCCGTCTTGGTGAGAATCGTCACCTTCTCGCGCGGGAGGCCCTTCAAGCCTTGCTTGATATGCGGATGGGTCTTGTAGGCGTCGGCCGAATCCCAGAAGAACTGCCCCTGGTCGAAGGCGAAGTGGAGGTAGTCGGCCACACCCTGGAGTCCCAGTTCGCGCTGTACGTTACCGGCGTTGGTGCCCAAGCCGATCGCCATCCGGGCCACCCTGATCTTCTCAGGCCCGAGTTCCAGGACATCGCTCGCTTTCCGAGCCGTCGCGCCGCGGAGCCATTCAGGTCTCCCCAGCGTCATAAGGGCGGCCCCCGCCGTCCCGCAAGCCGCCTGCAAAAAACCACGTCGATTCATCGGCATGTCTGCCTCCCTTGCTTCGCCGGCAATGCCCGGCAATCGTGAACTGAACCGGAATGCCCCTTTTGGACTCCAGTTATCTTAATAGTCTACACCCGGGCGCCCTCTCCGTGTGCACCCGGTTCCCATTGTCGCATTGACTGACCACTCGGGCTGTCTGACAATGGTAGGGCTTTGCCGCTTCGGAAACATCCGGATCCGTTGGCCCTCTGTGCCGCGCTGCTGGTAGCCTTCGCGGTGGCCCGGATCGTTGCCACATATTGGGTTTTCAACCAGACATTCGATGAGCCGATGCATATCGCCTGCGGAATCGGCTGGCTGGACGGAGTCGGATCGGTGGACCCGGAAGGGTACCGCTATGAGCAGCCTCCGCTAGCGCACGTGGCTGCAGCCTTGGGTCCTTACCTCATGGGGCTCCGCTCTTCCACCCTGAAGTCGGTTTATGAGGAGGGCAATCGGATCCTCTATGCCGGAACGCATTACCGTAGAAACCTGGCCCTTGCCCGGATCGGAATTCTGCCGTTCCTGATAATAGCGTGCGCGTTGGTCTGGTCGTGGAGCCGCCGCCTTTTCGGAACCGGCGCGGCGCTGGCATCCACCTTGCTCTTCACCATGATCCCCTCTATCCTGGCCCATTCCGGGCTGGCAACCACGGACATGGCGTGCGCCACCTTCGTGTTCGCTTCCATGTACGCCTTCAGCCGCTGGCTGGAACATCCCTCCAAGCGGCAGGGTCTGCTTCTGGGCGCAAGCACAGCCCTGGCGGCACTTTCCAAGTTCTCTTCGCTGGTCTTTCTGCCGGCCTCGATGCTGGCCGCCCTGCTGCTCTACTGGTCTATCGAGCGCCCGCCGCTTGCGGCCTTCAGGCGAGAGGCCCTTCATAGAACCCTATCCCTGATGTTCGCGGCGGCGGTTTTCTTCCTCGCGATCTGGGCCGGCTACCGTTTTTCGGTTGGGCGTGTGACGGCGGAGAACCGGCCTTATGAGACCATCGATCGATTTCTGCCCCAATTCAGCCTGCCCGCCTACGAGTTTTTCGATGGAATCGGGTACGTGGAGTATCATAACGCCCGGGGCCACGATTCCTGGCTTCTGGGCGATTTCCGCACCGATGGCTGGTGGTACTTCTTCCCCGTGGTCATTGCCGTCAAGACACCTTTGGCCTTTCTGCTGCTCTGCGGCATCGGCTATTTCCGGCTGGCGCGGCAATGGGCCGCAAAACGCCGCTGGCAACCATGGGTTCCAGCCGTATGCCCTCCCGCGATTCTGCTGGTCTGTATGTTTAGCAGAATCGATCTGGGAGTGAGGCACATTCTGCCCATCTACCCGCCGCTGGCGATGGTCGCCGGCCTGGGCTTGACCCGTCTCTTGCAGGCGGGCCGCGCGAGAAGAGCCGCGGCCGGCTGGGGCGTGGCGCTGACGCTCTGGCTGGTAGTTTCCTCGCTGTGGTCCCATCCCGACTATCTGGCGTACTTCAATGAATCGGTTGGCGGCAAACCCGAGAGAGTTCTGGCCGAATCCGACCTCGATTGGGGGCAGGATTTGCAGCGTCTGAGCGACAAACTGAAGCAACTGGGCGCCAGGGAAGTGGCCCTGGCCTATTTCGGGACAGCCGATCTCAACCGGCACGGACTGCCCGCCATCCAGCCATTGCCTGCCTACCGCCGCACCACCGGATGGGTGGCCGTCAGCCTCCACGTGATGACCATCACCGCCGCCGCCATCGAGAAGACTCAGCATACCAGCACCTCTCCGTTGTCCTGGCTGGATGAGGAAAAGCCCGTCACCCGCGTCGGCAAGTCCATCGATCTCTATTACCTGCCGGCCGACCGTCCTTAGCGTTTAGCGCTAGACTGTGGCATGGCGTTACTCGACGACCGCCGCTATCCCCAGCGCCCCATCGTCGGCGTGGGCGCGCTCATCCTGAAGCGCGACCGCATCCTCATGGCGCAGCGCGGCAAGCAGCCGCTGATGGGCTGGTGGTCCCTGCCCGGCGGCGCCCTGGAAACCGGCGAGTCTCTGGCGGACGGGGTCCGCCGCGAAGTGCGCGAGGAGACTGGCCTCGAAATCCGTCCGCTGGGCGTCGTGGAGATCTTCGAGCGCATCATGCGCGATGCCTCGGGCGCCCCCGAGTATCACTACGTGCTCATCGACTACATGTGCCGGATCGTCGGTGGAACGCTGGCCCCCGGAGACGACGTCTGCGCGGTGGAATGGGTGCGCTTTCGCGATCTGCCCAAGCTGCAAATCACCGAGGGTACCCTGGCCGTGATTGAAAAAGGCTTCCGCGAACGCCGAGAATATAGATAGCCGTGAAGGAATCGCCAGGATCGCCGGGTTGACAGACGAAAGCGTCTGTCCCACATTGTGGGGCAGGCGCTTCCGCCTGCCAACCGTTCCTTTCACGACACCTCGGGGAGTGGAGTCTTTCCTTTGAAAACCAGCGCCGCCGTCCTAGAATTCGAAGCCCTACGCCAGTTGTTGGGCCGATACGTCTCCAGTCCGCTCGGCCGCCGCGAGCTCGACAAGGTCGCTCCGCACGCCGACGGCGCACGCCTGGCCGACGACCTGGCGGAAGCCGGCGAAGCCGTCGAATACCTGCGCGCGGCCACGCGCCCGCAATCCGCCGGGCCCGGAGGGCGTCCCGGCGGCGCCATTCGCATCGATTTCTCGGGCATCCCCGATGTCGAACCGGCCGTCCATAAGCTGCGCATCGAAGGCGCCAGCCTCGATCCCAAGGAAATCTTCGAACTCTTCCTGCTGCTGGACCGCGCCGCCGACGCCAAATCGCTGCTCGTGGCCGCCGCCGGCCGTTTCCCGCGCCTCGGCCGCCGCGCGCTGACCATCGGCGATTTCCGCGCGCTCTTGCAGGAGCTCGACGGCAAACTCCTGCCCGATGGCACCGTGGCCGATCACGCCAGCGTGGCGCTCGGCCGCCTGCGCCGCGACATCGAGCGCCAGAAGAAGGCCATTCAGGAATCCCTCGAGCGCTTCCTGCGCGCCCACAAGGAGGAAGGCGTCCTCCAGGAGGAGTTCGTCACCATCCGCAACGAGCGCTTCGTGGTGCCCATCATCGCCGGCCAGCGCCGCAAGCTGGATGGCGTAATCCACGCCGCCAGCTCCAGCGGACATACCTTGTTCGTCGAGCCGCTCGAAACCATCGACCTGAATAACGAGCTGGTGCGGCTGGCCGAGGAAGAGGCTCGCGAGGTCCACCGCATTCTGCTCGAGATGACCGACCGCCTGCGCGCCTACGCCGGCTCGATTCGCCAGACGCTGGTCGCCATGGCGGAACTGGAGCTGATCTTCGCCAAGGCGCGCTTCGCCGTCGAATTCCAATGCGCCATCCCCAGGTTCGGCGACCGGCTCCTGCTCAAGGACGCCCGCCATCCGCTGCTCGAAGACGTGTTGCGCCGCCGCCACAAGACCGCCGTGCCGATCTCGCTCGAGCTCACCCGCGACCACCGCACGCTGCTCATCAGCGGCCCCAACACCGGCGGCAAGACCGTCACGCTCAAGACCGTGGGCCTGCTCAGCCTGATGGCCCACTCGGCCCTGCCCGTGCCCGCCGTCGAGGCCGAGTTCCCGCTCTTCGGCCAGGTGCTGGCCGATATCGGCGACTCTCAGTCCATTCAGGAAAACCTCAGCACGTTTTCCGCGCACATCTCCAACATCCGCGAGATGGCGCTCGATGTCACGCCCGATTCCCTGGTGCTTCTGGACGAGCTGGGCGCCGCCACCGATCCCGAAGAGGGCGGCGCGCTGGGGGTGGCCATCGTCGAGCATTTCCGCGCGGCCGGCGCCTACACCCTGGTTTCGACTCATCTCTTAACCCTCAAGATCTACGGCGCCGGAACCGAAGGCGTGGTCAACGGCTCCATGGGCTTCGATGAAGCTACCCTCGATCCCACATTTCGCCTGAGCCTGGGCCTGCCGGGCAAGTCCGCCGGCCTCGAAATCGCTACACGGCTCGGCATGCCCGAGGACATTATGTGCCGCGCCCGCCAGTCCATGAGCGGCCGCGAGCGCGACGTCACCCGGTTTCTGGCCGAACTGCACCGCCGCGTCGAAGAGACCCAGGCGCTCGAGCGCAGCCTGCGCGATAAGCTGGCGGAGCTCGACAGGCGTGAAAAGGAGCTGGCGCGCGAATGGGAAAAGCGCGAAACCGCCAAGCTCAAGGAGCTCGAGCGCCGCACCGAGCAGGCCCTCGCCCGCTTCGAGGAGCAGGCCCAGGAAACCATCGGCAAGATGGGGCAAACCGCCGACCGCCGTAAGGCCGAACAGGACGCCCAGCGCCGCGTCTCCAAAGTCAAACGCGAAATGCGCGAAGATTTTGAGACCACTGTCCTCGCCACCCAGGACGATTCCCGGCAGGACCGCATCCAGCCCCTGCGCATTGAAGAAGGCGTGCGCGTGCGCTTAAAGAACGTCCGCGAGCCGGCGCGCGTGCGGCGCAAGCTGGGCGCGGACCGCATTGAGGTTGAGGCCGGCTTCATGAAGTTGCAGGTTTCGATCGACGACGTAATCGAAGTCCTGCCCGAGACCGGCGGCGGCGTGCCCTCTGGGCCCGGCAAGCTGCCCCAGGGCGTGAGCTATAAGCCCGCGCCGGAGTTGGCGCCCCTGCACCAGGAGATCAACGTCATCGGCCAGCGCGCCGAGCAAGCCCGCGACGCCGTGGACGAATTCCTCGACCGTGCTGTAATGGCCACCGCCAGCCGCGTACGCATCGTGCACGGCCACGGCATGGGCGTGCTCAAGAAGGTGATTTCCGAGTTGCTCGCCACCCATCAGCACGTAGCCAAGTACTACCCGGCCCCCCAACAGGAAGGCGGCGCCGGCGCCACCATCGTCGAGCTGAAAGAGTAGAGGAAAGGTGGGGCAGACCATCGGGTTCTGACCCGTGAGATTGTCAATCGATCTCCTGGTGGTGTCGCCCGCGCCGGCCAACACCATCGAGGAACACGTCAAATTGCGCCGGTCTTTGCCGCCGGAGGATAGTCCTCTCAAGAATTGGCCCGCGGCGCCCGCGCGACCATCGTCGACCTAGCGGTCCGCGGCAAGCGGAGTAACGAGTATGCACTCGGCTGTGGGGCAGCCAATCCTGGCTGCAGCCGCCTTTCAGCCGGCGTTTTCGCGTGCGAAGAGTTGCGCTCATCGCGAAAAGGCCGCCTAGAAGGCGGCTGCGGGCAGGATTGCCCGCCCCACCAAGCAGGCGAAACTTCGGCCGCACCGCACTAGTGGTCTGCGTCTGAAATCCTGAAGCATATTGCGAAGCCCAGTGGGGCGGGCAATCTTGCCTGCAGCCGCCTTTCCAGGCGGCTGGACCCGCTGGAAAGCGGGTCCGCGGGCTGGATAGCCCGCCCCACAAGTTCAGACATAATCGTCATTCTGCATGCCGCACTGCACTAG
>Ga0182021_10010862_pt1 | contig 10801 bp, 12 predicted proteins | sample 612E3MmetaG_FD_120493 | JGI IMG/M metagenome (GOLD analysis project Ga0182021, IMG submission 120493) | Permafrost microbial communities from Stordalen Mire, Sweden - 612E3M metaG (Illumina Assembly) | ecosystem: Environmental > Terrestrial > Soil > Wetlands > Permafrost | place: Sweden...
AAAGGACTCGACGGTGACGAAGTTATCCTCGAGGTAGCGCACGATTCTGTTGCCCGAGATGTCGCGGCCACGCGTCCAGAACTCCACCAGCGGGTTCCAGCGGACCACGCAGAGGTCCGGGGTCTTCTGGAGGTCTTCAACCGCCTTCGTCTGTTGCTCCGGCGTTAGCAGCGTCATCCAGGTGGTGGCATTAACGCAGGTCGGCGGATCCTGCTCTGCCCAGAAATAGAGGCTGTCGAGGCCCGCCATGGTGAAGAACGATCGCCCGTGAGCGCAGGCCGCTTGGAGGAGCCAACGGTAGAAATCGGCCTCGTCGGCTGGCATGTGCAGAAAGCGGCTTCCACGAAGTCCCGAAGGTTCCAGCCGGTTGTAGGCTCCCACCGCCCGGTCAGCCTGAAGCAAGGCCATACCCACGACACCCGCGGCCGCGGCATAGGATATCACCATCCACACCGTCCCGTGCCGTCCTGCGCTGGTGGTCTGCGGCGTTTGCCCGGTAAGACCTGTCGAGCCGGTTGGGTTGCTTTGGGGCACGACCGCGCCACTGCTAGCCCAGCGGCCGTAGCGTACCGCATCGGCACAAGAAACCACGGCCACTGGAAGTAGCAGGAAAAACGATAGTCCCGCTTGCGAACCCCAGATCGGATACCCCCACATTGCGTTCAACACGGCTAGCGGATGCCAGCTTGCTGGCCTTCACGCGTGGCGGCTTGTTCAAGTTGCGGCGACTGCTTCATCATCGCCGCATCGTGCAACAGATGCTGTCGCGCCAAGTGCACCATTGACTCGGGATCCGTCCGCACGGTGGCGAGCATCACCAGGATCGCAGCACACCAAACCAGCACGGCCCCATCGAAAAGCAGCAATGCCTTGCCCGGCGCTGCCGGTATCGAAGGCGCCGTCCGAACGCAGCGATATAACGCCACCGCTAACGCTCCCAGCACCAGCGCCAAGGGCAACAGCGACCAGGCGCCCCGCAGATGAAGCAGCATCCCTGCATTATCCGCCATATAGCCAGCGGCCATGCACGGCAGGATGACTTCCACCAGCGGATTGGCAATCTGCTCCGGGACGTGAGGATGTCCGATAACCGCGAAGGCCACCTGGAAGACCGAGAGAATGAAGGCCACTAAATACGAGAGGCGACTCCAATTCCCGAAGGCGATGAAAAACGCCATGAATGGCAGCATGGGAACGAGATAGCGCGGACCGACGGTCCACCCGCCATGCCAGCAGTAAAGACCGGCGTTGAAGAGGATGTAACCGACGACGACAGCCCCCATCAGCATGGCCTCGCGCCGCCATTCGCGTTTGGCCCAGAACGCGGCAAAGCCCGCCAAGGACAATAGCAGCACCGGCATTACGAAGAGAAGTCCCCGCTCGGGAGATGCCAGCACCTTGACAAGAATACCCGGTCGAGGCATGGCCACCCCGAAGAAGCCTTGCGCTGCGCCGTTCGCAAACTCGCCCTCCGACAAGTGCGCGTACGAAAGCGAGAACGCGTGCCCAAAACACGCCTGGTTGTAGGCCGCCAGCAGCGCAGCGCACACAGCCCCGCCCCCCAGGAACGACAACTTGGCGCGGAGCGGTGCGCGAAGGCTCAAGGCATACACCGCCAGGAAGGCAGCGATCAGCATCGCCGTAAAGTCGGTCAGCGCAGCTAGTCCGGCTAATAAGCCGGCGCCGAAGAAGGCCGGGGAAGGGAAACCCTCCCCCGACGCCTTGAAACCGGAGACGCGGACCAGTATGGCGAACGCGAAGAACGCGAAGCTCCCGGCCATATCGTGACCGCTGAACAGCCCGGCGTGAATGAGCGCGATGCTGCCGAAGGCATAGGCGAGAACCATGGCCAGGGCTCTCCGGGCGTCGGCGCCACAGAACAAAGCCAGCCGAAACATGACGACCCCCAGCAGCGCGAAAGGGATGCCCGTTGTCACGACGCGCACCACGTACGCCTCGAACATTGTCAGCGGCGGCCCACCCGCGGAAGGCGCCAGGTGCCGCAGAACCCAAAACACCGGCACGGCCAGAAGAGACGCGCCGGGCGCCTTGTTCGAATAGTAATGCCCCTGCCAATCCGATTTGTCTATGGTGTATTGCTGATAGGCATCAATGTTGAGCGTGCCACGGTCCACGATGGAACACAGCAGCAGGTAGCGGCTGAGCGTGTTGTCGTATTCCATCGGCTGCCGAAAAAAGGCCGGGGCAAGGAAGAGCAGGAGGAAGAGCAGAACTTCAGTGCGATGGGGACAATGGGGCATGCGATTCCCTGTGCGCTGTGCTCAAGGCTGACGAGACTTCAGCCGCTTCTCCATGTCCGGGCTCCGAGCCACGCCCGCCGCCAGAGCCTGCTGGCAATAGGCCGCGGCCAGCTCAACCGCGGGGTTGGTCTTGTTAAGATCACTGATCGAGGGCATGAATGCCGGCCGACCCGCCATGAAGTTGCTACGTCCGCCAGCAGATCAATACTCACAATCAAAGTTGTAACTCTCAAGCCAGCGGAGAGCAAGTCGCAACCGAGGATCCACTTCGGGCAGCGCCGCCAGCAAAGCAAAACGCCCCTCAGCGGCCTCGTCAACCAGGCCTACGCCTGAGATTGTGACGCTTTCCACTTGGCGATTTATGGGGGTGCGATGTAGTCTTGGAAATATAACGCGAGGCAGGGGTGGCCCTTTGTCTTGATTGAAGGTGTTGTTTGACCGGCAATCAAGTGCGGAGGCCACGCTGCCGGAGCATGACCGCAATCTGCCGACGAGATGGCAAAGGTCTTTCTGGAAACTGAATTGGACTTGGTCTGCCGGGTGGCACCGGAGACAGAAAGAGAAACGACACAAACAAACGGAACGGGATTGGAAAGGTATAAGATCAGACATGAGTAACGTCAAACACTGCTCTATTGCCTGCCTATTGGCGGGACTGGCCGCCGGGTCAGCGGCCTTGGCGAACGACACGTACACTTATCAAATCAGCACGGACACGTATCTCGACAGCGCGAACCCCACCAGGAATTATGGGTTGTCCGGCTCGGACAAGGTGGTCATCAACAGCACCTCCATGTGCCGGACGCTCTTTGATCTTCCCACCGACCTCTGGTCGTATTCGCCGAGCGACATCGTGTCGGCCAGTGTGTCCTTCTACGTGTGGAGCGATAATACGGCAACCTACAACGTGTCCCTCTTCCCTCTGACGAGAGGATTTGTCGGGGGGACCGGCACCGGGACGACACCCGCGAACGGCGCCACCTGGCTCACCTATGACGGGATAAACTCGTGGACGACCGCGGGCGGCGATTTTGATTCCGCCAACTCCGTGGTCGGCGTAAAGGGAACTGTCGGCGTCAATCCCGCCGACCCCAACGGTCGCTTCTTCACCTTTGACATCACGTCGCTCTTGGCCAATCCGACAGCCGAGGCAGAGTTCCAAAACTTCGGCGCGATGCTGCGGATTGACGAGACGATACCCCCCAGCGGCCAACGGTATGCATCGTTTACGAGCGCAAACAGCACGACCTACTCGACACCTTATCTTCCGTCAGTCGAGTTGACAGTCGTGCCGGAACCATCCTCGTCTATACTGGTTATGGCCGGTCTGGCTGCCCTCACGTGCTTCCGGAAGAAGCGCCAGGTGCGGTGTTAGGGCGAAAGGAGGCGGCTACAAGCGCTTGACGAGGCACCCCATCAAAGTCAGTGCGCGATGGCTCCTGCCGAAGCCCCCGGCATTCACACTGCTGGAATTGCTGGTCGTTATCGCTGTGATTGCCATTCTGGCGGCGCTTTTGTTGCCAGCACTGTCCAAAGCCAAGGTGCGTGCGATGGAGACGAAGTGCACCACGAACCTCCGTGCCTGGGGCCAGGCCTTCTGCCTCTACGCGGCCGACAGCAGCAGCTACCTGCCGCACACCGACGATGAGGGTAGGAATGATCCTCCGTTCACCTACGACGCAAAGCACCCGGAACACGAATGCGGCTACGTGGATGTGCTGCCCCCCTGCATGGGCCTGCGTCCTTGGCGGGACTATCCCGATGGACAGAAACCCACTGGCGGAGTCTGGCAATGCCCGTTGGCCAAACCCCTGCCGGACTCGGCATACAACGCCTCCTTCAAGCCGTCCAATCAGGGATATCACAGCTACGTAATGAATTCCTACCTGGAGCAGGATTTTCTCTACGGGCTGCCGTACGGCGTCGGCCTCCAGCCCAGTTTCTTGAAGTTGGATAAATGCTCTTGCCTGCCGAAGACTATCCTCATGTTCGAGCAAACCCTTGATCCAAGCCAGGGCTACGGCCAAGCGGGCGGCTTTGACATCGCCGGCCGCTACACCGCCGAGGACCCGCGCGCGCTGGGCGAACGGCACAAACACGACCGCGGCGCCCTGGCCGGCAACGTCCTCTACCTCGACGCGCACGTTGGCTGGCGGGATGACCTGTGGAACAGGACCCTCACGAACCCCCGCATTCCCAAACGGGGAGACCTGACATGGTTCCCCTACGACTACTGATGAAAGCAGCAAAGCAACCTCGTGGATTGGCCCCGTTGCGACATTGTTTGCAAGCCTCGCTTGTCGCGCTAGGGATTGCGTTGGCGGGTCCGCCGGCCCAGGCCCTCACCAACGTGTTAACCATTACCACGACCACGTATATTGACAGTCGCGTTTCAAACCAAGCGCTGAACTATGGACACGCCCACACCGTCAAGGCGCTCATCAACAACAACGTCACGAGCGATGGCTCCATGTGCCGGGGCCTCTTTCAACTGCCCCCGCAAATATGGGCCTATTCACCCGACCAGATTGTGTCCGCCACCGTACTCTTCTATGTGTGGCAGGACAACACGGGAACCCGAAACGTCACGCTCTATCCCCTGACGAGGAGTTTCGTCGAGGGAACAGGCAGCGGAATATCACCGGCCGATGGCGCGACCTGGCTGACCTATGACGGCACCAATCTGTGGACCAACCCCGGCGGGGACTTTGACCTCAGTTGCCCGGTCGTCGGCGTCAAAGGGGATGTGCTCGATCCGGACGAAAACGACCGTTTTTTCAGTTGGGACATCACCACGCTGCTGAAAACTGCCGCCAACCGGACGGAGCTGCAGAATTACGGGGCAATGCTCAGAATGGATGAATCGCCAGTGCCCGACAGCGGCATGCCCCGCGCCCCATTTACCAGTTCCTACGACCCGAGTTACCCGCCCGCATACTGGCCGTCCCTGCAATTCACGATCGCACCCTCGCTGTTCAATGTCTCGGTCTCGGGCGGAGCCATATCGTTTAGCATCAGCAATCTCACGGTTGGGGCCACCAACACGATCGAACGCTCGCTTGACTTGGCAACCAACGGTTGGACCGCGGTTTCCTCCTTCGTCGCGGCCAGCACCTTGACCAATTGGTCGGAGACGCTGCAGCCGGGATGGACGAAAGCGTTTTACCGCCTTTACAGCCAGGAATGAAAAGATGATTGTGCCACGGAGAGCGCATACAGCCAGGAATAACCCAAAACCACGCATCCCCGCCCTGACAAATGAACCCAAGCCAAACCGAGGAACGCACCGCGCGGATGGGAACAAGACACTGGGTCTTTATCGGCTCAATGGTGGCGCTGGACTTCGCGACTGGACAGCTCACCAAGTCCGTCCTCCACGCCTCGGGAGTCAGCAACTTCGTCCGCCTGGATATGTTCATCCCGGTCACCCTATGGATGCTCACCCGGCTGATCGTGGACCGCTTCGGAGTGCTGACGGCTTACCAATTTGCCTGGGGCGTGCTGGCCATCTTCGCCTTCCCCGGCGCGATGCTGCCCGGGCCGCTCAAGCTTATTCCAGCCGTCATCCAGGGGCTGTTCCACGATGCGGGCTTTTCCCTGTTCCGGCGCTTCCCCCGTGGTCGTGTCTTCGTGTCTGCCATCATCGGTGGCTTTCTAAGCAAGGTCGTGGTGATGCTTCTCCGCGTCCAGGTCCTCGGGCTTCCTTGGACCAAGGTTACCCAGGCCTTGTTCGGGGTCCAGGCGCTGACCTCGATCCTCCTGAATGCCGCGGCGGCAGGTCTGGCTTTGGTTGTATGGTCTCGCATCCGGAATCTCCAAATCACCCGCATAATGAGCGTACGGGCTTGATCCGGACCCAGCAGTTGACCTTTCAGGCCGCTGGGACAGAGGCGCCGCTCCTCGAAGCCGTCTCCCTGCGGATCGAGGCGGGAGAACGCGTGGGCATTATCGGTCCTTCAGGGTCCGGCAAGACCACTCTCGCTTTGCATCTCACCGGCTTGCACCACGTCGCCTTGCTGGGCCACACTTCCGGCCACCTGTGGCTGAATGGCCGCGACTGCACCCGGTGCGGTTGCGAGGGCTTTGCGGGCGTTGTCCTCCAAAACCCCGAGATCCAGCTCTTTGGCGAAACGGTGGAGGAGGAAGTTTCCCTCAGCCTCCAACAACGAACCGGGGACTTCGATCGCCAGCGCGAACTATGCCGCTGTCTGAACCTCTTCGACCTCGAAACAGTGCGCGAACGGCGCGTGGCCACGCTCTCATTAGGGTGGAAACAACGCCTCTCCGTGGCGAGCATGTTGGCGCTCGACCCGAAAGTCCTGCTGCTCGACGAGCCCACCAGCTACCTCGACGAAGCGACGGCGGATATGCTGTTCGACGTGCTGGCCGCGCAGGCTGAGCATACCGGCCTGACGGTGCTGCTCATTGAACACGACCTGCCCCGGCTCGTGCCCTGGGCCTCGCGTTTGCTGGCCATGCGACAGGGCCGGATCGCGTTCGACGGTCCACCAGCAGCCTACTCAGCAACATCCCAACCCTTCATTGCACCTGCCGGCGTCATTGAGACACCGCTTTCCCCCTGTGGCGCGGAACGCCTGCTCTCGGTCGAAGGGGTCAGCTTCGCCTACAACGCTCAAGGGGCTGCCCTGCAAAACGTGTCGCTCTCGGCGGCGCCGGGCGAGATCATCGCCCTGGTCGGCCCGAACGGCTCCGGCAAAAGCACCCTGCTCAACTTGATCAAGGGCCTGCTGGAGCCCGACGAAGGGAAGATCATCTGTGCCTCCCCTTCCTCGCGCATGGACGCCGTAGGCTTGGTTTTTCAGAACCCGGACAGCCAATTGTTCGCCCATTCGGTCTTTGAGGAGTGCTCGTTCCTGCCGCGCAACCAAGACTTCGCCGCGCACGAGTTCACCAGCCGAACCCGGCAGGCCTTAACCCAGGTGGGATTGCAGTCGCTGGCTGAGCGAGTTCCCTTTTCGCTCAGCTATGGCGAGAAGAGACGTCTCACTCTGGCTTCGACGCTGTCAGGACGTTCGACGGTCCTCTGCCTGGATGAACCCACGGTGGGCCTCGACCGCGAATGCCTCGCCCAAGTTGCCGGCATCCTCAGACAAGTCAGCGCCCAGGGCGGAGCCGTGCTGCTGGCAACCCATGACCACGCCTTTGTGGAAGCCGTGGCCACTCGCGTGGTTTCACTTCGCGCCGGCCGCATCGTGGATGCTGCCGCGCCACAGGGAGGCGCTGTATGACCCGCGCGTGGTGGACCAAATTGCACCTGCTGACCCGGCTCGCGCTGTTCCTGATCGTCTGCCTGCACGCTGCCCTGGGACGGGAGTTTCTCCCCCAGTTGCTCCTGTTCTGCGGGCTCCTCCTGCTCCTGGTCGCCTGCGGAGCGGCTGGGCCTCATGCCCGGCTTCTCCTCTGGGCTCACCTGCTGGGGTTGCCGGCCACCGTCCTCCTCTTCCTCGCCATCGGCTACGAAACCGCGCGCTCGTGGTCAGAGGCCCTTTCTTGGGGCCTGGTCGAAGCCCTCAGATACGCCCTGCGCCTGGAGTGCCTTTTCCTCGCCAACCTCGTGTTCATCGGCATCACCAGCCCGCAAGAGATCCTCTCCCTGTTCTCGCGGCGATGGATACCACCCGCCGTCGGGACGCTGCTGTCCACCGCCGTGCGTTTCCTGCCCCTTACGCTGACCGAAGCCCGGCGCATCTACGACATTCAGCGCTGCCGCGGCTTGCGGTTGCGCCCGTGGGCTCCACGCACCTGCCTGCCCATCATTGTCCCTTTGTTCGTGTCTCAAATGTGCCGGGCGCACGACACCTCCGTAATGCTCGTCGTGCGGCGTATCGGCACGGCCACTAGGGGCACATCGCCCCGGAAGTTCGGAATAGCCGACTTGCTCGTCCTCGGGATGGCCCTCGCCACCTGCACGCCAATGCTATTCTAAAGGAGAACAACTATGCCGATGAATCGCGAAATCCTCTCACGCCTGCTGGCGCAACTGCCCCAACCCGTGCCGCTGCTGCATGAGTTGCATATCTCCCTGCACTGGCTAATCGTCAATTGCGACCGAAATGCCATGGCCACCTTCCTCCGGGTCAACAACCCCTTGGACGCCTGTTACCAAACCTCATATCTGGGGGATCAGGTCGGCCGGCCGGTCACCGAGATTGCCGACCGATTTGCCGATTCCGACGATGCCCTCCATCTGGGCCTCATCAACGCCTGCCTCAACGGTTCCCTGCCGCTCCCCCGGGACCTCTTCGAGGCCAACGCCGTTGATCCCTTTGCGGAAATCATAAAGCATTCTCGGACCTGCTTCATCGGACACTTCCCCCAGGCGGAAATCTGGCGTGACCAGGGACATCCCGTGTCCATCATTGAGCTTCAGCCGCGCAACGGTGACATCCCCTGGACTGACTCCAAACCCACCCTCCGCGACGCCGAAATCGTCTTCATCACCGGCTTGACCCTCCTCAATGACACGTTCCTGGAAGTCCTCGACCGCACGCCCCAGGCAAAGTACCGCGTTTTACTGGGGCGGACCGTCCCCTTTTGCCCGGTGTTCTTCGAGTACGGGATTCACGTGATCGGCTCAACCCTCATTTCCGACGTCAATCTCGCGCTCCGCTATTGCCAGCACGGAGGAACAAGCGTTCGCGAAGCGCCGCCAGGTGCCTTGCGCAGAGTTAACGTCACCAACCAGCCTGCGCTGAAAGCGGAACTCGACCGCGTGGCCAGGCAACCTGTTGCCGAGTCCGGCCAGAAAACCATGGGCCGCGGGCCGCTCTCCCATCCGGTGCAGGCTGCCACCGAAGAACCTTAACGCTCCACGCTCCACGCCGCCGTTCCCCGTCACCGCTTCAACAGAGTCCGGAACTCGCGAAAGCCCTCTTGAATAGCGGTATGGCTCGCTTGTTCCATCCGACGATACACCGCCACCACCTGCTGCCCCATCCCGGTTAAGACCGCTCCGCCGCCGACCTTTCCCCCCCGCTTGGAGACCACGAGCGGTGACCGGAACCGCCGATTCAGAGCCTTCACATGCATCCAAGCGGTCATATAAGCCATCCCCATCCGCGCCGCCGCCGACCGCAAGCTGCCCGTCTCCCCGATCAGTTCAAGCAACTGAACGCGCCCCGGCCCCAACGCCGCATCCTGGCCGCACATTACTCGCAGCCGCGGCAGCACCGACGCCGGCAAAGCCCCGCACTTTTTCTTCCGCATAACGCTCAAAGGCAGCATGGCTGTAAGCGCGACCGAAAAGCGAACCTTTTCTACGCCATCTTCAGTCAGGAAAAGAAAGTGGTCGGGGCGGTGAGATTCGAACTCACGACCTCTTGTACCCGAAACAAGCTTAAGGGGGTCCGCCTCGTTAGCTCTAGTTGCGTCTAGTTCTGCGTTCATGGTTGGCAATATACGACTTTGACTCAATGAATGCAAGCGTATTCGCACATTTATGCACATCTACGGCCAGAAAAAACTTTGGGGAACTTTGGGAGGTTGGGCGTGTTTGGGGAATGTTTGGGGATGGTGAAAGGGCCTTGAATGTTTGGGGGTTCTTTGGGGGGCTATGAGGACCCTCCCCGGCAATCAAAACGCCGTATAACCCAAGCCAGCGCGAAATTGGGGGCGAATTGAGGAGGGTCCGAACCCAAGCGGCCAGTGGTCTGGCCGGCGCCGGCAGGGGTGCTACTGCTCGTCCCTAATTGCAGAGCCTGGCGCAAAGCCACGTCAGGCCCGCATCTTTCCCTCGCCCGCGCGAGCGATATACATTGGGCCCGCTAACGCAAAACCCGTAGTAAACGCTTCGGGTGCACCGGATGCACCGGCGAAAGATCGGCTTCATTGAAGGCCAGCAACAAGGCGTCTTCGTCAATGTTTAGCAGATGCTTGTCGCAAGTCACCAGCAGGGGAATTTCCGCCAGTGATGTTTGTGCCAGAATTTTCCCGTCGTTCTGTTCGGTTTCGGGAATGAGTGAAGACTCCATCAAGCGCACGGCGAACTGTATGGCGATAGCCAGTTGGGTGGACGACAAGGTGAAGGGCTGACATTCCCAGCCGCTCATTTTTTCCAGAGCCACATTGGCAATTTCGTGCTGCGGCGCGTCTTCCAGCGAGGCGAAGAGCGCCAGTTCCGCGACCACCGTCGGCGGCACAAGCAGGGCATAGCCCCGGCTGGAAAACTCCTCCTTGAACTCGTGGGCAAAATCCTTCTCCCCGGCGAGGTCGAGCAAAAGATTAGTGTCCAGCGCCAGTGATTTCTTTGGGCTGGCCGCCATAGATCTTTGCCATGCCGCGCCGGAAATGCTCCGCCTCTTCCTCCGAGGTGAGTTTGCTGGCCAGCTTGCGAGCTTTGGCGGCCAGACGGCTGCCCGCACTTTCTTCCGGGTAGTCGAGCTTCTTTTGCGCGGCGCGTTGCGGCTGTCTCATAACAAGCTAAATCTCCCGTTTCCCAAAGGCGTTGTCAATAGCGGGCGTGATCTTGTCCAACGCCGCGTTGCTCACGATTGGCCTCCCTGCTGTCGGCGCAGGAGCGC
>Ga0182021_10010863_pt1 | contig 10801 bp, 10 predicted proteins | sample 612E3MmetaG_FD_120493 | JGI IMG/M metagenome (GOLD analysis project Ga0182021, IMG submission 120493) | Permafrost microbial communities from Stordalen Mire, Sweden - 612E3M metaG (Illumina Assembly) | ecosystem: Environmental > Terrestrial > Soil > Wetlands > Permafrost | place: Sweden...
CGCGTTTTCAAATCCAGGACCACGGCCAGGTACAACCACTCCTCACCCGTCCAGATGTAGGTGATGTCACTCGTCCACACCTGATGTACCCGTTCAACATCAAAACGTCGCTGGAGGCGATCTGGAGAGTACTGCGCCCCCTTCCGTGCCCGGGTCGTCACCCGGTACCGCCGGCGGACCTTTGCCACAATCCCCGCGCCCTGCATGAGCCGTTCCACGCGGTGGCGGCCACAGCTGATACCCCTCGCCCTCAGCTCCACAAAGATCCGCGGGCTGCCGTAGATCCCGTGGCTCTCTTCATGCACGATGCGGATCTCTTGCAGGAGTCTCACATTGGCTATTTCACGGCTCCGAACGATATGCTGCCGGAATCTGTAGTAGCCACCCCTGGATGCGTCGAGTACCTTGCACATGAGCGCGATCGAATGCTCATGGGCGTACTCGGCAATGAACTGATACTTCATCAGGGCCGTCGCGAGAAGACGGCCATGGCCTTTTTTAGGATTTCCCGCTCCTCCTTCACGCGGGCGAGCTCTCGGCGGAGCTCCTCAAGCTCCTTCTTTTCTCCACCCAGATTGCCGTTGCCGGGGAATGCCACCTGGGGCGACTTCCCCTTTCCGAGCTGCTTTCGCCATCGCTCGAGCAGGCTGCGGCCGACTCCCAGATCCCTTGCCACCTCCCTCAAGGGTCTGCCGCTCTCGGTCAAAAGTCGTACGGCGTCCAATTTGAACTGTTCATCAAAATGCCGGCGTGATTTCTTGTTCTCTTGCTCCATGGTTCTTTCCTCCTGTGCCTTTCCAACACCGTGGAGCTTAACTTCGTGTCCTTACTAACAGGGGGTGCGCCAGGCAAACTAAAGACCGCTTGCGGGTGAAAGTCCCGTCCCACTAAAGCCGTAGCGGGCAGGTGGGTATCGAGTCTTGCGGGCGTCGCGGTAACGCGGGGTCCGAAGCGTAGACAGAAGTCCTTTGCGGGGTGCGGGCAGTAAAGCCTCGAAAGAGAACAGTTCGCGGAGGCCGAGTTGGTCTCCTGCAGCGAAGACAGCATGTGTATCACCGCTAAAAGCGAGGTGATATCGCTCCGCCGGGGTCTGAGGCCGCATCACGTAAGGAAAGGCGATATTTGGGACCTGGGAGGCCCGACAGCGGGGCCATCCAACAAGACGGGGGCATACGACGAGGGACAACCACAGTCGTACGCCGAGCCGCGTCGGGATTCGGACTGACCAATAGTACCTATGACGACACCGAAGGAAACGAGGATGTCCGAGGGAAGGGGTCAGCCCATAGGGATGCCACCGGGGGAAGTGACCGGGGCCCGGACGCAGAGCCGGGGAGTCCTGTTGTCACCGCTCCGGTGGGTAAACGAGCGAGCAAAACGAGACAAACGGGCACAGTTCACAGCGCTGCTTCATCACGTGAACGTAGCGCGGCTCGAAGAAGCGTTCTGGCGGCTGAAGCGGAACGCCAGCGCAGGTGTGGATGGGGAAACGGTGGCGAGCTACGAACGGGATCTCCAAAAGAATCTGGAGAGCCTCTCGGAGCGCGTCCACATGGGGCGTTACCGGCCCAAACCGGTACGCCGGGTCTACATCCCCAAGGCCGATGGCGACAAAAGACCATTGGGCATCCCAACCCTGGAGGACAAACTCCTCCAGAGCGCGGTGGCTGAGGTCCTGGGCGCCATCTACGAAGCCGACTTCATGGGATTCTCCTATGGCTTCCGGCCAGGTCGTAGTCCCCACCAGGCGCTCGACGCCGTACAGCGCTTCGTGATGACACGGTATGTGAACTGGATCCTCGATGCGGATATCCGGAGATTTTTCGACTCGGTCGACCACGAATGGCTTCTGAAGATCGTGGCCCATCGGGTGAAAGACCGAAGGATCCTGCACCTGATACGGATGTGGCTCAGAGCTGGTGTCCTCGAGAATGGTCAATGGCAAGAGACCAAGGAAGGGACGCCGCAAGGCTCAGCCATTAGCTCGCTCCTGGCGAACATCTTTCTCCACTATGTCCTGGACCTCTGGGTCCATCGCTGGAGGCGGCACGCAGCACACGGGTGCGTTTGCATCGTGCGCTACTGTGATGACTTCGTGATGGGCTTTCAGTATAAGGATGAAGCGGAAAGGATGCTGAGGGATCTCGGGGAGCGGCTGGGGAAGTTTCATTTGGAGCTAAAAGACGAGAAGACGCGCCTGATCGAGTTCGGCAGGATCACTGCTTTAGACCGCGCTCGAAAGGGGCGGCGGCGACCGAAGACGTTTGCATTCTTGGGTTTCACACACTACTGCGACTGGACGCGCGATGGACGGTTTATCCTCAAACGGAAAACTGACCACAAGCGGATCACTCGCAAACTCAAGGAGCTTCGGGAAGAATCCCATCTGCGGATGCATCTCCCGGTGGCCATTCAGCATAGGTGGCTTATGGCTGTCCTCCGTGGCCACTACGGCTATTATGGCCTCCCGGCAAACTCCCGTGCGATGGCTGCTTTCTACTTCCAAGTCCTGAAGCTCTGGTACCGGAGCCTGAGGAAGCGGAGTCAACGGCACCCGCTGAGTTGGTATGGTTTCAATCTGCTCCTGAAACGTTTTCCTCTGCCGCAACCGAGGATCACTCATCCGTGGGTTGCTCGTACTGCTTGACTTGGTGAACCTGTGGGAGGAGCCGGGTGCGGGAAACCTGCACGCCCGGATCCGTGAGGGCGAAAGCCGAATGGCTGAGCTACTCGACAAGATCAACTTGCCAGCGGAGATCGAAGTGCGCGCGCCCAGCCGCTTCCTGATCCGAGACCTTGTCGTGAAGCTGGAGGAGAAGCGCCAACGCAAAGAGACTCGGCGGCACGGCCGTCCGTCCGTTATCACGGCAGTAGAGGAAGGCGAACTCCTCGTCGCGAAAGATCTCGTGCCGGTGCTGCGCGAGGAAGCCGTAGAAGCTCTCCGCTCCCACACATTCGAGAAACTGACTGTCAGAGTTGAGAAGTGACTCTTGAGGATCACGTGCGTTGAACATCGTTTCGCCTGATTTTCTTGCGAGAGGACCTGAAGTCCTCAACAGTCGCAAGCTTTGTGCCATACACACAACGGTGAGGCGGACTTTTCGGCCGCGCCTCTAGGCTATCATGCTCTCTGCAAGGGAGCACTTTTGCTACGACTTGGCAGGTTGCCGTGTCGGTTTCAGACACTCGCCTCAGTGCAAGCCTCTTCAAGCCCTATCTTTGTTGGGGTTCTTTGGCGAGAGAAGTTAACACTTCACTCAATCACTTCTTTTTTGTGGCGCCGCTCTTCCATCCTTGCCCAAAGTCTTTCGCGGAATGTTTCGAATAATCATATGCCTGCTTCGAATTTTGCTTCACATCCTGCCAGTCCTTTTGCCGTTGTGGTGCTGACTTTTTCCAATTGTCCTTTGTGCTATTGATCGTTTCATGCGTGGTTTTCTTTGTTGTCTCCCAAGCCTTCTGTCGTTGAGGCTGCGTGTTTCGCCATGTGCTTGCAGTCTTCTCGCGTCCTCGATCAATAGTCTCCCGGGTGGCCTTGCCGGCCTTGTTCCACCAAGATTGAGAGTAGCCACAATTCACAATTAAGAGTACGCACGAGAGAATGGCAAAGAATATCTTCGTCCTCATTTGTCCCTCCAATGAATTCCGAACCCAAGTGTTTTCTTGCCCGGGTCATTACTGGCAGGTCAATCCGACTTGGAACGACCAGCAGGCACCAGGAACCAAGTCATATATTGATCCTTGCATTTGACAGCCGTTGCGGAAAACTCTCCCACCCCCCGAAGAACTAGGCTCACCAAATTCACTAGGGGAACAAAGATTCCTTTCTGCCATTCTCTCCTATTATTGGCTCATTGCTCGAGAATGTCTGATTGCACGTGGGTCCGCTCAAAACTCAGCTGCGGATGTTTTTCCCCCATCTCCCTCACTTTACTTCAATATCCTGCTGAATAGCTGCCGTCTCCACACAGCGGTCTACGACACAAGGACGATGAAAAGGGTAGTGCGGCAGCCCAGATCCTTCCCACATGGCAGGTTCAACTAGTGTTCCGTCTCAGAGATACGCTGCAATAATGTGGTGCTGAATTGCGGCCATTCTGGTCAAAAGAGCTGGATTTGCTGACAGGATTTATTCAAGGTATTTCCGAAACGCCACACTAGGTTTCAAGAGATGGTGGGCTCAGCCTTGTTGTAGGTTTCAGTATTGCGGGGCCACGAGTCACAAAACGATGGAATTGTCAGATCTTGTTTAACTGAAGGTTTTCTTTCTTGATTATATTTGCGGATTCCTCCGCGAGTGCAACGAAATGTGACTAGTAACCATTGATACGGTCGGAGCCACCTCCTCGATTCTGACCTTTTCTCCTGCTGCCTACACGCACTCGGCTCTTCCTTGAATTGTCTGTAAGGATCGTCCTCGAAAGGGGACGAGCCAAGATTCTTGACTCCATTGGTCATCCGCTGAACCACTGGCGGCACTTGCGGTGCGGTTATTCCAATGAGCGGCAGGGACACTCGATTCACCTCCTTTTTGCCGAGCAACGCCGAATTCGCACCCAGACTTTACTCTTGTTGTCGTTCAAATGTGAAAGGTTCCGTGTGGATACTCATGTATTTCCTTGTGGCCATCACGACGTTGATGACCGCGGGTTGCGGCGGCTCGAGTGAAACTGTTCTGAGGCAGGACGCGCTTTATTGGGCTAACAAGACAGGCAGTCTCTCCCAGGGACCTCGAGGTGAAGCCTTTTACGGAGTGGAGGCTTCTACCGGTCTTTCCAACGTCCAACTCCGTCGGACCGCGTCAGAAACAACGCGCGTGCTGATATAGCAAGGTTTTTCCAGTCGAGGGTGCAAGACTTAGCCAACGTGTACGTATAAGCAATTCAAGGCGGAATATACAAAAAGGTCGGCGAAGAAACCTTCAATCGACAAATTACCGCGTCACTGACATACACAGATCTGGTCGGGAGCACAGTCCTTGAGCACTACTACGACAAAGGCAGCAAGAGGGAGTGTGCCCTTGCTGTACTAGATCCAAACGGGTTCAGGTTGTCCCTGACAAAAAGAAAGGTTCAAGTGACCAAGCAGAACCACAGATCAAAGATAACTCAACTAGAGGGTTTGAGGAGTTGGACGATCAAATTGAGAAGAGCAAATAGCGTTTAGCTAAGCTAGCAGCATAATATGTAGGACCATCTTGCCAATTTCCAGTCATCGAGAGAAGGCATGTCCAGAAGACAGTGCTATTGCTTGGTATCTCTCCCGACCCAAATTGTGATCGTGACAAAACAGTCTTTCTTGCGGGAGGTCAATTCGATACTCATCCTGTGCATGAGCAGGTCGGAAAAGACACTCTATTCAAACCCATGGTAGTGATTGACTAAGATCGTCCTGCATTGTTCTTGACATTCATTGCTGTTCTCTTTGTCGGAGGGATTTCCTGCTCATTCGCACAAGAACCCAGTTTCCTAACCAAAGGAGATAGCCATGCCAGTCCAAGGAAAGGAATTCACTATTGCGGAGGTCCACGCAGAACTCGACATTAAGGCTGCCAACGAAAACCAGGCGACAAAATCGGCTGTTGATATGGCAAATCAGGAAGCAGCAAAGAAAGCGAAACAGAACGCCCTCATCGCTGGGGCCATAATCGGGCTGGTGCTCTATCTGCTTGTTGCGTTCACCATATCGTCACATTGGATACTTTTCGTCATCTGCCTTGCTATTGGCATGATTCTGGGATTCAAATTCATCAAGCCACGGATCGTACCGTTTCTCCCGTCGAGGTACTCTCCGAGAGGTATTATCCAGTGTTCAAGTTGTGGTGCAAAGATGAAGATCGATGACAAGCCTAGAGACTTTTCGTGCAAATGCGGTGGTGAGTTCTTCGTGTGGTCAGAACAAAAGGAATCTGCCAAGGTTGAAAGCGCTGCACAGCGCTGATCTCGGCAAAGCGTCCACTCCGACCGCAGTTTTTTGATCTGCAAGAAGCTATTGGCGACTTATTCTCGAGCAGGCTCGTCATCTACAAACAGAAGTGAAAGGATCTGGCCGCAATCTCCAGCTTCAGGACCCCAAAACTCTGTTAGCATCATCACTTCTGACGCGTGTGGTGACTATCATCTCTTGGGGCAGGGAGGATCTGTTTCCGGTGAGCAGGGCAGGCACGTCAGGAGGCCCGGTAAGCGGGCTTGGGAGATGCGCGCGTCCTTGACAAATCGAAATATTTGTTTATATTTCTGTCGATACCCTTCCCCTCTTGCGGCATGTCACCTGAGATGATTCCCCAGGCATCCTAGCGGGGAAACACCATGGCTCCCCAATTCCATGGTCACGCGTCGTCGCTGAAATAAGGTCGCTGCTCTAACTTCACACCCTTGTCGCGGTCAAGGCACTCAGCAGAGTCCATTCCGTTAACATGTACGACCACGGGCGCCTCAATGCATCAATCGCCATGAGAGCCGTGGTCCTTGATACTCTCTTTCGATTGCATTTACACCTCGAGATCGGGGGGTGCGTCTCAGCCCGCCGCGCGGAGTGATCGCGAAGTGTTCTACGGGCAGGAATTCTAGGTGTTTCGCCCCACTTGGCGTTTCGTTTCAAACGGTCGATAGCTGGTCGGAACCGGCCTAGCTGTGATCGTTCCAGAGTTGCCCGCCCGGAGCCATACTCCCTTAGGCCCTTCTCGAGCAGACTGCTCTAGTCAGAATAGCGATCTCGGCCTTTCAAAGTTCTGCTTGCTGCCGCTCTTTCAGGCTCTGATGCCTCTCTGTCTTTCTTTGCCGCATCTATAGCACTTGAGCCCGCCTGGGCTTCACATGTGTGGGTCCCTGGGCAGAGGGCTGGCTTTCACCCTTTGTGCATAAGTGGCAAATCAAAAAATGCCATCGGTTGAAGAAAAAGTCCTTGAAGGCGATCGCACGGATGGTGCGAAGACCATCGAAGGTGAGAACGGAAATGGTTCTACCCGGCGCATTCCGGGCCCTTCGCCCGTTACCTCTCCTGATCCTGCTACCAAAGGGGGAAGCCTAAGGGAGCGGATTCAAAACACGATCACTGCGGGTGGGCTGCGTCAATTACCCAGAGATTTCGACGACCGGGAGGGCGATTGGCAATGTGTGAAGTCGACTGATCCATTCGAGATTCTCTTCCTTGATCGCAGTCTTGCGGATTACATCACTAGGTCGATGGTCGAAACACACTACAACCTTCTCGACGATTTCTGGCGGAGAAAGCTCTCGGAAATGGAGATGGGGGCGAACCGGTTCCTGATCGTGAGGAAATTCGCGGGAGAAAGGGGTTCGCAGGCAGATATCGCAGCTTACCAGAAAGCTGTACAAGAAGCGCATGCCCGTCTTCTGAGCACCGGCATTGTTGAGACGGCTAGGGAGTTGGAGCAGGAAGCCTTCAACCTCCTTAAGCGAAGTCTGATCCCGCATCTTGAACAAGTTATTGACAAGGATGAACTTCAGCCAAGCGCCGAAAGGGGTGCTTGGTCGCTCGCTCGCAAAGTCTCCCCTGATGTCCCTGATCAAACGATCCAAAAAATATTCGATACCTGGCTTAGTGAGAATGGGTACAGACGTGGCCGGGGTGGAAGTGGGGGTACCGAAGATCTCGTATTCTATAACATCAAGAAGATGCTCGCCGATACAAGTGATAGTGGTAAACTGCTGACCCGGGGGGAGGAAGAGGATCTTCGCACGCAGGTGAGCATCGCCAAGTTGTCGAACGAACGATTTGAGCAGTTGCTGCTCCAGGCTTTCCGCGAGGTGAAAGATTCCGAGCGGGAGAGCACCGTGGAAGAAGACAAGCGACGATTCCGGGAATTCTACTGGTGTCTCCTGAAGGATCACGGTCTCAACTCCCATGGAGACCTGCCCATTGAAGCCCGGGAGAAGCTACACCTAAGAGACTGCTCCGAAACGGAGTTCTTCCCCCTGAGTCAGGCGACACGGATGGGACTCATCAGGAATACCGTCACGGAATACAAGAAGGCCCTTGAGGAAGAGCGCAAGCAGTTTTCCAAAACTGCAGCAAAAGCTCTCCTGCGATTTGACGGTCATGCGGACAGGAAAAAGGCGTTGCTTGAAGACGGCTCATATAGATTGTTGTTGCCAAACACGAGACTCGAACTCCTTGATGAAGAGAAAAGAAAGGTCCTGGAAGCGCAGCGCGATTCCTTTCGGAGTGCATGCTGGCAAAATATAAAAAAACACTTCTGGAAGACCGCTGACGAAGAGTGGGAGAAGATCGTCGTGTTCCCTGAGGGGGTTTTCGGGAAAGACCTCAAAACCGACTGGCTCGACGCCGAGGAACGGCAAACCATCATTAGTGCCGCAAGGAGCCTGGGGGTTGCAGAGTATCAAAAGGAACTGCAGGCGTTCAAGGAGATGCTTCAGAATGGGCACAAATCAAACCGTTATGGGCTACCGCCCGATAGGCAGCTGGTGGCTGAATCTGATGAGGATCTCAGTCTAGACCTTGAGGACCGCCGCCGAATCATCATCGATCTGGAAAGAAACCTTCGGAAGGCTGCCGAAGAACAATTCCGGAAGACGGTCAAGAAAAAACTGGTTCATGGATCTCTCATTCCGGAGATCGAAGCGGAGCTCCAGAACCTTGGCGAGACAGAGTTCCTGCTCACGGACGAAAAGAACCGGATGACAGTGACAATACCGACCGCGCCAGAGATCATCCAGGCCTTCAGAAGGCCTTTTCCGATGGTCGTGCGTGAATTTGTTTCGGAGGTTGCACAGGGACGGACCGTGACGGAACAGCTTGTGAAGCAATACAAATTGAACTTCCGCGCAAACATTGCCAAGGCAGATTTTGAAGCCCTTGCTGAGGGATTCAAGCCTGCCGGACCTGCACAGCGGAAGACCGTCCTCAGTGAGATGGGGCGTGCTGCCGAGCATGAAAAGCTCAATGTGGTGGCCGGGGAACCAAGGGCGGAGTTCACAGGCCTTCTTGAAGAACTCGTCTGGAACCGGTCGAAACAGTATCGCCTGAGCCTTCGCAGCTGGCTTACCGACACCTTTCTCTCGGATATGATTCACATCGGCGCTGCGTACGGAGTGACCAAGGCTGACGTTGACGCGCGGGTCGAGGAGGTGAAAGTTGCCTATCCGATGTGGACCTTGCCGCGTTGGAAGACCACCGGCATCTGGATGGCGTCGGTGACAGCTGGGCTGGCAGCAATTCGCGTCCTGATCTCGCTTACAGGATACGGGGATTGGTTATTCCTCAGCGGGCCTGTTCAGGCCTATGAGCTCAAGGTCACTGGTCAGGTGAAGGAGTTTTCCTATTTCCTAGAACTGAGCCGCACTGGATACTGGGTCTTGGTTCCTCTCATTGTCATCGTTGTGGTGATCCTGCTTGCCTCGAGAAAGAAAAAGTAGGGAGGACTTACAGGTCATGGATGGCTTCATGAAGGGTGTGGGTGTCATTATCCTTGTGGCCATCGTCGTGTTCGTTGGCTATCAAACCTCGCTGTACTCTTCAGCGGTGGTCATTTATCTTCTGGCCTGGCTGTGGCATGCGGTTTCATTCGTAGGATACGTAGCCTGGTACGGATTGAGCAATGCTTGGGCCTATGTCATTCGGGGCATTGGCCTCCTCGATTATGCTGTATGCGCACTGCCATTCAATCCGCCAATCTCCTGGGGGATCCTCGGACTTGCCGTCGGAGGTGTGATGGGGTTTGTCCTTTCCGTGCGTGGGCTGAGAAGGTCCTACAGAAGACTGATCGTGATCGTGAGCGTCGCTGCTCTTGTTGCGCTGGCGGGATTGACCGTGCTTTCACGAGAGAAGTGGACGACGATCGACTATAGGAATGTATATCTCAATCGTGTGGCCGATATGGAAAAGAGGAATAATTTTCACGATGCTCTAGCGATATATTCCAGGCTTATCGAGCTCGAGCCCCTCAATGCGACCCTCTACGGTCGTCGGGCCACTTGCTACATTCATCTTGCGGACACCGTCTGTGCGATCAAGGATCTTTCATCCGCGATCTCCAGAGATAGCTCGAAGGCAGGATACTGGATGGATCGAGGTGAACTCCTTTTCAAGAACAGGAGCAAAGCCGAGTCACGAAGAGACTTTGAGCGTGTCGTGATACTTGACCCGTCGAACAAGAAGGCAAGGGCACGTCTGAATGAGATGAAAACTTTCAGTGCCAATGTGAAAAGGATTACCTCTACGACGGCCGACCTGTTCAGAGACCATGACCGGAATTCCTTCCTCCTGCGCCAGCTGAAAGAGGGTCAAGCCGTTGTATTCGTCAAGACCTGGCGGGCGCAGGGAGACGGAGTGAAGACTGCACATCAAATCACCCTCTACCCCTCAGGAGGAGCTATCACTCTGCCACAGGGCCACCCTCTTGTAATCATCGCGAATCAAGGGAATGACCATTATCTGGTAGAGTTTCTGTACGATTCCGGCATCGGCCTGAAGACCTACCAGGCTCCCATTTTCCGGAGCGCCGTAGTCAAGGTTCTTGGAGAATCGTGGAGCAACGTGCGGACGGAGGATGGAATCCCAGGATGGGTACTCTCAAAGTACCTAGATTGATCTTCATTCAGACGCTATGGGCTGGTCCCAAACCACTACCGTCAACACGAAGTGGCCCCGGTTGGTCAAGCAAAGGAATCTCACCATGAACTTCCGCATCCTTGTCATCGGCCTGATTCTTGGTTCATTCCTACTTACGGGCTGCAATGGCAAAGACAGACCCGAGCCGTATCGTGGTATCGTTGAGCGTGTGACGGGAGGTGAGAAGAAACGCACGGAAGGCTCAGAC
>Ga0182021_10010864_pt1 | contig 10800 bp, 6 predicted proteins | sample 612E3MmetaG_FD_120493 | JGI IMG/M metagenome (GOLD analysis project Ga0182021, IMG submission 120493) | Permafrost microbial communities from Stordalen Mire, Sweden - 612E3M metaG (Illumina Assembly) | ecosystem: Environmental > Terrestrial > Soil > Wetlands > Permafrost | place: Sweden...
GGGGTGCGCGAGGAAGAACGCGGGCTTTTTCCAAACCAGACCGAGCAGTTCGTCAAGGTCGTCCGGCGCCGGCGAACCTTTGCGGGTTTTGATCGTTTGCGCCGCGTCCACTTCCTTGAGCAGGCCGAAGTCGGGGTTGTTGATGAGTTCCCATTCCTCCTTTTCCTTCACAGCCTCGACGGTGAGACGAATCTGTTCACGAAGCTGGTCAATCTTGTTGCTGTAAAGATCAGTCACACGCGTGTGCGTGCGGAGCACCGTCTGGATGGTGCTGAGATGATATTCGCGCGGGTCTTCCTCATAATCCACGAAGGTCGTCGGCAATTTCGGTTCGCCGCCGTCCACGGTGAGCAGGTCCACCTTGGCCTCGCCGAATTCATTCGCGGGTTTTCCCTTCGCCGCCTTGGCGACGCGGTTGACGCGATAGACGCCGCCGTCCACGTCCACCCACGGCAGCAGCTTGTGCAGCCAGCGGGGGGTGATCTCGGTGTATTGCGGGACGGTGACGGTGGCGGTGGCGAGGTTGCGCGCGGCGGCGGCGCTCAAGCTCAGGTTGATTTCGTTTTCTTTGCTCATGATTTAATTGGGTTGTTGGTGAATGGAAAAATTCCAAGCGGATGGTGCGTCGGGAAAATGAGGGTAGCCGCTTCGCGCGTGAAAACGCCGAAGCGAAACACCGGCTAAAACTTCCGGCTGGGCCGGAATCTGGACACAACCCGACATGAATACACTTTTAGTTTCATGGGAGCCTCCAGTGGACCGGTCAGCGCACCTTTGAGATTTTAATTTTCAGAAGCGGCGTGGTCGCCTGCTGTGGTTCTAATCCTAGAACCTGCGGGCAATTTGTCAATGCCGTTGTCCGTTCAACCGGCCGCAGTAGCGTCAGGCCGCGGATCCGGTGTGCCTTTCCCGCCACTGGCTGCCGAGCGCCCCCAGCGTGTCCGGCTGGAGCGTTTGCTCCAGAACCGGGAACACGATTTTTTCCTCGCGCCGGAAATGTTCGCGGGTGGCCGCGAGCGCCTGTTTGAGCCGGCGCAAGGCCTTTGCCGGGTCGGTCGTGCGGTGGATGGGTTTGAACTGGCCGGCAATTTCGTGATGATCCTGATGCAGCTGATTCAACGTCCCCCGGTCGGCGAGGGCATGATCCAAAGCCGAATAGGCCAGATCGGTTTCGGTTTCGCCATGGCCGGTCAACAGGCCTTCCACCACGGACGCCAGCAATTTCACTTCGGAGGCGGATTGGGAGCCGGCCAGCACCCGTTCGATTTGATCAAACACTTTGCGGTAAATCGCGTGTTCAAGAACCAAGGCTTCGGTGATCGTTGCCATTTATATATTTATGATGGTTGGTTGAATTGAAATTTTTTCTTCAGGTCCTGGCTTTGGGGAGCGTTGATCGAAACAGCCATTGAAAAAACCGAATTCCGTTCGTCACGCCATCCTGCGCCGGTCGCGAAGTCCCCGGGCTGATTGCCTCTGGCGGCTCCTGCGGGGGAATTGCTTTAAATGCAGCCCGGACCCGGGCGGACTGCGGGTTCCTGACCCAGTCCAAAATTTTGCTGAAGTCATCCACCTTCAACAGAAATCCACACGCCCCGGCTCGAAGAGCGTCGGCCTCGGCATATAAATCATGGAAGGTGGTCAGCATTACCACGCGCGTTGCCGGAGCAAGGCTTTTGATCGGCCGCACAGCGTCCACTCCGGTCATGCCGCCCATGTTGACATCCAGAAGAATCACATCCGGCGGCAGTTCATCAACCAGGGCGGCAATGACCGCTTCGGCGGACGAAAATTGCCGGGCGCAGTTGATGTCGTCTTCCTGGCTGAATCGTTCCGCGAGCAACTCGCGATACACTTTGCTGTCATCCACCAGCCAGAGATTCTTTGTCCGCCGGGCAGCAGCCGGCTCAGTCGTAAGTTCCAATTCCATTTTCATATTCATTCGATTATTTGTGGTTGCTCCGAAAACCGGGATGTGCCGGCGCCGGGTTCCAATCCGGCGTGATTGTGGTTTCGGGCTGCTTCACCTCCCAATGAAAGGTCGAAAAAAACGTTCGAGCTTTCTGCGCGCACATGACATCCAGTACGGACCTGTGGTTTTGTTTGCGTCCGGTTTTCATGGTTGTTTTTTTCCTGCCGCCTTTTGTTCCTGTAACAGCAACTGTTCCAGCGCCAGGCTGTCCTCGTGGGCGGGATGATGCTCGCGCACGGAGCGAATGGTTTTTAGCGCCTCATCCGGCCGGCCCGCACGGTCGAGGTAAAACGCGTAGGTGTAACCGTATTTCGGATCTTCCCGACCCAATTCAGCCGCCCGGCGGCACCAGTCGAGCGATTCGCCGGGATGCTCTTTTGCCAGCAACACGCCGAGGTTGTAGGCCGCCAGCGCCGACTGCGGATCGGCTTGGAATGCGACGCGGAACGCCTGTTCGGCCCCGGTCATTTTGCCCAGCTCGGCCAGCAGCATTCCGAGATTCAAATTTGCGACGGCATTGGTGGGCTCCAGGCTGAGCGCGTGCCGCAGGCTGGTTTCGGCCCGGTCGTTTTGGCCGAGCGCATTGTAGGCCAGTGCGGCGTTGACATACGGCGGCAGGGCCTCGGGTTGCAGCCGCATGGCGGTCTCGAATTCCGCCGCCGCTTCCGGCATCTGGCCGCGCGCCATGTGGAAATTGCCGAGATTGCAGTGCGCATTCATGTCGTCGGGACGCGAGGTCATTGAATCCATCAACTCCGCCATCGCCCCGCGCAAGGATCGGGCTTGTTCATGCTGCAACCCGCCCTCGGGAACCCCGGCCAGCGCAGCGGCGGCGCGCACGCGCACCAGACGGTAATCATCGCCGGTCGCTTTGAGCAACGCATCGGCATTCGCGCGATCCAGACGTTCGCCCAGCGCTTCGGCCGCGCCCGCCCGCACCAGCGGCGAGGAATCTTCCGTCAACTTCCGCAACACCGGCCATTTGTCGTCAGCCGGGCAGCCGGCCAGCAGGCGAACGAGCGAAACGGTCTGGATTTCTTCGCGGTCCGGGCTGGAAAGATAAACGAGCATGTCCGGCAATTTCGTCCAGTCGCCTTTGCGCGCCGCGGCGATCAAGGCCGCGCGTTCGAGCGCCGGTTTCTGGTAATCGCGTACATGCCACTCGCGCACCAACTGGTCGGCCCACGCGGCGGTTTGGTTGGTGTGGCAGAGATTGCAGGCGTTGGGCGAATCATAGACGAGCGTGGCCGCCGGAGTCGGCGGGCGCATCGAATGATCACTGCGGCGCATCCGGGCGAATTCCGTCATCGGCATGTGGCAGGAAACGCACTGGTTGCCGGGCGTGCCCGCCTGGTGATGCGTGTGGGCGGTGGCGTTTTCCACCCGTTCCGCGTGACACGGCAGGCAGGCGGCGTTGGCTTTCGCCGGGTCGGAGAAACGGTAACGCCCGCTCGACGTGTGGCAATGGATGCAATCGAGCTGGCCGGACCCGGCGCACGGACTCAACCGCCATGAGGTGTAGGTGTAATTCTCTCCCAGGTCGCGGCCGTCGGGATAAAAATCGGCGTTCTCGAAGGCCACAAGGTCGAAGTGGTCAAAGAATCGTTCGCCCGGCGCGAAGTTCATGGTCACCGGCGACATCTTGGCGTGGCACGGGGCGCAGGTCGCGTTGCGCTGCTCGAGGGTGAGTTTGCCGATGGCGATCAGCTTGAGGTTCGCCGGCGCGGGCTGGTTCGTCGGCAGCGCGCGAAACATTTTCGCGTGTTCGGCCGACGGGCCGTGACAGGTTTCGCAATTGATGCCCGGCTCGGCCCAGGTGGTGTGATAGCTGTCGGATGCGGCGTCGTAGTTTTTCGAGAGCTGGCTGACGTGGCAGCCAAAGCACGAGGTGTTGAAAGTCAACGGCCGGTCTTTCCAGTTCAACGCCTCGTCGCGGCGGTCGCCAAAATGCCGCATGGCGCTGGCGGTGGTGTCAAACCAGTCCCGGCGGCGCACATCGTAGGCCACCGGCAGCACCTGCAGCCAGCCGCGTTCCAGCGGGGTCAGGAAATAATAAACATTCTTGCCGCCCATCGCCTGCGTGATGGGGTAGCGCGTCTCGTTGGTGGCCGTGCGTTCAATGACCACACCGCGGCCAAGGTCGGCGCGATAACTAAACTGGCCCGCAACGATCTCCGATTTCTGCGGAGTCAGTTTGTTTTTCGCCAACCCGGCCGTGAACGGTTGCATGGCCAGCCCGTGAAACGAGGTGGACCAGAGCGAGTAAAACCGGGCGTGACACTCGCGGCAACTGGCCGATCCCGCGTAGCCAGGCAACGCATTCGCCGCCGGTTTTTCCGCGAATGAATTTGTCCGGGCGGGCTCCGCGCCCGCAACCGCGGAAGACAGCAACACGAGGACAATGCCGGTCGCCAACAGTGGAATTGTGAGATTGCTGCGCAAAACGGTTTGAGGTCAGTCTGCCACCTCGATCACAATCAGTGGCACGGGCGTAGTGTTGAGGTGACCGGCGGCGTTGGTGGCGAACAACGAATAAAGACCCGAATTCGCGACCTGTGCATTGCCAATCCGAAACGTCGCGTTGGTTGCGCCCGCGATGGATTCAAAGCCATTGCCATGATCCACCTTCCATTGCAATGCGACGGGCGGTGTGCCACCGATTTCCGCCGTGATCGTCACGATGCGCGTAACCATGTTCGTCTCCGGAGAATCGTTGTCGGTGTCCTTCACAATGAAGGGAGCAATGGCCGCAGCTTGAGAAACCTTTGGCGATGACAGGCCAGTTTCAGTTTTGGCAACCGACTCTTTTGCGATCGCGATGGGCGCGGAAGGCTGGGCCTTGTTTTGCGCCCGCCCAAGATTGATGAACACTCCGATGCCCAGGCCGATCAAAATGGCGGCCGTAATTTTGCCGGAGGTGATTTTCATAAATTTCATTTGTATGAAATTCCGTCCCCCAACGTCCGGCGGAAAAATCCGCCGGACGCGGGAACGGATTTGAAGCCCTACGGTATGTAAGGCGAGACGCGGTAGAAATAGTGATCCGCGTTCGCGTTCGGGTCTATCAACCAGCCGTTCGTGGACAACAGGAAGTTGTTGGTGATGCCCGTCACCACGTTGGTCAGCACCGGCGTCCAGCCGAGCGGATTACCCAGATCCGCATTGCGCCAGAGGATGACCTGATAGTTCAGATTTGTCCCCCCATTGGCCAGACGCGTGGGATATTGCTGGTTCGAGTTTGCGAAGACACCATTAGTGCTGTATTGGGTGAATTGGGCGTTGAGGTTAAACACCCCGTTGGTCAGGCGGAAGGTGTTGATCTGCGGATAATCCAACAGGTTTCGGGTGTAATTTGTGTTCGCGAATGTCTGGTATTCGCCCAGCTTCAGTTTGATGGCGTTGAAGTTCGCCTGCGCCTCCGCCGAGAGTGGCGACGCAAGCAAATTGGTGTATTCGTATGGATCATGCGCCACATCATAAAACTGCTCCACGTGGCTGGCAAAGTGAACCAGTTTGAACCGACCGTTGCTCAAGGCCACCCCATCGGAAGCCGTGCTATAATTGAATTGCTCCTCTATGACAAAGGGAGTCGGGCGGATGACGTCCGCCTTGATTGCCGGCAGCAGGCTGACAGAATCAACGATGACTCCTTGAGGAATCGTTGCAGCCACGTCAATGCCAGCCAGTTCCTGAATCGTGGCCCAGATGTCCGGCTCGTTGACGAGGGATTCGTTATAACGTCCCGGGCTGCCCACATCCGGCCCGGTGATGATGAGCGGCGTGCGCGAGCCACCTTCGTAGAGGGTGAACTTTCCATGGCCATCACCGGTGATGGTCGCGGGCACGCTGGCAACCTCGAATGGCGGCTGCTGGACATTTTCTTCCGTGCCGTTGTCACCGAGGAAAATGATGTCCGTGTCATTGGTGTCCACCGACTTGAGCAGCCGGCCAATCTCGGTGTCCAAGGCCTGAATCATCGCCTCGTAGTAGACTCGGCCATTGGCGCTGATGTCGGCGGCGGTGCCGCTCAAGGCAATATATTTTGCCGAAGTCAGAAGGTTTGTCGGCGGCTTGTGCCGGTATTGGTGTGCCGCGTTAAAGGCCAGCCACAGGAACCACCGGTTGGTTCCCTGTTGCGCAATGAAGTTGGTGGCGTTGTTGACCTGGTCGCTGGTCGTATAGACCGTGCTGTTGAAAGAAACGCCGTTGGAGACTTCCGTCCAACTGAAATAGCTCGGACTGGTGGCCGCGCCCAGGAAACCCACAAAGTTGGTCCAGCCGCCGATTGTCCAGGGAGAATTCAAATCCGCCGAAAGCCCCAGGTGAAATTTGCCGACCGAAGCCAGGGCATATTCCGGTGCGTTCGTCGCAAACGCGCGCGGCAACGTGTATTCATTTGTTCCCAACGCATGGTAGCTGCCAGTGTTGCCCGGATATTCGATCGCGACACCAATGCCCGTGCGGAACGCATCCCGCCCGGTGATGATGCTCGCGCGTGAAACCGAGCACGAAGGCCGCGCATAGAAGTGCGTGAACGCCACGCCGCTCTGGCCCAGCGCGGTGAGGTTGGGCGTGTAGGGAATCGAAGCCGCAGCGTTGGTGTTGTAGATTGACAGGTTTTCCATGCCGATGTCGTCGCCGATGAGCAGCAGAATGTTGTGGTGCCCCGCCTGTTTGGGATCAAGGTGTCTCGCGATATTAACCGTGGCCGAATTCGTTCCGCCAAAACCATCGCTTACCGTATAGGTGAACTGATCGTTCACGTTGTTGGGATTGCTGTAGTTCAGGTCGGTGCCGTCATTGCTAACCGTGATGCCGCGCGTGCTGGCACCGACGCCGGCCAGTGAAACACTGTCACCGTCCTGATCGGTGGCGGCGTTCAGCAGGTCGCTGATGGGGATGTTCAAGGTGCTCTGGCCCGCGACGCGCGTGTAACTGACGTTGCTTGCAACCGGAGGATGGTTGGTGACGGTCTGGGTCAAGGTGTTGGTAACCGCCGGATAATTCACATCCCCCGAATAGACGGCGGTGATGACGCTGGCTCCGCGCGGGAGGTTGCTGATGCTGGCGCTGGCCGCGCTGCCACCGCTGACGTCGTTGGTGCTGAAAGGAATTCCATTGACGAAGAAGATCCCGGTGCCCGTGGCATCGCCCGCCGTGACGTTGTTGGTTTGCACGGCGGCGGCAAAGGCCACGTTGCCCAGATAACCGTTGGTTTGAGACGACGAGACGAGGCTTAACGTGGTCACATAGTTGGTCAGCACGATGTTGACCAACGCCGTGTTCGTCCCGCCGAAGCCATCGGTCACCGTGTAGGTGAACTGGTCGGTCACCGCCTTGGGATTGTTGTAGAGCAGCGAGTCGGAGCTGGCGATCAATGTTATGCCTTGCGAACTGACGCCGACACTCACCAGTGAAATGGCGTCGCCGTCCACATCGGCAACATGGGTGAGCAAATCACTGATGGAGATGCTCAGGCTGCCCGACGTCGCATCGCGCGGGTAGCTGACATTGCCCGCGACGGGTGGATGATTGGTGACGGTCTGGAACAGCGAGTTCGTGTCCGCCGGAAAATTTTCATCGCCGGAATAGACGGCCGTGATGAGGTTGGTGGTTCCGCGCGGCAGGCCGTTGAGGCTGTCGCTGGTGGCCACGCCTCCCGTCACGGTATTGGTGCTGAACGCCACGCCATTTGCAAGGTAAATCACACTGCCGGTGGCATTGCCCGCCGCAATCCCGTTGGTTTGAACGCCGGTCGTGAACGTCAGCGCATCAAGATAGCCCGCCGGATTTTCCGAGGAGGCCAGAGTTGTGGCGGACGGCGCGGTCACAACCAGCAACAATGCCCCGTTCAGGATTTGCAGCGAGGCCGGAGCCGTCGTTCCACTGCCAGTGATGGCCACGGTGGCCGGAACCGTGCCGGCAACCGCACCGGATTTGGTTCCGACCGCGTTGGAGACAATGATATAACTGCCCTGGGTGAATGCGGTCCCGGTGTTGTTGAGGTTGAACACCGTGCCGGCGGACAAAGTGAGCGTGCCATTGGTGATGGTGAACGCGGGCGGCCCTCCCGCGTAGGTAAGGGAAAGCGTGCCGGAACTGGCATTGATGTTCCCGATGATACGGGCAGTCGGACTGCTATTGCTCAAGGTCTGGCTCGCGCCCAGCGTGAACGTGGAGGACAACCCGGAAACATTCAATGTCGCGCCGCCGGCGATGGCCAGGGCCGACGAACTGGCGAGCGAACCCGAGCCGCTCAACGCCAGCGTGCCGGCGTTCACGGTAGTCGCGCCCGTGTAAGTGCTGACACCGCTCAGGGTCGTTGTGCCGGAGCCGATGAAGGTCAGGCCGCCGCTGGTGTTGGCCGTCGGAGCCGCGCCGGTGATGGTGGCCGCTGTCGTCGCACCGCCGCCTGTCAACGTAAAGGTCGGGGCGGCTGTGTAACCGTTGCCCGGATTGGTGATGACCACATTCGTCACCTGGCCGCTCGTCGCGTTGCCGGTCGAGGAATCAATCTGTGCAATCGCCGTCGCGCCAAAACCCGTCGTGTCACCGCTACTGCGACTGACCGCCACAAACGGCGCACCAATGTAACCCGCGCCGCCGGTGAAGGAGGCGATGCCATTGATGCCATTGCCCGTGGGCGCGAGCAGCGGCCGGCTGATCGTTATGGCCGTGCCATTGTTGTCAATCGTGCCGCCGTTGCCATAGACATACACGCCGGAAAGATTGGCGCTGGTGAGGAAACTCGCGCCAACGTTCAGCGCCGTTGCCTTCAAGGTGCCGCCGTTGAAGTTGAACAGATTGGTTGAAGCCGCGTTGGCCGCCGTCACGCTGCTGACGGTCAATGTGCCGTTGGGCAACAGGTTGGCGACCACCAACGAATTGGTGACGCTGGAGTTGGCAAAGATCACACCGCGACTTGCTGTGCTGGTGCTCGGCCCGACGACTTGTGCCGCGCCTGCGCCGTTGCCAAGGTTGAGAATGGAGGTGAAACCGGAACCGGCAGTATTCGCCCCGAGATTTAACAGATAGAGTGCGCCGCTTCCGCCGGTGCTGAAATTCAGCGTGCCGCCGGAAATGTTCGCCACCGCCCGGGCCTTGTTGATGCCTGTCCCAACGACAAAAAAAGAGGCGTTGTTCAGCGTGCCGCCGGAAAAATCAAGGACGCCGACCGTATTGTCGCGCGTGCCGCGCGCGGCCACGACCCCCTGGTTCACGGCGAGCGTGCCGCCGGAGATGTTCAGGTATCCATAGCCGTTGGTGCCGGAGCCGATGCGGAGATTGTCCGTGCCCGCCACCTGATTCAGCGTGATGCTGCCGCCGGTCTGATACACCGCGCCCGCGCCGCCGGTTTGATCGCCGATCCACAACTGATTCACATTAAGCGTGCCGGAAACATTCACCCGCCCATCCGAATCAAACGTCGCGCTGGAAGCGTTGAGCGAACCGGAGTAATTGAGTGTGCCACCGTTGACGATGGTGCTGCCGCTGTAAGTGTTCGTGCCGGAAAGTGTCAGCACGCCTGCGCCATTGTTGGTCAGCGCAAACGCACCGCTGATGTTTCCGCCCAACGTGAGGTCGCCACCACCCGCCGCGGTCGTGATGGTGCGAGCAGCCCCGAGCGCCAGATTCAGATTGATGGCTTGCAGGCTGGCACTGCTGTTCACGATGTTGCCGCCGAGTGTAATCGCGTTGCCGCCAATGGTGTAGGCGTTGGCATCGCTGTTGAAGGTGAGGCCGTTAAACGTGAAGCCGCTGAAATCGTTGCTCAACGATAACTGGCTGGACGCCCCAAAATAGAGGCTGTCGGCCGAGGCGGGCGTTCCCGTGTCCGCGCCGGGAATGGCGCCGCTCGTCCAGTTCGCGGAGTTGAAATTCGCGCCGCCGGGCGAGGTGTCCCACGCCCAATTGGCCGCCAAGGCGGCTGGCAACGCCACCCCAAGCAGGGAGCCGATCAGCAGGCGGAGAAGGGGCTTCCGCATCCGGCTGATCGGGTGGAAATAATGTCGTTCAGGAATTTGTGTCTTCATAGTTCTATGTTTATTTTCGTTCATTGTTTTTATGGTTGACCTGAAAACCCGCGGGGCAAACGCCGGACCTCATCCGGCTGCTCGCGGTTTCAGGTTGGTTCACCTCCCAATGAAGGGTCGGAAAAATTGGCCGGGCTTCCGGCGCACACACGGTTTTCAGCGCCGGAAACCCGTTCGCCCCGGACATCGGGGCAAAGTGTCAGGCAAAGATTTCGTCTTCCAAGTTGAGCACCCAGTCCAGCCGCCGCAACTGCTCGCGGATTTTGCGCCGCTCGTAGCGGTGTTCAATAGTTTTGGTGGCGTTGGGGCGCACCCCGGCGGCGCGCTGGCCGGACGGATTGGCGGCGTCATGGCCGGACCTGGCATTGATCGGTATTTCGAGATGAAGTTTCATTTTTCCTTTTTGGTTTTTAGTTTTCCCGAAAGCCGCCGGGATCGGATTCCCATCCGGCGAAACGGCAGTCTTGGGGATTTTTCACCTCCCGGGGCTGGGTCGGAAAAATCAGAGATGACGGCGGAGAGCAGGGGTAAAAGCGCGTCGCGATCCAGAGCGGAACTCAATCCGTCATCCGACCGGGGCTCAAATCTTGGGGCGCTCCAAATCTTGTGCTGGAAATCAAACCGGCACTCGAGCAGCAACCGGATCAAACCCGCCTGGGTCGTGAGCGCCAACGGTTGAACTGGATTCCGTAAAACAGACATATAAATGTTTGGTTTTCATGGGAACTTCCAGTTGTCCGGTCAGCCGATGTTTATTTTTTAATAACGATTAATATAGTCGTCTATAAAACTAAA
>Ga0182021_10010865_pt1 | contig 10800 bp, 14 predicted proteins | sample 612E3MmetaG_FD_120493 | JGI IMG/M metagenome (GOLD analysis project Ga0182021, IMG submission 120493) | Permafrost microbial communities from Stordalen Mire, Sweden - 612E3M metaG (Illumina Assembly) | ecosystem: Environmental > Terrestrial > Soil > Wetlands > Permafrost | place: Sweden...
AGCCCGGAGTAACCTATAATACAGTGGGCTTAAATGTGGACTTATTCTATTGCCGTTAGCTTCGCCAAACAACCCGCCCTGCAATCACAATAATGTGAATGGCGGAGGTAAGTTTAATAGCTGGCAGGCAATTTTGAAATCCGCCCCGCGAGTACCGCTGAAATATGCAAGGTAAATACCGTTGCCGCAAGAGGTTGGAGACATAAGTTTGTATCTTAGGAACAGGGTCTCCTTTGATGCTGCAGGCATTCTCTTGCAGTTAACATTTTCGTTGCACTTTAACGTGCAAAACTCGCCGTCTATTTGAATGGGTGCGGGGAGAAATGCATTATTATTGGAACTGGAAAACTCGGGGGAAGCTGAGCTATTTCTTTGCGCAGGTTCAGTTATCTGGGGGCAAAAACAAACTATTATACAAAGGCCTATTATGATAGCGGCAAAGGCCTTTCCCTTCAGTCCATTTTTAACCTGGGCAAAATCGGAATGGTACATTGGCCCAATATTTTACACTAGAATCCATGATTTTAAAAAAATGTGCTGGGTTATTTGCCACAGTGTGTTGATTCTACCTGGCAGGCAACGCTCATCAAGATATAATGAATCCAGGTTTTGAAATACGCGTCGGCAATATTTAAGAATCCTATCATCAGCATTTTCAGATATAACTTCGCCGCCTGATGATTATCATTATTACAAGTACGACGATCAGTAGTCCGCCTGCTAAAGTGATGAGAAGAACAAGGCTGTTGGGTTGCTGGCTGGCCGAATTTATAGCGTTGACGTGTAAACTGGCGGTTTGCTTCCCTATATTGATGGTATATTCGTCAGGGGCATTCTTACAGATAAGAAAGTTAACCGTCTCCGATTTTCCTGCGGCCAGCGAAATCTCCTTTTGAGCTTCCTCCGCATTGTCTATTTTAAGTGATATGAGCTTTGTTAATTCGAAAGGATGGGCGTTTTCCACCTGCAAAGATATAGTTATTTGATCTCCAGGATTGGCGACCGCCGGCTCAACAACCAGATTAGAGTAATCAAAATCCGAATTGGACGTGGCTGGCGCCGTACCTTCGTTTGAACCTGGAGGTTGGTGCTGTTCCGTTGAAGAGGTGGTGGGATCTGAATTTGGAGCGAAGTTACTTGTGGAAGATGTATTCACCTGCAAGGTGGCATTCAAACTGCAGTAATGCTCGGAATTGTCTCTTACAAGGACGGTGAAGACGCAGGTTTGAGCCCTGGTAGGTATGCCGGATATAATACCCGTGCTGCCATCAAGCGATAATCCCTGCGGCAGGCTATCTGAATTAACCGACCATTTGTAAGGCATGACGCCCCCGCTGGGAGGCTCAAGCTGCGCTAAATAAGATATGCCGACAGTGGCAACCGGCATCGTTCTGGGAGTGAGAGAACATGTTGCCTGGGCAGTGCTTGAACTGGCTCCATAGACGGAAAGGTCCAACTCGCTTCTGGCTCCCGATTGGAGGGTCGCACTTTGAAGAACCGGGGCCCCATTAACAAGAAACTGCACTCTTGCCCCTTCAGTGGCATTTACTTGAAAAACAGGATCATATCCATACCTGCCCTGTGAATCGGTGGTGGTTTGTACTACATGGACGCTGCCAATGGTGGCTATTACCACATAGCCAGCGCCAACTGGGGAGCCATTATTGGTCACACTTCCGTAGAATTGTGCTGACGCCGGAGAACTGCTAACAGCGCCGAATGCCGGCGCTGTTAAGGATGTAAGCAGTTGGATTGCAAGTAATAAGGATGCCCCTAAACTTAATCCGGAGATAACTGTCTGCTTTGTTTGGCTCCATTTCATTTTCCTAAGTATTAGCACAAAACATATTCAGACACAAATCCTCATGAACAAACATGAGATAGATAAATACTTTAAGATTTCATAGAAATACTGACCCGGTAAGAGGGGAGACTTAAAATAAGCGGACTTTATGGCTTAGTGTGTACGTCTCAGGAAAGGCGTATAATTTGATTACGAGCATCAGACATATCATGGAGGTAAAAGGGGGGATACTATGGTAGCCAAAGCTTTTGTACTCGTCACCACGTCAGTAGGCCAGACTAAAGGAGTATTCAACAAGCTTAAAAAGCTCGACGGTGTCAAATCTGTAGATGTTGTAATGGGCCCATATGATGTCATCGCAGTGGTTGAAGGCGACTCCATTGACTCTCTAGGCAAGCTTATCACCGAGCATCTTCACAAGGTTGAGGGCATTGAGCGCACCCTTACCTGTCAAACAATTCATGTTACGTAGCAACGCCTGCCGCGGACTGACTTAACTATTAAAGACTATGGCCTGCAAATTTTTGTTTAAGCGGTAAATTACGTACAAAACGGCTTTTGTAAAAACAATACACTTATTCTAATTTGTACGTAAAATGTTGTATGGGATTTTCGCCATAGGATTTTTTTCCGCCGCGTCAAGCATTCCGCCACCTCGGCATTTATTGGAGGCGGCGATCGGGTTCGAACCGATGCATAGGGGTTTTGCAGACCCCCGCCTTAACCACTTGGCTACGCCGCCATGGAAATAAAAATGGAGCGGAAGACGGGGCTCGAACCCGCGACATCCTCCTTGGCAAGGAGGCATTCTACCACTGAATTACTTCCGCCCACTCCATAGAGTGATAATAAACAAACTGGTGCCGAGGAGGAGATTTGAACTCCTACGGGCTTACGCCCACCACCCCCTCAAGATGGCGTGTCTACCAGGTTCCACCACCTCGGCATGGCAGGGGTGGCAGGATTCGAACCCACGACACGCGGTTTTGGAGACCGCTGCTCTACCAACTGAGCTACACCCCTATTATACTAAAATTCTTAGTTTGTTAAAGTACCCTGGCGTCTGTCGGACACCTATATAAAACAAATCTCAATTAATGTAATTAATACTCTAAATTAGCCTTATTGAACAAACGCAGTAAATATTACATCAGCATGGTAAAGGATGGCAAGTCAGCGTTATCTCGGAAATTGCCCGTTATTATTGCAGCGTCAACTGAGTACGGGCAAAAATTGAAGCCTTATACGAGTTACAAGTCTCTTAATAGACGGTACACATTCAGTCAGATAGGCACTTCTGCCCGAATAGAATTGGACAGATTTATATAACAGGTAGTTAGCAGCAGAAAAAGTCAGGCAGCAAGCACAGGTGTTTTATCCATCTGCGCAAGCAAATCACGGTATGCAATTTCCCGAAGCTGGTTCTGGGCCCATAGTTTAAGATAGCCGTCACTTTGATCACATGCCAGGATTGCCTTCAATTGTCTAACATCGGCAATATTCTTATCCATTGTCTGCCTCCTGTTGTTCAATAACAGTGTCCCACATATATACACAAAAATGCAGGCCTAACAGGACAACAAACATGACCGAAATGGATAATTCCAGCAGTAATCCTGCTAACGGACACATAATTTGAAAGGAAAATCCGAATTGACTGCGGACTAATACTTTGAAAGATACTAGACGAAGACGTCGTAACAGGGCAACTTGTCTTTGATTCCACTAAACTTAATATCGCGTACTATGGCATTCGGCTTGCCCGGAACACCAACCACCACCTCTCCAAAATGCGGCGTGGCGCGGTTTTGCACAGGTCTCCCCTTCTCCATGATTCTTCCGGTTGCAGAATCATAGAAATCCCAGTAAGCCACTACCCTTATATTGGTAACAGGCATCTAATTCCTCTAAGCTCTATCATAACACGGGAAATTATTTATGTTAAATAGATCCATTTACTTGGCTTTCTTCTTCTCATTAACCAGGCTCGCTTCCACAGTGATGATTTCCTGAGCGCAGTTGGTCTTGACATCCACATATCCAAGCATGTTATTGACCAGCCTCGCTGTGTCGATCTGTACCTGGACCACCTGCTGATGGTCGAACCTCACATGCTTCGGACTGACTTTTATCCACTTCTGGCGCGGAATAAGATCGCCTTCGATATACCCCATACCCTTATTGAACAGCCTCACAGACTGCGGCCGGGGAATAATATCCGTCAGGACGTTGAATTTCAGGTGGGAGCTGTCCATTTCCAGCACAGGCTTTTTCATGGCAACCTCGATGTGGACCTGCGTCTCCTCCGTATAATGCGACTCCGAGTTTACGATCTTGACGGCGATGCAACAATCATACTGCGTTCCAACGCGCTCCCCGCATGCCCGTATATGCACACGCACAGGAAGCTCTTGACCACCCAACCGCTCGATCCCAGTGATCTCCAGCCAGGCAGGAAGCCGGTCCGTGTCTATATTGTAGTCGGTAAACGGCCCTCCCACGTTGAGGATATCGAAATGTGTCGTCTTGCTCTGATTACAGTCCAGGTCCTTGAAGCGAATATGCCTGGGCAGCACCTTGAGGACAGGGCGGGGTTTTGCGGAATGGGCTGGCTCACTGGTTCCGGGGTCCGCACCTCTGCCTGGTACCCGCTGTGCATCGTAGTCCATCCTGCACAGCGTGTCGCTTAAAATGTCATGCGCCTCATTTATCCGCTTCATGCGTTCCGCTGCACTGGAACTCCTATTGACGTCTGGATGATATTTCTGCGCAAGCTTTCTGTATGCGGCCTCGATTACCTCCGGTTCAGCGAGGTGATGCACCTGGAGAATTTCGTAGTAGTCTTCTAGATAGTCCATGCGCGTAAACGATAACCTGGGGAATGACCTCCCAAAACGGCAAACCGCCCGGTTTTGAGCTAGCGAGCCAGGTAAGCCTGCTAATTATGATAAGGCCTTCGAACTAGAATTTCCAGCGAGGGGATGATTCCCGTGAGGACTCTTACTCATGGTTACCTGCTGAGGTGGGTTCTATTAAGGATGAGTTGAGTACTAGAGGGATAATTGTTAAAATAAAAAGCTATCACCTCAAAATTCACGACTAGGAGAAAAGCCATGAATTCTGTTAAGGCCAATCATCCGATCTGGTGCGAATATGTATCCAGAGTTGTCCTGGTGATAATTCTGATGATTTTTATTGGGTGTAGTGATGAGGAGTGTGAAAACCCGAAGATGGCATGTGGCCCAATCGTAACGATAACAAGAGGGACTGGTTATCCTGAAATATTGACTGACAAGAACCCTACCTTAAGATTGGTTACTGATGATGCGTGTCCCTATATGAGTGAAGCCACGTATTCTATTAATTATCAATATCATGATATCCCGTCGATTAACAGTGGAACAATGCAGTATCCTGCAAAACAGGCAACGGCACAAGATAAACCTTCAATAACGGTGAAATTCGGCACACTTGAGAAAGGCGTCCAGAATGATCCAGGCCCCAGTAAGCCCGCTTTTGACTCCGGCGAATGGGAAGTACATGGTTCTGGAGGTCCGGGTGGGAAGAAGGAAGGAGCGGCGCTCCCTCCCGTTCACTATGTGCTGACCGTTACCATGCAAAGACCTTTGATCAGGCTTCCTGGGAAAGCCCCTACCATTGCCTTGCCATTCATCGGGCCGGTCATCGGTCCGCAGCCGCGTGACGTTGATTTAAGGGTAGAACTTAAATACAATTCCTATAAACAACCGCCCGACTCTAGCAAATAGCAGCTGCCGGACGCTTAGCTTGTATATTCCTCGTTAATACAGGGGACCAATCGATTACTTTGTCGTCACGTGTACTAAACCGTCATATCCATTGAAGCTATCCGAGATAAAGGGTTAAACCCCCCATATAATAATATATAGGCTCTTAGTATTAGCTGTTTAAGTATTACAGGATGCCCTGATATACGAGTGAAAATACCAATTCTCGCGTAATCCGATTTATAAAAAAGAACCTTGCCTGTAATGGTTGCTACTGGGCTGCATCAAGTGAGTCATGTTATGGGGCATAGGGGTACTCTCCGGGCATTGATGGCCAGGGCAGGGGGCAGAACCCCCAAATGAAACCTATTGTGACTGAGATTCGTACTTGCACAATTCTTTTTGATAAAAAGACATCCGACAAGGCCATTGGGTAGACCCCCCAAGGCATGGTGTTTAATCTGGACTATAAGAGGAAGCGTCAGCCTAAAGGCAACACGTAAATTTAGGTAAGACTCTTAGATTTAATGGTACCCCTGGTGCGATTTGAACGCACGACACGCGGTTTAGGAATCTGTCCTAAGTCGTCCGAAGTGTTGTTTTACGTTCGATTTAGAACGCTTGAATCATTCAAAAATTCCAATTTTGTACGTCAAATGTTGACAAGTTATTTTTGGTTCTAATCAGTCCGTTAGCTAAATGTTAGCTGTTTTGTCTGGTAGCGCATACCGGATTTACTCGTAAGTGTACCAATATGTGTCTTTACGTTCAAGTCGGTGATTATGCAAAAATAGAGAGCCAGGTTTTGTACGTAGAACATTAAGCAGTGCTAAACCGTAAAAATCAGCAACTGCACGGTGATCAACCGAAAGTCTGTTCTGTGTTTCTGGTGGGGACGAGGGAAGGTCCAACTCCGCTTGAATCACAGCTATCATCTTGTGCCGTGGCTAGCCGCGTTTACGAAGCACCTTATTGACCTAACGGTATTTATTGTACCGAACGGCCCTTTTGCGTAAAATTAGTAGTGTCATATTATATATCGCTCAGAAGAATGGGAGGCGAGCAATATGAAAACCATCTACAAGTTCCTAATAGCTGCTGCGATAGCCGTGGTTGCAGGCGCCGCCGTCGGCTTCGTAACCGTTAATCCCGTTGCCAATTTTGTAACCAGTGGGAGCAACATCAAGAACGGACCCTGGTCAACCAACCTGGCCTATGGCAGCAGCGGTGCAAATCCCTATATCAAGGCCTGGGTCGCTGAAAACGGGCTTATGGCAGTGAGCGCATCCTTAAGCATTTACCTGGCCGCTTACACTGATGACAGCGGGCAGCCACTGGCGGCCAACTGTGACTATGTGATACAGGGCCCGGCGCCCAAGTCAGGATACTGGAACATCACCGTTTACAATGAGAATGGCTTCCTGATAGCCAACGACCAGAACCGCTATTCGTACAGTTCCACCGATATCAAGTTTGAGCCTGACGGCAGTTTCAAAATATACGTGTCGAAGACCCCGAAGCAGGGGAACTGGCTGCCGGCCGGCAACGCCAAAACGCTGAATGTGTACCTCCGCCTGCATGACTCCGGGACTGCTTACTCAAACGCCAATGCACTGAAGGCAGCGCAGCTGCCGGACATCGTCAAGGAGGGCTGCCAATAATGAAGAAATGGATACCGTGGATAGGATGGACGCTTTTAGCCGTCATCGTTGTGGCTGTCATTGTAAACCTGATCGTCGCGGTCTGTATTCCCACCTCTATAATGGAAGCAACAATTGCCAAGAAGTTCAACTTTCCCAGCAACCAGTGGGTTTTCCAACCGCCGATTACAGACCAGAGCACGGACGTGGTCAGGCCGGCGCCTGATGATATTTATTCACTCTGTGTTTACGACGTAAGCCAGCATCCGCTTCGCGTGACGTCTATGACAACCCAGTACTGGACTATCTCCGCTTTTGCCATGAATACGGATAATTTCTTCAACCTTACCAGTTCGCAGGCGAAGACGAACCCGGTTGAAGTAGTATTCGTTTCCAGGGGAATGACATACCAGGACCCGACGGGAAAGGCACAAGTCGTAACAACGCCCAGCGACAAAGGCATACTCATGATCACGATGGTTATCCCCAATCAGGATGCTTTGCCAGGTATTTTGCAGGCTCAGAAGCAGACTACCGCCGAACTGGTAAAGTAAGCTCCTGGATACTCTATCTACACTTCAAATAATTGATGGGGACCGTGAAAATGAATCCCGGACCTATGTCAGGTTGCTGTCTCAAGGGAAGGTTCAGCTATTCAGTTATATCAGCAAACCTATCCACTCCCAGGAGCGGATAGGGGTTGTGTTTCTGGTGGAGGCGAGGGAGAGTTGAACTCCATCTGAAACACCAAGGGGCTTTTGCTTATCCTGGCACCTCTATTGTCCAATTCAATTCGGTCTTACGGATCGTCTGATTCAAGCTGTTACGGCCACGTAGACATCCCGATGTTTGTTCAGTGGTAAGTAAGTTCCCTGCAACACACCTATCGGTTATAACTCCATCACCTTAACGTCGGCCGCCACGGAGAGACGGGCCTCTGTCAGGGATTTGATCTCGTCAACGGTCCATCCGGGGGCGAACTCCTTCAGGACAAGTCCACCTGATGTCACTTCAATCACTGCCACGTCTGTAACAATGAGATCAACGCATTTGGCCGCAGTCAGCGGGTAGGTCAATTTTTTAACCAGCTTCGGTTTCCCATCTTTAGTGGAATGCGTCATTGCTACGATGACCCTCTTTGCGCCCCACGCCAAATCCATACTCCCTCCAACCTGTGGATACTCGTCTGCCTCGCTGGTGCTGTGAATGGCCAGGTCACCATTTTCGGATACCTGGAGCCCACCCAGTATCGATATAAGCCGGCCGCTTCGGATCATGGCAAAGGATGTAACCATGTCAAAAAAGGACATGCCTGGAGCAGGAGTATAGAATTGTCCTCCGGCATCGATCAGACCGACGTCAGCTTCATCAACATTGTCGGTCGTTACAAGCGGTCCATACCCGATGACGCCATTCTCCGCCTGGACGTACGCGCCATCCGGCACATAGGATGCGCACATTTGTGGCAGGCCGATGCCAAGGTTGCAGTAATCTCCGGGTTTCAATTCCCGGGCTGCCCTCATTGCCATCACTGTTTCATCCAGTCTCTCTTTCATTTCACACCTTTCGTATTCATCAGCGCTACACCGAATTTGGCGAGTTCTTTAAGGTTCTTGGCGCCGGAGATGTCGTCCTCCGGTATTTTTACCAGGTAGTCCACATAAATTCCGGGGGTAACTATTAGCTCCGGGTCCAATTTGCCCGGCTCAACTATTTCGTCAACCTCAACAATATTCACCTTTGATGCCATTGCGATGACCGGGTTAGCTCCCCGGGCAGAACCGTGGTAAACCAGGTTTCCAAGTTTGTCCGCCCTGGCAGCTTTGATCAGTCCCACATCAGGCCTGATCGACTTTTCAAATATATACTCCTTGCCGTCGATAACTCTTGTCTCCTTGCCGGCTGCCACGATGGTCCCTACGCCTATCGGGCTGTAAAAACCGCCCAGCCCCATAGCGCCTGCATGCAAACGCTCCACAAAAACGCCGTGAGTAGTTACCTCCGTTTCAAGCTTCCCGCTGTGGATAAGATCGCCCATGAAATCTGACGTTATCCCTATGCGGCCGACGAAACGGCCGCCAAGAAAAGGTGTAACGATCTTCTTCACGTGGGCAAGCAGCATGGTAGGATCAGGGTAGCCAAGCTCCATGGTGCCCGGCGGACCGGGCAAGAAATTTTCGATATATAAGGTCAGGTCCGTGGCAGAGCTTGCAGCCAGGGCACGATATAAATACCCGGGCGTGCCGCACATGGACCACATATAAGTAGCTACGTGGTCGCCATCCTTTATCACCGAAATAGCTTCAGCCGCACTGCATATTTTTGCCGTCACAGGTTCTTACCTCCCAAAAATAATTTGCTTGCCTAAACGCCGTAATTATCTCATCCTTATGAAATTTTTCATAGTTGACCGGACATCCAGATATGGCTGTTGCCCTGATATTGAAAGGTAGAATGGAATGGCCTGATCGTACGCGTGGCCGGATAGACATCCCAATGTTCGTTCAATGGTAGTGAGGTCTACTGGGAAAGGGCTTGCACATTCCGCGATCTGACGCCTAGTCGCTGCTCCGTATCAGTGATTCAGCAAATGGGAAGCGGTCCTCACTTAACGAGTTTTATCGTGCTGAACTGGCCGGCGTCTATTGGCGTTGAGGGTGATACATACCCGTTCTGGAGCAGGCAGAAAACTAACAGTCTCAGGTAAGCCTCTTTGGAGAGTGTGCCGGCCGCTCCCAGAGGCATTTGCCTGCTGATAAAGTCGAACAGGCCCTGCGCCGTGCTGTATTTGCCCAGTTGTGCGTTGAATCCAATCAAGGCTGGCGTCTTGAACGTTCCCTGCGCAACGTCGCCATGGCAACTGGCGCAATTGACGGCGAAAAGGTTCTTTCCTTCTTCAGCAAGTACACTGGCCGGGACACCTGTGGCAGCGGGGGGCTGGGACACTGGTGGGGTTGGCGGTGGGGCAACCGGGGATGACGGAGGCGGTGTTACGGGAGGGGCTGGGGACGTCTGCACAAAAATGCACCCCGGTGCAAACAGACCCGCAATGATGATAGCCGCCAGGACCACAATCAACACATATTTACGCATATTCTTACCCACCTTCCATTGACCTCTCCAGTTTTTCTATCCTGTCCTGCAGGGCAGCTTCTTGGACCGGTTCGTTATCGAATTTGCCAAGATTATATTGCTTATTCCAATGGGCTAGCAGACTGGAAACAATATTGTATCTGCGGCATATTTGCGATGGACGGCTACTGCCGCTGATCAGCTCTTCGACGACCTGTTTCTTGAATTCAATGCTGAAATTCCTTTGCTGTCTCATGGCAAGATCCTTTTTCCTCCATTATAGATTATTGCGGATCCCGCCAACCTTTCTAACCCAAAATGTCCAGCTTCAAGGGTTCACTCCACCTGCCCTGAACCTCTCGAACTGGACATCGTCACCAATTGTTGTAACCACATTCCACACGAGCACGCTATCATGGCACTCGAGATAAAGGGGGCAGGGTGAGGGTGATTAAGAGCATTTATGGCACCATGCGGGTTGCCCGCTCGATGAAAGCGTCCTGCAGTTTCTTGAAGGGTGAACGTACCACCATGGCTG